>ENA-ORDC01001556-ORDC01001556.1-marine-metagenome-genome-assembly--contig:-NODE-1556-length-16454-cov-8.650485_pt1 | contig 16454 bp, 21 predicted proteins | sample MGYA00237783_ERZ508515 | MGnify/ENA primary metagenome ERZ508515 (study PRJEB26186, sample SAMN06268792) | marine metagenome | isolation source: Eden Landing Ponds, San Francisco, CA, USA | place... | reverse complement strand
GACCGTTGCCGCACCGCCCAAGAGAATGGCTCGCCGCTTCAAGGACATACCTGAAACCACATAGTAGTGATAATAGGATTTTTGACTATTTGTCCTTGTTCCGGTGATTCACTTGAGCTGGGCGTCGTTGGTAATTGCACCACCTGTACTAAGCCAATAGGAGCTCAAATAGATTACTTGTAGAGGACTTCAACAGATTCTCGCCTGAAACAGCCGGTTGATGGGAATTGCGTACTCGGCCAAACAAATAACAATAGCGTAGGAATACAACAGGTATGGAACACATCGACGGTGGTCGGGTCCGGAGGTACCTCTTCGGTAACCGACTCCCTCGTTGGACCATTATCGGTTTTGTTGTCAGTCTCTTGGGTCTCGCGTCTGTCGCGTTCCTCCTCGGTGTGGGTGTTCGCCTCTATGATTTCTGGGGTTGGCTTGTGATTGTTCCGGGAACTGCCGTCATTGCGGGGATCCTCGGTGCGGGCTTAGTCCCAACCGTCGGTACACTGTGGCTGATTAGCCTCTGGGGGTACGCCTTTCCGCCACTCGTCGGTTATCTCTCTGGTGAGTGGATGGGGGCAGGCCGGTACACCTCGCCGAGAATGCTGGGGTTCGCATACGGGTCTGCCCGCGCCGAATTACTTGGGGGACTCGAAACAAGTGTTAATTTTGGGCTAGCGCTTGCGGTCATCGTCGGAACGACCGGCTACGTTTCGGGGTCCGTCATCAGATGGATGGCGACGCATATACGATCGGCTTGACTACTGAAAAGCCTGTACTGAGCAATCTGTGATTCCTTGTATTGCCCATTCAGAGGAACGGTCAAGATTGTGAATGAGACAAGCAATGGTGAGTTCCGGAGCTACTCCACCATCGACGGGATCGTACTACTAGACGTACTTACGTTTGAGCGTTGATGGCATAGGAAGTTGGGAACCAGGTAGCGATGTATATGTATTAAGTTAGATATCTTGGTGGATAGGTCCGTCTTTCCCCCGGTTTATCAGCACATAAGTGTCAACCAATCATCGATTTGTAGGTTTGTACCTTCCGAACTTGTGGGCAGCTCCACGAGCCTATTTGTATATAGCGACATACAATTTAACAATCGTCTCGATCGGACTAGAAGCGTTCTAGCGGCCGAAATCAGCCGGTATTCTCACAGATGTTCCAATATCCGGCGGAATAAATTACTTTGTCTTAGTTGAGTAAGACAGAGTAAACTCTTAGTGACCCCCACCCGTGGCCCAAAATGAGGCAGATCCAGAACTATGGCCGACGCTTCCCCAATCAGTCGCCTCAGCCGGAACGCCGCGTTCGCAGCGGTGTCCCGACGGCACAACCCCCACTCTTCGGAGGCCCAATGACGGGCCGTCGCTCCGTCGAGACGCCTATCGACGACACGTTCCCGAAGTACCTCGCGGACAAGGGGAAGGGTGACTCGGGTGAGGACGGCGCGTACCGTACTGACGCCTATCGCGAGATACATCGATTCAAGGATTGGTGTCTCGGCAACAAGACCGACAGTGCGAACGCCTCCCCGCCGGAGTCGTGGTCGGGCATCGTCGACGGCGACACCGTCCGGTTCGCGGACCTCGATACGACGGTGTTCTCAGACTACGCGCGGTATCTCTCGTCGGAGGGGAATACCGCTGGGACCGTGCTCACCTACTACGCCCACGTGGCCTCGTGGTGCGGGTGGGCGCACGCACAGGGATACATCCCGCGCCACTACGCCCGGGAGTCGGACGCCGAGGACCCGCTCCCCGAGAACGACGGCCGACGTCCAGGCGACCAGCAGGCGTGGGAGCCGATCCACCGCGACCTGATCACGCAGTTCGTCGACCGGCGCGTCTCCGAGGCGTTCGACGCGCTCGGCGCGATCAAGGTCTCGCACGCCGACCGGGGCGACCCGGAGAGCGAAGCGTGGCAGGCCAAACAGAAAGCGCGGTTCGAGGCGTACCAGCGGTGTCGCGAACAGGCGCTCGTATACGTCGTCGCCTACACCGGGCTGCGCGGGTCGGAGTTCCTTTCGGCGCCGAAGGAGGACCGAGAGGGCCGCAACGGGATTCGCTGGCGTGACGTGTCGTTCGCGGACAGCAGCGTCACCGTGTTCCGGAAGAGTCGCGAGTGGAAGGAGGCGTCACTCCCCGATCCCGTCATCGGACCGTTGAAGCGGTACGCCGAGGTACTGGACGTCCCGGACTCGTGGCCGGTGTTCACGACGCTCCACCGGCCCTCGCTCGCCTCGCACGTCTCTAAGGGGCTGGGTGACGCCGGCCTCGACGACAACGCGATCGAGCGGGTCCGCGACGGGGCGCCCGACCTGGTCGTCGCGGCCAAACACCACCTCGACGCGCCGAAGCCGCTCACCACCGACGGCGCCCGGTCGATCATGGAGCGGCTCTGGACCCACGAATCGCTCGCCGAGCGACGGGAGGAACTGGACCTCTCCCTCGACGGTGACTACCTCGAACTCCACGGCGGACGTCGGGGCGTCGGCGAGGTACTCGTCCGCCAGTTTGGCTATGCCGCAGCCGCACGGTATCTCGACAACAGCGAAGAACAGGTTCGTGAGGCCTACCAGCACATCGAGGCTGCCGAGCGCGCCGACATGGCGACCGAGGCGTTCTCGCAGACGGACAACCGCGTGAACGAGCGGTAAGACCCGGATCTCTTCGATAGTAGCCAGTGGTCTTGTTCAAATTCATTTCTTCAGAGATGTTCTCACTTGAACCAGTCGTTGATCGCTGTGAGTTTGTACTGACATGGATGACCTGTCACAACAGCTATTACCGTGGAAATAGAATACAAAGTAAGATGGCCACAAACAACGACAAAATCCAGTTCCGGGGAGAAACTGAAAAAGAGGCGACTCAGATTGTCGATCAGATGCGTCTTGGTGGGATCAACATTAGTGAGCTTGCTCGGCAGGGTCTTCAAGAGAAACTCCGAGAAGTCCTCTCAGACGAGGAGAAGATCACCCTCCACCAGCGATACAAGCAGGGAGAGCTTTCTGAGGAAGTTGCGGAGATTCTTCTTGGTGATGCTTTGGAAGAAATTGAGCGGGAGCGGGAATCCTTTGAGGAGGCTGCAGAGCTTGATACGAGTGGCGTTTTCCAGCAGTGAAGATGGCGGAGGATGATGTACGCCATCCAGTTATCGTTGATACAGACGCACTAATTGCTGTCGCGAACACGGATCTCTGGTCTCGAATTACGGACAATATACAACTGACGACGACTAACGTGTGTTATCACGAACTCAACCGCCACGTTCGGGAGATGTCTGAGTACGCACCCGAAGGGACGAGAGAGCGGTGGGTCCACAACGGGAGTAAGAGGGCACTTGAGCCGTTCGACGACGAGGAGACGTCATTTACGACGGTTCCGTGTGTCCCTCGACCGCATGGAGAGGATGCTGGGGAGAAGTCCGTGAAGATGGAAATCGAACAGAATACAGAGCTGTATCGGTTCGCTATTTTGATGGATACGCACGGGCGTCGGGCTATCAATCGAGTATTCGATGGCGCAGAAGAGACGACTGGGAAGGCAGTTGCTCCCACGTTTTTGTTGTATCTGTTACTAGACGACGGAGGGTGTACTGTAGCGGAGTTCTGTCAGGCCTGTGGTGAGATGCTTCAAGGGGAAGGCTGGACAGGGTATCAAGCGATTCAGGCAGCGTGGGAGGCGATCCCGGTCGATTGCTCGCAGTATCTCCCGGACAATCTATCCTGAGCGATCCGTGAGTTCTCTATATTGAACGAACCGAGCCAGAGTATGTCATATTCTAATAATTTACAATCATAACGACTGAATCAGTAGACCGGTCCGGAAATACAATCCAATATCTTCGGGGGATTAGCTGAGTAGCGTATCAGCACTGCTGTTCGATCCACTGACACCACTTCTCGAAGTCCTCCGCCCCGGACTGCTCTGCGATGTTGCGCAACGTGCCAATTCGGATCCGGTCGTGTTGCGGTACGGAGACCACGCGGACATCATCGTCATTTGTCGGGTGCTCGTACCGCAACTTGACGTGGCTACCAGTTCGGTCAACAATGACGAAGCGGTTTTTCGTGAGTGCTTTGACGACATCGCGCCCAGAGAAATCGCGTGACGCCATCCGATTTACTTCATAAACTCAGGGAGGCCATCGTGCTCATCACGAGCCTGCGCTACCTCATCCGGATCAATACCGAGATCCTCGAGTACTTTCTCTTCCTCCTCGCGGGTATCGATGGACTCGCCGATCTCCCCCTTGTGGAGCGCGACTGCCTCGTCGAGGTTGTCGAGGGCATCCTGCCTCGTCTCACCTTGGCTCGCAACACCTGTCTCCTCGTCACGGGCAACCCACCAGCCGTCGTCGGCCTGCGTGAGCGTGATGGTTCGCCCACCCTGAGGATCGTCGTTCGTACTCGTTTCAGTGCTCATTATCAGCGTATTACCTGAGTAGTGTGATAAGCATTCGGCCGGTAAATCTCCAAAACGCAGGCCATCGATAGTGGCCACCATGGAGTCGAGTTGAGTTGTTTTCGAGAACAAGACCGTCAGTCAGTGGATCACCTGTAGCTGCTTCTCAGTGGACCGAAACCGCGTCAAAGCAGTAGCACTACTCGTCGACGTCGACGACAGTCGCTTCCTCGGGGGGAGCGATCTCGATCTCGGCGGCACCGCGCTCAATCTCCTCGGGCGTTCTCCCCTCGGCCTCGGCGAGCAGCGCGGTGAGTTCCTCGTCCGAAATGATGTCGGCGTCGGCAGGAGCTTCGCGGCTCATGTCTTACTCTGCGCGTTGTGAAGGGTTAAACCGAGGTGGTGGTTCACCACTATCTGACCACGACGGCGGCCGGCCTGGTAACCCGAGCACGCTGATCGACGCATAATCGAAACCCCAGACACTACAACAATCGTGACCCGAACACTCCACGTCCAGATCAAGTCCGCGGATCGCAGCGGCCTCGAAGAGCGGCTCGAAGCAATCGATGCCGGCGACCTCGGCGACGTCGAGTTCCCCGGGATGGAGGACCGGCTTGTCGAGTTCTGGGCAAGTGCAGACGAGTACTGGGACGCCGTCGGCGGCGACCCGCCCCGGCCGCACTGATCGAACACCACCCGACACACGATACCCCGACCATGACCACACTCCACATCACCGTCGGCGACCGAGAACAGCTCCGTGAGGACGCGCTCCAGTTTGTCCAAGACGTCGAGGCCGACGATCTCGACGAACAGGAGGGAACAGCAACGCTTCAGTTCGGCACCTACGACGACTTCGTCGACAGTCTCACGCCGCTGCGTCTTGAGCTCATCCGGGCGATCGCAGAAGAGGCGCCCGAGAGTATGCGCGAGGCAGCGCGTCTCGTCGAGCGTGACGTGTCCGACGTCCACTCGGACCTGAAGCAGCTAGAAGTACTGGGCATCCTCACGCTCAAAGAGGGCGGGCCCAGCGGTGCGATTCAACCCGTTGTTCCGTTCGATCGCATCGAGGTCCACATTGACTACCCGCTCATCGACAGCGGCGATGCCGATGGGACTCCCGCGAGCGCGTAGTCACCACGCATCTCTCTCGGAGTGTCCTCGTGCGATGGCTACTCACGACCCGCAATCACGCTGCTGTTCCGTAACAGTACTTTCGCCCCGCTCACCTGAGCTATAAATCACAGAGTCTCTAATTTTGAGGGGAGGGAGCACCACTGGCCCGGTTTCAACAGCCGGATCATCTCTAAAACAGTGTCACACGCTCCCTCTCCCCCTCAAAATAGCTCGCGAGCTCGTGAGAATGACCACTGATGACCCAAAGACAATCCGTGGCGACTGCTCGTTCTGCGGCGAGACAGTCACGGGTCGGGACGCAATCATCCACTACGAGACCGCTGGCGGTGATCCGGGCGTGTGGGCCGAATGTCCAAGCTGTGGCGAGATCGTTGACCCCACCAATGCTCAGTAAACAGTTCATCCAGCAGATTATGAGACTCGAGCTGCCATCGACAACGCACCACGAGTGCCGTCACTGTGGATACAGCGTGAAGAAGGAAGTCGATGAGTGTCCACAGTGTGGCTCTCACGAAATTGCGGCTTACGATCTTGAGTAATCGCTGAAGTGTTCACGGTTGGTAGCGATGGTTCAATTTCTTATGTAGCACCTGAACGCTGATATGGCCCCAATTGTTACATAAGGCATGGAGCAGCCGTCACCACCCACCTCGCTCCCGAAGTATCTCGCTGAGGGGCTCCCCAAACAGGACACGGAAACCCTCCATAAGATACGGAACTACGTTGAGGCGCTTATCGAGTATCGCGACCAGTCGGTTGACACCGACGAACTTCCCGAGACTGCCGAACCCGTTGAGGAGTCCGATAGCGAAGGAAGCGGGACCGTCGTCAAAGAGAAAGTTACCTGTGGCGACGATAGCTGTAAGTGCGCCAGCGGAGACCCCGCGGATATGCACGGCCCGTATCTCTATCGCTACTATCGTGAGAACGGAACGATGAAATCCGAATACGTCGGTAAGCCAGAAAGTGAGTAGTGGTGTGAGAAGTTTGCCATAACCACCCGTTCGTGCCAACCTGCGGTCCTAGACTTTCCCGCGAAGGGTGTCATCAACGACATCAGCGAACGCAACGTTCTCTCGCACCTGTTGCATCTCGACGGTGACGCGGTCTCCGACACTCGTTTCGGGAACGATCACGACGTAACCGCGCTCGACTTTCGCGATCCCGTCACCTTGGTCACCGAGGTTCTCGATTTCAACGTCTCGCTGTTCACCTTCCTCGACAGGCGGGCCGTCGTATTCGTGTTGCTGACCAGCGTGGTCAGCTGACTGAGTGAGCTCAGTCGTGTCGGTGGCTTCGGTATCCGACGTCGATGTCGATATGAGCGCAACACGGTATGTTTCACCCTCAGAGAGTGTCCCCGTGGCTATCTCACGGTCTGGCACAGTTATCTGGTAGGTGCCACCGTCTTGCTCAACAGTCGCAGTATACAGTGTCTGGAGCGTCTCAGAAATGTCCATAAATCGCGTATTGTGTTGACTCGTGCCAGATGACTTGTTTCTAGCGTTTCTAGTGCTCTCAACTGAATACCGTCGGTCTGATCAAGGTTCCCGAGAGACCACTTCAGGACTCATCGCCAGCATCAAATACGGCCGCAAAGTCTTCGAGAAGCTCCTGTGGCGATCGTTCATCACTACGAGATGGGAGTGGGGCTTCCCAGCATTCGATCTCGAGCATGCGCGCATTCGTAACAGACTCCGGTTCGGTTGTCACATTAAAAATACCAGTATGATAGATCGCCAGCAGTCGCTGATCATGAACACTGACGTAATCGATTCCGGCCCGGTCTAGGACTGTAGGAAGACCAGTCGGCTCAGATAACGAGACAGAGACGCTTGGAGACGCCGAGTCGGTCATACCTTGATTTTGGTCTATCGCACCAATAAAAACACGTTGTGGAGAGATTCGTATTTCAAAATTAACCAACGCACATCGGCGAAAGCGATATTTTGTTGGTTAAGCCGCCGCGAGAACGGCTGTTCCGTGGCGGCTCTTGACCTTTGTAGCCCGAACAAACCCTGCCAGATTCGTCGACTTGCGTTGGTCCATCGATGATCTGGTCGAGATGCTTCCAAACCGCGGGGAAGCCGCGCTGAACCGCGGCTTCCACCTCTCGAATCACTGTGTGAACCGTTTTGTAGGCTCGATCGAGGAGCGGCGCAATCTGGTTGATACTGAGCAGCGTATCGGCGTAGAGCGTGAACGCGAGAAGTATCTCGCCGCAGGTGAGATGCTTCTCGTGGAAGGGCGTTCCATAGGTGTAGGCCGGCTTGAAATCGCAGTCTCGACACCAAATACGGTCGGCATTCTCCCACGTAACGATACGCTGATTCCCGCAGCGCGGACAGGACGTGTTCTCCCAGAACTCCTTGAGTCGCCGCTCGATGCGGGCATCGAGCGGCTCCGTATCGATCTTGATGACATCTAACTCGATCAGTTGCTGAAACAGACGACCGAACGCTGACTCAGTGGAGGACATATCTCCCGATTACCGGCGACTTAGTGTAATTATACGGGATTTCCGCGTTTCTACATAAGAGCGAGCATTTTCGTCTGTCTGTAGGACCAACCCTCCACCGTTTCCGAAGCTTTTGTTGAACAGAGATCTCGAGGACCCTCACACCACCATTTCCGGAGCTATCCACGAAAGAGAAACTACCGTCTCGAAAGATCCCGCAAAAACAACCGGGAACAGAGCCCTACGAGTGAATCTTATACTTAGCAGAGAATAATATAATTTATTTTATTTTTATTGTTAACTCTATTGCGGTTACTGTTTTAATTATATTGACTTAGTCTTTTCTTTGTCTATTTGATACTTCTTGGGATGGGAATACACGTATCTCGATAGCTTCGGAAACAGTGGAGTGACTGTGTTATATAAATAAACGTAGCTTCGGAAACGGTGGTGTGTGTAGTGTTTATATACATAGTAGCTACGGACGCTTCGGAAGCTAAGGAAGCGGTGGTTTTATGATTTTGCTCTCTGAGACTTCCTGACATGGGAATGTTCCAGCGGGATCGTCAGGTGTTCGCTGACGCCGAACCGCTTGACGATTCCTACGAGCCCGAAGACATCCGCAAACGGGACGAGGAACTCGAAAAGTACCAGCGTGCTCTCCAGCCGATCATCGATAACCGGCCAACGTCGAATATCTTCCTGTACGGGAAGACGGGAACGGGAAAGACCGTCGCGACGAAGTTTATGTTATCGCATCTAGAGGCTGACACTGCCGAGTACGACGATGTTCAGCTCTCGACAGTCTGGGTCAGCTGTGAGAACCTCTCCTCGTCCTATCAAGTTGCTGTCGCGCTTGTCAACGAACTCCGTGATAACCAGGATAAAGACCGCATTAGTGCTACTGGCTACTCTCAGCAACGAGTTTTCGATATTCTCTACGAAGAACTTGATGCGCTTGGTGGTACCGTCGTTATCGTTCTCGACGAAATCGACAATATCGGCCACTCCGACGACATCCTCTACGGACTCCCTCGCGCACGATCGAACGGCTATGTCGACGACGTCCGCCCAGTGATCGTCGGCATCAGTAACGACTTCCAGTTCCGGGACAGCCTTTCGCCGAAAGTCAAGGACACACTCGCGGAAAAAGAGATTCTTTTTCCTCCGTACGATGCGGATCAACTCCGCTCGATTCTCAGTCCACGTGCCGAGAAAGCGTTCCACGACGATGTGTTATCAGATGATGTTGTCCCGCTCTGTGCGGCATTTGCTGCTCAGGATACTGGATCGGCTCGACAAGCAATTCGACTGCTTCGTGAGGCTGGCGAACTTGCGCAAGCTGCTGATTCCGACGCGGTAACTGAGGAGCACGTTCGGAACGCCCAAGACGAGCTCGAAAAGAACCAACTCTACGAGGGGATGCAAGAACTCACGACACAAGGACACGCTGTCCTCTGTGCGCTCGCATACCACCAGGCGCTTGATGATGTCCCTGTGCGTTCTCGTGATCTCTACGAACGATACGTGAAGATCTGCGACCGTCTCGACACCGACAGTGTGAGCGAACGTCGTGTCCGGGATCACCTTTCAGATATGAATATGCTCGGGCTGATCAATCTCTATGAGCGGAATGAGGGTCTCTCGGCTGGTCGGTATCACGAATACGAGCTTGATGTCCCATTGAAAGCAGTGCTCGAGGTTCTTCTCGAAACAACTCGCTTCCAAGAGCTCGCGAACATCATCCAATCGACAGCCGATGATAACAATCTGCTCCAGTCGGATATCTCCGACTACTGAGTTCCTCCTCTGTGATCTTCAATACGAAATCTCACCCTATCTTGCTTCCAAAAGCTTCGGAAACGGTGGAGGGTCTGTAGTTTCTCAAGACTCCGAAAATAACGGAAGCAGAGCGAACACGGCCACTCTGGTCCCACGCCACGATCGTTCTGAATTGTTAGTCAAGGGGATCAGACCCGCTACTGAAAGCTCCGGAAACGGTGGAGGGGTAATACTCTGTGAGCTCAGTTGCTCCAGCAAAATTCAGACAAATAGAACAACCTAAAATTCTGTATACTGAGCTCTGTATTAGTCTAAACTAACGCTCATACCCCAGTTTGGGTATCTGATAAGATAGCTAGTTCACTAGAAGAAATCATACGGAATAGCAGCCTGTCATGTAGATCCACAATCAAATAAAAGGAGATATAAAACGAGAAAGTTACTGTGGTGGACATGCGCGATATACCCCGTATTCGATCTGCTCTCCAACAAATAGACTCAGCGAAATTCGAGGAACTAGTTGCTGCTGTGTGGTCTCAGATGGGTTGGTCAACGCGGGTATCACAGCAAGGTCGAGACCAGGGAATCGATATTGTAGCAACTAAATCGGACCTGATTGAACAAAAAGCGATTATCCAAGCTAAACGGTATAGTGATTCAAACAAAGTTGGTAGACCAGACATTCAGCAATATTCTTCGCTGAAAACTGAATATCCCGATGTGGACTCCATTATTGTTGTCACATCTAGCTCATTTACAAGCGAGGCGAAACAACTAGCTGAACAGTTAGGTGTCAAAATTGTAAATGGTTCTGAGTTGGCTGAGGCTTGCGTTCAGAACATCTCAGAAGAAAATCTCTCAAAATATATTGAGTATACTGGGTCGGGGAAGGATATCGTGGAGAGTAGTGGTCAGGTGAACTCTGACCGGATTAAAATAAATCAACTAACTAGTTCTGAAGAAGACCTAGCAGACTTCTACTCTGGGTATCTACGACGACTCTCTGAAGCGGTTCAGCACGGCAATCGTGAGCGAACATTTTTCATCAAGATTGACCGAGAGCACAACGAAACAAGTGAGTACACAGTACGGGGTACCACTCACCAAATCCAGTTTCCCGCAGAATCTCCAAAACTATTGGGACAATTACAGAAAACCGCAAAAAAGTATGGCTGGACAGTAGTCAATTCTGAAACCTATGGCTCCGGCGCTGGCGGTGTTGAGATGGTCGTACCTCCCGAAGAAGCAAATATGTTCTTTATATCTTTAGATACCACTTTACCAGAATCTCCTATCCCTAGGCGCCAAGCACGCATTATAAAATTGATGCTTGAACGAATTTATGACCAGGACCTATCTGGTTCCGAAATTACTGACTTGGTTCACGGCGCTCACAATGACCCCACTATAGAGTCTCATACACGGGTTATTAGATGATCTATTTGATTCTGATTTAACACGTTCCTGGAATCAGATCTCCTACGGCAGATGGGTCGGTGAAATCTTGTCTATTTAACAAAAGGTGGCATCGAAATATAAAATTTGAAGAATTAAGACAGGCGAGATGCCTCTGACCTACTCCTCCCTCCCCGGTGGTTGAACGACATCTGCGAGGGATCGAACCAATTGGATCCCATTATCGTAGTCAGTCGTCACCCGATATCCTTCTTTGTCCTGCTCAACGGCCCCTACGCTTGGATGCGCGAGCAGTTGGAGGGCGGATCGAACCTCTTCGGTGGTTGGGATATCGTTCGAGTCCTCCATGCCCACGACGATCCACCGGACGTCCTCCGCTGTCTCCACGGCTCCGTCGGCACGCTCGAGAGCCCGGATGACCGCAAGAAGAGTCTCTCCAGCATCGATCCGGTCTTGGATGTACTCATCGAGGATGTCGAGTCTGTCGTCTTGGAAGGCTCCTGAGCGTGTCAAGAGGGCCAATATCTCCTCAGGTGGGACGGCATACTCCTCCCGGCGATCGAGGAGTTCGACAAGGTCGTCGACGGCGATTGTTGTCAGCTCAGTCGTCTCGGCATTATCGATCACCTTCGGGGCGAAGCCTGGGGCGACCACGATGGCGTGATCGGCTCCACGCTGGCGTCGGTGTTTGTCTACGTTGGTGACTTCTAGCGAGTTGACTCGGCCGTTCCCTCGGGCCTTTACCTCGATAACGACGTGTTCGGGAGATCGGATCTCCACGTCGGTGTCACCCCCTCCTTCGATCCAGTCGGCGGCACAGCCCAGCCGAGAGAAAGCCTTCGCAACGAGTTTCTCGAACTCCTCGTGGGCGTTCCCGTCCGTGCTGGCCGCCTGGAGTTTGTCGGCGAGGTCGGGAGCTGGTCCGTCGTCTTCGTCATCGACCGGGTGAACACGCTCGCCGGCATTGGTCAGGTCGGCAATAGCGGTCTCGACTGATTCCTCGCTAGAGAGTTGGTTGAGGCGCTTGTCTGCGACTCGTGTAAATCCCTGCGGGCGGTAGGTCTCATCATAGCCAACGAGCTCGTTGAATTCCTCAATGTCGACGTCGACTTCCTCAACATCGGTGAGGAAGGTCATGTACTCCCACGGGCTTTCCTCGTTCCAGCGACCGTGTTCAACGTTCTCTCTCCAGAGATACTCCGCAAGATCGGGGTCATGTCGGAGTTGGAGGACTTGACCCCTCGCGACGAACGCGCCATCGTGGTAGACGAGCGCGATGTCGTTTCGCTCGACGTTCCGCCACGTCCCGTCTACTGAAGTACCCCAGACATGGACGAGATCGTTGTCAGATGTCGTCCGAAACAGTTCGAGATCCTCGTCATTGAGGTAGGACTCAATATCCTCAATTGGGTGCCCATCTCGGATGAACTGTTTGTAGTCCTCAAACGCGTCGTCGCGACCAGCGGGGAGGATCACGATTCCGGTCATAGTCTGGTATTGTTAGACCATTCAGAGTATTTTTGCTCTGCCGTCCTGACAAGTCTTGAATGAGTGATCTTGGTTTCATTGCGGATCTTGATGTTGATGAATATGTGGGCGAAATGTGGTTGGAGACACAGGATCAGTATTCGATTTCTTCGTCTCCTGCCGTCAAATATGGTGATGTTTCCCCTAACTATGAGATTGTCCCTTCACTCAGAAACACAAAGATCGAACCTGGAGATACCATCAAGCTAGATCTATTCATCTCCGGGTACGGAATGCCAAATAAAACACGCCTCAATGTATTTGGATCTGTAGAGAACATTTTCGAGATAAAAGAAGGATCTGTGCGGCTTATTCCGAATGTATCTGGGTATATTCAGAATGGTGATGTCCAAGATCTAGTTCGAGGGCCTCCAGCCAGAGGATTAGGCCTTGTAGATGAACGTTCATTTGATGGGCTTCCTGTTTCTACCCCGTTACCTTCCGTGGTGTTTGTTGATGACCCAGGAGTTCCATGGGATCCAAAAAGTTATGAGCCACATGCTTACCCGAATGTCGTCGGTGAAACCTTCGCACATGATGGAGCCGTTCTTCGTCTTGAAATTGATACAAAAAACGCAGAATGGTACTCTTCATCTTGGTATAGCGGTGAATATCCACTACAGCTAGTACTACTATACGGTGACGAGGAAAGAACAGAGATAACAAAAGAAAGTATTCCAATTAGGGTTCGGACGCGTCGTGATAAGTTCTGGTGGCTAACTGCTGTTATCGCGCTCACTGCCGCATTAACGTTTATAACTCGTTTTTTATTTGAGCCGATCATGGATCTAGGTCTTCTCCGGGAACTAATCAGCATCCTCGCTGTTGGTGTGGCCCTCTTCGTACTCTATACGGAGATGTGATAGATACTTCCTCAAACTCCCCGAGATAGGCAAGATATTATCAATCTGTTTTTTGAATTTGTTTGTAATGATTTCGGACAAGTTGCAGCAGGCAGATGTGGATCCTGAGAAGGATTATCATTTGAAGGGAGACATTCGGCGAATACTGGAAGGCTTAGAATCGGATTTGAACCATTCGGGTCTGGTTGAGGAAGAGTTAGAGGCCTTGCCCAGCGATCACCCTGTCTCTGATTTGATAGAGGCAGTTGAGGTTTGGGAGAGTTCCGGTCACGAAGACTTTGAAAATGGAATCCAAGCCGCATTAACTGCTCTTGATGATCTCCACGAACTGGCACTGGAGAACGAGTGGTATAGCGTGGCCAGTTATTCGTTGTTGAAATCCATGGAGTATCGGGAAGAGCTCAGCGGATTCGATCCTACAACCGAATTCGGTGAAGTACTTGATTTTCTTCACACCCGTTTCTACGGTAAGAGCGATGTTCACCTCGGAGAATTACGAACTCATGTACAGAAAATGCTGGAGAACTTAGAAACGATGGAGGACGATAATATTAGTTCTCTTCTGGATCTTGTTGAAGATCGGGCGACCCAGCAACGGAAAAACAAGAACTACACCTCAGAACGGGACTATCTCGAATACCAGATAACAATCAAAAATCAGTTGGAGGAGGACGTTTCCTCCGAACAGTCCCGAATGATCGAGTCATACGAAGACGAGTTTGAGCAGAAGAAATCTGCGAAAAGTATGATAAAAGCAAGTATCCTGGAGAGAGCAGTTGCAACCTGCCAATCCTACCTGTCCGATGAAAAAGAGAACAGTTGGCGGCTCAAGATCCGTGAATTGAATAAAGAGGCCATTGAGGAAATGCCTCGAAGAGCAGAAGAAGTCGATATCAGCGAAGACGTCTCCAGGATCGTCAACCAGTTCAAACAATCAAAAAAAGAGAGTAGTTCTTGGGAGGCACTCGCCATGCTGCTCTATTCGCCGGTCGGGCAAGGAGATTTTGAGAAGGCCTTGGAAATAGCGGGAGAGCATCCTGCTGCCAATATGTTACCGAGGCATGTGATTTCTGGAGAAGGTGATTCTGTTGGGTCTGAGCCTGGGTTTGGCCAAGAAGGAGAGAAAGCACCGTCAAGCTACATTCCCGGTATGGAAGTATCCAACCATATATTAGCTGTCGCTCTCCACCAGTTGATTGACGAGAACAAGTTATTCGAAGCTGATTTCTATAATGTTCTCTCGCTCATACCTGGTGTATCAATTCAAGATGAGGCCTTCCTTACAGACGCACTGATCAACCTTTTCGAGGGAAGATACGCTGAATCAATTCACATTGCGATACCCCGATTAGAGAGTATCACCGCAAACGTGTACCAGGAAGTGAGGAAGGCCGTAACCAAGAATCAAGGTACAGTCTACGAGCAGAAAGGTCTTGGAGGCCTTTTCGGATTAATCGAGGAAGATATCGACCTCAACTTCGGAAAATATCTGCAATACCGGTATACCAATACCTCTGGACACAACCTTCGTAACAAGCTTGCGCACGGACAGCTCAAATACTCGGCAGCCGATTTCACACAGGCCTCCACCATCATATTCGACACACTCCGTGTAGGTGCCAGAATTAACGCTGAGTACCGTGAAGTCTAACTAACTGGATCCTAGGATTGGGTAGACTAACACACCGAATCTAACCTCTCCCGCAGTAATCTAGGGTTGTTGAAATCCTATTCTTCAGATATATATTCGTCTGGAGCCTCTGGCCGGTGAGAACTTCGAATTGACCGTTTTCACCACTCGTGGGTGGGCAGTCGGGCAAGCGTCCCCGAATGGATTGAACAGTTCGTACACTATTATAACTACCAACGACCGCACCAATCACTCAACAATCGGACGCCAGCTGAGGTGGTGCTAAACTAGACAGTGGCTTAATATTGATTCGGGGTGGTGTGCTTCACCAATCGAAATTAGAGAAATGGCTCCGAAGCTTTGCTAGACAGCAGTTTAAGTTCATTAATTGCCGCCAACGCCGTCGTCATCATTGTCGGATGAGAGAAGGTAGCCTAGCCCGCCACCGATTACCGCGCCTATCGGTCCGCCAGCAGCAAAGCCTGCTGCGAGTCCACCACCAGTGCCGAGCGCCTGTCGCTGGTCCTGTGTCATCTTTTCGTGCATCCCACGACTGACGGTCCCCGATCCGTCGCACTTGGGACAGTCGCTGAACCCCCTCTGTTGGTCGGCTACCGCACCGCTCCCGTCGCAGTTAGGACATTTTTTGGTCTCGGTCATAGTCAATAATATCTGTCACGAACGCAAAGATGTTCCGGTCACTCGACTCTCTGGAAGTACATCAGCCCGTTGTTATCGCGACCAGGTCCGGTGTAGTACAATCCCTCGAGTGTCTCCCTGCCGCCTTCGTTGCGGTACTCCAGAGAGGCAGTCCCGAAGTGCATATCTAACCCTTCGACCAGTGGTGATCCCGCGTTCTCGTACTGGTAGCTAAGGCTTGGCCACTTGCCCTCCTCTGTTAGCATGGTCGCACCATTGCTGTCAGAGGGCGTCTGCTTTGTTTCGAAATGGATGTTGATCTTCCGCCAGGTTTGGTCGATATCGAGCCACGCCTTCAGTTTCTGGCCGTCCTCGCTAGGATCGTCATCGGGATGGAGCGCTTCGTCGGAAATGTGACCCTCGTATGAGGTGACAATGTACCCCTCCCATCGCCCGTTGAGGTCTGGGACACGGGTGAACCCCAGGGCTCTCGCGATACCGGTCTTCCAGAACCAGTTGTCATGGATCTTCCAGACAACGGCGAAAGCGAGTCCCCACGAGATAACGACCCCGGCACCAAACGGAAGGAC
>ENA-ORDC01001554-ORDC01001554.1-marine-metagenome-genome-assembly--contig:-NODE-1554-length-16498-cov-2.444492_pt1 | contig 16498 bp, 8 predicted proteins | sample MGYA00237783_ERZ508515 | MGnify/ENA primary metagenome ERZ508515 (study PRJEB26186, sample SAMN06268792) | marine metagenome | isolation source: Eden Landing Ponds, San Francisco, CA, USA | place... | reverse complement strand
GTTCGGCCTCGCCCCGCATTGCGGTGCGCAACAACAATGAAACGGGGAACCCCGGGTTCCCCACGGAACACCAGGCCAGGAGCCATGTTATGAAGTTCAATCCGGGAGAAGTCCTTGCGAGGGTGCGCGAAGGCGTCAGCGCCAATCCCCTGACGCTGTCGATGTACGTCGGTGTCGTGGTGGCGGTGCTGCTCGCGCTGGCCAACTTCACCTGGTTGGCGGTTCAGGCGGGCCAGTCCAAGGCCAACATCACCGAAGCGTCCAGAATGCGTGTAATCTCGCAGCAGATCGCGAAGAACTCGCTGGAGGCGGCCGCCGGTAACCCCGAAGCCTTTGATTTGCTGGAGCAGTCCCGGGCGGATTTCCAGCAGGCGCTGGACCGGGTCAAGGACGAGCCGGTGGATAACCCCGCGGTGCAGGAGCGCCTGGTCAGTCAGTGGCAAACCGCGCGTGGGCATGTGGATACCATCCTCAACGGCCAGGATACGGTGCTGGATCTGCACGAGGTGGCCGACACCCTGTCCGAAACCGTGCCCGATCTGCAGGCGGAGTACCGGGGTCTGGTGGATTTTCTGGTGCAAAACGATGCCGATCCGCGCATGGTCTCGCTGGCGCAGCGCCAGATCCTGCTGGCCGAACGCATCCTGCGCTCGGTCTCGCGCGTGCTGGAAGGCGGCGAGGGCGCCGTGGTGGCGGCGGATGCCTTCGGCCAGGACGCGGCCCGTTTCGGCGAAGTGCTCAATGCCATGATCGAGGGCAGCGAGGAAATGGGCGTTCAGCCCGTCCAGGATCAAATGGCGCTGGATTATCTCGGCGAGGCGGCCTCGCTTTATGACGAGTTCGTGGCCCAGTCGGTGGACGAGATCCTGGCCATTGCACCCGAACTCTTCCAGGTGCGCCAGGCCGCGGATTCGCTGTTCAGCGCCTCCCAGGGGCTGCTGGAGGAATCCACGAACCTTAACCAGCAGTTCGAGGAAGGCAGCGGCTTCTTCCCGTCGGTGGCGCTGGGCCTGATCTTCGCCGGTGCCGGCTTCGTGCTCTTCGTGGCCATTATCGTGCTGCGTATCCGCGAGGAGCGCTCCAAGCAGGAAGCGCTGGAGTCCGAGAATCAGCGCAACCAGGCCGCCATTCTGCGGCTGCTGGACGAACTGGGCGACCTGGCGGACGGCGATCTGACTGTCCAGGCCACGGTAACCGAGGACTTCACCGGGGCCATTGCCGACTCCATCAACTACTCCATCGACCAGCTGCGCAGCCTGGTACAGACCATTAACCAGACCGCGGTCCAGGTGGCCTCGGCGGCCCAGGAAACCCAGTCCACGGCCATGCATCTGGCCGAGGCCTCCGAGCACCAGGCCCAGGAGATCGCGGGCGCGTCGGCGGCGGTAAACGAGATGGCGGTGTCCATTGACCAGGTATCCGCCAACGCCTCCGAGTCCGCGGCGGTGGCGGAACGCGCCGTATCCATCGCGAACAAGGGGTCCGAGACGGTGCAGGCCACCATCCACGGCATGGACACCATTCGCGAGCAGATTCAGGAAACGTCCAAACGAATCAAGCGTCTGGGTGAATCCTCCCAGGAGATTGGCGATATCGTGAGCCTCATTAACGACATTGCCGACCAGACCAACATCCTCGCATTGAACGCCGCCATTCAGGCGTCCATGGCCGGTGAAGCCGGCCGGGGCTTCGCGGTGGTCGCGGACGAGGTGCAGCGGCTGGCGGAACGCTCGGCCGCGGCGACCAAGCAGATCGAGACCCTGGTAAAAACCATTCAGACGGACACCAACGAGGCGGTGATTTCCATGGAACACACCACGTCCGAGGTGGTGAAAGGGGCCCGCCAGGCGCAGGACGCCGGTGTGGCGCTGGAGGAGATCGAGTCCGTGTCCAAGAATCTGGCGGATCTGATTCAGAACATTTCCAACGCGGCGCGCCAGCAGGCGGCTTCGGCGGGTCACATTTCCAACACCATGAATGTGATCCAGGAGATTACGTCCCAGACCTCGTCGGGTACTAACGCCACGGCCAAGTCCATTGGTAATCTGGCCGAAATGGCGCAGGAGATGCGTAACTCCGTCGCCGGCTTCCGTCTGCCGGATAATTCCTGAGCCCGCGCGGCTTCCGGAGCGGAGCCATGATGTCGAGTGTTGCAGTGAACGATCGCTGGTCGATCAAACCGATAACTGCCATGAACGCCGAGCAGTTCGAGCTGTGGCAGGCGTTGCTGGAGGAAAGAACCGGCATGACGGTATCGGCCGAGCGCAAGTCCTTCCTCGAGACCAGCCTGAGCATGCGCATGCGCGAGCTGGAGATGGACGACTACGACGAGTATTACGAATATCTCGTCGGCGGCTCCACCGAATCACGGGCCATGGAATGGACGATTCTGGTGGACCGGCTCACCGTCCAGGAAACCAGCTTCTTCCGGCATCCTGGTTCCTATGCGCTGGCGGAGGACTTCGTGAAGCGTTTTGTCCAGCAGCAAGACAACGACGCCACCCTGGATGTCTGGAGCGTGGGCTGCTCGACCGGCGAAGAACCCTATTCGCTGGCCATGGTGATCGAGGAGCAGTTCCGGGGCAGAAAGCCGCTTGAGCGCTATGGTATTACCGCCACGGACATCAGCATGCCCACGCTGTCCAAGGCCCGGAAGGGGGTGTACTCGCGACGCAAGGTCGAGATGATCGAGGCCAGCCTGCGTGCGCGCTATTTTCGCGAGCTCAGCGACCGGGAAATGGAGGTGGTGCCGGAGTTGCGCGATCGCATCTGCTTCGCACGCGTGAACGTGCTCGAGCTGGATCGGGCGCCCATGCGCGACATGGATTTGATATTTTGTCAGAACATGCTGATTTATTTTCGCCGCTGGCGTAAACGCGAGATTGCCAACCGGCTGGCTGATCGGCTGGCGCCGGGCGGCCTGCTGGTGTTCGGGCCGGGCGAGATTACCGAATGGCGGCATCCGCAGCTCGAGCGTGTACAGTTCGAGGACGCGCTGGCTTTTCAGCGCCGCCGCTGAGGGTGTATCACAGGAGAGGCTATGACCAGCACGCATGATTATCTCGCGCTGGACTGGGTCCGGGATGAAATCCAGGAGACCCTGGATCAGGCGCAACAGGCGCTGGAAGCCTATGTGGAGAATCCGGACGACTCCACACGGATGCGCTTTTGTCAGACCTATCTGCACCAGGTCTACGGCACGCTCCAGATGGTGGAGTTCTACGGCGCCGGCCTGCTTGCCGAGGAAATGGAAAAGCTGGCCGAGGCCCTGCTTGAAGGCCGGGTCAGCCAGGTCGCCGATGCTCAGGAAACCCTCATGCGGGCGGTGCTGCAGCTGCCGCCCTATCTCGACCGGGTGCAGTCCAGCCGGCGTGATCTGCCCGTGGTCCTGCTACCGCTGCTGAACGATCTGCGCGCGGCCCGGGGCGAGCCGCTGATGACCGAAACCGCCCTGTTCAAGCCGGATCTGGAAGCGCAGCAAACCAGTGGCGATGTGCCCAGTTCCGTGGCCGCTGATGAGCAGTTTCCGGGGCTGGTGCGCAAGATCCGGCAGATGTATCAGCTGGCGCTGCTGGGTGTGATCCGGGGCGAGAACCTGGATCAGAACCTGGAGTACATGAGCAAGGTTTTCGCCAAGCTGGAACAGGTTACCGGCGAGGCTGAGCGCGCGCCCCTGTGGCGCATCGCGGCCGCGCTGGTGGAGGGGATCCGCGGCGAAGTCATCGAGCGCGGTACCTCTGTGAAAATGGTGCTCGGGCAGGTCGACCGTGCCCTGCGCGAGCTGAGCGTGGCGGGTGTGGAAAGCCTGCGTAAGGCGCCGCCGCGCGAACTGCTCAAGAACCTGCTGTACTACATCGCCAAGAGCGAGGCGGATAGTCCGCGCATCCGGAAGGTGCGCGAGACCTACAACCTGGCCGAGGCGCTGCCGTCCGAGGAAATGATCGACGAGGAGCGCCAGCGCATGAGCGGACCGGACCAGGCCGCCATGGGTTCGGTGGTGGACGCACTCTCCGAGGAGCTTACCTCGGTCAAGGATGCGCTGGAGCAGTTCGTGCACAGCGAGGAACGCGACCCCGGCTCGCTGGAATCCCAGCGCCAGACCCTCAAGCAGGTAGCGGATACCCTGGCCATGCTGGGGCTGGGCAATCCGCGCCAGCTCATCCAGGATCAGCTCGGGGTTATCGACGACATCATCGCCGGCGAGCGCGAGTTTTCGTCCGATCAGCTCATGGATGTGGCCGGCGCGCTGCTCTATGTCGAATCCACCCTGTCGGGGATGGGGCAGGAAACCCGCGAGGGCGCCGAGGCCCTGCCCGAGCATGTGGTGGACGCCAATTCGGCGGTGGTGCGCGAATGCCGGGCCGGGCTGGAAGAGGCCAAGGAAGGCATTGTCGAGTACATCGCCTCGCAGTGGGACCGTCAGCACCTCGAACCGGTTCCGGCCAAGCTCAATGCCGTGCGCGGTGGTCTGCAAGTAACGCATCTGCAACGCCCGGCGCTGATCCTGCGCCAGTGCATCCGCTATATCGAAGAGAATCTGCTGATCGATAACCCCCGGGAGCCGGACTGGCAGACCATGGATACCCTGGCGGATGCGATCACGGGGGTGGAATATTACCTCGAACGCCTGGCGGATGATCCGGAAACCACGGACGACATCCTCGATATCGCCCGGCGTAGCGTGAACACCCTGGGCTATGGTCTGGATGACGAGGAATTCGGTCGTACGGCACTCGAGGGCGAGAACGGGGATTCCCGCGCCCCTTTGGCTACAGCGTCTACCGAAGCCGACTCCGTGGCGCAGCGTCCGGATACGGTGGACGCTGAGCCCGAGGAACAGGCTCCGGAAGCACAGGCTTCAGAAATTGACCCCGGCGTAGCGGCACCGGACATCGAGGTCCCCGCCGAGACCGAAGACACTACTTTGGACGAAGGCGAAACCGGCACGGACGAAAGCCATGAGCCGGATTCGCCAGCAGAGGAAACCGTTGCCGGGGACGAAACCGTGGAGGCCGCAGAGCCCGCGCAAGCGGCGGAGCAACCTCCGGAAGGCGCGGCCGAACCGGAAGAGCCGGCCGTCGAGCCCGAGGCTGAACCGGAGCCCGAACCAGAGCCCGCACCCCGGGCTGAACCGGAACCCGAGCCGGAAACCGCCCGGCCGGAAGCAACCGCTGAAGCTCCCGCCACGGGCGAGGCGGCCCCGGCGGCAGCCGCAGGCGCGGCCCTGGCAGCCCCCGCCATCCCCGAGCACTGGGTGCAGGTGGATCCGCCGCCGCCGGATGCTTTCGAAGAGGACGAGGGCCTTATCGACGACGAAATTATCGAGATCTTCGTCGAGGAAGCCGGCGAGGTGCTGGAAGCGCTGAACGAGTACTTCCCGCGCTGGGCCCAAAATCACAGTGACGAGGAAGCGCTGGTCGAGTTCCGCCGCGCCTTCCACACCCTCAAGGGCTCGGGGCGCATGGTGGGCGCGCACACCACGGGCGAGCTGGCCTGGTCCGTGGAAAACATGATGAACCGGGTCATCGACGAGACCATCGAGCCCAGCCCCGAGCTGGTGGAGCTGGTGCGCACCGTGCACGGCATCATCCCGGAGATGGTCGAAGCGTTCTCCCACAAGACACCGGCGCCCTGGGACGTGCAGCCGCTCATGAGCGCCGCCTTTACCCTGGCCAACGGGCAGGCCATCGAGGGGGTGCCGGATGTGCGCGGCGACGCGACCGGCACCGAATCGGCGGCGACCGCACAGGCCGCCGACGCTGCCCCGCCGGACGATGAAGTCGGCGAGACGAAGGCCGATGACACACCGGCGCCACCCCTTGATGACGGGGATATCGAACTGGATCCGGAGTCGGAACAGGGCGACGAGGGGGGCGAAGAAGTCAGTTACGGCCCGCCGCCGGAGGTGCAATCCGGTCTGGACGAAGCCCCGGACGCCGAGGAAATCGAGTTGTCGCTGCCGGAAGATGGCGACGGTGAATCCGTGGACGAAATCGAATACGGAGCCCCGCCCGAGACTGGTTCTGACGAAACGGCGGCGCCGGAAGAAATCGAAATGTCCGCGCCGTCTTTCGGTGAATATGATGCCGGCGAAACCGAGGAAATCGAGTACGGAGCGCTGCCGGGCGAACGGGCCGGTGAGAGCGACGAAAGCGGCAACCGTGAAGTCCTGCTGGAGATCTTCGGCAACGAGGCGGACACCAACCTCGCCGTGGTGCGCCAATGGCTGGACGGCCTGGACAGGGATCTGTCCGAGCACCCGGTGGATGACGAGGTTCACCGGGCCCTGCATACACTCAAGGGCAGCGCGCGCATGGCCGAAATCGAGGCGGTCGCGCGCGTGGCCGAGCCGGTGGAAAAATTCGTCAAGGAGTTGATCAACACCTCTCAACCCGCGGACCGGGAGGTAGTGACGGTGCTGGAGGACACGGTCCGGGTCATGGAGAACGCCGCCCAGGAGCCTCCGGAATCGCCGCACGCCGAACTGCCCGGTGCCCGTGATCTGCTGGCCCGTATTCATGCCGCGCGCGAGCGCATTGTGCCCGCCGCCGGAGGCGGCGAACAGGTGGAGGAAGAAGGCACGATTGCCGGGTTCGTGAGCGAGGCCATGGATCTGGTCATGGATTCCGAGCAACGTCTGGCCGACTGGAAAGCACATCCTGAGCCGAACGACACCCTGCAGACTCTGCGCGACGAGGTCCGGGCCCTGTCGGTCAGTGCCCGTCGCACCGGGCTGGAGGAAGTGGAGCAGCTTTGTGATCCGCTGTCCGCGTGTTACCAGGCGGTACTCGATGAGCGGCTGGACCCCGGAGCACGGCTGTTTGATGCGGCCGAGCGTGCCCATGAAGCGCTCATGACCATGATGGATTTCCTGGCTGCGGGTCAGTCCCTGCCCTCGGAACGCGAGCTGGTAACCGAGCTGCGCGAAATGCTGGGCGACGGCGGACCCCAGGGACCGGATCCGGACAGCGCCGGGGCGGAGAATGCCGAAGTGTCCCCGGGCCCGGATACGGGACCGCCGGCCGACGCTTCGCCTTCGGAGCCCGGCCCCCGGGCGGAGGCGTCGCCGGAACCCACTGAGCCCTCTCCGCCCGCAGGGGAAGCCGAATCCGTGGGTCCGGACGATATGGACCCGGAAATGGTGGAAATCTTCCTGGAAGAGGCGGACGAGGTGCTTGAGTCCGCCAGCGAGGCTCTGGAGCAGTGGCAGCACAACGATGATCCGGAGCCGGTCCAGGGGCTGCAGCGGGATCTCCATACCCTCAAGGGCGGCGCGCGCATGGCCGGGCTGACGCCCATCGGTAACCTGAGCCACGAACTGGAAAACATCTATGAGGGCTTCGACCAGGGGCGTTTCGAAACCGGTCAGGCCCTGTTCGATCTGCTCCATGCCTGTCAGGACCGGCTGGCGGAGATGGTCGACGGGGTGCGCACGGGCGAGGGCTGTGTTGCCGCACCCGAACTGGAGGAGGCCATCCGGCGGTTCATGGACCATCCGGACCAGCCACCGGAAATGCCCGGCCGCGCGTCGGCGCCCCCATCTGAACCGCCTGCGCCTGCCGCCGAACCGCCGCAGCCGCAGCCGCAACCGGCGCCCGAATCGCAAGTGCCGGCCGAACCCGTTCAATCCCAGCCGGCGCCGGAGCCGGCCGGGACCCAAGCCCAAGAGGTCGAACCGGCCGCTGCGGTGGAGGGAGCCGCGCCGCCCTCTCCACCGGAGCGGGATCCGGAACTGGTCAGTATCTTTCTGGAAGAGGCGGACGAAATCCTGGAGTCGGCCAGCAACGAGCTGGAGAGCTGGATCGAGGCGCCGGAAAACCTGGACGAGGTGCAGTCGCTGCAGCGCGACCTGCATACGATCAAGGGCGGCGCGCGTATGGCCGAGGTGCCGGAGCTGGGCAATCTGGCCCATGAGCTGGAAAATCTCTACGAGGGCCTGGCCCAGAAACAGCTCTCCGCCCAGTCCACGCTCTTTGACCTGCTGCATCGCTGCCACGACCGGCTGGCGGAAATGGTCGACGCGGTACGCAACGATGAGGGCATCCACCCGCCGGATCATCTGGTTCAGGCCATTCACGATTATATGGCGAATCCGGCCGACTTTACGCTGCCGCCGGCGCAACCCGTCGGCGGTGCCGCCCCGGCACAGGCCACCGGCGGGGAAGACGAAGCGTCGGAACAGCCCGCGGCGGACGTGGACAGCGACATCCTGTCCCTGTTCATGGAAGAGTCCGGCCAGCTCAGCGAGGTGATCGAGCAGAAGATCAGCGCCTGGCGCGGGGAACCGGACAACCCGGCCCATCGTGATGAACTGGCGCGCGCGCTGCATACCCTCAAGGGGGGTGCGCGCCTGGCGGGGCTGGACAAGCTGGGCGAAATCGCCCACGAGTTCGAGAACCTGCTCAACGAGCAGCAGCAGAACCGGGAATCGCCGAGCGAGACTTTCTTCAATCAACTGGATGAGTACCAGGAACAGATCGCGCGGCGCATGGCCACGCTGCGCGAAGTCGCCGCCGCCGGCTCCGGACCTTCGGAGCCGGAGCCACAGCCGGCCGAGCAGCAACAGGACCAACCACCGGCACAGCAGCAAACGCCCGCGGCGCAGCAAGAGCAGAGCAACACCCAGACGGATACCCGGGGCAAGCGTCAGAGCCAGGCTCAGCCGCAGGAAATGGTGCGTTTGCCGGCCGATGTGCTCGAATCCCTGGTGAACCTGGCGGGCGAGACCAGTATCAACCGCGGCCGGGTGGAACAGGGCATCAGCGAATTCAGCCTCCATGTGGAGGAAATGGGCAGTACTGTTCAGCGGCTTTATGATCAGCTGCGCCGGCTGGACGCCGAGACCGAGGCCCAGATCAAGGCCACCTACAAACAGGAAGTGGAAGCGGGCGAACGTGAAGAAGGCTTCGATCCGCTGGAAATGGACGAGTATTCCGAGCTCAACCAGATCACCAAGCAGCTGTCCGAATCCGCTTCCGACCTGCTCGATCTGAAACAGACCCTGCTGGACAAGACCCGCGACACCGAAACCCTGCTGCTGCAACAGGCGCGCATTAATACCGAACTGCAGGAAAAACTCATGCGCACGCGCATGGTGCCCTTCTCGCGCCTGGTGCCGCGTCTTCGCCGGATCGTGCGTCAGGCCTCCGGCGAGGTGGGCAAGCGCGTGAGCTTCGAGGTGCTCAATCCGGAAGGTGAACTGGACCGCACCCTGCTGGAACGTGTGGTGGCGCCGCTGGAGCACATGCTGCGCAACGCCGTGGACCACGGCGTCGAGACACCGGAAGAGCGCCGTCAGGCCGGCAAGGACGAAAGCGGTCAGGTTTGGCTCGAGCTCAGCCGCGAGGGCGGCGAGGTCATGCTGGTGTTGCGGGATGACGGCAAGGGCATCGACACCAACAAGGTTCGTGAGAAAGCCGTCGAACGCGGCCTCATGGACCCCAATGCCCAGCTCACCGACCAGGAAATCCAGCAGTTCATCTTCGACGCCGGTTTCTCCACCGCCGGGGCGGTGACCCAGCTATCCGGGCGTGGTGTGGGCATGGACGTGGTCGCATCCGAAATCAAGCAGATGGGCGGCTCGGTCAACATTGATTCCGTCAAGGGCGAGGGCACCCGTTTCGTGGTTCGCCTGCCCTTCACGCTCGCCATGAACCGTGCGCTCATGGTGAACGTGGGTGAGGATGCCTATGCTATTCCGCTCAACCAGATCGAGGGCGTGGTTCGCATCAGCCCCTATGAGCTGGAAGAGTACCTGGGCGAGGACGGCTCGCCCTATCAGTACGCCGGTCAGGAATATGATCTGGAATATCTGGGCACCTATGTGCACGGCACGTCCGGGCATCGGTTCGACAACCAGGCGCTGCCGCTACCGCTGCTGCTGATCCGGGGCGCGGAACACTCGGTGGCGCTGCTGGTGGATAGTCTGATCGGTTCGCGTGAAGTGGTGGTGAAATCCGTGGGCCCGCAACTGTCCACGGTGGCCGGCATCAATGGCGCCACCATCCTGGGCGACGGCTCCGTGGTGATTATCCTGGATATCCATTCGCTCATTCGCGCATCCCAGTTGCAGCGTCAGCACGAGGCCGTGGAGCACCAGAGCTTTGGCCTGACCGAGGAAGTCGACGAGATCCCGGCCGAAGCGCAAGCCGGTGCCGAGGACACGGAGGTCGAGGAACAAGAGCCGGCGGAAACGCCGACGATCATGGTCGTGGACGACTCCGTGACCGTGCGCAAGGTGACCGGCCGAACCCTGGAGCGCAGCGGCTACGAAGTGGCCACCGCCAAGGACGGGGTGGACGCGGTGAGCAAGCTGGAGGAGTACCTGCCATCGCTGGTGGTGCTGGATATCGAAATGCCGCGCATGGACGGTTTCGAGGTGGCCTCGCACATGCGTCACAGTGAACGTCTGAGCGAAGTGCCCATCATCATGGTCACCTCGCGCACCGGCGAGAAACACCGCGAACGCGCTTTCGATCTCGGTGTGAACGCCTATATGGGCAAGCCCTTCCAGGAAAGCGAACTGTTGAACACCATCAGTGAACTGATCGGCGTCAGCCGGGAAGCCGAGGATTCATGACCACCGCCAGCCCGCGCATCGGCATTATCGCGGACAGTTCATTACAGGGTCATTTGTTGACCCAGGCCGTCCGGGTTCAGGGATTTCAGGTGGCGGTGAATACGGATCCGGAAAATCTCGATCGGGAGTGGCTGGAATCCGAGGCGGTGAATCTGTGGGTGGTGGATCTCACCTCCGAGGACCGGTGGCAGCACTTTCTCGATGATCTGCTGGAAAATGCTGCCGCGCCTATCCTCTTCTGCGACGGTCAGGCACCGGACCGCGCGGCAGCGGACTATCCCCGCTGGGAGCGCCGGTTGCTGGGCAAGATGCTCGATTATGTGGAGCGTCCCCATGTGGACGAGTCCCTGGAAGAGCTGGAAACCCATACCGCCGTCACCAGCATCGAACCACCGAGCGAATTCCACCAGCTGGCCGCTCCGGCCGGCGCGCCCGAACGGGTCTGGGTCCTGGGCGCCTCGCTTGGCGGCCCCGCCGCCGTCAAGGCGTTCCTCGACTGTCTGCCCTCCGAACTGCCCGTGGCTTTCGTGCTGGCCCAGCATATCGACGCCGGTTTTCTCGATACCCTGACCCGGGTACTGGTGCGTGACAATGCCTTCGAGTGCCGGATCGGCTATCCGGGTGAGCAACTGCGGCACGGTCATGTCATCCTCGCCCCGGTGGAATACGAGATCGGGTTCAGCGCGGATGGTGGTGTGCATTCCACGGAGCAGGCCTGGGAAGAGCCTTATGCGCCGTCCATTGATCAGGTCATCAGCAATGTGGCGCACTCTTTCGATACCCGCAGCGGCGCCATTCTCTTTTCCGGCATGGGCAACGACGGCTCCATTGCCGGACCGCTGCTGAACAGCCGGGGCGGGCCTGTCTGGGCCCAGACCACGGACAGTTGTGCAGCCGGCAGCCAGCCGGATTCCGCGCGCGAGACCGGTTGTGTATCCTTCAGTGGTTCGCCGGAGGAACTGGCGCGCCAGCTGGTCGAGCACGTGCGCCGCGAAATCGCCGGTGAGCCATCGCCGACGGTGCGGCAGGAGCCGGCGTCCGGCGTGGATTGACGATTTTTCATCAGCCTTTCGGGAGTGCCCACTATGGCCGAGGAAGAACAACCCGATCAGGTGACCAGCCTGCTGGTGCCCATGCAGGGCCGTCCCTGGCTGATTCCCAACATTCTGGTGGCGGAGGTCATCGGCCTGCGCCAGCCCGAGCGCAGTGGCAGCAGCGGGCCGCAATGGCTTCTGGGCTGGCTCAGCTGGCGGGACGTGGATGTGCCGCTGATTTCCTTCGAGGCCATGAACGAGGCGGGCCAGCCCCAGATCGGTCAGGATGCGCGCATCGTGGTGCTGAACACCATCAGCGGCAAGAACCGGTTCTATGCCATGGTGATCCAGGGCATTCCTCGTACCGTCAAGGTGGAGAGCGAGGATCTGGTGGAAGAGCCCGTGGATACCGGGCCCGTGGAGACCATGTCCGTGCAGGTGGGCGGTGATCTGGCCGTCATGCCCGACCTGGATGCCATTGAGGATCAGGTGGCGGAACTGAATGCGCCATGAACGTGGACCGGCAGCGCCTCGGCGAGCTTGCCGCCCGGCCGAACCGCAAGAACGGGCGCTTCCATAATCGGCGGCGGTTGCCTCATCACGGACTGCGCGAATTTCTGCGCTGGCAATGGGACAGTCCGGGTATGCCGCCGCCGCGACGTTTCCCCTTGCACAAGCCCGACCCGGCCGTCCTCGACAAGCCGGGGCCAGCGCCCCGGCTGACCTGGATCGGTCACGCCAGCTGTCTGTTCCAGTACCGGGGCTGGAATCTGCTCACCGATCCGGTATTGTCCCAGCGCTGTTCGCCGGTGTCCTTTCTGGGCCCGAAACGGGGCACGCCACCGGCGCTGACCGTGGATCAATTGCCCGCCATCCATCGTGTGCTGATTTCGCACAATCACTATGATCACCTCGACCGGGAAACCGTGCGCGCGCTGCATGGGCGCTTTGGTGCCGGGCTTTGCTGGTATCTGCCGCTGGGGCTGGGTGACTGGTTCCGCCGGCTGGGGATTCATAATGTGGTGGAAAGGGACTGGTGGCAGTCCGACGAACAACACCAACCCGAGACCTTCTGTGTGCCCGCGCAGCACTTCAGCGGCCGGCGTGCCGGGGACGGCAACCGCAGTCTCTGGTGTGGCTGGCGGGTGCAGTTCCCGGACTTCAGCCTCTACTTTGCCGGCGATACCGGCTACGCGCCCATTTTCGAAGAAATGGCCGAAGTCTTCGGGCCCGTGGATCTGGCGCTGATTCCCATCGGCGCTTATGAGCCGCGCTGGTTCATGTGGCCCATGCATGTTTCGCCCGAGGAAGCCGTGCAGATGCACCGGGCTCTGCGCGCGCGTCAGTCGGTTGCTATTCACTGGGGGACTTTTTCCCTGACCGACGAAGCCCTGGATGAGCCGCCGCGGCGCTTGCAACAAGCGCTGGCTTCACGGAAGATTCCGTCTTCACGGTTCCGGGTGCCCACCCACGGGGAAATGCTGACACTGGAGACGGCGGAATGAAACGCGGATTCTGGCTGCCCTGGCTTATGCGCGGGCTGGGTATGTTGCCCGTGACCTGGGTAAGCGCTGTGGGGGCCGCGCTGGGCTGGTTGCTGGGGGTGGCACCGCTGCGCCTGGCCAGTGCACGGCGGCTGGTGCTGATTAACCTGCTCGCCTGTTATCCGGAACTGTCCTGGCGCGAGTGCAAGCGCATGGCGCGCCGAAGCCTGATGGAGACCGGACGCACCATGGCGGAATTCACTACGGTCTGGGCTCAGCCGGTGGACCATGCTCTCGCGCGTATCAGCCATGCACGCGGACTCGACCAGCTGCGTGCCGCTATCGCTTCCCCCCGCCCGGTGCTGATCCTGTCGCTGCACCTGTCCAGCTGGGAACTGGTCAATCTGCTGCTGGGCCGTCAGGGTCCGGCCGTGGTCATGTATAAGCCGGACGACAATCCGCAGCTCACGGAGCTGGTCCGCCGGGGCCGGGAGCGTACCGGCTGCCGGCTGGTGCCGGCCACCCATTCGGGCGTTAAGGTGGCGCTGGAAACCCAGCGCGCCGGGGGTACGGTGGCGATTCTCGCGGATCATCATCCCACCGGTGCCAATAATCCCTTCGTGCCCTTTTTCGGCCATCCGGTCCGCACCCCGGGGCTGATCAGCAAGCTGGTACTGCGTCATGGGCCCCACGTCTTTTTTGCCAGCTGCTGGCGGCGGCACGGCCCCCGCGATGTGCGCGTGATCTTTGAACAGGGACCGGACGTGGAAAACGGCGACACGGAGCAATCGGTGCTGACAGCCATGAACCAGGGGCTGGAAACCTGCATCAACCGCGCGCCCGAGCAATATCACTGGCCCTACAAGCGTTTCCGCTGGACACCGGATGGTGCGCGCAACTGGTATCGCCATTCGCCGCAAATTCTCGCCCGGGCCCGGCGGGACGCGGATCGCGAGCGCCTGGGGCTGGTTTCGCGCTGATTACCAGGCGTTCGCGCGGGTGAACAGGGCGGCCATCAGCGCCACCGGCGCGGTTTCCGCGCGCAGGATCCGATCGCCCAGGACAAAAGCGTCAAAGTCTGACTGCCGGCAAGCCTGAACTTCCGTATCCGTGAGCCCGCCCTCGGGGCCGGTGATCAGCGTGACCGAGGTTGCAGATTCCAGCCCGCCGGGCTCGCAGGTGGAGCCCCGGGCAAGGGCCACCAGACGCGGACCCGGCACCGGCGCGGCCAGCAGGTCCGCAAGCTCGAACGGCCCCCGTAGCGCCGGTACGCGGTTCATCCCGCACTGTTCGCAGGCACTGCTCAGCACTCCCTGCCAGTGCGAGCGCTTGCGCTCCATGCGCTGTTCATCCAGACGCACCTCGTTGCGTTCAAAGCGCATCAGCGACACCGAAGCTGCCCCCATTTCCGCCGCCTTCTGCAGCGCGTAGTCCATACGCTCGCCCTTGATCAGCGGAAGCGCCAGATGCACGTCCATGCCGGGTGTACGATCAAGATCGTGAAAGACGAGGGGACGAATGGTGACGGCCTTCTTGTGCACGGACTCGATTACGGCGGACCACTCGCCGCCCCGGCCATTGAAGAGCACCAGTTCATCGCCCGCCTCCATGCGCAGCACCCGGGCGATATGATGGCTGGGCCCGGGGCTGAGTTCGCAGGGCGTATCCGCCTGGAAGGCGCAGTCGTCATGGAAACGGCGGCTCATGGCAACACCCGGGAACCGTGCAGTGCCGATCTCATTCCAGCGTCGCCTTGTTGATGCCTTCCCAGGCGACCTGCGCCAGGTGGTCGATCTGTTCCGGCGTGATGACATAGGGCGGCATGAAGTAGGTGATATTGCCCAGGGGCCGCAAAAGCGCTTCGCGCGTCAGGGCATGTTCATAGACATACATGCCCTTGCGCTCGGTGAAGTCATAGGGCTCCATGCTGTCCTTGTCCCGCACCATTTCGATGGCCGCGATCATGCCCGTCTGGCGCACGTCGCCCACATGGGGATGCTCGTGGAACGGCTCGAGCGCCTTTTCCATGTGGCTGATCAGCTCACGGTTGTTCTCGATGACATTGTCTTCCTCGAAAATGTCCAGCGTCCCGAGCGCGGCCGCGCAGCACAGCGGATTGCCGGTATAGCTGTGCGAATGCAGGAAGGCCGTGAGGTTCTCGTAGTCATCGTAGAACGCCTCGTAGATCTCGTCCGTGGTGAGCACCGCGGACAGCGGCAGGTAACCGGCCGTGAGTCCCTTCGACAGCGCCATGAAGTCCGGCGCGATGCCGGCTTGTTCACAGGCGAAGAGCGTACCGGTCCGGCCGAAGCCTACCGCGATCTCGTCGGCGATCAGATGCACATTGTAGCGGTCACAGGCCTCACGCAGCATGGTCAGATAGACCGGGTGATACATGCGCATGCCGCCGGCGCATTGCACCAGGGGCTCGACCGTGACCGCGGCGATTTCCTCATGATGCTTTTCCAGGATCTCCTTCATGCGGAAGAACTGACGCTTGGAATATTCCTCCCAGGATTCGCCGCGCTCACGGTAATAACAGTCCGGACTGGGAGCCGTGTACACATCCATCAGCAGCGGCGCATAGGTTTTCTTGAACAGATCCACGCCGCCCACCGCCAGGGTGCCCAGGGTTTCGCCGTGATAGCTGTTGCTCAGCGTGACGAACTTGGTCTTGTTCGTCTTGCCGATATTGCGCCAGTAGTGGAAACTCATCTTGAGCGCGATTTCCATGGCCGAGGAGCCATTGTCGGCATAGAAGACGCGGTTGAGCCCCGGCGGGGTGACATTCACCAGACGCTCGGACAGTTCAATCACCGGCTCCTGGGTGCAGCCGGCGAGAATCACGTGTTCAAGCTTGTCGACCTGCTCCTTGATGCGGTTGTTGATGCGGGGATTGCAATGGCCGAAGAGATTTACCCACCAGGACGACACGGCGTCGATATAGCGGTTGCCGTCGAAGTCATAGAGCCAGACCCCCTCGCCGCTTTGCACCGGCAGCATGGGCCAGGTCTCGAAATCCTTCATCTGGGTGCAGGGGTGCCAGAAAACCTTGCGGTCGCGCTCGATAATCTCCGCGTTACTGGTCATGATGGTCTCCGGTGATGCGCCGACTGTGGCGCAATCATAAGGGCTGGACCACCCCGGCTCCAAGTGCGGAGCCTGTGAACCACGACAGGTCCAGGCCGTTCCATGCAACATCGGCGAACGGGAGGATGATATGGCCGCTCTGGGGCGCACGGCGGACCTTTTGCGCGGGCCCCTGCTGATCGCCGCCCTCATGGCGGGGTGGGCGGTCGCGGTCGAGCCGGGCGACAAAGCCCCTTCGTTCGAACTCCCCCGACTAACGGGCGAGGGTCAGGTGCGGCTGGACGATTACCGGGGCACGGTCCTGCTGCTGG
>ENA-ORDC01001553-ORDC01001553.1-marine-metagenome-genome-assembly--contig:-NODE-1553-length-16500-cov-15.734823_pt1 | contig 16500 bp, 17 predicted proteins | sample MGYA00237783_ERZ508515 | MGnify/ENA primary metagenome ERZ508515 (study PRJEB26186, sample SAMN06268792) | marine metagenome | isolation source: Eden Landing Ponds, San Francisco, CA, USA | place... | reverse complement strand
TCGGTGACGTCCCGGATGAGACAGATCATCGCGTCGGCGTCGGTATACGCCAGCGCGTGGTCGACGACGATCCGCTCGCCAGCTTTCGTCTCGTGGACAGTCTCCCCAGTCCAGCGCCCGTCCTCGGGAACGCTGGGGAGGATCTCGTCGTAGACCTGCTCGACGTGGGCCTCCGGATAGAGAATCTCCCAGTGCTCGCCGATCAGGTCGTCGCGGTCGTAGCCGTAGGTCTCGGCGTAGGCGGGGTTGACGTACAGAAAGGTACCCTGCTCGTCGAGCAGACTGATCCCCTCGCGGGCGGTCTCCATGGCCTGATAGCCGTTCTGGACCTCCTGTTCGGCCCGATAGCGGCGGACGACGTTGGTGATCCGGTTGGCCAGGACGGCGTACTGGTCGGTGCCCGTCCCCTTCTGCAGGTAGTCGGTGACGCCCCGGGAGATGGCTTCGCTGGCGATCTCCTCGTCGCCCTTGCCGGTGAAGAGGATAAAGGGGAGATTCGGGTACTCCTCGCGGACGACGTCCAGAAACTCGAGGCCGTCCATCCGCGGCATGTCGTAGTCGCTGACGACGCAGTCGACCCCGATCCCGTTCTGCAGGAGGTCCAGCCCGTCGCTGGCACTCCTCGCGGTCACGACGTCGATGCGCTCGGCCTCGCGCTCCATGTACACCCCCGCGACCTCCGCGAAGTCCGGTTCGTCGTCGACGTGCAGGACGGTGATCGTCTCCTGACCGTTCAACTCCGCGAGCGTCTCGAGGACTGACTCGGACTGTGAGGGGAGCTGCGAGGGCATGGGAAGATCACCCGGGGCTAGGGACTCCTGACAGAAGGGAGTGGTGGGTGTTAACAAAGAGCAGTAAGAGTTACTTACCGAACTGGAAAGACGTCGCTACTCCAGATGGACGGCCGGCCGGAACGGCTCGGCCTGGCTCGCCTTCCCGGCGGGGTCGTACGGATCTTCGTCCTCGGCGTACACTTCGACGTCGGCGTCGAACTCCCCGGCGAGGAACGACCGGGCGGCCTCGTAGACCGACTGCTCGTCGATCTCGCCCATCGCCTGGAGCGTCTCGTCGTCGCGCTCGCGCACGACGCTGACCATCTCCTGAGCGAGGTCGTTGACCTCGTTCCCCTTCTCGCGTAGCGATTCGTGCTGCATGACCTTCCCCATGACCGCGCCGACGTCCGGGCCCGTCTCGACGACGGTATCGAAGACCGTCCGCTTCCAGTCGGCGGCGACGTACAGCCGGATCGTCTCGGGGTCGGTGTCGGTGACGTCGACGATGTCGGCCACGTCGTCGGTGACGTCGGCGATCAGCGACTCCTCGACCTCGGTGCGTTTCGACTCGAACTCGGGGTCGGGTTCGGGCCAGGCGGCGTCCTCGACGGGTTCGCCCGCCAGCTGTTCGTGGAGTTCGTTGGCCATGAACGGGACGAACGGAGCCAGCAGCCGCAGCCGGGTCCGCAATACCTCGCGCAGCACCCACTTCGCGCCCGGCCGGTCGGTGTCGGTCCGGCGGCGGTACCACTTCAGGTGCTCGTCGAACTGGTAGAACGCAGCCTGGGAGGCACTGCGCGTCTCGAAACGATCCATCGACCCCGTAGCCTCCCTGACTGTACTCTGCAGTTTCGACAGCAGCCAGCGATCGACGTGTTTCAGTTCGTCGCGAGCGCCCTCGGGGACGGGTGTCTGAATGACTTCTTGGGCCCGAGACCAGAACCGTTCGAGCTGGTTCCGGGTCGTCCCGACCTGGTCGGCTCGCCAGTCGAAATCCTGCCACGGTTCGGAGCTGTTGAGAAGGAAGAACCGGACGGTGTCGGCCCCGTACTCGTCGATCGCTTCACCGGGGAGCACGACGTGCCCCTTCGAGGAGGACATCGCTTCACCTTCGAGCAGGCCCATCCCCATCACGGTGATCCCCTGGGGCCAGTTGGCCTGGTCGAACAGCTCGGCGTGGTGGAACAGGTAGAAGGTCAGATGGTTCTGGATCAGGTCGTTGCCCGAACACCGGAAGTCGACGGGGTACCAGTAGTCCCACTCCTCGCGAAGGTCCAGCGCCCGTTCGTCCGGCTCGTCCACCGCGTCTTCGCCGTAGAACAGCGTGTCGAAGAAGTCGTGATCCATCTCCTCGACGGGCACGTCCTGCAGGCGGTGGGCGACGGTGTAGTAGGACATGTAGATCGTCGAGTCGCTCAGGGGCTCGATGACGAAGTCCTCGTCCCACGGCAGTCGCGTGCCGAGGCCGTAGTTACGAATGGCCGGCCACTCTTCGAGCCAGCCGATGGTGTGGTCGTACTGCTCGCGGGTGCTCTCTGGGATCGCCTCCAGCTGGGAGACGGCGTCGTAGGCCTTCTGCTTCCACTCCTCGTCGCTGTAGCGGAGGAACCACGTGTCCGCACGCGCCACCTCGACGTCGCCGCCACACCGGCAGACGACCTCTTCGGTGTACTCGTACATCAGGTCGAACAGATTCTCGTCACGGTAGTGATCGCGGAACCGCTCCCGGACGTCCTCGATGACCTCGCCCGCGAACTCGCCGTAGGAATCGAGGAGTCGCCCAGCGTGGAACTCGTCCTGGTAGAGATCCGCGGTCACGTCCTCCAGTTGGGGATCGTCGCTGGATTCGATTCCGGCGGCCTGGACGGCGTCCCTCGCTGGGATCTCGCCGTAGCCCTCGATCGAGAGGATCGGGACCGGTTCGATAGCTTCGACAGCGTCGGGGTCGATCCCGTACTCGCGCATGCGCTCGTCGTCGGCCTTGGCCTCCTGCAGCGCCACGTAGTCGTCCGGCGAGTGGGCGGGCACGGACATGACGACCCCAGTGGCGTTGTCGGCGTCGACGAAGTCCGCCGGGAGGATCAGCACCTCGTCGCCGGTGACGGGGTTGGTAACCGTCTGGCCGATGATGTCCTCGACAGCGACCTCCTCTCTGATCTCGACGTCGCGGGCCTGCAACTCGAACTTCTCGGCGGCCTCGGCCGAGCAGAACCACGTCTCTCCGTCCACGTCGGCGAGCACGTACTCGGCGCCGGGATTGACGTACGCATTTGTCACACCGCGAACCGTCTCGGGCCGGAGGGTCGCCATCGGCGCGACGACCTCCTGACCGTCGATCTCGGCCCCGAACTTCACGAGCGTGAACTCCTGGAACTCCGCGTCTTCACCTTCGAGGAGGTCGTGGGTCGTGACCGGCTGCTCCTCGTTGGTACAGTAGTTGACCGGATTGAGCCCCTTCTCCAGCAGCCCGCGCTCCTTGAGCGTCTCGTACTGCCAGGTGATGAACTTCGAGTAGCGCTCGTCGTTCGTGGTGAACTCCCGGCGCCAGTCGATCGAGAGGCCGAGTTGCTTGAATCCCTTCTTGTAGTGGTTCTCGATGAAGTAGCGGGCGAAGCCCATCGGGGTCTCCAGGTCCTGCAGGGTGTCCTCAGGGACGTTGTAGGTGTCTCGCAGGACCGACAGCTGTTCTTCCTCGCCCTCTTTGAGGCGCTCGACAGCGCCGATGATGGGCGTGCCGGTGACGTGCCAGGCCAGCGGAAAGAGGACGTTGTCGCCCTGCAGGCGGCGATAGCGGGCGTAGACGTCGGGCACAGTAAACGTGCGACAGTGGCCGATGTGCATTCCGCCGCTGGGGTAGGGGTAGGGGACCGTGATGAAGGTGGGGTCCTCCTCGCCCTCTTCGGGGTCGGCCTCGTAGCGCCCCTGTTCGTCCCAGCGGGTGCGCCACTTGTGCTCCAGGGCACCCGGTTCGTACTCGTCGTTGCGTGGCGGAGCGGTCATATTCCCCTGTCCGGCACTCTCAGTAAAAAGACCTCCCATAGCGGCCGAACCGTCCACAGAGTGCGACGCCGGAGGATATTCATAGGGGCCGTGTGAATGACCAACACGTGCGACGCAATCAGGGACGTGGGTCCGGACCGGAACGGTCGGTCCGGCGCGTCGACTTCCACGATAGCGGTGGGGAACCGTCGCGGGAGGCCACCGGCCCCGTTGGTCGGTCGAACGCCGAACTGGCCGGACAACTGGCTGGCCGCTCGGCGGCGATCCGGACGGACGGCATCTCGGGAACGATCTTGGCCGTCCCAAACGTCGAACTCGGCGCAGTCGCCTACGACCACCAGCTCGACGCGGCCGAGGAAGCCCAGCAGCGACCGCTGATACTGCTCGATCTGGAGAACACCGGCGACGAGCCACTACGCTGGAATCCCAATCGGACACGGTTTCTCGGCACCGACGATTACACCTACCAGCCGTCGTCGCTCTCGCTGGACCCCGATCGGTTCGGGCCGGGCTGTCACACCCGATCGGTGACGATCGAACCCGGTCGCCGTGCCCGGGTCGTGACGCTGATCGAGGAATTGCCGGCCGGCGTCGAGATCGAGACCGTCGTTCACCGGCTCCGGCGAGGTCGAATCGAAGTCACACTCGCCTAGCCGATGCTACCGGACGGCCTCCACCCGCAGGCAGCGACGATGGTCCGACGTCAGCGGCGGGTGCAGCGCCTGTTGCCAGACCAGAGCGTCCGGGGGCTCCGTTGGCTCACCCGCCTGGGCGCGTGGCTCCGGGACGCCCCATCCGTCGGGACCGTCCACGACCGGGCGATCCCCGGTCCCGACGGCGAGATTTCGATCCGAATCTACCGCCCAGAGGGTGAGACACCCTTTCCCACGATCGTCTACTTCCACGGCGGTGGGTTCGTCAGCGGCGATCTAGAGAGCCACGACGCGGTCTGTCGGTATCTGACCCGCGAGAGTGAGTGTGTCGTCGTCTCGGTAGACTATCGGCTCGCGCCCGAACACCCGTTTCCTGGTGCTGTCGAGGACGCCATCGCCGCGACCGAGTGGGTCGCCGATCACACCGACTCCCTTGGCGGGACGGGCCAACTGGCGGTCGTCGGCGACAGCGCGGGCGGGAATCTGGCCACGGTCACGACACTGGCCGCCCGCGACCGCGGCGGCCCCGGGATCGACTACCAGGCGCTGATCTACCCGGGTGTCGGGACCAGAGAAGACCAGGAGTCAGTTCGGGAACACGCCGATCTCGTGCTCTCGCGCGCGGACCTGGAGTGGTTTCGGGACTGTTACTACGGCAGCGAGATCACCCTCCAGAACCCCTACGCCGACCCCACGAGAGCCTGTGATCTCTCGGGACTGCCGCCGGCGACGGTCATCACGGCCGGGTTCGACCCGCTCAGAGACGGCGGACGTGCCTACGCCGAACAACTCCAGGCGGCGGGCGTCGCTGTCCGCCACGTCGAGTACGAAGACATGATCCACGGGTTCGTCTCGATGACCGATCAGATCGACCGTTCGACGGAAGCGATCGCGGACGTGGCCGAAGGCCTGCGGACGGCACTGCTGGCAGAGTGATACGCCCACCAGCTATCAGCGACCTGACCGCACTTCAGTAGGGCAAGTCAGGCGACGACTGCCCGATCCCGGATCGAGTCGAATATCTGTGGAACGATCGCTTCTGCCAGCGGTGACAGTTCGTACACGCGATCGCCACCTTCGCGGTACTTCCCGACGAGCCCCGCTTCTTCCAGTTTGTTCAGATGGTGATAGAGGTCGTTCTGGCGTCTGTCGAGCAACGTCGCCAGTTCGCCGCTGGAGGTCTCACCGTCGGTCGCGAGCAGATAGAGAATCGTAAACCGCGTCGCCTCACCCATCGCGCTGAGCCGAGCCACCTCTCGTCCGAGATCGAGGTCCTCCCCGAGCAACTCCTCCTCGACTCGCTCGCGCGCAGTTGGTCGGTCGTCTCGAACTGTCTCTCGCTCGCTCATACTGATTACTCGTGATCCTATCGTTAAAATCTTAACGCTGGTTAAGACGCGTCTCCAACACTAATTTATATATTGGGGGGACTCTCTCGAAACGATGTCGATGGAGCAGATGAGATACCGGGGGGAGTCGGTGGGAGACATCATCGAGCGTTCTATTTCTGCCCCTGAGTCAGCACCACTGTTGTTCTTGATGGGGCCGTATCGGTTGTTGGATCCGAAATACGTCTATGCAGAGGGGGAGTTCCCGCTTCCGACGGATCCGCTCGCGCCGAGTAATGAGGTTCCACAGCCGGATCTCATCGAGACGACTCTCCGGGAGATAGCATCGCGAATCTCCGAGGCAACAGCGGCGACTGCGTTCATCGCGAGTGACGTCGATATCCCGACGCGGAAGGAAGTAGCGGACAAAGGGCTGGACGAGCCAGGGATGGCCGTCATCGATCAGTCCGTGGCCTTTGCCAGAGCAAGTGCAGGAAACGCGTTCGTGTTCACCAAGGCAGGACTCACGACTGGTGTCGGAGCAGAAACGGGTGCGATCCCTGAACATTTTCGACTCCGGAAACCCGGCGAGTCCCTGCGGGATCCACGGATGTTCTGCATCTTCGCAGAGGGGGAACGAAGAGACAACGGAACGTACGATCCGAGATTCAGTAGTGCGTCTATCGACGAGATGGACGACGCCTACGACCTCAGATTCATGTACTTCGAGACTCGCGAGGAACTGGTCGAGAAGTTGGTCACGTTTGTCGAGGCGTACGTCATTCCCTTACACGGGGATGACCAATTGTGAACGATCGTCACCATGAGAATAAACTATTTAACTATATTCGAATGATAGTATTTATATGTGTATTTGTTTTTGGTTGTTGATGTATGAGAGAGAGAGAGAAGACGAAAATTCATCAAATCAGTCGGCTCACTTTCACTGATTAGTAGTATTGGTATCGCAAGCGGAAAAAGAGAAAACAGTGGAAGGTCTCATTCCCCAGGTGAAGGAGCCGCGTTCAGACCTTCTGGAGCGAATGGTGAGCTACACGAACAAATGAGTTCAGCATTTCGAGAGGGAGGTTCAGATGAAGTGGAGTCCGTGTTGGAACGTGCCGATCTAGCATATGTACATGACTCCGGCACGCCAGAGAGTAGCTTTGAGACGGACGATGAAGTGTCTACGATGGATCGATATGAAAAAAGTGACTCGGAATTAAGTGTGGCTTCCGTTACGATTCCGCATACAGATCAAATAAGCGTCCATGTGATGGTCGATCTTGAGAATGTCGAGTCTTCAGTAGGGTCAGCGACATATGCAAATGATGCCGTCGGGATGGCGTTTAATGGTGACCACTGGTCGTTGGTAGGTGAGCCGGATGTCTACGCCGAGAATCCTCATTCAGCAAGCTTCTTTTCTGATTCCACAGGTGGCAGCGGAGGAGGACTTGTTGGAGAAATCAATTTATCGGCAGATCCGTTAGTTCTCCCAAACAATTCATACGTTGAACTCTATGCTGAATTAGAGAACTTGGATGGTGTTGCAGGTTCAATATTGGGGTATTACAAACACACAGAAGCATTTTGGGTTGAGCATAGTATTCCAATCGACAATGTGTCGATCGGGATAGACCCCCTGAGCATAGATATCAACACTGATGCCGATACTCTGTGGGATATCGGAAAGTTCAATGACCCCGAGGATGCTCTGAAACGATAAATGGACAACGAAGGCGTTCTATTCAATGGTGCACAGCTCTGGTTCATCGTCTTCATATTTTTTGAGATTTTTCCCGAACCATATTATTCATCCTCATTCAATACAGTCGTAAATGCCATCGGCCTCACGCTCATCTATCTGATTCCGGCGTACGTCGTGTGGCGAGTTGCAACCGGAAAGTACCCGTCGGACGTGCTACCGGACATCCTGTTGCGCTCTTCGTCCGACGAGAATACTTGAGAACGTGGCTGAGGTTCTCGATATCGATGGAATGGTCCTTGGCGTACCCTCTCGCCTCGCTGGCTAGGAGACAATAACTGCAACGCTGATAACGCAGGAAAGCCCTCGACTCGCTGGCGCACGCTCAGCAGCATCCCGTTCGTTCCACTCACGGGAACCCTGTTGCTGAGCGCATCTGTTCGCTACGCTCACCGCCACCGAGTCTCGCCCTTTCATCCTCCAGGAAACAGCACAGCAAACCTGCCCTTCCCCAGGTCGCGCGACAAGACGCGCTCCCGGCCACTGCGGGGCGGTCAGGAAGCGTGTTCCGGCGTCCTGCGGCGCGAAGCGACGCAGGGCTCGCGAGAGCTTGCTCTCGCGGCGCACTCGCGCCGGAACCGGGGAGGTGTGGGGGAACGATAATGCGGTGCGGTCGGAAGCCTGGTGGATGAAAGGGCGAACCTCGCTCGCGTTTATCTAGTCGCTACGGCGGCCACTATCCGAGCGAGCACCGCGAGCGAGGATATGCCGCGTAGCGACCGCGAACGAGGTGAGGGCTTTCCCGAGTTGGTGAAGTTGTCACTGATTCCTAGCGATCGAGGTGAGGGCTTTCCACCGGTGGGGGTTCCAAGGGTTTCGAGGTCAACTCCTAGCGAACGTGCGACAGGCTTGCTGGAACGACTAACTATCAGTTCCCTCCCGTCAGGAGAAAGTTGTGAACCTCCCTGAAGCAAATATGAAGAACCGTATCGGGAAATCAACTGACGAAGTGGCCCCTACGGCGAAACGATCCCAGTCTCGACTAGATCTTCCAGCACGTCCGCGGCGTGGCCCTCGGGGTGGACGCCCTCGTAGGTCGCGACGACCTGGCCGTCCACGACGACGAACGTCGTCCGGGCGGCCGCGCCGTTCTCGACCGGGACATCGAACGAGTCGGCGATATTGCCGTCGGGATCGGCCAGCAGGTCGAACGCGATGTCGTATTCGTCGGCGAATTCGCGGTGGCTCTCGACGTCGTCGGTCGAGACGCCGTAGACAGTGACGCCGGCCTCCCGATAGGCCGAAAGCGAGTCGTCGAATCCCTCGGCTTCGATCGTACAGCCGGGCGTGTCGTCGCGGGGGTAGAAGTAGACGACTGTCGGGCGGTCGTACTGGCAGACGACCCGCTTGTCGTGCTGATTCTGGGCGGCGAACGTCGGCGCGTCGTCACCGGGTGTCAGTGGCACACCGACGGGTGCGTGCGCCAGCGACACAGACGTTTCGGTCCGGTACTGCCCCGCCGAGCGTGTCGCCAGCGGGTCGGCGTCTCGAAATCGTTTTAACCGTCACTTGCCACAGAGTCACATACTAATGAGCGCAGGGAAAGACGCACGACTCGCGCGCATCGGGACAGGGGGGCGCCACCTCATCGTCCCCATGGACCACGGGATCACAATGGGGGCTGTCACAGGCCTCAAAGACATCGAGTCCACCATCGACGGGATCACTGCGGGCGGCGCGGACGCCGTCCTCACCCAGAAGGGGCTGGCCGAGCGGGTCCACCCGAACAAGAACGGCGCGGGCTACATCGTCCACCTCAACGGCTCGACGACCATCGGCCCCGACGAGGACGACAAGCGCCTCACTGGAACGGTCGAGGACGCCATCCGGGCGGGCGCCGACGCCGTCTCCTTTCACATCAACGTCGGCTCCGAGTACGAACCCGAGCAGATCACCCAGCTAGGTGAGCTGACCACTGAAGCGGGACGATTCAACATCCCCGTGCTGGCGATGGCCTACGCCCGCGGGCAGGGTATCGACGGCTCCGATCCCGAGGCCCTGGGCCACGCCGTCAGACTGGCCGAGGAACTGGGCGCGGACGTAATCAAGACCTCCTACAGCGGCGACGCCGACAGTTTCGCCCACGTCGTCGAGTCGACCGCCAAACCGGTCGTCATCGCCGGCGGCTCGAAAGGCACCGATCAGCAGACCCTGGAGATGGTCCGCGGTGCGATGGACGCCGGCGCGGCGGGCGTCTCGATGGGGCGGTCGATCTTCCAGCACGACGACCCCGAGGAGATCACCAGCGCCGTCGCGAGCGTCATCCACGACGACGCCAGCGCGCGCGACGCGCTGGAAGCCGCCGGGCTGACCGTCGAGCCCTGATCTCGCGGACACAGTTTTCCGCCCGGGTACACAACACAGACTATAGTAACAATTGAAACGATTTACACACCGATCGCACTGTTGTCGTGCGATCGTGTGTGCATTGACTTTCAATGGCTACTATAGATGACAGACGCACCCGCCGTCGAGCGACGTGTGGTCGATCCCGTTATCGAGACGTGTCCATTTTGTGCCTTCGAGGGCGCGCGGATCGCCGTCTATCGCCACATCGAGTCGAGGCACTCCGAGATCGATCCGGACGATATCTTCAGCGATCCGGTCGGCGATCTCGCCTAGAAGATGGTCGCCAGCCCGTCCGGGGAGTCGAACGTATAATCCGGCGTGTGCGCCGGGTCGGCAGGCGCGCCCAGGTCATGCTCGTCGGGGACCCAGCAGGCTCGCAGTCCGGCGCGTTTCGCGCCGATCACGTCCGCCCGGTAGTCGTTGCCGACGTACAGCCCCTCCGCGGGATCGCGGTCGAGCGCGGCAAGCGCGTCGTGGAACGGGTCGGGACTTGGCTTCGGTGCGGGACCGTCACCGGCGTAGACGACCGTCTCGAAGGCGTCGTCGAGCCCGAGTACGTCGAGTTTGGTCTGCTGTGTCTCTCGGCTGCCGTTGGTGACGAGGCCGACTGTCGCTCGTTCGCGGGCCGCTTCGAACGCTTGCCGGGCACCGGGTCGCCATTCGACGGCCGTGTCGTCTTTCACTGCGAGGGTCGCCCTGGCGAGCGCGTCGGTGTCGACCGAGCCGGCGTCGACGCGCTCGGCCGCGAGGCCGAACAGTCGTCGGAAGAAATCGTGGTCGCTGTCGGCGTTGCCGACCCCGGGTCCGACCTCGCGGATGGTCTGGACGTCACAGAAGGGATCGATCCCCGCCCGTTCGAAGGCCGCGGCGTGGACCTCCGCGTCGTCCTGCGTGGAGCGACACAGCGTGCTGTCCAGGTCGAACAGGACAGTGTCGTAAGTCATTGGAAGGCCTAGTCGGCCACAGTACAAGAGTTTCTGGGTCTCGACGGTCGGGAACGGCTCACTCTGGGACCGTCGTGACGGTCGATTCGGCTGGTCGGTCCGCACTCTCGGTGGCATCGATGGCTGCCGGTAGCCACGGCGGCGGGTCGGGATCGACGCTGGCGGGCGTGTCGAGATCGTAGGTGACCGAGACGACCCGCCGCTCTGGTCCATCTCGACGGTCGACCCGATAGCTGAGTTCGTGGACGAGCCCGCGCGTATCGACCACCATTCGTCCTCCAAAGGACATCTCGGAATCGTCACTGGGGCTGAAAATAAAGGCGATCGCTGGGCGACCGTCGACAGTCGTGGTGTCGGTCGGCACCCAGTGACCACTGTCGAGTTGCCCCTTGAGCGTGAACCGAGCGGTCGATTCGCTCAGTCTCGAGACTGATCTACTCATACTTCGATACGTCTCGTTTTCGGTGTGCTGGATGGTCCCGTTTTCGGCGTCGTATCTGGTCTCGTTCTCGACGCTGTACTCGGTCCCGTTCTCGATGTACCCCTCCCTCTGTAGTACGCGTCGCTCCTCGGCGTGCAGGCGGACGTAGTTGGACTGGTACGTGGCTACGTCGTCGCTCACGGCGATTGTTCCCCGGGTAACACGACGGAACTCGACCGTTCCGTTCGTCCATTCTGCGGTGGTCTCGTTGATTTCGAGCACGAAGTCCGTCTCGCCCAACAGTCGCTCGTTAGCTCGTGCGAGCGCGTCGCTATTGACGATCCCCCGTCTGTCGGTGCCAGGCGGCATCTCGACGCCCTCGAAGGTCGCGTCGGGCCTCGCCGTCTCGACTGTCTTTCCGCCTCGCGGACCGTCCGAAGGAGTCCGTTCGGTCGTGATCGGCGGCGGCTCGGCGGCAGTGAGATCCGCGGCAGGGCCGCCACCCGTCCCGTCGCTCGGACCTGAACACCCCGCCAGCGCGAGTCCGAACACACAGACGAGCAGGAGGGCTATCCGTCGCATATCTATCCACTCCACAAATTGGAGATAAATAAACACCTGTTCGCGATCCGCGATCATCGAGCCCAACACGTTGGTAGAAGACTCACCGTACTTGCGGCCCTCGATGCAGACATGAAACACGCAGACAGATGCGCGTTCGATCTCGAGGACAGTGACTCGCTCGCGCCGCTCGTTCCAGGTGCCGTCACCGTACTCACGCTGACAGTCGCGTTCGGACTACTCGCGGCCGGCTTCGAGTTCTTTTGGGTGACTTTCATCGTCGGCTTCGGTGTCGTCATGCCTATCGCGGTCGGGCTGGCCAAACGCGCCGAGGCGGACCGCGAGCGGGGAAGAGATGGCACGGCGGAGTCCGGGCAGGCAGACGCGCTGGACGACCTCCGGCGGCGCTACGCCCGCGGCGAACTCACCGACGCCGAGTTCGAGCGCCGACTCGAACGGCTTCTGGAGACGGAATCGGTTGCGGACGCACGCGCCGCCGTCGGCGACTCACAGCGACCAGTCGGCCAGCGACGAGTGGACTGAGACTGAACAGGCGGAGGTGTCGATGTCGGCTCGTCGTCGGCACGGTCGGCAGCAACCGCCACTCTCAAGCGCCCCGACTGCGAGCGTAGGGACAATGACACGGACCGTCTGGCTCAAGGCCGACAGCGACGTCGGCGACTGGGAGACACGGAAGCGACGGATCACTGCCGGGCTGGAGGCCGGCGTCGACTGGGTTCTGGTGGACAAACACGACGTCGACCGCGTCCGGGAACTCGGGCAGGTCAACATCGCTGCCTTCGCCGGGGGCGACGTCCACGTGATGGAGGCCGAGGGCGACGAACCCGAACCGGACGCCACCATCGTCGGCAAGGACGGCGAGGGCGACGGCACTGTCGAGCTACCTGCGGACTTCTCGGGCTCTGCGGACCTCTCTGCGCTGCGGGCCGAGGACGGTCCCGACGGCGGCTACGTCCGCATCCTGAGCAAGGACTACGAGGGCTTCGCCGAAGAAGTCGCGACGGAAGCCGACTACACCATCGTCATCGGCGACGACTGGCAGATCATCCCCCTGGAGAATCTGATCGCCCGCGTCGGCGAGGAGACCGACCTCATCACCGGCGTCCAGACCGCCGAGGACGCCCGCACCGCCTACGAGACGCTCGAGATCGGCGCGGACGGCGTCCTGCTGGACACCGACGACCCCGACGAGATCAGAAAGACCGTCGAAGTTCGGGACGAGGCCGGCCGCGAGTCCCTCGAACTCACGTACGCCGAAGTGACGGCTGTCGAGCAGACCGGCTCCGCGGACCGGGTCTGTATCGACACCGGGAGCCTGCTGGAACACGACGAGGGGATGCTCGTCGGATCGATGTCCCGTGGCCTCTTTTTCGTCCACGCAGAGACCGCCGAGTCACCCTACGTCGCCTCCCGCCCCTTCCGGGTCAACGCCGGCGCGGTCCACGCCTACGTCCGGACGCCCGACGGCGGCACGAAGTACCTCTCGGAGTTGCAGAGCGGCGACGAGGTCCAGGTCGTCGACAGCGAGGGCCACACCCGCGAGGCCATCGTCGGCCGCGCGAAGATCGAGAAACGACCGATGTTTCGCGTGCAGGCGAAACTACAGCGCGAGGACGGCGACGTCGACCGCATAGAGACACTGCTGCAGAACGCCGAGACGATCAAGGTTCGCACCCGCGAGGGGCGCAAAGCCGTCACTGACCTCGAACCCGGCGACGAGATTCTGATCTACTACGAGGATACCGCGCGACACTTCGGCGAGGCCGTCGAAGAGTCGATCATCGAGAAGTGACCGCGCCCATCTGAGTTTTTATAGGCGTGCCGCCGCGAGTACGACCATGACAATCGAAGAGAGCGACCTGCCCGGCGTGGGCAAGAAACACGTCGTCGACCTCGACGGGGACGTCGATCTGATCATCGTCACACACAACACGGGCAAGCGGGAGGTGTTCCGGCGTCCGACGCCGGACGCAGACTCAGAGAAACTGTTCGAACTGAACGACGACCTCGCGCGGACGGTCGGGACGATCCTGGAGGGGGCGTACTTCCAGCCGGTCGAGGCCGAGAAACAGAAGACGACGCTTCCCGGTGGGATCTTGCTGGAGTGGTACGAGATCCAGCCCGGCTCGCCGCTGGCCGGCGAGACGATCGGGGGCGCGCACGTCGGCAGAGAGACGGGCGTGATCATCGTCGCGATCGAGCGGGGTGGCCAGACGCTCGAGAGCCCGAGTCCCGAAACCGAACTCCGGGAGGGAGACACGGTCGTCGTCATCGGGACGGGCGAGGAGTGTGACGCCTTCGAGGACCTGCTGGTCGGTGACGGATGAACGCAGGTGTGACAGGGCGACGGCGACCGCGATCGAGACCGTACTGCGCGGGGGTGCAGAGCCGTGGCTAACCTCCTCGAAGTCGGCGTCATGTTCGCGTCGATCGCGACTGTCGGCTGGTTCGCCAACCGGCTCGGCCAGTCGGTCATCCCCTTCTACATCGTCACCGGGATGGTCGCCAGTGAGTACGTCGTCGGTCGGCTCGACCTCCCGAGTTCGGTCGCCGGCACCGCGCTCCCGAGCGAGGGGCTGTACATCGCCGAGACGGAGTTCGTCGAACTCGGCGCGGAACTGGGGATCGTCTTTCTCCTCTTCTTCCTCGGGCTGGAGTTCAACATCGAGCGACTGCTCGCCCGTCGCAAACAGATCGGACGCGCCGGGACGATCGACGCCCTGATCAACTTCCCCGTCGGGTTCGCGCTGGGCTGGCTGTTCTTCGGTTCGTTACTGCCGGCGTTTCTGGTCGCCGGGATCGTCTACATCTCCTCGTCTGCGATCATCACGAAGTCGCTGCTCGATCTGGGCTGGATCGCCAACGACGAGGCCGAGCCGATCCTCGGCGTACTGGTCTACGAGGACCTCCTGATCGCGGTCTATCTGGCGGTGACCGCCGCCGTCGTCCTCGGCGGTGGCGACGTCGCCGCAGCCGCGACGTCGGTCGGGGTCGGGCTCGGATTCATCGCCCTCTTGCTCGTCGCGGTCCAGTTCGGGACGCCCCTGTTCGAGCGCCTGCTCGGGACGAACTCACACGAGTTCGTGGTGTTGCGGACGATCGGCCTCACTGTGCTGGTCGCCGGCGCCGCGCTGGCGCTGGGCGTGAGCGAGGCGGTCGCGGCCTTCTTCGTCGGGATGGGCTTCGCCTCGACTGGCCACGTCCAGCAGATCGAGGAGTTGCTCGAACCGTTCCGGGACACGTTCGCCGCGGTGTTTTTCTTCTGGATCGGGCTGGTGACCGACCCGTACTTGGTCGCCGGCGTCGCCGGACTGATCGCCGTCGCGCTCCTCCTTAGCACGCCCACGAAGTTCCTCAGTGGCTTTCTCGGCGGTCGGGCCTTCGATCTGGACGCTCGCCGGTCCACGCGAGTCGGGCTCGCGATGACGACTCGCGGGGAGTTCTCACTCATCATCGCAACGCTCGCGGTCTCGGGTGCGGCCGCAGGGACGATCCCGCAGGAGACTGCGAATCAGATCAGCGCGTTCGCCGTCGGCTACGTGCTGGTGATGGCGATCATCGGCACGACGCTGATGTCGTACTCGAAACCGATCGAGACGGCCGTCATGCGGCGGTTCGAGTCCGATGGAGACTGATTACTCTTCACTCAGCGGTTCGGCACACCACGGGCAGAAATCGAGTTCTTCGTCTTCGAGGTCGTGCCCACAGGACGGACAGCGACTGGCGGCCTCGCCGGCGTCCCGAGAGACAGTATCGTTGTGCCGGCTCGCCAGCGCGTAGGCGTCGAGCATGCACAACACCGTGAGTACCAGCATGGTCAACTGGGCGTACAGCGGAAGCTGTTGCGTCGCTTCGAGCACTGCGTCCACGCTGACTGTCTCCGGTGCAGCCTCTGCGGGCAACAGGACGAGCGAGGCCGTCAGGAGGAGGCCGAACCACAGCGCTGCGCGAACCCACTCTCGCAAGTAGAGGTGGCCGACACCGGGATAGAGCAGCGAGAGTGCAGCCGCGAGCCATGGACGCTTTTGCGATCCTGACACCGTATCGGTGGAATTCTCGGTCATGCGTTGTTAAGCTTGACTTTCTCCCGCGAGCGCGTCGATCAGTTTCCGCAGCGTCGTCAGATCGTACTGCCCCGGCGCGGTCACCTCGGCGGGATCGACGGGCGCGTACCCGATCCGCGAGCCGTAGAGGGGCGCGACCGCCCGGGAGTGACGGCCGGGTTCGCCCATCGCCATCGTCGCAACGGTGTCGCCCTCGGCGGTCGCAGCCCGGGTCGCGACCAGCAGGTCCAGCACGTCCGCTCGTGCCTGGGCCGTCACGGCGACTTTGCCGACGTCGCCGTACTCGCAGGCCTCACGCAGCGTCTCCTGTAACTCTCCCATCCCGGGCGTGGCCTCGAAGTCGTGCCATGAGACGACCACGTTCGCGCCGTGCTCGCGGGCGTGAGCGGCCACGCGCTCGCCGTCGACGCCCGGCTGTCCGGTGCCGGCCGTCCCTCCGTCGACGCCCGGCTGTCCGGTGCCGGTCGTCCCTCCGTCGACGCCCGGCTGTCCGGTGCCGGCCGTCCCTCCGTCGACGCCCGGCTGTCCGGTGCCGGTCGTCCCTCCGTCGACGCCCGGCTGTCCGGTGCCGGCCGTCCCTCCGTCGACGCCCGGCTGTCCGGTGCCGGTCGTCCCTCCGTC
>ENA-ORDC01001546-ORDC01001546.1-marine-metagenome-genome-assembly--contig:-NODE-1546-length-16562-cov-16.179315_pt1 | contig 16562 bp, 16 predicted proteins | sample MGYA00237783_ERZ508515 | MGnify/ENA primary metagenome ERZ508515 (study PRJEB26186, sample SAMN06268792) | marine metagenome | isolation source: Eden Landing Ponds, San Francisco, CA, USA | place... | reverse complement strand
GAGCGACTCTGCCTCAGTTTTCAATTTCTCGAATAGTTCCTCAGTAGACGAAATCCCACTGGGGAAATCAACTTGCTTATCTGCCTCTTGAATTGCTTTACCTAACTCTACAAGGTGTTTGTCTTCCCACGAATCAATTGCTCTACGATGCTCTGGACTAAGGTCATCTGCCTGTTGCTCTAACTTCTGTCTCAACTCCTCGGTATCCGTGGCTTCCAGAAGTGCTCTAGAGTACGCCTCAAACCAGTCCACAAGTGCAGTGTTTGTTTGTCTTCCTCCAGAACTCGACTCTTTGAACAGTAACTTCGCTTCCACGTACTCGGAAGACCCACTGGCTGAGCGGGTGTCCTTAACGTCACTTAATTTCCTGTTTGAAACAATTGCTTCTGCAATCTCCAGAAATGCCGAATTGGCTACATCCAGCAGGTCCACGTATTCCTCGATTTGGTCCCGCAATTTGTCGTCCACGCGGGAGTGCCAATACCTATCCAATTCGGACCAATACGAACGAAACCGCTCGTCTGATGTGTCGAACGGTAGGTTTCCCTCAGAAACTTCTACCAATTCATCGTACATCGGTTGGTAGATTTGATTGGCAAGTTGGCGGTGTGTCTCAGACCTCCTCTGGTAATAAACTCCTGCGAGCGTCCCAATCAGACCAATTAATCCTGTAATGAGGGCAGAGATGAGCGGCGTGATTTGACTCCCGGACATATCATCCACCTCAAACTCATCGCTAAACAAACATCTGATTTGAGTCGGACGTTACAGTAGAGTGAATCTGCCGATTTGACCGCCTCAATTCAGTAGAAGTTCGTTCGGTTTGCACCAATTTAAATACAGGTCGCTGTCCACAGTGTGGTAATGGACAGGGACGAGATTGACAAGTACGTCCAGCGGTGTCAGCAACTCATCGAATCCTCACCGCAGATGGACGAGGAGAATACGAAAGTCAAACTCGTTCAACCGTTTCTCGAATTACTTGGATGGGATCTCTACTCTACTGAAGTGTCGCTCGAATATACTATACCAATGGCCTCTGGCAGCACTCACGTAGATTATGCACTCCTTGTCGGAGACTCACCTGTAGTCTTTGTCGAAGCAAAGCCGGTTCGATCAAATCTCACTGATACCGAAGTGCAACAGCTTCGGAGTTACATGAGGCAGGAACTCGGCGTTGACTGGGGGATTCTGACGAACGGTAAATCGTTCGAAGTTCTGACCAAGAACCGCCACCAAAATGATGGTGAGGAGGTTTCCGTCGTTCAGTTTGATCTTGATGACCTCGTCGAGAACCCGGAAGTCTTGGAATTGCTGACGAAAGAGTCGATACGCTCCGGGAAGTCTGACGAGGTAGCCGAACAGGTCGCCCAGACGAACCGAGCAATCCGACGCCTGCAAGAAAACGAAGATCAAGTCACTGAATCTGTCACGGAGGCCATCGAGAGTGAGGTGGGTGAGGTAACTGTCGATCTTGAAGAACAGTCTCGCGAGTTTGTGCAAAATCTCGTCTCGGTACTTCGTGAACAGCGCCATTTCGTCAGCGAGGAACCGCCGGGAGAAACGGAAGAATCAGAGACTTCTTCTGAAGAGATTGAGCCGCTAAGGAACCGAGTAGCTGGGAAGATTGCCCGGAATGAAATCAAAGGTAACGACAACGCACGTCTGGCAGTGTTTCCAACAAAAAATCAGGGCTTCTTTTCCTGATAGAGAACGAAGCGTGGGGATTCGTTCGAGTTGGAAGCGAGTTCGATTACATAGCGATGTACGTTACCGGAGACGTCCGAAAAGTGAGGTATTTCGCGAAGGTGAAAGACATCGTAGATCCTGACGAAGCCAACTTAGCGCGGGAGCCGGAAGACTACCAAGATGGAGCCAAAATCTCAGAAGGCAAGAAAGTAATCAGGTTCGAACCCGGATCGCTCTACGAACTTGAGGATCCAGTCCCGTACGAGACCGCCTATCCACAGTCACTCCAGTATTCTACAATCGGGGCATTCCGGACTGCGGACACAACAGACGATATGCTCTGATTTATTGAATTTCATTCAAAACACCATCACACCATCGAACAGGTCGTCTCGACGACGTAGTCCTCCCCATCGATCTCGACCACCTGCTGGACGTACTCCGTCCGGGCCGAGCGCTCGGGGTCGCAGTCGACACCCGTCTCACGCTCGGACGCGCCCGCGCAGTCGACTGTCCGTCCATCGGAGAGGACGAGCGTCTCCCCGCCATCCCGATCGAGGACGGCATAGGACTGGTCCCACTCGGGGATGGCGTGGACAGTGGCGATTCCGCCGTCGACCGGGGTCCGCGCGACGATCCGCCCGACGACACCCCCCTCGAAGACGTGCGGAAGCAGGGTCATCGCTTCTTCGAGGTCGGACTCGGTGAAGGTTTTGAGGCAGACCGCGGGATCGAGTGCGAAATCGTCGAGCGCGAGGTCGATTCCGACTGCGTCGAGCGCGTCGAAGAGTGCGGGTTCGACGGTCTCGCGGAAGGCCTCCCGAACGTCGCCGAGGTCCTCGTAGTCCGCTCTCAGGGCAGCGCGAGCCTCCTCGGTGTCGACTTCGGCGAGGACGCCGTCGACGGTCTCGGCCACGCCGCCGGCCAGCGCGTCGCTGGCGAGGAGATCACGGCGTGAGGTCTCGCTGCCCTCGCCTCGGAGGTCCGAGGTCGCGGCCATCGTCTCGACACAGCCCCCACCGTCGACGATCTCGTTGAGCGTGTTCCGGTACTCTTCGTACTCGCCCTCGTCGGTCATGCCAGCCGGTACGTGCCCGTGGTATTTTAGTTCGTACATTTCGACGCCGAAGCAACGGCTGCCGTCCCGGGAGTACGAGCCCGACCGAACGTGTCAGCGATAGCGACGACGGACTTATGAGCCATGCTACCGATTCTCTTCTGGTATAGCACAGTCGACGAATGCGGGGGGCTGATGACGACGACAACAGAGACATATGGACGACACCGACGCTGTCGAGACACTCACACGATTCGGATTGACGACCTACGAAGCACGGGTCTTTCTGGGACTACAGAAACTGGGGAACGGAACCGCAAGCGACGTCGCGGAGGTGACAGACGTCCCGCGCTCGCAGGTGTACGGGGCTGCGGAATCGCTCGAAGAGCGACGACTCCTGCGGGCACTCCAGACCAGACCGACAGTCTACGAGCCGGTCGACATCGAGACGGCCGAGACACGGCTGCTCGAACAGTTCGAGGCTGCAGGCCGGGAGCTGTTCGGCTACCTCGACGACGTCCAGCGAGCCGAAGACGAGGGCGGGGAGGTCAGCGAGGCGCTGTGGACGATCCGCGGGCGCGAGCAGGTCTCCCAGCGGGTCGCCGAGTTGATCGGCGACGCCGAGGATCGAGTCCTCTACGGGGCCGCCCGCGAGCCGATGTACGACGCACAGATCCGCGCAGCGCTAGAGGGGGCCACCGACGACGGCATCGTCCCGGTCGTGATGAGCACGAGCGAGCCGTTCCTGGATGAACTCGACGAGAAGGCGGTCCAGACGATCCACGAACCGGACGAACACATCCCGCCGAGCACGTCGCGGGTGCTGATGGTCGACGACGACACGCTCCTGCTGGGGATGGTCACCGACCGCGGTGGCGGTGATGAACGGGAGATCGCCCTCTGGAGCGCCGAGACGACCTCCGCGGCCGTACTCATGCGACTGATCGTCGAGTTGTTCCAGACCGATCCGATATCGCTGGGCGGGGCCTAGCTCATATATTAATCCTTATCAATACCACCCACTACCGGCCGGGTATGGGACAGTCTGGCAACGACGACGTTCCCGAGTGGGTGACTCGACGGCGGCTGCTCGCCGCCACCGGCTTCGCCGGAATCGGCGCACTCGCCGGGTGTACAGGCGACGGCGGAGACGGAACCGACACGCCGACGTCGACGACCGACGGACCGGCCGACGGGACGACGACCACGACGACGTCGGTCCCCCCGGGAGAGTTGCTCGGGCCAGCGGACCTCCCGGAAGCGGAGATCCGCAGTTCTCATCATCCGGGTCCGCCGCGGTTCACCAGCGTCGGCGCGACGCCGCTGGGCGAACTCCTGCACGGTCCCGGCACGAACACCAACCTCTCGCCGCTCGACGTCGAGTTATCAGGCGTCGACGGCGACCTCGCGCCGTTCGATCCCGACAGGGACGCCTCCTACAGCTGGTCGGTCGTCGATTCGCCATCCGGTTCCAGTGCAGGCGCAGGCGACACACCCGTCATCCACTTCGAGCCGGACGTTCCGGGCGAGTACACGCTCGAACTAGACGCGCCTGACGGTACCCACGAACTCACAGTCAGGGCCTTCCCCGAGGAGAGTCAAGACGATCCGCAGCCACGGGTGACGCTCACCGCCGAACAAGACAGTGATCAGTTCGTTCTCGAAGCAGACGCCGAGCCAAGCCCCGAGGGCGACAACACGGTCGAAGATCTCGACGTCGAGTTCTACGTCGACGACCGCGATACCCTCGACGGCTCGCTGTCGGTCGACGGTCACACCGCGACCGTCCCCGTCGACGCCGTTTCCGACACCGCCCGGATCCACGCCGTCGCCATCGGCGACCGCCACAGCGTCGCCGACTACGTCAGCCTGGAGTCGGACGGGTCGACCGCGCATCCGAACGATCCGCCGTCGTGGGTCGAAGATTCCGTCATCTACGAGATCTTCGTCCGGCGCTTCGACGACGACGTGACCTTCCAGACCATCGAGGACCGACTGGACTACCTCGACGAACTGGGGGTCGACGCGCTCTGGCTGACACCGATGCTCGAATCACACAGCCACAGCAATCCCGGCGTGCCCGGCGGCCCGCACGGCTACGACATAAAGGACTACTTCGAGGCCGCCGACGCGCTGGGCAGCAACGAGGACTACCAGTCGCTGGTCGACGCCTGTCACGAGCGGGACATCAAGGTCATCTTCGACATGGTGATCAATCACACCGCGCGCGAGCATCCCTATTTCCAGGCCGCGAAGATCGGGACTGGTACCGACGACGCCGGCCAGGAGTTCTACCGCCAGCTCTACGAGTGGGAGTTCGGCAGCACGGCGCTGACCTACGCCTACTGGCAGGGCATCCCGGTCGTCGACTACGACTCGCTCGCGCTGCGGTCGTGGCTACTTGCCGTGATCGACCACTGGCAGGAAGTCGTCGACGGCTTCCGGTGTGACGTCGCCTGGGGCGTCCCCCGAAGCTTCTGGAAGAACGTCCGCGACCGCGTGAAAGCCCGTGACGAGGAGTTCCTCCTGCTGGACGAAACCGTCCCGTGGCACAGCGACTTCGCCGAAGCCCAATTCGACGCCCACTTCGACTACGGTTTCAACGAGACGGTGCGGGCGATCGGCCGCGGCGAGGAGGACGCGAGCGCCGTCAACGACGTCCTCGACGACCGGGACGCGATGGGCTATCCCGACCACACGACGTTCTTCAACTACGTCGAGAACCACGATATGAGTCGGTATCTGTCGATCGGCGACAAAGCCTCCCAGATGGCCGCCGGCGCGGCGACGTTCACGCTCCCGGGCGCACCCATGATCTACTACGGTCAGGAGACCGGCGTCGGCGACCAGCGCGGCACGATGAACTGGGACAGCATCGACGAGGACCTCAAGGCCCACTACGAGAACCTCGTGAGTGCCCGCAAGTCGGTTCCTGAACTGGCCTCGGCCGCCGACACCCAGCCGGTCGAACTCGACGACCAGCCCGACGGTGTCGTCGCCTACGCTCGCCAGGGCGAAGACGGCCAGGTCCTGGTCGTGCTACACTTCGAGTCCGGCTCGGCGACCGTCTCACTGCCGGCTGGCGTCGAGACGACCGACCTGCTGACCGACAGCGACGTCGCCGATGGGTCGGGCGTCAGCGTCGACAGCGCGGTCGTCCTGCGAGCCGACGACGCGTCGTTCTAACGCTGACGCACCGCTGTCGAGACGCTCTTTTGGAATCGACGGTGACTGCCTACCGCCACTCGGGAAGCGCAGCGGCGTCTTCGAGTGGCAGTGTTACGAAGGCGTCGTCGCGCGTGATATCGGCGAGAATGAACGTGTCGCCCGTGGAACCGTGTTCGACCGAGGCCATGACCTCGGCGTCCTCAGCGACTGCCGCGACAGCCTCCGTCTCCTGCGACATGTTTGGTAATCTGTATCACTCCTACATAAACGTGCCGGAAACCAGGTGATTGCGTCGGGGTAGCGTCAGACACACATACGTTATCTGTTAATATTAACCCGTATGGGTCGCTCTCTCATCCAATGTGTAAGGTCTTAGTACGTGGGGGCGGGAGTAGTGGGCATATATGAACGTCGCAGACGCCATGACGCCACGCGAGGACGTCGTGACGGTAGAGATCCCCGGCACCCGAGACGACGTGCTCGAATACCTGCAGGAGCGGACCTTCTCGTCTGTTCCAGTCATCAAGGAAACCGAGGACGGCGAGGAGTTTCGCGGGATCGTCTCCCGCGACGCGCTGATCGACCGACCCGACGAGGACCAGCTCGCGCTGCTGGTCGAGGAGGTCCCGACCATCACCGCCGACGCCTCGATCCAGGACGCCGCGCGCCTGATGGTCGAGGAGAACGAGCGCCGCGTGCCGGTCGTCGACGGCCGACTGGAGGGAATCGTCACGATCACCGACGTCATCCGCGCGATCGCCGAGGGCAAAGTCGAGGGCGACGTGCCGGTCGGCGATCTCGCGCGCCGGGACGTCAACTGCGTCTACGCTGGGACGCCGCTGCCGGTCGCCGAACGCGAGCTTTCGCATGCCGACGTCCCCTACGGCGTCGTGCTCGACGACGAGAGTGAACTCTGCGGCATGCTCACCGAAGTCGACATCATCGACGTCGCCCAGGTCGTCGAAGGCGAAGCCGACACCGGCGAGTCTATCGCCGACGACGACAGCGACTGGAAGTGGGAGAGCGTCAAGGCAGTCGGCAACCGCTACATGCCGACCCGCAACGTCGAGATTCCAGCCGAACCAGTCAGCGAGTTCATGACCGCCGATCTGCTGACCGTCAACAAACGCCGGACGGCCAAGGAAGTCGCCCGGATGATGCTCAACAACGACATCGAACAGATCCCGCTCCTCTCAGGCGATTCTCTCGTAGGCATCGTTCGAGACATCGATCTGCTGGAGGCGCTCGTATGAGCGAGGGGAACCCAGTCGTCGAACTGGCGAAGCGACGCGGGTTCTTCCTCCAGTCGGCCGGCGCATACGGTGGCGTCTCGGGCTTTTACACGTTCGGTCCGCAGGGCGCGGCCCTCAAGCAAAATATCGAGGACACCTGGCGCGAGCGGTTCACGATCCAGGAAGGTAACATGGAAGTCGACGCCCCGACCGTGATGCCCGAACCCGTCTTCGAGGCCTCGGGCCACCTCGATGGGTTCGACGACATGCTCGTGGAGTGTCCCGAGTGCGGCGAGTCCCACCGCGCCGACCACATCGTCGAGGACAACACCGACATCGAGGAGGCTGAGTCCCTACCGATCGAGGAGGTCGAAGAGATCGTCGCCGAGTACGAACTCGTCTGTCCGACCTGCGGCGCCGGCCTAGCCGGGCAAGCGATCCAGGACTTCAACCTCATGTTCGAGACGAACATCGGCCCAGGTTCGTCCTCGCCGGGCTATCTGCGACCCGAGACCGCCCAGGGGATCTTCGTCGAGTTTCCACAACTCGCGGAGTACGCCCGCAACCAGTTGCCCTTTGGCGTCACCCAGATCGGCCGCGCGTATCGCAACGAGATCAGCCCCCGGAAGTCCCTCCTGCGAGTGCGGGAGTTCACCCAGGCCGAACTCGAACTGTTCGTCGACCCCGAGGAAGACGAACCCGTCATCTCGGCCGTCGCCGACGTCGAGGCACCGTTCTACCCCGCCAGCGAGCAGGAGGGCGACGACGGCGAGATTACCGAGGCCACCGTGGGCGAGGTCCTGGAGGAGGGCGTCGTCGGCGATCCCTGGATCGCCTACTACCTCGGGATCGCAAAACAGTGGTACGAGTCGATCGGCGTCGACATGGATCGGTTCCGCTTCCGCCAGCACCTCCCCGGCGAACTCGCACACTACGCCGCCGATTGCTGGGACGCCGAGGCCGAGGTCGACGGCGACTGGATCGAACTCGCCGGCTTTGCCTACCGTGGTGACTACGACCTCAGCAAGCACGCCGAACACTCCGACGAGGAGTTCACCGTGTTCAAGCAGTACGACGAACCGATCACCGTCGAGAGAGCCACTGTGGACCCGGACATGAGCTACCTCGGGCCGGAGTTCGGCGGTGACGCCGCTGCGGTCGCCGACGCACTCGAAGTACTGGCCGAACGGAATCCGGATGCATTCGACGGCGAGGACGTCACCGTCGAGGTCGACGGTGCGTCCTACACCGTCCCGGTCGAGAGGGCCGGCTTCGCGGTCGAGGAAGTCACCGAGAGCGGCGAGCACATCACGCCCCACGTCGTCGAACCGTCGCTCGGGATCGACCGGGCGCTGTACACGGCGCTCGATCACTGCTACCGGGAGGACGAGATCGACGGCGAGGAGCGTACGTTCCTGCAACTCCCGCCCGAGGTCGCACCGACCACAGTGGGCGTCTTCCCGCTGATGGATCGGGACGGCCTCGCAGAGAACGCACAGGAGGTCGTCGACGACCTCCGGGCGGCGGGCCTGTCGGTCACCTACGACGACTCGGGTGCGATCGGTCGGCGCTACCGCCGCCAGGACGAGGTCGGCACGCCGTTCTGTGTTACCGTCGACTACGACACGCTCGGTGACGGCGACGATCCTGATCTGGAAGGGACAGTGACCGTCCGCGAACGGGACACGACCGCCCAGCGCCGCGTCCCGATCGACGCGCTGGCCGAGACGCTGACCGAGTTGCGGGACGGCGACCGACACTTCGACGACCTCTAACCGTGCGCGGGATTCTGGAAGGGATGGAGTCGGAGATAGCCCGCCGCGTGGTCCACGCCAGCGGCAGCCTCCTCCCGCTGGCGTACGTCGCGGGCCTGCTCACCTGGCGACACGTCCAGTTGCTGGTCACGGCTGGCTGTGCGCTCGCGGTCGCCCTGGAGGTGATCCGCCTGATCGTCGGCCTGGAGTGGTGGATCTACGACCACCTCACTCGCGAGTACGAGGAGGACAACCTCGCCGGCTACGCGCTGGCACTGATCAGCGTCACGATCGTCGTCTTCGCCGTCGAGCCGGCGATCGCGGTCCCGTCGATCCTCATGCTCACGCTCGGTGACCCTATCAGCGGACTGCTCGGCTCAGGCGACTCGGAAGTGCTCGGCGATCCCGGGACCTTCGAGGTGATCCGCAAACGCGGCTCCGTACTCGGAATCATGTTCGGCGTCTGTACCGCGATCGCGCTGCCATTTGTCACGCCGATCGCGGCAGTCGTCGGCGGCGCGGCGGCGATGCTCGCCGACGGACTCAAGCCCGTGATTGCCACCTACGTCATCGACGACAATCTCACGATTCCGCTGGCCGCGGCGGGCGCGATCTGGGTGACGCTGGCGTTGGTGTGAGCGGCGCAGCCATCCGACTGCCGTCTCGCGGTCGCCACCACGTTTTTCTGACTGGGCGGCGACAACATCGACCGCCATGACGACCACTGCGCTCGCACTGATCGAAGTACTGGGCGTGGAACTGGGTCTCGGTGCGGTCCTCGGTGGCGGCCTCGTGACACTGCTCGTAGTCTTCGGGGTCCTGTACCTGCTGGGCGGCGAGGAGATCCTGCTGGCAGCCGGGCTAGAACTACTCGATTGAGGATCGTCTCTCGACCAGGTGGCTCTCGAAAAGCGTTCCCGGCTGGGGTAACGACGACTCAGGCGTCGTCGAACGTCTCCCACTCGGCGTCGGTTCCCAGGATATCCATGAGCTGAGTGACCATCGACTGCAGTTCGTCGATCTGCTGATGCTGTTGATCGATCTGGTGCAGTTGATCGTCGATCTGCTGGCGCTGTTCGTCAATCTGGTGCTGTTTGTCCTCGAGTTGCTGCTGGAGATGGGCGATCTGATCTCCCTGTTCCCCGATCTGTGCCTGTTGGTCTTCGATCTGTGCCTGTTGCTCCTCGATCCGCTGGCGCTGTTGCTCGACTGTCTCCTGGAGTTCCTCGACGTCCGAGCGACTTTCCTCGTGCTTGTGGCCGACCTTCTCGACTTTCGTCGAGAGCCCCTCCATCGCCTCGGAGAGATGTGTGATGTCTTCGTCGGTCGCGAGTCCGTGCTGTTGGGGCTCGCGCAGCATCTCTCTGTTCGTGACGATGGCGTCGGAGACGCTCTCACACCCGTCCGGGAGTGCGAGTGTCAGTGCTGGTGGGCCTGCCGAATGCTCTGACTCGGCGTGTTCGTCCTGTTCGACATCCGGGTTCGACTCTCGTGGCTCGCTGCTCATGGTAACGACCCCGTTCCGAAGGGAGATAAACTACCGTCAGACAATGAATTCTCGATTGGTACTATCAGACTTCAATGGTTTATGGGGTAGAAAAGTGCCCCCGGACCGACTGGCAAGTCCCGAGTGGCGGTCGAACCCATCAATCGTGTTGATCGTGCTGGCCATCCTGTACTTCCTGGGCGGTGAGGAGATTCTGGTCGAAGCCGGCCCGGAGCTACTGGACTGATCCCCCGTCGGGGCAGCGGTTTTTCGAGCGCCGATCCGACAGCTACAGGACTCCAGGCCCCGGTGGCCGAACCATGCCGCCGTACGGCGAGAACGAGCGGACGCTGTCGGTGATCGACCGCTTCGAGGACGCTGTGGGATGGCTGGTCCATCCCGAGGAGACGCTCGCTCGTGCGAGCCATGCGCTCGAAACCGAGGACGGACTCTGGGTCGTCGACCCGCTTGACGCACCGGGGCTGGACGACCTGTTGGCCGAGTACGGCGAAGTCGCCGGCGTCGTCGTCTGTTCGAGCTGGCACGCGCGCGACGCAGGCGGTATCGCGACCCGGCACGATGTCCCGGTCTCGATACCGCAGTGGATCGAACGCGTGCCCGAGCGAGTCGACGCCCCAGTAGAGCGGATCGGCTGTCCGATCGGCGAGTTCGAATGCCGGCCGACGACCCCGCTGCCGAGCTGGCAGGAGGCGATTCTGTGGCGCGAGCGCGACGGGACGCTGTACGTCCCCGAGTCGATGGGGACGGCCGGGCACTTTCTGGTCGGCGACGAACGACTGGGCGTCTCGATCTATCGACGGCTGCTCCCGCCGCGGACAGTGCTCGCCGACATCGAGCCCGAGCGCGTACTCGTCGGACACGGCACAGGAATCTTCGAGGACGCGACCGACGAACTCGACGCAGCGTTACGGACGGCCCGGAAGCGAGCGCCCCGTGCGTTCGCGGCTCACGCGGCGACGGCGATCCGCTCGCTGTGGGCGTCACGGCGACACTGAAGAGAGAATCGAGGTCACGAGGCCGAGAGGGTCAGGTCCAGCGCAGCCGAATTCGTGATCCTGGACTCACCGAGAAACGCTCGTCGCCGCGGCCCTGGTTCACGGCGAGTTCGACGTTGCCGTGGCTGCCGACCGTCACGAGGCGGCTCCCGGTGTCGACCTCGGCGTAGGTCCGGCGCGCCGGGGCCCAGACGCCGTTGACGGTCACGTCCGTGTCGAACTGAGCCTGGAGATACCGGCCGGGGATGTTCGTGATCACGTTCCCGAAACTATCGACGACGAGGGCCTTACCCGTGATTCCGTCCTCGCGTTCGATCGGCTCCGGGAACGTCAGATCGACGTACTCCTCGGTCGGTTCGAACTGTTCGTGGGTCTCGAACCCGGCGACACCGGCCTCGTGGACGGTCGCCGCGGCGGGCGCGAAGACGTCCCGGCCGTGGAACGTGACGCTGCCGGGGTCGTCGTAGTCGATCTCGAAGACCTCGAAGTCGTCGGCGAGCGCCCGGGCGGCCGGAACGAGCACGCCGTTGTCCGGGCCGACGAGCGCGTGCTCACCGGCGCGGATGGCCAGCGCGGCCCGTTCGGTTCCCACCCCAGGATCGACGACGACGCAGTGGACTGCCGGCGGAAAGTACGGCAGGACCTCGCGCAGCCAGAACGCCGCGGCCTCGACGTTCTGCCGGGGGAAGTCGTGGGCGACGTCGACAATCCGGGCGTCCGATCGCTGGAGGACGACGCCTTTCATCGCCGCAGGATAGGGCGAGCCGAAGTCAGAACTGAGCGTGATCATCGATCGCGAGTTGGGACGGCAACGGCTTCAATCTCGGGACAACGCGGGCTGGACTACCGATCGTCCTCGCCGGCTTCCCAGCGCTCGGCCACGTCCTCTTGAACGACGGTCCGAAGCCGCTGGAGACCGTTGCACTCATGGATGACCTCGACGACCGGATCGGGAACGCGGTCTTCCCACTCTCTGCCCTCGATCATGCGCTGGCGGATATCCGTTCCCTCGAGGCGGCCGCGGTCGAACATCCCCGACTGGTGGACTTCGACGCCCCGCTCTTCGAACAGCCGGACGACCAGCGGGTTGTTCGAGTAGACGACGTCGAATTCAGGGCACATGCTCTGGACGTGGCCGACCCAGACGGCGTTGCGGTCGATGTCGACGATGGGGACGACGTAGGTGACGAGGTCGTGGTCGCGCTCGAACTCGGCGATCGACTTGGTGAGCATCATGATGCGCTCACCGGCAGTAAAGGGGTTGTGCTCGGTGTGGGAGGCGTCGGCGCTCCCGATCCCGACCACGAGTTCCTCTACCTCCGTGGCGATCTGTTCGATCATCGCGTGGTGACCGTCGTGATACGGCTGGAAGCGGCCGATGTAGAACCCGCGAGTCATGTCCCTACTGCCGAACTCGGAGCCGTATTTTAAAAAAGCCGCCGTGTCTAGCAGGTAGTCAACACTACCGGACACCTATACCCACCGAGAAGCCGGATATCCGGCGATTCAGCCAGTCTTCCACCGAGACGAGAGCGGCCCGAAGACAGATAGAGGGGAGAAAGTATATCAGTCGACAGACCCTGAGAAACGGGCACAGAACCGACTCAAATGAGCGACCACAACGATACCGACGACACCCCCGACGCCGACCGGGACGAGGCGGCCACGTCGGCTGACAGCGAGTCAGAGCGGGCCGTCCAGGACGAGGAGGCGCAGTCGTCTCCGCCGGCGGCCAGCGGCGGAGGTGAAGATACCGCGGGTGCGGACGACGAGCCAACCATCGAGGGACTCCTCGACGGCGACGAGCCAGTCGAGGCCGATTCCGCGACGGGCGGCGAATCGGACCCTGCCACCAACGGCGACGCGGACGCCACCGACGACGGCGAAGCTGCCCTCACAACCGACGACGATGAGAGCCCACCCACCGCAGACGACGACCTCGGCAGCGACGTCACCGTCGACGGCGAGGAGTCGTTCGAGGGCGACGAGGACGATATCCTCGGTGGCCTCAACGTAAAGACGACCGAGGAAATCGAAGTTCCCGACCGACTGGTCGATCAGGTCATCGGCCAGGACCACGCCCGGGACATCGTCAAGAAGGCGGCCAAACAGCGTCGCCACGTGATGATGATCGGCTCGCCCGGGACCGGGAAGTCGATGCTCGCCAAGGCGATGAGCCAGCTCCTCCCCAAAGAGGATCTGCAGGACGTGCTGGTCTATCACAACCCGGACGACGGCAACGAGCCGAAAGTCCGGACCGTGCCCGCCGGCAAGGGCGAACAGATCGTCGACGCCCACAAAGAGGAGGCGCGCAAGCGCAACCAGATGCGGTCGTTTTTGATGTGGATCATCATCGCGATTGTCATCGGCTACGCGCTGTTCTTTGCAGGAAGCCTCCTGCTCGGCATCCTCGCGGCCGGGATCATCTATCTCGCCTTCCGCTACGGGGCCCGTGGCAGCGACGCCATGATCCCCAATCTGCTGGTCAACGCCTCCGGCCAGCAGACCGCGCCCTTCGAGGACGCGACCGGTGCCCACGCCGGTGCGCTGCTGGGCGACGTCCGCCACGACCCCTTCCAGTCCGGTGGCATGGAGACCCCGAGCCACGACCGCGTCGAGGCCGGGGCCATCCACAAGGCCAACAAGGGCGTGCTGTTCATCGACGAGATGAACACGCTGGACATCCGCTCCCAGCAGAAGCTGATGACCGCGATTCAGGAGGGTGAGTTCTCCATCACGGGCCAGTCCGAGCGCTCCTCGGGCGCGATGGTCCAGACCGAGCCCGTCCCGACGGACTTCATCATGGTCGCGGCCGGGAACCTCGACGCCATGGAGAACATGCACCCCGCCCTGCGCTCGCGGATCAAGGGCTACGGGTACGAGGTGTACATGGACGACACCATCGAGGACACCCCCGAGATGCGCCGGAAGTACGCCCGCTTCGTGGCCCAGGAGGTCGCGAAGGACGGCCGGCTGCCGGAGTACTCCGCGGAGGCAATCGAGGAGGTCATCCTCGAAGCGCGCCGTCGCGCCGGCCGCAAGGGACACCTCACCCTCAAACTGCGGAACCTGGGCGGCCTGGTCCGCGTCGCGGGCGACATCGCCCGCTCCGAGGACGCCGACTTCGTCACGCGGGACCACGTCCTGCAGGCGAAGGGTCGCAGCCGCTCGATCGAGCAGCAGCTCGCCGACGACTACATCGAGCGCCGGAAGGACTACGAACTCCAGGTCTCGGAGGGATACGAGGTCGGTCGCGTCAACGGCCTCGCCGTGATGGGCGAGGACTCGGGGATTATGCTCCCCGTGATGGCCGAGGTCACCCCCTCGCAGGGGCCCGGTGAGGTCATCGCGACCGGACAGTTGAAGGAGATGGCCCAGGAATCGGTCTCGAACGTCTCGGCGATCATCAAGAAGTTCTCCGACGAGAACATCTCGGAGATGGACATCCACATCCAGTTCGTCCAGGCCGGTCAGCAGGGCGTCGACGGGGACTCCGCCTCGATCACGGTCGCGACAGCGGTCATCTCCGCGCTCGAAGACATGGGCGTGGACCAGTCGCTCGCGATGACCGGCTCGCTGTCGGTCCGCGGCGACGTGCTCCCGGTCGGCGGGGTCACCCACAAGATCGAGGCCGCCGCGAAGTCCGGCTGTACCCGGGTCATCATCCCCGCGGCGAACCTCCAGGACGTGATGATCGAAGAGGAGTACGAGGAGATGGTCGAGATCATCCCGGTCTCGCACATCAGCGAGGTCCTCGACATCGCCCTCGAGGGCGAACCCGAGAAGGACTCGCTCGTCGACCGCCTCAAGAGCATCACCGGCTCGGCGCTCTCGCAGGGCGAGAGCGTCTCCGGACCGTCCAGTCCGAGCCCGCAGTAGTCGCGAAAATGCCCCAGTGGGCGACGTTCGCCGGGTTCGCGATCGTCGTCACCGCGGGGCTGCTCTTACTCTCCCACGCGTCGCGAGCGGTCCTCGACGGCGCCCCGACGGACGAGCGCGTCGAAAGTGTGAACCACGAACCCGACGGCCCGAGCGGAAACGTCGTCTTCGACGACGGCGACGGCGGAAACGGCCCTCTCGGCGACGCGGACGGCCGAGACAACGTCCTCGACGAAGCCGATAGAGCGGAACACGTCGCCGACGACGCCGATAGAGCGGAACACCCCTCCGGAGACTCCGAGAGCACGGACCTCTGCGGCGACACCGACGGTGGCGCGAGCGGAGGCGAGGGGCGCCGCGAAGAGACCGTCGTCCTGCCGAAGTCCGGCGTCGAACTCCAGGTGACAGACAGCCACGACCGCGGTGACGGCTCCCGCGCGACCGACGACCGTCCCGCGGCGTCGGACCTCTCGGCGGCGTCGCTCCTGGCGAACGTCGCCCTCTCGCAGGGCCTGTTCGGCGCGCTGTTGCTCGCTGGCGCGTGGTACGCGGAGATCCCCGCGCGGGCGTTCGGCGTCGCGAGCGAGACGACCACCGCCGGTTCGCTCGCGATCGGCGTGGGCCTCGGCCTCGCGCTCTACGCCGCCAACGAGGCCGGCGCGGCCGCGGGAGCGCGGTTCGGACTCGGAGAGGGCGACCGACTGCGGGGCGCGCTCGCGCCCGACTCCGCTGTCGGGTGGGCCGCGCTGCTTTTCGTCGTCCTGCCCGTCATCGCCGGGTTCGAGGAACTGCTCTTCCGCGGCGCGCTCGTCGGCGTGCTCGCCGCCGGGTACGACGTATCGCCGTGGGCGTTGGCCCTCCTGTCTTCGGTCGCCTTCGGCTTCGGCCACGGCGCGCAGGGTCGGATCGGGGTCCTCGTGACCGGCGCGCTCGGCTTCGTTCTCGCGGCGGCGTTCGTCGCGACCGGGAGCCTCCTCGTCGTCGTGGTCGCCCACTACCTCGTGAACGCTCTGGAGTTCGTCGTCCACGAGGGGCTGGGCGTCGAGTGGCCGCGCGACGCGGCGTGAGCCGACGATGTGAGCCAGCGGTGTACGGGCCGGTGAACGATCCGACGGATCGATCGGCGGACGTTCCGACGGCGCGGTCCGGCGAACGCCCCGACCGTTTTTGTCCCTCGGGCCCGCCCGTGAGGGTATGGAACCCCGCTCGCGGACGATACTGCAGTCGGTGCTCGTCGGCTATCTCGTGTTGCTGCTGGCGTCGATCGTCCCCGGGCACCCC
>ENA-ORDC01001545-ORDC01001545.1-marine-metagenome-genome-assembly--contig:-NODE-1545-length-16579-cov-3.263786_pt1 | contig 16579 bp, 14 predicted proteins | sample MGYA00237783_ERZ508515 | MGnify/ENA primary metagenome ERZ508515 (study PRJEB26186, sample SAMN06268792) | marine metagenome | isolation source: Eden Landing Ponds, San Francisco, CA, USA | place... | reverse complement strand
GCGCTATCGACGTCCTCCGGTCCCTGGATCTCGACCCCGCCGACGGCATCCGAACGTCCTATCTGGGCATGCTGCTCGAAGCGCAACATGGCGGCACTGTCGATGATTGTGAGTAATCTAACGCGACGGAAAAGTTTCCGAAAGTTATAGACTGGCCCCTGCGCAAGGACCGGCAATGACCGAGCGGAACATTCGCGTCGAGCCCGCCGCCGGGACGCCGGTGGAGGACCAGGAGGTCGAGATCGTCGAGCGCAAGGGCCTCGGGCACCCGGACTCGATCTGTGACGGCATCGCCGAGCGCGTCTCCAGGGCGCTGGCCCAGACCTACCTCGACCGGTTCGGGACGGTCCTGCACTACAACACCGACGAGACCCAGCTCGTCGCCGGCAACGCGGCGCCGGCATTCGGCGGCGGCGAAGTCCTCGAACCCATCTACCTCCTGATCGTCGGGCGCGCGACGAAGACCTACGAGGGCGAGCGGGTTCCGGCGGAGACCATCGCGCTCGAGGCCGCGCGGGACTACCTCGAGGAGAACTTCCCGTTCCTCGACGTGGGCAACGAGGTCATCGTCGACGTGCGACTCGGCGAGGGCAGCGGCGACCTCCAGACGGTCTTCGGCGAGGAGGGGGCGGTTCCGATGGCCAACGACACGAGCTACGGGGTCGGCCACGCCCCCCTGACCGAGACCGAACGGATCGTCCGCTCCGTCGAACGGCGACTGACCGGTCCCTACAGCGACGACAATCCCGTCGTCGGCCAGGACGTGAAGGTGATGGGCAAGCGCGAGGGCGACCGGATCGACGTGACCGTCGCCGTCGCGATGATCGACCAGCACGTCCAGGACATGGCCGAGTACCGGGACGCCGTCGACGCCGTCCGCGACTACGCCGGCGAGGTCGCCCGGGAGATCACCGACCGCGACGTGACCGTTCACGTGAACACGGCCGACGACTACGAGGAGGGCTCGATCTACCTCACCGTCACGGGCACCAGCGCCGAGCAGGGCGACGACGGTTCTGTCGGACGGGGCAACCGCGCCAACGGCCTCATCACGCCGAACCGGCCGATGAGCATGGAGGCGACGAGCGGCAAGAACCCCGTCAACCACATCGGCAAGATCTACAACCTCCTGTCGACCGACGTCGCCGAGACGGTGGTCGCGGAGGTCGACGGCATCCGCCAGATCCAGGTCCGTCTCCTCAGCCAGATCGGCGAGCCCATCGATCAGCCCCACGTCGCGGACGCCCAGATCGCGACGACGGACGGCGTCGCCCTCGCAGACATCAGGGGGGAGGTCGAGGCGGCCATCGACCGCGAACTCGCCAACGTCACCGACGTCACCGAGCGGGTCGTCGCGGGCGAACTCTCCACCTTCTGAGCCGTCCCGGGCCAGGCCGACACCGCTATCCCGCCGAGACCGCAACGACTGTCCATGCATCCGCCGGGCGCCGACACCGTCGTGGTTCGCCACGGGGAGGTCGGCGTCAAGAGCCCACAGGTCCAGCACGCCATGGAGCGCCGGCTCCGGAACAACCTTGCCGGCCTTCTCGCCGACCGCGACGTTCCCGGCGACGTGGCGGTCGAGCACGGCAGACTGTACGTCCACACCTCGACCGACGCGGTGGGGGCCGCGGCCCGGACCGCGTCGGACACCTTCGGCGTCGTTTCGGCCAGCCCCGCGACGGTCGTCGAGCCCACGCTGGACGCGATCTGTGGAGCCCTGGCCGCGGCCGCCCGCGAACACTACGACGGCGGGAGTTTCGCCGTTCGGGCCCGCCGCGCCGGCGAACCCGAGGCCCACCCGTTCGCGAGCACCGACCTCGAGCGGGAGGGCGGTGCCGCCGTCTGGGAGGCAGCGGCGGAAACGGGCGTGGATCCCGAGGTCGACCTCGACTCGCCCGACGACACCTTCTTCGTCGAGGCGCGTCCGGAGCGCGCCTTCGTCTTCTGCGAGAAGCGACCGGGGCCCGGCGGCCTCCCGCTGGGGAGCCAGGCCCCCCTCGTCGCCCTGCTCAGCGGCGGGATCGACTCGCCCGTCGCCGCCTGGGAGGCCATGACGCGCGGGTCACCGATCTACCCCTTCTACGTCGACCTGGGTGACTACGGCGGCCCGGACCACAGAGCCCGTGCGGCCGCCACCGTCGACGACCTCCGGACCTACGCCCCCGACCTCTCGATGCGCGTCGCGCCCGGCGGGGAGGGCATCGACCGCCTCGTCGAGACGATGGACGGCCTCCGGATGCTCTCCGTCCGCCGGTTCCTGTTTGCCATCGCGGCGGCCGTCGCCGACGACCTCGACGCCGTCGGGATCGTCACCGGCGAGGCCGTCGGCCAGAAGTCCAGCCAGACCGCCACCAACCTGGCCGTAACGTCGGCCGCGGTCGACCTGCCGGTCCACCGGCCGCTGTTGACGATGGACAAGTCGGAGATCACGGCGCGAGCCCGGGAGATCGGGACCTTCGACGACGCCACGATTCCCGCTGGCTGCAATCGAGTAGCTCCGAGCCTCCCCGAGACGTCGGCCACCATCACGGACGTCCGCGAGATGGAGCCCGACGACCTCTTCGAACTGGCCCGCGAGGCGGCGGATCGCGTCGAACGCGTCGAGTGACGTGACTCCGGCCACGGCGGGACGACGGACCGCAAACCGTGATCGTCAGGCCAGGAGCTGTCGGAGGTAGAACCAGCGCCGGGACCACAGCTGGTAGCACGCCGAGACGGCGAACAGGCCGAGGAAGGCACTCCCCCAGGCGAGCGCCGGGACGTCTGCGACCAGGGGGACGCCGGCGTCTGACGCGACGACCACCAGCAGCGACATGACCCCGAGCGTCCGGTAGAACGTCGCCCAGGTCATCCCGTAGCGGTTGATGACCTCCATGTAGACCTCGACGTCGCTCGCTCCCTCGAGGAGCTCGACGGTCTTGCGGTCCTTGTCGTAGTCGATGATTTCCCGCTCGTCGAGCTTCGGCAGGTGCGTCTGGTGCAGGGAGTTGTACACGCTCTCGCGTACGTTGCGCGGCGCGGGCGACTCGCCAGACTCGGCCGCGGCGATGCGCTCGGAGAGCTCCCGGAGTTCCAGGGGTTCGTACTGGCTCCGGAGCTGCTCGATGACCTGGCGCCGGCGGTCGTTGCGCAGGATGTCGTGTATCTCTCCCGGTTCGATGCTCGATTCGTCGGTGTGTGCGATTCCCATTCCCATCCCCAACTCGTTCGCGTCGGTGCGCGCGCCGAGCCGACGGGCAGGCGGTCCCTGCGACGACTCGATTGGTCGCGTGCGCTGATCTCTCTCACTGGGTATCCGCGTCCCACCACGGTGGACCAACCCCCAGCGACTGTGCGTGCCCTCAGTACAGGACCATTGACCATAAATGGTCTAGATCGTATCCGACTGTGGACCAATACCGGCTCCTTCTGGCGATTAATCTTGTCCTTAATCGACTCAAACAGGCCATTTGCCCACTCAAAGCACCCACTCGACGGCCCAAACGAACCGATGGGTGACCGGAAGCATCCATTCGCTGGCCTTGAGGCTGCAATTAGCTATGGGGGTAGGGGTAAAGAGAACGAGACAGGTCCGGCGCAACCCGGACTTCGACAACCAACCATGACGGAGAAATACGAACTCTCACGACGGAAGACGCTGGCCGGCCTCGCGACTATCGGGGCGGCCGGTGCGGGTGCGGGGCTGGGAACAAGTGCGTACTTCAGCGACGAGGAGAGCTTTACGAACAATTCGTTGACTGCGGGGGAACTTGACCTCTTTGTTGAGTTTGAGTACTCAGCTGACCAGGGTAGCGCCAGCGGAAACCTCAGCGATCCAACCAATGGAGTTGTTCAAGGAGATGCCATTGATGAGGGTGCAACAACGGAAATAGGATATACCCTTGGAGACGTCAAGCCAGGCGATAGCGGTGAGGCAGTATATTGCCCCCGGGTTGTTGATAACGATGCGTGGGTGTGGGTTAATGTCACTGGACTTACGGATTACGAAAACGGGTTAACCGAGCCTGAAGCGAACGACGAAGATGAAGACACATCGGAGGGTAACGCTGGATCTCTTGACGAGGCTCAATCCGGTGAAGGTGAGGGCGATCTCAGTGATGCAATTCAGGTTACAGTAAATTATTGCGAACCTGACGGGGACGGTGGATACGATACGATTCGGCCGATGAAAAATCCTTCAGATGATTACACGCTTGCCGATTTGGCAGAAGAAAGCGGCTTTTTGATTGATGGAAATGAAGACGAGGAGGAATCGGATGATGGGGAAACTCCGTATCCAAGCAGCGAAGACAGCGATACTCAGGAAGGGCCTTGTATTTGCATTGAATGGGAGATTCCGACTGACGTTGGTAACGAAATCCAGTCAGACTCACTCGAATATGACGTGACGTTCTACGCGGAACAATCCCGTCACAACGAGGACCCAGAAAATCCATACTGTACCGAACTATCGCTTGACTTAGAAGAACAGTACAATCAACTCCAGGATACTACGCTTCCTGACCCGTACGTTCTTGAGATAGAAGTCGAAGACGAGAACGGCGACCCGTTCACGGGTGAAATTACATCAAGCGACCATGGGAACGATCAATTCGTTTTCGTGACGGACCATCTCGGAGAGTTTGACGAAACCCCTGAAAATCGTTACGGAGATTACGTCGAATTGGACTTCGACGAGAACGGGACAGCTCAGATTCTATTAGGGAATGACGAGGATGCCGATGTTGGCTACCTTGGGTTGGATGTCAACGATGTCACGGAGAACATCGAAGTCAACGTCGGCGACGTAATTGAGGGACTCAAAGTTACAAGCATGTGTGTCTTGACGGGAGTGAATTGACCAAGAATTCGATATCAACTCGGGGATATGCCCTTTGGTGAAAAGGTGTCCAATCGGGCTAGAAATCGGTGCCCATTCGGAGAAACGGCGGTTCGACTCCGCCGGTGGGTTTCCCCGGGAGGGGGTCAACAATGACGGACGACGACAGAATCAAACTGACGCGGCGCAAGATCCTGGCCAGTGCGAGTGCGGTGGGGCTGGCCGGCGCAGGAGCGGGCCTCGGAACGAGTGCCTTCTTTAGCGACACGGAATCGTTCGGGAACAATTCGCTGACCGCAGGGACACTTGATCTCAAGGTTGACTGGCAGCAAACGTATTACGGCGCGATGGAGACAAACGTCCCCGTCAACGCCTACCCGGATCACGACGGCGACGGTCTCCAGTCGATCGACGACGACACGGAATACGTCCTCGACAACGAGGACGGCGAGAACGTCCCGATCGAGATGTCGTGTGACGACCTCGAGAGCGGCGATCAACTTCCCGAGGGTGTTTACTCATCCCCGAATCGATCGGAGGGTAACGGCGGATCGCTCGACCAGGATTCGCTGGTGGCGCTTTCGGACGTGAAGCCCGGCGACCAGGGCGAGATTACGTTTAGCCTCCACCTCTGTGACAACCCCGGATACGTCTGGCTTACTGCCGATGACTTCGAGCAGACGGGTGGCAATACGACCGAACCCGAAGAGGCCGAACTCGAGGGTGACGAAGAGGATGACGGCGAACTCGGGGAGAACACGTACATCGAGATCTGGTACGACGAAGATTGTGACAACAAACTTGACACAAGCGGCGAGGAAGGGCAGGACCTGGAGGTCGCACTCGTCAGCGACGTTTCCGGGTCGATGGAAGGATCCATCAGCGACCTACAGTCCGCGGCGACGAGTTTCGTTAACCAACTTACTACCCCGGACGAAGGCGCTGCCGTCTCCTTCTCCGACGGGGCGAATTTGGACCAAGAGCTTACGACCGATTACGGCGCCCTCAATTCGGCCATTAACGACTACTCTGCCGATGGTTCGACGGACATGGATGATGGCATCATTACTGCCGAAAACGAGCTGCTGAATGGCACCAATGCGACCTCTGGTGCGAACAAAGTGATGATCGTACTCAGCGACGGTGAGCCGAGTGCAGAGGAGGACGCAGAAACTGCCGCAAACAACGCCAAAGACGAGGGTATCCGCATCTTCACTATCGCGCTCGGAACCGGCCCCGACGAAGACTTTATGGAGGGTATCGCGTCGAATGACGACGACGCCTACACGGCGGCCGAGTCCGAGGACCTTCAGGAAATCTACAACGAAATTGCGACGGAGGTCATCACGGGTGAGCAAGTCATTCTCGGCGAGGGCGACGGGGTCCACGACAACCCGGTCTCTGTTGCGCAAGCGATGGAGATCATGGACAACAACGACGGGATGGTTCCACTCGACGGTGACGGCGACATGGAGTACGACGACGGAGCTACATCAGAGGCACGCGATTGCTTCGATGCCGGTACACAGCATTGCATTGGGGTACGCTGGTGGGTCCCGACTGATGTGGGGAACGTGATCCAGGACGATACGATGAGCTTCGACTTGGGCTTCTACGCCGAGCAGTGCCGCCACAACGACGGCGCTCCAACGACGCAGCGGATCGAACTCGGCGGGGACGCGGCACGGAATACTGGGTTCGAAGCCGTGTCCGACGGCGGCTACACCGGATCTGGATACTGGAAAGACGACCCCAGCCAGACGAACCAGGACGGCGGCACGTACGAGCAGCTGTACCTGACGTTCGACCAGAGCTTCGGACCGTACTACGTCAGTTCGCTGGCGCCGTTCACGATCGGCGAGATCCAGTCGATCAGGTACAGGACGAACACGCCGTCGGGCGAGACCCAGAACTACTTCCTGGAAATCTACACCACGCCCGATGGAACGAACGACGATGCGAGCTGGTACGGTCGACTCCTACAGGCGCTACCCGGCGATGCGCTCAATCGGAGCGTGAGTCCGAACTCGTGGGTGACCTGGCGGACGGACGCGGGCACGAACCAGCTCACGTTCTATGACCACAACCACGACTACGACACGACCGACTCGACGCCGGGGACTGCACCGAACGCGTACCTCGGTCAGGACACGGGCGTGACGCTCGCCGACCTGCAGTCGACCAACGCCTTCGACTGGTCGAACCACGTGGCCGACGCCGACTCGACGCCCAAGAACTACCGCGACGAGGAGGTGCGGGCACTCCGGTTCGCCACCGGCTCTGCGTGGGAGGGCACGCACGAAGGCTGCCTCGACGCCATCGAGATCACCCTCGACGACGGGCGGCGTGCGGTGGTCGACCTCGAGCCGTAACTCGACCCACGGCGGCACCTCGGCGATTCGACTCCGCCTGTGGGTTTCCCCAGCAAAGGACCACCATGACCGACGACGAACTGACGATCGGACCGTCCCGACGGTCGCTCCCCGGTGGACTCGGCCACGACCAGCGCCGCGTCCACGGGTACTACCGTCTGGACGAGCGCGTGCCGGACCAACATGCGCTCGCAAGACTACGAGGAGTCTCGCCGAAGGCCAAGATCGCGAGGACAGTTCGTGCCCACCACTGGGACGGGAGGAGCGTTGGGCACCATCGGCTCACGCCCATTGCTTCCCGACGTTCTCCAGTAGGTTCCACATTACACGGGGTAAGCCACTGGTATCGAGCCTATAGCTAAAATGTATACTGTCCAACTACTGTTCGATCCGAGCAACGGGCACGGGGAGATGGGTATGATCAGGCCAAACTATGGCAGCTCCGGGGACGGACCTGCGGAACGGACGCAACGAACGGTACAACGGGGAATGCTCCCGAGTGCCGAGGTGACCCGATGAGCCGGGACGGGCCCCAGCTCTCGCGTCGAACACTCCTGGGCGGACTCACGGCCGTCGGCACGCTGGGTGCAGGCGCAGGCGCGATCACCGCCGCGAGGCAACGGGACGAATCGACGCTCGGTGCAGCGATCCGTGCTGGTGCGCCCGGGATCGACGTGGCGTGTCTCGACGGGGACTGTTCGGTCGACGACGGAACGCTCTCCTTCGCTGTCGGCGATCTCGTTCCCGGCGCCTCCGGACGGCGACGGTTCCGCCTTCGCGTCGTCGACAATCCGCTCCGCGTCTGGCTGCGAACGGACTGTCCGACTGCCGACGACGTCCTCGCCGACGCGCTCGCTGTGCGACTCTCGATCGACGTCGGCTGTGACGGGACGACGCGACAGCTGTTTCCGGCATCGCCAACCGAATCCTGGGGCTCGCTCCGGGCGTTCCAGACGGCAGTTGCCGATGGCCGCCGACTCGACGATTCCGCCGATCCGTGTCTCTCCGCGGGGACGAGCGCCTGTCTCCAACTCGACTACCGTCTCCCCGAAGATGCGCGACCAGAGCCCGGCGCGGACGCCGCGATCGACCTCGAACTCTACGCCGAGCAGTGTCGCCACGTGCCGGAATCGGCCGTCCAGAATCCGTTCGATGGAGACGGATGCGAGCAAGCGCCGTGTCCAGCGTGCGTGCACCTTGGCCGGCTGGAAGTCCAGGGAGATCGGCTCGAGCCTGGCGTCCACGAGTTCGACGAGCTGGCGGATCGCTTCCACGACGACGGCCACACGTACGAACTCGACGTGCTCGCCACCGAGACCAAGGACGACGGCGAACCCGTCTGTGTCGATCTCGCTCTCTTGCAGGACGGCGCACAGTCCACCAGACTCTGTGAGGTCGTGCTCAAAGGCGGCCCCGAAACCTGGAGCTACGAGGTCGACCCGCCACGGCCGCGGACGGCCGAACTGCTCTGTACGGAACCGATCTCGACGGGAGCGAACGACCAGCGTCGGCAGCCAGCGATCAGCTACGTCGACGTGTCGGTCTGCGCCGACGACGCCGAGAGCGGAGGTGACGGATCGTGAAGCGCCGACGGCTCCTCCACGGACTCGGACTCCTGGTCCTCCTCGCGGTCGTCTTGCCCTTCGTGATCTACGCCGTTCCTGGGGTCCTCGGGGCGGAGCACAGCTACGTGATCCTCTCCGGCAGCATGGAACCCGAACTGTCGCCGGGAGACGCCGTGATCGTCGCCGAGTCGGATCCGGCCGAGATCGAGGACGGGGACGTGATCACGTTCAGACGCGACGGCGGGGAGACGGTGATCACGCACAGGGTCGTCGAGGTCCAGACCGACGACGGCCAGCGCTCTTTCGTCACTAAAGGCGACGCGAACGAGGATCCGGATCGGCAACCGGTCCCCGCGTCGGACGTAGTCGGAACGGTAGAACTGACCATTCCGATGATCGGCTACGTGGTCCACTTCGTGAACACGCCGCTTGGCTTCGTGGCGCTCGTCCTCCTCCCACTCGGCACACTGGCCGTCACGGAGGCCTGGTCGGTCGCCAAGCGCACACGGGTCGACGTCGATGCCGAGGACGACGCGTCGGCACAGCCTGCAACGCAAAACCCCGACCCCCCGACGGCCACTCCGCCCACGCGGGCCCAGGCTGGCGAAGCCACGCTCACAGACTCCCCAGCCATGGACTCCACGGCGATCGAAGGTGCCGATTGGACGAACCGATCAGACGACACCGCCAGCACTCCGGGGATCCCGATCGGTACGACGGACCTCGTCGGTACGTTCCTCGTCCTCGCGGTGCTAACCCCGTATACGATTCACGTCGCCCTCACCCTCCAGACGCTCCTCGCATTCACAGTCGCGTACGCCGTCGGGTTCACTGCGCTGGCACTCGGTACGCTCGAAGCACTGCTGTTGTATCGGGCGTCGATCGCCGACGAGCAACCCGCCACGGAGGAGCCCCCCGGTTCAAAAACGGATGGAGCAGCGGAGTCCACTCGGGACCAGTCGGGAAGTGAACAGCCTGCACCGGGCCTGCCAAACGCCGAGCCACCAGTTCGGCGGGAGGAGATCGATGACTGATCGTCGCCTCGGCTGGATCGTCCTCGCCTGCATTCTCGTCGGTGCAGCCGGCGTCGTCACTGGTTCGGGAGCGGTCGCGGTGTTCAGCGACACGGAGACGGTGTCCGGATCGTTCTCGGTCGATTCCGAGTACGACCCCGGCCAGCCGACGTCGAGCAACGGAACCGGACCTGCGAACGGGACTGGACCGACGAACGAGACTGGAGTTGCGAACGAGACTGCCCCGCAGACGGGGAATACCAGCGAGAACGACAGCAAGGTATCGGAGCCAAATGGGTCAGCCATCGACGTGACCTCGGTTGCCCTGCTCGGCGACGACGCGGTAGCCATCGGCGAGACTGCCACCGTCCAGGTGCGCGGCGTTAACCGCGGAAACGAGTCGAGACCGCTGGCAGCGACGCTACGCGTCGACGGGAACGCGACCGACGCGAACGAGACCTCGGTTGCGCCGAACGAGACCGCGTCCCTGACGCTCACGCACGCGTTCGAGAATGCGGGGAACTACACGCTCCGCGCTGCTGGATCGCTGGCTGGCCAAGTGACTGTCTCGGCCCCTGTACCGTCGATATCGGTCATCGACGCGTCGCTCGACGGGACCGAGATCACTCCGAACGAGAGCGTCCCGGTGGAAGCTATCGTGGAGAATTCCGGCACTGGAGCGGGATCCATCGAGCTCGCGTTGACCGCCAACGGCACCGAACTCGACCGGATGACCGTGCAGGTCGATCCCGGCGATCGGGAGACAGTGACGTTCCATCCGGCGTTCGAGACCGCCGGCACCTACGACCTCGCGGTGGACGGGGTCGACGCTGGGAGCGTGCTGGTTGCGGCCGAGGACGACGTGGAGAACGGCACGGACGGCACGGGCGACTCGACGGCGCCGAACGAGACGAGCGATGTGTAACGGGTCGTGGGCGGGAAAACGCTGGTCGATCGCAGGACGGGATCGCCTGGCGACGGGAGACATCCGAACGAATGTCGTGGTTCCGCACCGTCACTCGACGGCATCTCGAAGGGTATCCGGCGGGGAGCCAGGGGCGCGTCCCAGCCGTTGGGCCACCGCCTCCGCGACGAGGTCTGGGCCGTCGATCTCGGACCAGTGCTGGTCGCCGCGCCGGATCGTCACGTCCTCGAACGTGATCGCGACGGCGTAGGGTCGTTCGTCGTGTGGCGCGGCGAACCCGTAGACCAGTAAGCGATCGGTGTCGTCGCGGACGACCACTTCGATCGCGTCGCAGTCGGGGAACGCGTCGGCGTCGAGCGTGGCGAGCGGACGGACGTCCAGAAGCGTCGGTGACCCGACCAGCGGCGTTGCTGGCGAATCGCAATCCGGGCAGCGACCGTCCTCGACGGTGAACGGAACGTACTCGGCACCGCAGTCGTAACAGCGGTCGGTGAGCTCGGCCATGGTGGGAGATACTCCAGCGGCGTCGCCACTATATTTCAGACCACACCATCATTAAACTACCGCTGCTGGCGCGTACGGGGCCAGAGGATTGCCTTCAGGTAGTTGAGACGCCCGTCGAACCACCTGGCCGACGGCCGAAATTCGATATCGCTGAATGGGATATACCATATAAACAAAGGGCCAGCCAGCCGCTCCGGACCTGTGATACCACGGTCGTCGCGTCCCCGCTGGACGGCTGTGGAACGACTGAATCCCGTTCGACGGAGCCGATCCCGGTATTCCCCGCCCAACAATTGCTGCGGACCGCGTCACTCCGACGAGCATCGTTCGGCTGCTCGCCGACCGAAGACCACCGTCATGGCGGACACAGGCACGACCGACGAGGCCGATCAGTCCGCAGCGAATACTGACAAGTCACAGCAGGACAGTGACGCACGATTCTCGAAGCAACACATCCTCGACGTACAGATCCGGGAGGGGCTTGCCGAGCTCAACCGCCCTGCGAGCGGCCTCTTCCTCTCCGCGCTCTCGGCGGGGCTCGACATCGGCTTCGGCCCGCTGCTCATGGCCGTGATGCTCACCGTCGCCGAGTTCTCCTTCGCGTCGCCGCTGACCCGCGAACTGCTGATGGCGAATGCGTACGCGGTCGGCTTCGTCCTCGTCATCCTCGGCCGCTCGGAGCTGTTCACCGAGCACACGACCCTGGCCGTCCTGCCCGTGCTCGACGGCCAGGCGAGCGTCCGCCAGCTCGCACGGCTCTGGGGGCTGGTCTATCTCGGCAACGTCCTCGGTGCGATCGTCTTCGCGGGGATCATCGCCGTCGTGATCCCGGCGATGGGCGTCGCCGAGACGCGAGCCTTCGTCGAGATCGCGTCGAGACTGACCGATCACGACTGGGAAGTGATCGTCGCCGGTGGCGTCCTCGCCGGGTGGCTGATGGGCCTCCTCTCCTGGCTCGTCGCCGCCGCCCAGGAGACCATCTCACGACTGCTGTTCGTTTGGATCATCGCCACCGCGATCGGATTCGCCCACCTCCCTCACAGCATCGCCGGGACCGTCGAGGTGCTCATGGGTGCCTTCTCGAGTGCAGAGATCAGCTTCGTGGACTTCCTGCGCTTCCTCGTCGCGTCGACGATCGGCAACGCGATCGGCGGGGGCGTGTTCGTGTCGATACTGAAGTACAGCCACGTCGTGCGGAGCGTTCCTGAAGATGAAATGGTACAATAGCCAGATAAGGCACTACAGCGATTGAATAGTTATTATCAGATTTAATATATAGTCCCGGGCGGATTCGAACCGCCGTCCTGGGCTTTCTCCCACTATCGGCCGTAACCGATCGTGTCCAAAGGCCCAGATGATTGGCCACTACACCACGGGACTTCATTGAACGATACCGGAGAGGCGCACAAGTGCTTTACCGTCGCGAGCGACTGTCGAATTTCGATCAGTCCGCCCCGTGCTCCACTTCGAGGTACGCACAACAGTCGGTCTCGGCGTCGAAGCAGTCCGGGCACTCCTCGCGCCGGTCGATGATCGTGTCGAGGCGCTCGGCGACGGTGTCGTCGATGACGCTCTCGAGCGCACGAGCCTCACCGCGGAAATCCTCGACCTCGAGGACGTTGTAGAGGAACCGCTCGATGATGCAGTAGGTCTGGAGGGTGTCCTCGGCGCGGACGATGCCATCGTCGGTGAGTGTCGCGCCGGCGTACTTCTCGTGGTCGACGAGCCCGCGGGACTCGAGTTTGCCGATCATCTCGTTGACGCTCGCTGGCGAGACGTCGAGCATGTCCGCGAGCGTGCCGGTCGCAGCGGGGCCGTCCTCCAGGCGCTGGGCGAGATAGATGGCTTTGAGGTACTGATCTGCCGTATTCATGGTGACCACCCCGAGTGGTCGCCGTGAGCTCGAGGGTCGAGCGCAGCGAGTCCGTCGGCGTTCATTCTTCGCGACCCTCCATGATCTCTGCGACCTCCTCGACGCCCTCGGCTTCCTCCTCGCGAATCTCGCGGAGCGTGGCGAGGACGTGCTCGCGATCGACGCTGAACTCCGTCTCGCTGTCCTCGATGGCGGCGATGAAGTCGTCGTAGAACTTGTAGGCGGTCTCCTCGTTGCAGAGCTGGTCGTAGAGGACGCCGTCGAAGTCGCGGTCGACCTCGTACTGGGCCTCGACGAGCGTCTCGATCTCCTCGAACGGAACCGTCTCGGCGTCGAGTTCGTCGATGAGTTCCTCCAGGCGGGCGCGGTGGTCGGCCGACTCCGCGGAGGCGTCGGTGAGCATCTCGCGGACGTCCGCGTCGAGGTCCGCCTCGGAGAGCTCGGCGTGTTTCGCGGCGCGGGCCTCGACGACTTCCTCCAGCACGACGCCGATCTGCAGGAGCCGGGCCAGCTGGTGGTCCGACCCGACGGGGACGGTGAGGCTCACGCTCGCCCCCCGCGTTCGGCGCTCCTGACTCGATTCATGGCCGACCCTCGGGCAGGCGGGGACGTAAGTCCTTCCCTCGGCCGCTCGCCCGCGGATTCGACGCGCCGGGAGTGACCGACCGCTCACCTCCGCTGTCGGGGCTCACTCGGGACCGGAATTCCCCTGGCGGTCGCCGCGCTTGCCCCCGTCGCGACCGCTGCGCCACCGCAGGACGAGCACGTAGGCGATGACGAGCGCGAAGCCGGCGCCGATACCCAGCGCCGAGTCGACGAGGAGGTGGTACTGGCTCGCGTGGGCCGAATGGCCCACGGCGAAAGCGAGGGCAGTGGCCACCAGTACGGCCGTGTCCATGCGTTACGATACGGAAGGTCCGTGTGCGTATTTAAACCGGTCGGGCGTTTTCGGTCGACGGGAATCGGCGACCGGTTCCTGCCGAGGCCGGCGCGGCGGACGCGACTGCCGTATCGAAACGGACGCGACTGCCGTACCGAGACGGACGCGACTGCCGTACCGAGACGGACGCGACTGCCGTATCGAAACGGACGCGACTGCCGTACCGAGACGGACGCGACGGCTGGGTCGGCGGATGGGGGCGGCCGGAACCCGCTCCGCCGACCAGCGCGCACTCGTTCACGCGTCCGGGACGTTCGAGATCTCCGCCAGAGACCGGCGGAACGCGTTGAGCTGCTCCACCTCGTCCCGGAGCGTCTGCAGTTCGCGACGCACGGCCGCCAGGTCCTCGGAGAACCCCGCCATCTCGTCTCTGACGGAACTGACGCTCTCTCTGAGGTCCTGCTGGTCGGTCTCGAACCGGTCGAACCGCTTCTGGACCTCCTCGAGTTCGTCCCGAAGATCCGCGAGTTCGGTCGTATGCTCGCCCACGGTGTCGTCCAGCTGGGTGACCTCGCTGTCGACCCGTTCCACCTCGCCGTCGACCCGTTCCACCTCGCCGTCGACCGAGTCGACTCGCTGGCTGACCTGGGTTACTTCGTCGTCGACCCGACCCACCCGCTGTTCGATCTGGTCCACGTCGCCGTCGACTTCGCCGAGTCGCTCGTCTAACTCCGCGACCTCGCTCCCGACTTCGTCGAGTTCCCCGCCGATCCGACCCACGTCGTCGACGATCTGGCCCAGGTCGTCCGCGACGTCGCCGACCTCCGTCTCGACGGCGTCGATCGCCTCTTCTACCCCATCCACGTCCGTCTGCACGCCCGAGACGCGGTCGTCCACCTGGCTCACCTCGTCGGCGACGTCGTCGACCCTCCCGTCGAGACGACCGGTCTCGTCATCGATGCGTTCGTCCAGTCGACCGGTCTCTTCGTCGACGCTTTCGTCCAGCCGAGCGATCTCGTCGTCGACAGCTTCCAGGTCGGTCTCGACGCCGTCTACGGCCCTGCGAAGGTTCCGAGTGTCAGCGACGTGGGCGTCCCGCACTGAATCGACGTGATCGGCCAGCGCGGCGAGTCGGTCGTCGATGTCGTCGAGTTCGGCCTCCAGCCGATCGATCACTTCCGAACCGGTCCCGTGCTCGTCGATGATCCCCTCCAGCGCCGTCGCGTAGGCGGTAAACTCCTCGACCCTGGCGCTCAGTCGGTCCAGACGCACTTCGGTGCTACGCGGCAGGCCCGAGTTCTCTCGGTCCGGTCCGGCGTCGGTCACCGACCGCGAGGAGTCGGTCTCGCTTTTGGAACCGTGTTCGCGCGCCCGGTCCGACGTTTCGACGGTGGGCGCGTCGTCGGGATCGGTCGGCTTCTCGGGCGACTCCGCCGCGTCGTCGGTACCAGTCGGTACTGGCTCTCCGTCCTCGTCCGCGTCTCCTGCTCGTTCGTCCGCAGTGTCGGCCTCAGCCCTCGCATCCTCCACGTCGGGCGGGTCCGCGTCCGGGCCCTCTACACCGGGCGGTTTCGCGTTCCCGTCGGGCGGTTCGGACCCATCGGTCGCGGCGACCGCCCCGCCCTCGGGCCCGACCCTGCCGAACACCTCTTGCACCCGGTCGAGCAATCTCGGTTCGACGGGGCCGTCCGATGCGACGTCGAGCAGCGGTCCCGACTCGCCGGCCGAGCGGTCCGGGTCGGCCGCGGCGACGCTCTGTATCGTCGGCGGGTTCCACCGGGCTTCGGTGACCCGGTCGGTCGGGAGAATCCCGTACTTGACCGTCACCGGTTCGTCTTCGACCCGCTGTTTGACGGACACGCGATCGGCGCAGGCCTCACCCACGTCGGGCGTTTCTCCCGGTTTGAACGCGATATCGTCGACCCCGACTCCGCGCGGCACGCGGTCGACGACGTGGACGTCGACGGGTCCGTCTCGTTCGGACCTGATCTCGAGCGACCCCGCGATACCGGCCGGCTTGCAGGTGAGCGTTCGCTCGACTTCCACCCCATCCGCCGTCGCCGTCGCAGCGTCTTCGAACGGGTATCCACCCTTCATTGTTCCACGTACTAGTTGGCTAGTTCACATACAAAAAACTGGTGAGCGTCGGAACGCTATTACACGCGTCGAGCGAGTTTCTGGTTACTAACTTTGTATTAATTACACTATTACAGCACATACGGCCCGTTTCGAGGGATTTCCGACCGGCAGCGGAGAGCGTCTCTGTGCTCGCGACCGGTCACTCGAACCGCGCGTCACCCGCCGAACGTTCGTGAAGTGCCTCGACGATAAAACATCGTGAATAATCGTGAATATTTCGCGGAGTTCACCGATCGGTGAACGAGACGGTACCGGGTGAAGCGCTGGTGGAGACGGGCGACACAGACTGCAAAGGAACGGGGCGCTCAGTGTCGGGTCGTGAACGGACCGGAACGACCGACCGGCCGCGGGGTCGCGGGAGTCGGACCGTTACTCCCGCAGGCGCGCGGCGACGAGTTCGGCGACGTCGTCGCGGAGTTCGTCGACGGCGACCTCTTCGAGGACGGGCACGAAGAAGCCCTCGACGAGCATGTTCTTCGCGCGCTC
>ENA-ORDC01001544-ORDC01001544.1-marine-metagenome-genome-assembly--contig:-NODE-1544-length-16584-cov-2.487308_pt1 | contig 16584 bp, 18 predicted proteins | sample MGYA00237783_ERZ508515 | MGnify/ENA primary metagenome ERZ508515 (study PRJEB26186, sample SAMN06268792) | marine metagenome | isolation source: Eden Landing Ponds, San Francisco, CA, USA | place... | reverse complement strand
GCCCGCTTCTTGCCAGCGCCCTTCTACCAGTTTGGTCCAGACAAATGCACCGGTGGCCCAGCCGTGTGAAACCGGTACTAGGGCCGTGACCAGGGCAGTAGCTCGGAGAAGTTGCAGCACGCTGCGTGCCGGCGGTCCAAAGAGCGCGAGTATTAGACTGCCTCCCCAGCCCAGATAGAACACCCCCTTTTCCAGTAGTGGCACGCTCTGGACGCCGGCGTTCATCAGCAAAGGCGTGGCCACGAACGTCATCGACAGGGCCAGACAGAGTCCCAGGCAGATACCCGGCGTGGCCCGTATCAGGAACCACAGACCGCGACCGCCCTGTTTCTCACGAGAGGCAACCCAGAGCATGTTCCCGGAGTAAAACAGGAAAGCACCGCAGAGTCCCAGCAGACACCAGAGCAGTTGCACGCCGAATCCGCCAAAGGTCGCGAAATGCAGGGCATACATGCCTGAAAGCGTGGCGTGGTTAATATCACGCTGGCCGGCCACCTGCATTGCAACCCGTTCGCCCGTGGCAAGCGCAAGCACGACCGATCCCGTGGGCGCCAGCGTACCTTCACTGTCACCACCGATTTTCGCGATGCCGTTGGCATCCCCGACCTGACGCAAGCGCAAAAATGTCGGCTTAAGCTCCGGTGCCGCCTGATCAACGCGTTGGAGCAGCGCCTCAACCGGTAGCGGCTCCCACGCTTTCGGCATCCGCAGCCGCTTCCCGTACCTCCGGACCGAATGCCAGCACCCCCAGCATTATCATCACCAGGCCAAGCATGCCCATGGCCGCGCCCGTGATGGCGAAAATCATGTGGAAAGGGAAACTGAGCACACCGACCACATTGTGCAGATTCTTCCAGTACCGTTTGGTATTGCCTCGATGCTGCAGCGTGAATAATTCACGCATAATACGGGGCCAGTGGACCACCAACCCGCTGATCATGGCCACCCCGAACAGCAGGCTGACGAAGCCCATGAGATGTATACCGATCTCGGGGATCGTGAGCGAATAATGGGCACTGTTGACCAGATCCGCGAGCCCCGAGTGCGGCACCGATTGGTAAGCCTCCCCGGCCACCTCCTGCGGGCGCACCGTGCGCCATGCTCCCCCCTCATGATTCTGGTCGAACCAGATAGCGGAAAGCCCGTGCCCCGAGCCGGGTAGCATCAGGTAGAAGTCCTCCCCCGCCATCGGGAACGCGTCCAGAAAATTATCCATGAAAGCCTGGGCGTCGGCTCGCTCGTAATGACCGGCCTGACCGGCGCTCTGCCACACGTGCAGGCTGTCATGGAACACCATGAAACTCCCGGCATAGAAGGCAACGAACAAAGCCATACCGGCGATCACCCCGGTCCAGGTGTGCAGGTCCAGAAAACGGTCATAACGCGTTTTCATAGGCCATCCCCAGCAGCGAAACGCAGAATCCACAGGAGGCCATAGCCCACCAGCCCCACGGCGAGAAAGCCCGTCAGGACTCGCTGCCAAGAGACGCCGTACTGCGCTACAACAGCTAGCGCCGCCCAGGTGGGAAAGACCGCGATATAGGCCGGCACAAGCACGGCCCGCCAGCCCCCAGGCCAGGCCCAGGCGGCCAGACCGCAGAGAACGGCCGCCAGCGGCAGCCCCAGTATGACGCCCAGAACCGTACGCCCCATCAGACCCGACTCCGATTGCGTTGCACGGACAAACCACGCGCGTGCACCACGAGCAGTGGACACAGTACCAAGCCGAGCATCAGCGCTACCGACCAGGCCACCACCCCAGCAACCACGCCCAGTTTCGCCGACCACAGCCCAAGCGCACCCAGCCCCGTCCCGGCTGCAACCCAGCGCCAGGCCCGGGGAACCGGGTGTGAGAGCAGAGCCTGGTGTTCATGCGTCAGGTACAAGGCGAGCGCCGTCACCTGCGTCAGGACGAGAGCAACCAAGGGTAACTCCAGCTATAAAAGATATATGATAATAATTATTATTTACGATTGAGACAAGCACGACTCTAAGGGATTAAAGGCCGGCTTCCCGGAAGAACAGAAAAACAGATTCGCGTCTGATCCGGCCCACCACCTGCCCTCACCCGCAGCTCGATACCGCTATCAGGCGCTGGTTCTGCTGTCTTCCAGATAAGTCCGGCGCGCCCACTCCAGCGCGGCGCTGTTATCGTGCTGCCAGGGGTGGTAATCCTTCTTGTAGAAATCCAGATAATCCCGGCCCAGATCCCGGACCATCTTGCGCGTGAACCGCACCGCCTCGCGCCACATGCGCCAGTTGGTCCACTGCCCGGACTTGTGCATCAACGCGATGGCCTGGGCGGTATTGAGCGAGAAGAAAACGATGGTGATCTCGATCATGGTGCGGCGCAGCAGGTTGCGATCACCCACATGCTGGTCATAGACATCGAAGGCCACGGCCTTGTGCTCGGTTTCCTCGATGGCGTGCCAGGCCCAGATCTTTTCCATCACCGGCGCCATTTGCCGCAGGTATTCCGGATGCTTGTTGAGAAAGAAATCCGACATCAGCGCGGTAATGTGCTCGCCGGCGACCGTGCCCGCCAGCTGCTTTTCCGGCGACTGATAATCCCGCATTAATTGATTGAGCTTGCGCGCCAGCGCCTCGATCCGGTCGAGTCGATAGCCACGACTCTTGAGGCTTTCATTGAGCGCGTTGTGCTCGCGCGAATGATGCGCCTCCTGGCCGATAAAGGCCTTGACCTGGGCGCGCAGCACGGGATCCCGGATGCGGTCCTGAAACAGACGGACGCTGTGAATAAACTGGGCCTCGCCCTCGGGCAGGTTCGCCGAGAAACCGGCGAAGAACATGCTCAAAAACGCATTGTCCTGAAACCAGAAATCCGGAATGGCGTCGCTGTATTCCTGTTGCATCTTGCGAACCGGAACGCCCACATCCGCGCCCTTGAGCTGCGCCCCGGACGCCGTCTGCGCCGTGGCTGTAGTCATGTGATCAACCTCCCGAAACCCGACTACCGCAATAGGAACACTTTTGCATAACCGGTTTCACTGTCATCCGGGGCCAAAGTGTGCTCCCGGAGGCATCCCGCCCACGGGCGAACTGGTTTCGGGTATGGCATAGTAAATACGTTGCACAACTCGGGGGCAGCCATGAAATTCGAGGAATTCCGTCAGTATGACGCCACGGGCCTGGCCGGGCTCATCGAGCGCGGCGAGATTACGGGGGAGCACCTGCTGGATGTGGCCATTGAACGGGTCGAGGCGGTCAACGGCGAACTGAACGCGCTGCTGCATCCACTCTATGAACGTGGGCGCGAACAGCTGAACGCGAGCCTGAGCGGGCCCCTGGCCGGTGTGCCCATGCTGACCAAGGATCTGTTCCAGGAGATCGAGGGCGCGCCGCATTACAAGGGCAACCGGGCACTGAAAGACGCCGATGCCCGCGCGCAACGGGACTCTACTCTTGTACAGCGCTGGAAAGCCATGGGGCTGGTGCCCTTCGGCCGGACCAATACCCCGGAGTTCGGCGCCAAGGGCATTACCGAACCCGAGGCCTTCGGCGCCTGCCGCAATCCCTGGAATACCGGCCATACCCCCGGCGGTTCGTCGGGCGGCTCGGCCGCCCTGGTGGCCGCGGGCGCGGTGCCCGCGGCGGGCGCCAATGACGGCGGGGGCAGCATCCGGATTCCCGCCGCCTGCTGCGGGCTCTTCGGGCTCAAGCCCGGACGCGGGCGCACGCCCTGGGGGCCGGAATTTACCGAGGCCCAGCACGGCATGGCGGTCAACCATGTGCTCACCCGGTCGGTGCGTGACAGCGCCGTGATTCTCGATCACACCCATGGCGGGGAAACCGGCAGTCTCTTCCGCATCGCGCCACCGCAGGGAACCTATGCCAACGCCGCCTCCCGGTCACCGGGCAAGCTGCGAATCGGTTTCGCCACCGCCTCGCCGCTGGGCCTGTCGGTGGACCCGGAAGCGGTCAAAGCGACGGAGGACACCGCCCGGCTGCTGAAGGAGCTGGGCCATGACGTGGAAGAAGCCTCGCCGGAGATGGACATGCGGCAGATGTGCATGGACTGGCTCCATGTCTGGTTCGCCCAGTGCGCGGTGAGTGTGGACGAAGTGCAGGAACAGACCGGCTGCGGGCCGGAAGGGTTCGAGGCGGACACCCTGGGCATGGCGGCCGCGGGCCGCGCCATGCGCGCGGACGACTATGTCATCCGGCAGGGGCGCTGGCAGCAATACATGATCGCGCTGGATCAGTTCCTGGGGCGTTATGATTTCTGGCTCACGCCCACCATGGCGATGCCACCGGCGGCCATCAGCGCGAATGACACACCGGGCTGGCAACAGAAGGCGTTGCGGCTTGCGCTCAAGGCGGGCCTGGGCGTCGCCATTGCCCGCAGCGGTCAGATCGAGGAACTGGCGTTCAAGAGTTTCGAGGCGCTACCGTTCACGCAACTGGCCAATGTCACCGGGGTGCCGGCCATGTCAGTGCCGCTGCACGAATGCGACAACGGCCTGCCGCTGGGTGTGCAGTTCGTGGGCGGGCACGGCGACGAGGAGAAGCTGTTCAGCCTCGCCGGCCAGCTGGAGCAGGCCCGGCCCTGGTTCGACCGGGTGCCCGACTGAAGTCGCGCCGGCCCCGGTTCAACCAGGCCACTCGCGCACCAGATGCTCGCGCTTGTCCGTGACTTCGGCCCATTTCTGGTAGTCCGGCAGTGGATCCTTCATCTCCGTGATATTGGGCCACTCTTCCGCCAGGTCCGCATTGATCTTGAGGAACTCCTCCTGATCATCGGGCAGCTCGTCCTCGGAAAAGATGGCATCCACCGGGCATTCCGGTTCGCACAGCGCACAGTCGATGCACTCGTCCGGATGAATGACCAGAAAGTTCGGCCCCTCGTAGAAGCAGTCTACGGGGCAAACCTCTACACAGTCCGTGTGTTTGCAATTGATACAGGCTTCGCCTACTACAAACGTCATGATTCAGCCTCTTCGGTCTTTCGAGCCGCGTACCCTACGCGTATTCAGCCGTTGCGAACACCACCCGGACGCGCCGGACCCTCCAGCGCGGCCAGTACCAGATTGCGAAGCTCACAGCAGCAATCCCGGGCCGAGGCCAGTCCCTTGCGGATCCGTGAATCGCTCTTCCCGGAGCAGTCCTCGCGAAACAGGTATTCAGCCGTGTTGGCAATAAACCGAGCCCGGTCGGGCGCGATGTGCCCGCGCTCGGCCAGAATGTCACGAATAAACTTCGGTGTTGCGGTCACAATTTCCTCCCTGCAAGCCCGGTTCCGGCCAGCACAAAGCTTGGCGTCCGGAACGGGTAAAGTTACACTGTTATGGTATATTTTACAGAGCTGAACCCGATTTTCAATACCGTTTTGGTATACCTAAGGAACACACAATGATCAGAATCAGCAGGCTCTCCGACTACGGCGTCGTAATCGCGGGCTGGCTGGCCGCGCAGGACGAGGTGCGCACGCTGGACGAAATCAGCGCGGCCACTCATATACCACTGGCCACCGTACGCAAGGTGACACGTCTGCTGACGCTGAGGGGCTTATGTTCCGCGCGCAAGGGTGCGCATGGTGGCTACCGCATCGCTTATCCGGGTGAACAGATCACGCTGCTGGCCGTGCTGGAAGCCATCGATGGCGAGCTGGCCATGACGCAATGCGCCAAGTCCAGCGGCTGCGAATGTTCGCTGGTGGGCCACTGCGCGGTGGAAGGGGGCTGGCGCATTATCAACCGGGTGATTCGCGAGGCCCTGTCCCGGCTGACCATCGCGGACCTGCAGCATGTGGACCTGGCCGAGGAAACCGTCTGGGAGCGTCTGCTGCAGGGCGCGGCCGGAGAATCCGGTCCCGTCATTGTGCGGCACTGACACCGGCCACCGCCTTCCGGCCCTGACGACGCAACCGCACCTGCTTCTCCACCTCCAGGAGCCCGAACACCACCACGCCCGAACCCACGATCAGCAGGCCGTCGACCAGCGGCACGGCGCGGGTATCAAAGAGTCGCTGCGCCGGCGGCGCATAGGTCATGACGAATTGCGCAGCGACCACCAGTCCCACGGTGAGCCAGACCACGGGCGTGCCCCGAATCGCCTTGCGGTTGATCGAGGGGTGTAGAAGTTGCGCATGAAGAACAGATAGAAGATCTCCATCACCACCAGGGTGTTCACGGCCATGGTGCGGGCCAGTTCGATGGGATAGCCCTGCGCCTTCGCGTGCAGGAATATGCCGTAGACCGCCGCCAGGAAGAGCGAGGACGCGGTCACGATGGTCCAGAGGATGGCCGGTGTGAGCAGAGGCTCGTTCCGGCGCCGGGGCGGGCGTGCCATGGTGGCGTCTTCCATGGGCTCGAAGGCCAGGGCCACGCCCAGGGTGATGCCGGTCACCAGGTTCACCCAGAGGATCTGTACCGGATTGATCGGCAGCGTGAAACCAACGGACAGCGCCACCATAATGGTCAGCGCCTCGCCCGCGTTGGTGGGCAGCGTCCAGCCGATCACCTTCTTCAGATTGGTGTAGACGGTGCGGCCCTCGCGCACCGCCGCGACGATGGAGGCGAAGTTGTCGTCGGCGAGCACCAGATCCGCCGCCTCGCGCGTGGCCTCGCTGCCCTTGCGCCCCATGGCGATGCCGATATCGGCGCGCTTCAACGCGGGCGCGTCATTCACCCCGTCGCCGGTCATGGCCACCGCCAGGCCATGGCTCTGCAATGCCATGACCAGGCGCAGCTTGTGTTCCGGGCTGGTGCGCGCGAAGACGTCGTTTTCCCGGACCGCTTCGGCCAGTTGTGCATCGTCCAGTGCGTCCAGATCCTTGCCCGTCCGCACCGACTCCGCCCGCGTCAGACCCACCTGCCGGGCAATGGCCGAAGCCGTCAGGGCATGATCGCCGGTAATCATCTTCACCGCGATCCCGGCCTTGTGGCACTCCCCGACGGCGGCGATGGCTTCCGGCCGCGGCGGATCGATCAACCCCACCAGGCCCACCAGGATTAGCTCATCGGCGACATCCTCGAATACCAGCACCGTTTTCTCCGGTGCTTCCGGGCGCACCGCCAGTGCCAGCACCCGTTCACCGCCACGTGCAATTTCCTCCTGCTTGCGTTCCCACCAGCCGCGGTCCAGAACCTCGTGTTCCCCGTCGGCATTCAGCTGCCAGCGGCACCGATCCAGCACCGCCTCCGGCGCGCCCTTGAGAAAGACGCCGGCGTGGCCCTGATGGTCATGGTTGAGCGTCGCCATGAAACGGTGCTGGGCGTCGAAGGGAATCAGGTCCGTGCGCACCCAGGGTCCGTCGTTGTCCAGGATCCGGATATCGAGCTTGCGCGCCAGGGCCACGAGCGCGCCTTCCATGGGATCGCCTTCCACATTCCACTGGCCGTCGTCCTGACGCAGTTCGGCGTCATTGCACAGCCAGGCCACGCGGGCCAGATCCACCAGGCCCGCCACTTCGGATGCATTGACCGCTTCACCGTCGCGCTCGACCCGGCCCTCGGGCGCATAGCCGGAGCCGGTCACGCGCAGATGGCGCCCGGCACCGGTAACCACCGTGGCCACCATCATTTCGTTGCTTGTCAGCGTGCCCGTCTTGTCCGAGCAGATGACCGACACCGCGCCCACGGTCTCGATCGCCGGCAGGCGCCGGATGATGGCGTTGCGCCGAGCCATGGCCTGGACCCCGATGGCCAGGGTCACCGTGAGGATGGCGGGCAGGCCTTCGGGAATGGCGGCCACGGACAGGCCCACAACGGCCATGAAGAGCTCGCCGAAGGGCAAGTGCTGCACGAAGTAGCCGAAGACCAGGATCAGCAGCGCCAGCGTGAGGATGCCACCGCTCAGCCAGCGGCCGAAGCGATTCATCTGCCGCACCAGGGGCGTGACCAGCGGCTCCACCTCGCCCAGCAGACCGCTGATGCGGCCGATTTCCGTGGCCGTGCCCGTGGCGACCACCAAACCGCGCGCCTGGCCGGCGGTGATCAGGGTGCCGCTGTAGGCCATGCCCGCGCGGTCGCCCAGGGCGGCGTCGGCGGCGACCGCGCGCGTGGATTTCTCCACGGGCACGGATTCGCCGGTCAGCACCGCTTCCTGGGCCATGAGCCCGTGCACCTCCAGCAGCCGCAGGTCCGCGGGTACACGGTCGCCGGCTTCCACCTGCACGATATCGCCGGGCACCAATTGCTCGGCCGGCAGGCTCCGGCGCGTGCCGTCGCGAACGACCGTGGCCACCGGCGCGAGCATCCGGCGGATGGCCCCCAGTGCCTTTTCCGCCTTGCCTTCCTGGACGAAACCCAGCACCGCGTTGATCACCACCACCGCCAGGATCACGCCGGTATCCGCCCAGTGCCGCAGCAGCGCGGTAATCACCGCCGAGCCCAGCAGCACATAGATCAGCACGTTGTGGAACTGCAGCAGGAGCCGTTTGAGGGGGCCGTCGCGCGGCGGTTCCGGCAACTGATTGGGCCCGTATTCGGTCAGCCGTGACCCGGCCTCGTTTTCAGCGAGGCCTTGGGGACCGGAGCGCAGCGCGTCCAGAAGGGCATCGGCCGGGCGCGCATGCGCATCGGCTGCTGGTGATTCGCGATCCGGGTGGACCATATGCGGTTACCGGCACCTTGCTGTGATCGACGGCAGCGTACACCGACCACCCCGTGGGCCGGGAACCGGATTGGACCATCCGCGCGCGCGCACTGCAATGGCGGGGAGCAAAGGCGCCGCGAAAACGCTTGCTCGCGCCTGGCCGCTCTCGCACACTGAAACCCGAATCAGGCAATCGGACGCCTGTCATGCGGATTCGCGAGGAAGCCCGGCAACTGCTGCGTGCTGCCGTGTTCGCGTTGATGGTCTTCGGCGTGGGCATGAGCGGCTATGCCGTGCTCGCCGGCGACCGCTACGGCTTCGTCGATATCGCCTACATGACGGTGATCACCCTGACCACCGTGGGCTTCGGTGAAGTCATCGACCTGTCGGCCAGTCCAGCCGGACGGCTGTTCACTATCTTCCTCATCCTCGGCGGCGTGGGCAGCATTCTGTATCTGCTCTCGGGCCTCGCCGCCTTTCTCTCCGACGGCAATATCCAGCGACTGACATGGATGAAGACCATGAAACGCAAGGCGGATCAATTCAACGAACACATCATTGTCTGTGGTGGCGGTACCGTGGGTATGCGTGTGGTGGACGAGCTTCACGCCACCCGGCGTGACTTCGTTCTCATCGACACCGAAGAAGACACCGTGCGCGAACTCCATGAACGCGTGGGGGAGAACTTCCCCGCCATTATCGGGGACGCGACCGAAGACGAGCAGCTGCGCGCCGCGGGGATCGAGCGCGCCGCCGGCGTGATCAGCTGCCTGGGCCAGGACAACGAGAACCTGATCGTGGTGGTCTCGGCGCGCATGCTCCGGCCCGATATCCGCATCGTCACCCGTTGCACCAACAGCGAAAGCGCGAACAAGCTGCGCCGCGCCGGCGCGGATTCGGTGGTCTCGCCCACCACCATCGGCGGCATGCGGCTGTCTTCGGAGATGGTGCGCCCCTCGGTGGTGTCCTTTCTCGATCACATGCTCCACGACAAGGAGGAACCGCTGCGGGTCGAGGACTGGATCATCGCCGAGGGCTCGCCCCTGGCGCACAAGACCGTGGGCGACGTCCGCGCCTTCGAGCTGGATCAGTTTCTGGTGATCGCGCTCAGCGATGCCGACGACAACTGGAGTTTCAATCCCGCTGACGATACGGAATTACGCCCCGGTGTCCGTCTGATTTTCATGAGCAGCCCGGAAGACTGCCGACGTTTCCAGGCGCTGGCCGCCGGGGCATCCTGATCTCCCCCACCTGGTCCGGCCGTCACTGGGCCACCACTTCCCCGCCAGCATCCACCATCGCCGGCCGTGGATCGTTTTTGCGCACGCGACGCCCTCGCCGATAGCGCCAGATAATGAAGCCCGTAATCGCGAAGAACAGTGGCAACAGACCCGAGACGAGCACGATCAGCCGCCCCGTCATGCCGAGGGCCTGGCCGTTGTGGATGGGAAAGAGCAAATGCTGGACATGATCGCCGGCGCGGGCGTCCTTGCGGGCATCATAGCGCTGGATGATCTCGCCGGTTTCCGGGTGCAGCCAGAGTTCGAGATCCGGCATGCTGGTGTGCACCCGCTCCGGGGTGCGCATCAGGATTTGCCAGTAGGGTTGCTCGGCATCGGCGAAATAGCTGTACTGCGTTTCCGCCTCGGGGTAGGCCTGGCGCGCCCGGGCATGAATGTCATCCACCGTCAGCGGCGTATCCAGTTGGCCGTCGGCCTTCGGATCCTCACCATGACCGGTGGGCAGGGTCGCCTGGATGGCCTTTTCCACCGGCGTATGAAGCTCAGCCCCACCCCGGTAAGCGTGATCGGCAGCAGCACCAGGAGGGCATAGAAACCCAACACCCGGTGCCAGCGAAAACTCAGCGCCGCCGCGTTCTTCGGCCGACCGGGGATGAAAGCGGGGCCCCAGCGCTTGCGCGGCCACCACAGGTAAAGCCCGGCAATGAGCATGAGGGTCACGCCCAGCCCCACATAACCCACCACATCTTCGCCCGGCGCGCCGGCGAAAAAGGACAGGTGAATCCGGTACACAAAGGAGGTGAAATAGGAGCCCCAGTCGCGCACCGCCAGCACCTCGCCGGTGGCCGGATGCACCGACGCCCGGCTGAACTGCATGCTGCCGTCGTCCCGGGGATAGAAGAAATCCACCACAAAGGTCTCGGCCTGCACGCCCGGCGCCAGCAAACGCAACGGCGCGACACCCTGGCCCAGCGCTTCTGTCGCGTTTTGCCGGATGCGGTGCTCGGAGACCCACTCCGCCGGCGGGATCTCGCCCACCGCCAGTTCCGGATTCAACAGCGGGTCCAGCTCATCCTCGAAAACCAGAATGGTTCCGGTGGTCGCCAGCACCACAAAAGGCGCCATGAGCACCAGACCCAGCCAGCGGTGTAAGCGGCGCATTCGGAACTCCCCTTCGGACGATCTTGGGCACGGGTGCCGCGACGTTCGACGCATCATAAATCAAACGAGAACGATTTGCATTCCAGTTCGGCCGGTCCAGGTTTCCCCAAACGGCCCGTCCGAGAGGATGGCCGGTGCCCTCGCCCTACGCCTAGTTCGCATGTCACCGGCCATGCGGATCAGGTGATTCCTCAAGTGGATGAAATTCATGACACCATGACGAACGCCCGACCCTTTCCGCGCTCGGCCGCCCTTACCGAGCGGCTTCTGGACAGTCTCCGGCGGGGGAACAAACAACGCAGACCAGGCCCGTGTGATGTAACGCGTGGTTGTGGTACGCATCCGAACTGGATCCCGGACAACAAGGAGAACCGCCATGGATCAACGCATTCCCCTGTCCCTGCTCTTCCTGCGCCTGGGTATCTTTATCGTCATGCTGATGTGGACCCTGGATAAATTCTTCAATCCGGGCCACGCGGGCAAGGTCTATGCGGGTTTCTACGGCATCACCATCGAGGGCAATACCCTGATGTATATCATCGGCGCCGTGGAACTGGTGCTGGTTCTCGCCTTTGTCGCCGGCGCTTTCCGCCGGTGGACCTATGGCGCCGTGCTGATTCTCCACGGCATTTCCACGCTGTCGTCCTGGCAGCAATACATCAATCCCTTCGACAACCTGCTGTTCTTCGCCGCCTGGCCCATGCTGGCCGCCTGTATCGCGCTTTATCTGCTGCGCGATCTGGATACGCGCTGGTCCGTGGACGAAATGCGCGCCCGGGGATAAGGACACCCGCCAGGGGCCCGCGTGCCGGATGAGCCTCAGGCTTGCTTGCGGCCCCGGTGTGGGCCGCACGGCCTCGCGCCTAAAACCCGTGATCGGCAAGCGGAGTTCCGCTTCGCGAACCAGGGCCAACCCCCTGATGATCTCCCGTTTTACGGGACAGATCCCCGAAGGGGATAAGCATTCAGGCCGGCGCCGAGGAGACCAGATTCAGCACCTGCCAGTACCCGGGCGGTTCACCCACCACCTGCTTTTCGCGCAGCAGGCGGTGCATGAGCGGGAGCCGGTAATAGGGCACCGAGGGCATGACATGGTGTTCGATGTGGTAATTCACCCGGATGGGCGCGACCAGCATACGCGCGATGGGACCGGCCCGGGTGGTACGGGTGTTTTCGAACATGTCGGTGCTGTTTGCGGTGACCGCGTGTTCCGCCATGGAGCGCACACGCAGAAACAACGGATAGGGAATCAGATAGGCCAGAAGCCAGACCAGATAAAGCTCGCCATGGCCCGCCGCCGCCAGCGCCGCGAACAACACCAGATGGGTCAGGATGGTGGGCGTGGCGTTACGCACAAAGGTAGCGGCATAGTGATACCAACGGCGCCCATTGCGCGGCAGCCATTCGACATCGGCCGCCACCGTCCATTTGAGCAGGCCGGCGTTCATCAGCGCCAGCCCGAATAGATACTTGAGTCCGGTTTGCGCGGACAGGTCGCGCAGGAACTTGCGCGCCATGGACCGGCGCGTGGTGGGCAACCCCTGCACCAGGGTGATGTCCGTGTCTTCGTCCGTGCCGGTCCGGGTGTGGTGCACGAAGTGGTGCTGCCGGTATTTTTTCAGATCCAGCCCAATGGGCCGCCCGCAGAGCCAGTCCATGGGTGTCTCATTGAGCCAGCGCGTGCGGAACAGGGTCCGGTGGGTAGCCTCGTGGGTGAGAATCGCCAGCGCCAGCTGACGTCCGCCCACCAGGGCCAGCCCGATCAGCGTCACCGGCACCGCCAGATACCAGGCCTGATGCCAGCTCCAGCCGACCACGGCCAGGCTTGCCACGATCACCCCCCAGGTGGAGAGCACGGCCCAGCCGCCGCGCAGATCCGAGCGTTGCGTCAGCCGGCTACGCTCTTCCGGGGTGAACAGCCGGGTTACCTTGCGTCCCGTACCGGGCTGTGCTGATCAATTACATTATCGTTCATGGCGTCACTATTAATTACTCACATATACAATTATTGTTATACCAAGTAACATTAAAGGCCGCAACCCCACGTCCGTACCAGCTGACCCGCGCGCGGATCAGCTATCGCGGGCGTGACGGTAGAGTTCAGACCAGATCTCGTGGCCGCGGCGGTCGTATTCCAGAAGAACGTCAAAGAAGGCCCGGCGCTCTCCGGCGTCGGTGAGTTCCGCCGGCAGCAGCGGATCATAGACCATCTGCCGGATGGCCCGGTCGCCGATCACAAAGGATTCGCGCGCGGCTTCTTCCGGCTCCAGCTTGTGGGCCCGTTCAAGCCAGTCGCTCAGCTCGGCCCGGGTGGCCTGGTAATCGGCCACCTGCTTGCCGGTGTCCCACAGGGCGCGGGCCTGCTCATCGCGCCCGGCATCCAGCTCGCGCAGACCGAAGACAATGGCTTCGTCGTCCAACCCGCGCTGTGTCAGGCGCTCGCGCACGCCGGCGACGCCGCCGCGCAGATTGTCCGGGCGCAGATAGAGGCCGCGCTCCAGTTCGCGAAAGCCGGAGAGTTCCAGTGCCCGTTCGCGCCGGCGCAAGGCCGCCCGGTCACTGCGCCCCAGATGCCCGGTTTGCACACCGACCCAGTGGCCCCGCCAGGTTTTCAACTGGTTCAGCGCATGCCGCCAGCCGCGCACGTCGTCCGCCATTTTCCGGGCATGGGGCGTAAGCTGGTACACACCCCGCTCGCGGGCCTCGATCAGTCCCTCGGTGGTCAGGCGGTTCAGCGTCACCCGGACACTGCTCTCGCTCACCCCGAAGAGGGCACAGGCGGTAACCGCGTTGCGGGCGGTCAGGGGCCAGTCGACCCCCGCGGCCATGAGGTTCATGATCAAACGCTTGGCATTGGGCTTCATGCGCGCACGGCTCCGGATATTGCACCTGACCGATTTATAACATATATTATCATCTTCAGTATATTACTGTAATCTTTGCCCGGACGAGGATCGCCATGGAAACGCTCGAGACCCTGACCTATGAGGTGGATAGCCGCATTGCGCGGATAACACTGAACCGCCCGGCACGCGGCAATGGCATTACCATGGATCTGCCGCGCGAGCTGGCCGAATGCGTGGAAAAGGCCAACCTGGATCCGAGCGTCCACGTCATCGCGCTGGCGGGTAATGGCTCCGGCTTCTGTGGCGGCTATGATCTGGTGGAAAGCGCCGAGGAGCGAATGGACGGCGACGCCAGTGAGCACCGTCCCGCCGGCTCGCCCCTGGATCCGGCCGTTCAGGCGAACAACCACGACCCGGACCAGACCTGGGACCCGACGGTGGACTACGCCATGATGAGCCGCAACGTAAAGCGCTTCATGAGCCTCTTCCACGGCGAAAAGCCCGTGGTCTGCAAGGTGCACGGCTTCTGCGTGGCCGGCGGCACGGACATGGCCCTGTGCTCCGATCTGCTGCTGATCGCCGACGACGCCAAGATCGGCTATCCCCCGGCCCGCGTCTGGGGATCGCCCACCACGGCCCTGTGGGTCTACCGGCTGGGTCTGCAAAAGGCCAAGCGGCTGTTGTTCACCGGGGACTGCCTCAATGGACGCGAGGCAGTGGACTGGGGCCTGGCGCTGGAATCGGCGCCCCCGGAAGAACTGGACGAGCGCTTTGAAACCCTGCTGGCCCGGATCGCACAAATGCCGAAGAACCAGCTGATCATGATGAAGATGCTGACCAATCAGACGCTGCATAACCAGGGTCTGGAAACCACCCAGATGCTGGGCACCCTGTTTGACGGCATGACCCGACACACGCCCGAAGGGTATGCCTTTCAGCAACTGGCAGCGGACGAGGGCTTCAAGGAAGCCATACGTCAGCGCGACGAACCTTTCGGCGATTACGGCATGAAGACGTTCAAGGGATAAGGCCGGGTTCCCGGTTACGAATAATCATCCTCGCGTTGATGACGAATAGCCAGCACAGTCAAGGTTTCCCGGTTTTCGATTTCGAAAAGGGCAACGTAGCCCGATTGACCGAAGGGGATCACCAGTTCACGCAGAAAAGGATCATCGGGCGTGGCCTTGCGGCAGGTGAAGGGGAAGTCGGCGAGCAAATCCATGGCTTTTCCGATGGCCTCGCGCGCATGATTGGCTGCCTGGCGATCTTCTTCCGCAAGAAAACGGAACAGACGAAGCAAGTCTACACGGGCCTGGCCCGTGAAGCGAACCTGGTAGCTCATCCCTGAACGGCCTCCCGCTTATTCCGTGGAATCCAGAATATCGTCCAGTTCACCCAGCACGGTCCCGGCCGCGTGGTAATCGCTCTCCCTGCGGGCCTGCTCGCGGGCGGCCAAGCCTCGCGCGATAAAGGCCTGGCGGTTTCGCCGCTGCTCAATGCCCGCGCGCACGGCCTGCTCCATGAAACCCGACAGGGTTTCACCATTTTCAAGCAGGGATTCAAGTTCCTCGCGCAACGAGGCGTCCACCCGCAGCGCGGGCAAGGTAGCGTCCTTCATCCGGCGCATTCCTGTTATTGCGATTCTTCCAGAGTACGCGCATTACGTTTGTGATGCAACGCGCGGCCACACGCCCTCGGTGCCCGTTGCAATTCCACGCTCTCATCCCGATATCCGGGGGTAGATCCCCGTTATAGCCGAATCGAAAGAGGAAGAGCGCCATGGATACCGTTCGCTTCGCCGACACCGATATCGAAGTCACCCCCGTGGGTTTGGGCACCTGGGCCATCGGCGGCTGGATGTGGGGCGGCACCGACGAGAAGGCCTCCATCGACACCATCCATGCCGCCATCGACAAGGGCATCGGCCTGGTGGACACCGCACCCGTCTACGGCTTCGGCCGCTCCGAGGAAATCGTGGGCAAGGCCCTGGCCGACGGCCGTCGGGAGAAAGTGGCCCTGGCTACCAAGGTGGCACTCAACTGGAACGACGAACACAACAAGGTCTGGCGCGAGGCCACCGCCAACCGCATCCAGAAGGAAGTGGAAGATTCCCTGCGCCGGTTGCAGATGGACTACATCGACATCTACCAGATCCACTGGCCGGACCCGGTCGCGCCCATGGAGGAAACCGCGAAGGCCATGGAACGGCTTTACCGGGACGGCAAGATCCGCGCCATCGGCGTGTCCAACTTCAGCCCCGAGCAGATGGACGCTTTCCGCGAGGTGGCGCCGCTGCACAGTGTTCAGCCGCCCTACAATCTTTTCGAACGCGGTATCGATGACGACGTATTGCCGTATTGCCACAACAACGGCATGGCCACCATCACCTATGGTGCACTCTGCCGGGGGCTGTTGAGCGGCAAGATGTCCGCTGATCGGGATTTCCAGGGCGATGACCTCCGTAACAATGATCCCAAGTTCCAGGGCGAACGCTTCCGGCAGTATCTCAATGCCGTGGACAAGCTGGACCAGCTGGCGCGGGACCGTTTCGGCCATACCGTGCTGGAACTGGCCCTGCGCTGGCTGATTGATCAGGACGTCGTTACCACGGCGCTTTGGGGTGCACGGCGTCCGGAGCAACTCGATCCCGTAAGCAATGTCCAGGGCTGGCATCTGGATGACGCAGCCTTTGCGGAAATCGACCGGATTCTCGAGCGCGAGATCACCGACCCCGTGGGCCCAGAATTCATGGCTCCGCCGGCGCGGGACAGCGCTGCATA
>ENA-ORDC01001540-ORDC01001540.1-marine-metagenome-genome-assembly--contig:-NODE-1540-length-16616-cov-8.058226_pt1 | contig 16616 bp, 10 predicted proteins | sample MGYA00237783_ERZ508515 | MGnify/ENA primary metagenome ERZ508515 (study PRJEB26186, sample SAMN06268792) | marine metagenome | isolation source: Eden Landing Ponds, San Francisco, CA, USA | place... | reverse complement strand
TCGATGGCGTCCGAGAGATCCATCACGAGATTGACGTCGACGTCGGCCTGGAGCAAGGAGCGCTGAATCTCCTTGACGACCTCCGAGACGTCGTCCTCGTCGAGCCGGGACTTCCCCTGGAGTTTCGAGAGGGTGCCTCGGAGGGAACTCCCGAGATTGTCGAGTACCATTACCCATCGATACGCGCTGGCGCCGGTAAAGGCTTTGTTCACGACGGAGCAAAGGGTGTGAGAGCGGCGGCACCGGGCCAACAGTATAAGTCGCCCTAGTCCCAACGCCGGGCGATGCAGCGGCGTGTGTATCTCCGGCGACTCGGCGCGCTCGCTCTCGGCACCGGCGTTGCTGGCTGTTCGGAGTCAGCATCCACCGCGTCGACGCTCGAATCGGGGACTCCGACGACGGACACGGTCACGAGCACGCGCACGGCGGTCACGGTCACGATCACGGGACGGGCGATCATGGCCACGATCACGGGACGGACGACCACGGCCACAGCGCCGAGGGGCAGGGTCCCCACCGGAGCTACGAGGAGGTCGTCGATATCGTCGAGTCGATGGGGCTCCCGGCGGGCGTCGAGCGCGACGCGCTGGCGGTGTTCGAACTGCTTGGCGAGGCGGAGGCGAGCGTCCACGGCACCGACCTCGGCGAGACGGCCTTCCACGAGGTCGGCGCCGACGACGCCATCGCCGACGTGGTCGGCGCCTGTCTGCTGCTGGACGACCTCGGTGTCGAGCGCGTGGTGACGACGCCACTCGCGGCCGGCGGCGGTGAGGTGTCGATGAGCCACGGCACCTACCCCGTTCCCGCGCCGGCGGTCGTCGAACTCGCCGAACGGGCCGACTGGTCGCTGCGGGGCGGTCCCGTCGACGCCGAGTTGCTGACGCCGACCGGCGCGGCGCTTTTGGCCCACTTCGCCGAGGGGGTCGAGCGACTACCCGACATCGACGTGGCCACCTCGGGCTACGGAGCCGGGGGCTACGACTTTCCCGAGCACCCGAACGTCCTCCGGGCTATCGTCGGCGAGGGCGCGGGCGGACTCACCCGCGACGCGATCACCGTCCTAGAGACGAACGTCGACGACGTGCCGCCCGAGATATTGGGCGGTCTGCAGGAGACGCTGAAAGACGCCGGCGCCCGCGACGTGACGGTGTTGCCGGCGACGATGAAGAAAGCCCGGCCGGGCCACCTCGTCAAGGTCGTCGTCAAGCCCGAAGACGCCGAGCGGGTGGCGCGACGGCTGGCCGAGGAGACGGGGACGCTCGGCGTCCGCGAGCACGGCGCCGGCCACCGCTGGATCGCCGACCGCGAGGTTCGAGCGGTCGCGGTCGAGATAGACGGCGAGCGCTACGACGTGGACGTGAAGATCGGCCGCGACACTGACGGGACGGTGTTCGACGTGAGTGCCGAGTACGACGACGCGGCCGCGGTCGCCGCCGAAACCGACCTCGCGGTTCGCGAGGTCGCACGGCGAGCGGAAGCGGCCTATCGGGACGAGCGGTAGTCCCGACCGGGCGGGGACAGGACGGTCGTCACTCCCCGCGGCGATGTTCGTCGAGCGCCTCCTCGACGGTGAGGTCGCCGGCCGCGACCCGTCTGGCGAGTTGCTCGTCGATGGCGCGGTTCTCGTCGCTGCGTTCGCGCGAGCGGTCCTTGATGCGCTGGAGTTCCCCGGCGGTCGGCTCTATCGTCCGGGAGTCGACACGCTCGCCCGCCAGGCGGGCGATGTTGACCGCCGCGAGTACGTCGCCCATACCGCGGGCGCCGGTGCCGAGGTGGGGAGTCGTCCCTGTTTCGTCGACGAGTTCGACCGGCACGTCGTCGAGGTCGTCGATGATCTTCGCACCCTGGAGGCGGGCGCCGTCGCCGACTCGAACGAGCGGGTCGACGGCCTCCTCGATCTCCTCGCGGACGACCTCGGCGGCGTCGGCGAGGGGGACGTGGAACGTTGCGACGACCATCTCACCGGAGAGGACGGCGACCCCCGGCCGCTCGCCGGGGTCGACGCCCACGACGGTGCGGCCGCTGCCGCCCCGGAGGGTGGCGACCACCTCGTCGACCGCCCGACGCGGGTCCTCGGGGGCTGCGGTAACAAGAGGCACGCCGTCGGGCACCGGCGGGTTCTCGCCGTCGGCGGCGACGACGACCGTCGTCCGCTCGGGCAGGTCGTCGTCCGGTTCGATGGTCGTGAACGTCACCCCGCGGTCCCGGAGCTCGTTGACGACGCCGTGGTAGACCTCGAAGTCCGCTGTCGCGACGACGATCACTGCGCGGAGATCGGTCGGCCCCGTACTTACGTCTGCCGCGGTCACCCGACGGTGGCCGCGGTCGTCCGGCGCCATCGTCGCCGTGGCCCGTCGGGCGCCGTAGCCGAGACGTTTAGGGGGGTGGGGACCGAAGGTCGCGCCGTGTACGGGTCGCGTCTCGTCTCGGGGCTGGCCGCAGTGCTCGCAGGGACAGCGGCGGTGTTCGCGGTTCTCGCGCTCGTCTACAACCCGGTCTTCCTGACGGTGTCGCTGGTGTTCGGCGCGGCGGCGTACTTCGTCTGGTATCACGCCTCCGGGCAGTTCGCCCAGCGGCTCTACCGCGGCGTCGAACAGCAGGCCAACCCCGCCGGCGGAACCGGCGCTGGTCCTCGCGGCGAGTGGACACCCCCTCGCGACGGAGACGGCGACCGGCGAGCACGCGCCGAGCGCGCTCGCCGACAGCGCGCCCGGGCCGGTCCCGGCGGCGCTCGGAGCGCCCGCGAGCAGGGCCAGCGGCGCCAACGGCGAGCCGCGCCGACCGCGTCGAGCGGCCCGACCGCCGCGGAGGCCTACGACACGCTCGGATTGGACCCCGGTGCCGACGACCAGGCCATCAGGGAGGCCTACCGCGACCTCGTCAAGGAGGTCCACCCCGACTCGCCGTCGGGCGACGAGGAGGAATTCAAGGAAGTCAAGTCGGCCTACGAGCGGCTGACCGACGACTGACTTCGGCGGCCGACCGCCACCGCCCGAACCGAACAGGACTTTTGCGACCGCTGCCCATCGGGAGACGTGACGCCACCACTGGCCGTCGACATCGACGGGACGCTCACCGGGCCGGACCGGGCGGTCGACCCCCGAGTCTTCGACGTCCTCAGGGAGTGGGCGGCGCCGGTCGTCGTCGCCACCGGGAAGGCGCTGCCGTACCCGGTCGCGCTCTGTGAGTTCGCCGGCATCGAGCGGACGGTCGTCGCCGAGAACGGCGGCGTCGCGTTCGTCCACGCGACCGACGACCTGCTCTTTCTCGGCGACCGGGCGGCCGCTCAGGCGGTCGTCGACGAGTACGTCGAAGTCGGCCACGAACTCGGCTGGGGCGACCAGGACCTCGTGAATCGCTGGCGCGAGACGGAGGTCGCCGTCGCCCGGGAGGCGCCCCTGGAGCCGCTCCAGCGGATCGCCGCCGACCACGGGTTAGAGGTCGTCGACACCGGCTTCGCCTACCACGTCAAATCGAGCGAGGTGAGCAAGGGCCGGGCGCTGGCAGCCATCGCCGAAGACCTGGGCCGCGACCCCGACGAATTCGTCGCGGTGGGGGATTCGGTCAACGACGTCTCGACGTTCGAGGTCGCTGGCCGGTCCTTCGCCGTCGCCAACGCTGACGACGCCGCCCGCGAGGCCGCCGACGTGGTCGTCGAGGGACGCTACGCGGAGGGCTTTTTCGACGCTGTGGACCTGATAGAAACAGTCGAAGAATGAGTGGCGAGGGCGGGGCACGATGTTGGAATGTTCACAAATTATCTGATTTCTGATTATTTTTGTCGAACCACTCTCAGTGTGCTGAAGATGAAGCGGTGAGAGTGCATATCGAGATATCTCTAAAACACACGCAGGAGACGGTCAGTTCGTCCATACGTCGGTTCTTGCCGACCGATCTGCATCGAGTTCAGTCGTCTCGCAGTACTACCGGAACTCCTGAAGGGACTCCTCAGAACCGTCGACGCCGTCGAACGTCGAACATAAAGAGAAGTCCTGCAATTGCGACCAACACAGAAACCGGTCCGGGTCCGGGCCCCTGTCCAGTCGTCGCCCTGTCGTTTGCAGATGTCTCCCTACTTTCTAACTCCGTATCAGGTACATCTTGAGCAGGAGCGGGAGTGTCCACGGCCGAGGGCGATTCTACAGTCTCTGTTGGGCTGGAAGTCACATCCGTACTAGTCTCTGTATCGTCACTGAGAGTCGGAGTCGAACCACTGGTGGTCGTTTGTGATGACTCCGAATCCGTCTGGTCGGTGGACTCCGACCCGGACGAAGTTGGGGTGTCGGTATTCGGTGATGTGTCGGTACTCGTCGAGGTTGTGGTTTCGGTCCCCGAGTTCGTCCCAGAATCGGTGGATTCCGTCGTCTTAGTGCCTGTTCTGGTTGGTGTGTCGGTTTGCGTAGCAGTCGCCGTTGGCGTGGCGGTTGCCGTTGCCGTTGGCGTAGCGGTTGCCGTCGGCGTAGCGGTTGCCGTTGGCGTGGCGGTTGCCGTTGCCGTCGGCGTAGCGGTTGCCGTCGGCGTAGCAGTCGCCGTTGGCGTTGGGGTAGCGGTCGGCGTTGCCGTAGCAGTTGCCGTTGGTGTTGCCGTAGCAGTTGCCGTTGGTGTTGCCGTAGCAGTTGCCGTTGGCGTTGGCGTGGCGGTTGCCGTTGGCGTGTCGGTTTGTGTAGCAGTCGTGGTTGGCGTATCAGTTGGGGTGGATGTCGGTGTATCGGTCGGCGTGTCAGTCGACGGTCCGCTCGCAGTATCGATATCGATCGAGACCGACGCAGAGTCCTGAACGCCGTTCTCGTCTTTGGCCTGTCCACCGATACTCGCAGAGCCACTGGCATCGTCCGGGATCTGCACAGTTATCGACGGGTTCACCGCCGATCCCGATTCAACTGTCTGCCAGAGCCAGGAGTTGTCGGAGCTTTTCCAGACACCACCGTCGTCGGACGTACCTTCGACGGACCATCCATCGGGAACGGAAGCGTCCAGGATATACGAACTCGGGTCGTTCCCGGTATTCGTCAGTTCGAAATTTACGGTCACGGTATCTCCGGACTCTGCCGAACTCGGCCCACTCACCGAGAGTGTTGCTGGTTCGGCAGCGACCGTGACTGACGTCACAGCGAGGAGTGTAACTCCCGCTACCACGACCCACCCTAGATGACTGTGTTTGAACATGTTCGATCCTCTCCTACACCACACTATTCGTTCGCCACATCTCGATCAGTTCCATGATCTGCAGATCGCCGATCGTCTTCCCACCGGTGTTCGGTACCCTGTCGTCGGTTCGCCACATCTCGATCGCGTGTAATATCTCTGTGTCTTCGATCCATCCGTCGTTGTCCATATCGACTGCTTCAGCGACAGAACTCGAACTTTCGACGGTCACCGTGGCGCCCTCGAACGTGGAGAGCGTAACCGGATCGGCCCGGGTTGCGACAGCCTCGTAGTCGGTGTTCTCGTAGGTGGTATCGTTGAGGAAGACAGTAACATCGTACTCTCCCGTGGGAGCATCGTCTGGAAGCGTCAATTCGATTGTCTCGGTCGTTAGCTCGCTCCCCTCCGGTGAAACCGTCACGACCTTCTCGTAGGTTTCGCCCTGTCCGGTAAGCCGGACGACCACGTTGCTCTCGTGACTGGACCGGGGGAAGTTGTCGTCGAGGACCAAGTCGACGTCGAACTGTGCCGTCCCGCCGGCGGAGACTGTCGATTCTGTGACCGTGACGTCCTGGAGCGCGTCCCACTTGCTAACCGACGACTGATAGTAGTGTAGCGCACTACCGAGATAGCCGGAGTTCGGCGGGTTGTCCTCTATACCGTTCCTGAGGTCATACACATCCGTTTTACCTTCCTCGTAGAGAGTGATTTTTTCCGAGGATGCTTCCTGGGGAAACTCTTGAGTCTCGATCGCCAGAACGTAGGGTATCTCAGTGCGAGAGGTGACCGTCGAAAGTCGGTCGCGTACTTCGTTATTTTGCTCGTGGTACGCCATGACGACAATGTAGTCGAGTGAGTTTTGTTCAAGAATATTTTCAGTAGCGGAGGGCTCCTGCTCAGCCCACCACCACCCAACCGCCGAGGAAAGCGTCAAGTTCTGCGACTTGACGGTGCCCCCGTCGCTCTCGATATCGGTTCTCGCACCGTCCAGCATCGTTTCGTACTCTTCGAGGAACACAGGTAGGTCGGACTCCCCAGGTTCAGCGTCAAGATGGATACCGTCGAACTGCTCGCTGTCGGATTTCCCATCGTTGTACGAGAGGACTTCTTCGATGCTGGTTTCGGAGTTGGATATTGCGTTTGAACCTGCCGTCCCGACGAGTGCATGCACTTCGATTCCCTCGGAATGTGCCTGCTGGATGAAGTGCGTACGCGCCGAATCGGATACCGACTTGAGCGCGCCCCAAGACAGATAGACAGTCTCGAGACCCTGGTCGTCAGCACGCTCGAAAAAGCGTGCTGCGGCATCTTCGTCGGTGGCAAGCGTTGACGCGTACCCCCAGACGTAGACTGCGGGTCCGTCGAACGACGGTTTCCTTCTCACTGTGACACTGGTCTGTTCGCTCCCGACTGAAACTTCCAACGTACCCGTGCGGTTGAATTCGTGATAAAAAACAACCGACTCTTGCTGGTCGGGCCCGACCCTGACCAGTTTCTGTTCCACCACGGTCCCGTCCACCGTGAGATTCACGAGGGTCGAACCGGATACGTACCCAGTGTTTGTGACGTCTGCCACGAATACCGACTCCTGATTTTCGTATTTACGATCACTGGTGGTCTGGAGTCGATCAGTCCTGAAGGACACGCCCTCAACGACCCTGAAGACGTCAGTCCGTTCCTGCCGCTGGTAGGCCTGAATCCCCTCCCTGGGGAACTCTGGCCAGACCGCGACGATGGTGTCGTACTGTTTGTCCACCGGAACGTTTGACTGGACACGCCAGCTCACGTTCGTCGTGACGGACGAGCCAGGCGTGAGCGTGACGAAGTGACCTGTCGTACCGTGATTGTCGAAGTACGCCTGGTCACCGTCGACTGTCGTAGCAGTACTGTACCCCACGAAGAACCGCGAGGTAGTGTCACCAGTGTTTGTCACTCGGACAGTCGTGTTTACCGTCTCGCCGTTGGCAAACTTGCCAGCAGGTGTCTCCACGATCGAGATGCTCGCGGATTTCGTAATTTCACCTGGCGGAGCATAGAGAACCTGATTCCCATACTGGTCCCGGGCCTGCTGTTGAGCTGACTTGCTGTACGCTTTGAAGGACCTCGACTCCAGGGCCATCACAGCCCTGAGCCGGGCAGTTTCGTCGACCGACTCCGAGATGTATCCAAGCTGATCCCCGGTGATCAGAGAGGTCATTGTGTCGATCGGAACGCCGGTCGCTCCGGTCGCCACACTTTTTCCGATATCGATTAGTTGGTCACGCGGATCGCCGCTCGGGAGTTGGTTCACGCGAATCGACGTGTACAGCATCCCATCGGTAATGGACTCGTTTTTCGACTTCCAGTACCGCTTTGCGTCCGAGTGATCCCACTGTTCACCTGAATCGTGCCGGTCGAGGATTCTTCCAGCCTCTCTGGATTCCGCGGCCGCATCCGTTATCTCGGCTCTCGCTTTGAGCTTTATCGCTTTCTCCATCGCACCGGCCGGATCGGATTTGAGATCCGAGGGGGCGATAATATTGGACTCTAGATAGTTCTTGACGATATCCTTTGATAGTTTCTTTGCGGTTGCTTTCGTTGCGGCCTTGATCGTGGTTTTAGCGGCAATGTTGCTGCCACCGGTAACGGCAGCACCGCCGATCGTTCCAAGGAGTTCCGCGGAAGTATCCCGGACCACGATGAGCCCAGACCCGATCTCAGATAACAACAGTTGTTTTTCCAGATGACCAGGATATTCGCTCTTGAGGAATTCCACGTCATCCTGTCCGGTCCTCTGATTTTGATAGGAAACCATCGCCGTCAACGCCGCCTTCCGCCTGGTTTCCGAATCAGTTACCAGAGTCCCATCCTGGTTGAAGACGATCCAGGCTATCTCTGCACGCCCGTCAATGTCGCTTTCGTATTCGCCGTCCCGGAAGAGTTGAACGCCGATATACTCTGTTCCGTCAACCTCAACGCGAGTCGTACCGTGATAGGACCAGCCTTCTATCGGAGCCTGGAGACCATCTTGGCCGCTGACCACAGGGACATCGAACGATTTTGTCCCGGACTGGTCAGGGTATTTTATTTCGAAGTCAAAATACTCTGTACTCGCGTACAGTCGAAATCCCGGAGTTTCCGATGTTTCGATCTCATAGATACCGTTCCCTTCGTGGGTGAGGGTGAAATCCCGGGTGTAGTGTTCCGCATTTAGTTCGAGTTCGGATTTCGTCAGCGGATCGCCGTTCGGTCCAGTTACTTTGATACGAAATTGTTTGATCGCAGTCTCGACATCATATCCGTTCGCGGCCTCCGCTTCACCGTTGATCGAGATAACCTCTACGGACGTGTCGGAAACCGGGTATTCGATTGCATCGGATACCGTGAAGCTCTTCGTGCGACCACTGTACCCAGTCGCTACCCATTCGCTGTTGATATACGACTCGGTGACGACACGGACGTGTTTCTTTCCAGTCGTGGACAACTTGAGATCGTATCCGTACCAGCCGAATGATCCCTCGCTAATGTTCGTGTTCAGTCCACCACGGGTGACGTGTTCGTCGTAATTTCCGTCATCGTTCCTATCGAAGTATATCTGGACTCGGACAGGGCGCTTGTACCCGTCGTTACGGACTTTCGGGGCGATATTGATCGTTTCCCCGACAGCGAAGGACCCGTCACCATTGGACAGGTCCTCTAGACTTACTTCCGAGAGGTAAGGGGCCGTTCGGTGGATCGTCGTGCTTTCCCCATCAATACCGAGGTCTACGGCGTTCCCGCCCCAGAACGCGCCCTCTGGTCCGTACAGTTCGAGCTTGTATTCACCTGTAGCGAGAGAGTCCCAGGATACTCCACCGGATGAACCCGTAGTCTTCGATGCAATCTCGTTCCAGTTACTATCATAAAGGATTATTTCCGCGTTCTGGACCGAGTTTTCGTCCTGGTCAACCCCGGTGACGACGAGACTACCGGTATTCGATTCGACGGTAAAGCTCTTCGTCCACTCTGAGTGGTCCGTCGATGTCCAGCGACCAGCGATGTATGCCTCTGTCACTACACGAACCTGCTTTGTCCCCGCAGACGACGGTTCGAAATCGTACCCGTAGTAACCGTATTCACCCGTTCCGATGGTTGTACTCTGGCCACCACGGGTGACGCTGGTTTCTGCGGAACCATCGTTGTCGGTGTCTACTTCGATCTGGACACGGACCGGCCACGCGGCGTCGTCGTTCCTGATCTCCGGGGAGATGTTCACCGTCTCTCCAACGAGAAAGGTTCCGTCACCGTCTCCCTTGTCTTCGAGTGAAACTGCCGAGAGACGAGGTGCTGCACGCTGGATCGTCGTGCTGGTCCCGTCCGAATCGACAGTCACAGTTTTTCCACCCCAGAAGTCGCCGTCGGGTCCGTAGATTTCGAGGTTGTAGGTCCCGGTCGTGACTGATGAAAACGACGCGTCACCGTTTGCGTCCGTGAACTCGGGGTCAACATCTTCTGGCCCGCCGTAGACGACGAGCTCGGCGTCTTCGACGGTGTCTCCGTTCGCGTCCTCCGCTGTCACGTCCAGGTCGCCCGTGGGTTCAGTCACTTCGACGGTCCACTCCACGGCGTCGTCGTTGTACCTGTTCTGGTCGTCGTAGACGTTCGCCTCGACCGTGTAGGTCCCCGGTGAATCGAAGTTATGCGTGTACGAATCGATCTCTGTACTCCCCGAGATCCCGTTGGTAGTCTGTCTATCCCCCTCGACGTCCCACTCGACGCCGGCAAGGTTCCCGTCGACGTCGTAGGCATCGACCTCGAACGTCTGGGATTCACCCTGCTCGATCGTGACCGACCTGTCGGGTGACTCCCTGTCCGAAGTCGGATGACTGTTGACAGTGAACGAGTCCGTTTCGATGTGTGTGAGCTGATAGCCGCCTCCACCGTACGCTCCGTAGACACGGATTTCGACGTCGTACGTGCCACCATGAGAGGGAGTGTAATCGCGCCCGTAGAACTCGGACTCCCCTTTGTCGATTGTCAGCGGCCCGCGGGTTTCGGTGTCGCCGTCGACGGTAATGTCGACTTTCACGTCCATCGAGTACTCGTCGTTACGGACCTCTGGAGAGATGTTGACGACCTCGCCCGCTTCGAACGTTCCGTCGCCGTCCCCCTGGTCGCTAAAGCTCGTCTGGACGACGTTCGGAGAGCTCGGTGAGAAATCCGCAGTCGTATACCCACTCTGGCAGATGTTTTTCACACCGAGTAATTCGCCATCGTCAGTGTAGACTTCGAGCGGACGTAGTCCACCCTCGACGTCGTAATACGTCACCTGTCCGTTCGAGATCTGGCCGGTTCTGGATTCAGGAGGTGCATCGTAGTTCTCGGCGTACAAGACCGCTTCACCGGAATCGAGACCGTTTCCGCTTCGATCATCGACGTTGACTGTCAGTGTCCCGGTCCCTCCCGAACAGTCGGATCCGGCGAGAATATTACTGCTGCTCGCGTCCGCGGTTACGATACCGGTTGCTGCGACGGCCAGCAACAGTACTACCATCCCGAAGGCCAGGATCGATAGTCGGTTATTTGTCAATTCGAGCGATTGGTTGGGACTAAACCCCGAGGGCCCACACCCACGCACCATGCTCCAGTGGATAAATGCCTGTTATAAAAAAGTAATGTAACGAGACAATATCTCACGAGTTTTCATATCCGTCGTGAACGAATCGAAATTTCGTTTACTCGCCTGCTGCCAGAACTAGCCGCGGGGAGTCCGCCTGTAGACCCGCGAAGACTTCGTCTTCCCGGGGCAGACTTCCCGGGGATATCTGTCATACGCAACAACATCTTTTGCAATGACCCTCACGACCAGTACGATTATACTCGATATCTTCGAACTGATCGAGTATTGGATACCACATCGACCGTCACCAGTCACCTCGGTAGGGTGTCTGCGTCGCGGGCGACGACCATCGCGACCGGCTGGCTGGTGCTCCTGTTCGTCGGTGCGTACCTGATCACGCCAGCCAGCGTCCTCACACTGGTGATGGCCGACCTCGACATCACGGAGGCCACCGCCGCCGCGCTCGTCTCGATGCCACAGGTCGCCGCGACAGTGATGGGTATCCCCGTGGGCATCTATCTCGACCGTATCGAATCCCGGACGGCCGTTCCGGCAGCGGCGGCCGTCCTCCTCGTCGGCAGCGTCGGTGACTGGTTCGCTGCGAGCGGCGGGAACGTCTCGCTACTCGTCGCCTCACGGTTGTTCGCGGGCGTCGGAATGTTCGTCCTGTGGGTGGTCAGTATCGACGTCGCCTCGAGTTCGTTCCCCCTCGACCGACGGGCGACGGCGACGTCAGTGATCATCTCGGGGTATCCTGCCGGCTACGCGTTCGGCCAACTCGGTGCACCACGCCTCGCCGAGGTCGTCGGCTGGCCGGGAGTGTTTCCCGTATTCGGTGGCGCAGTGCTTTTGTCGTCGCTCGTGTTCTACGTCGCGGTCGGTCGGGTCTCCCAGTTCCAGACCGAGACGGACCCGATCACGTGGTCCGGGTTCAAACGAGTCCTGAGAAACCGCAACGTCTGGGCCGTGGTCGTCGTCACTATCCTCGGGTACTCGCTGTACATGGTGTTCAACTCGTGGATGCCGACGTACATCACTCGCCGATTCGGGGTCTCGCTGGCAGAGAGCGGGACGTTCGTCGCACTGTTTCCCGCAGTCGGAATCCTCGCCCGGCCCGCCGGCGGGTGGCTCTCTGACACGGTGTTCACCCGGCGACGACGGCCCGTCTTCGCCGCCTCGTTCGTCGGTGCAGCCGTCCTGGCCGCCGTCATGTTCTACACCACGACAGTCGCGATGCTGGTCGGAGTGCTCGTCCTCGCAGGGGTGTTCGTCCAGCTCCAGATCGGGCTCATGTACCAGTCCATCCAGGAGTTCGTCGAGCCGAGCGCCGCCGGGACGGCCGTCTCCCTCGCGAGTGTCGCCGGGTGGTTAGGGTCGTTCGTCGCGCCTGTCGTGGCCGGCGAACTGGTCGCGACCGCTGGAACCTACGACGTCCTGTTCGTGTTTGCCGTCGCCCTCGGTCTCGTGGGCGGACTCACTGTCTGGAGGATGGCAGAATCCGGGATTGCGTCCTGACTGGCCAGAGGACATTCGCTGTTCGGTTTCTGCAACACGCCGGTCTCGACGCGACCACGGTGCCAGAATCGAAGTCGAGTCAGTCGACCGCTCTAGGGCCAGTCGTCGCGCGACTCGTCGCCGGTGTCTTCCTCGGCTTCCTCGGGGTCGCCGAGTTCCCAGTCGGCGGCCGCGGCGGCGTCTTCGACGTCTAAGAACTCCCACTCCACGTCGTCGGCGAGGTCGACGTCCTCGTCGTCGACGCCGACGAAGACGTGGCGTTCGGTGCCGAACTGGGTCTTGACGTTCTCTAGGCTCTCGGCACGCGAGCGGGGCCCCGAGAAGAAGTCCTGTCGGATGCGATGCTTGCGCGTGAAGTTCGTCACGACGTAGGTGGGGTCTTCGGAGACGACGCCGACGTACTCGCTCCACTGGCGTGCGTCCTGGAACACCCGGTCGGGGTAGGCGAGTCGCTTGAGCGCGTCCAGGTCGAACGCGAGCGTCATGTCCGTGCTGCCTCCGCTATCCATGCCTCGCCGTCCGTGAGGAGCAGTGAAAACGCCTTCGAAGCGCGAGAGACGGACAGGTCACTCGACGGCGGCCGGCGCGACCGCCTCAAGTTCGTCCATGTCGATGTCCTCGGCCAGCAGTTTGTCGACGTGGTCGCCGACCTCGCGTTCTTCGCGGATGAGCTTCTTGAGCTTGGACTGCTGGGAGAGGTCGCCGATGAGGACGCCCCCGACGACTTTGCCGTCTTTCAGCGCGATTTTGCGCCACTCGGTATCGCTGTACTTGCGACTCGCCTCTTCGTCGCCCTCGGTCGGGTGGCCAAAGGAGAGGAAGGGGAAATCGAAGTGCGTGATCGAGTACGAGGAGACCCAGCGGAACTCCTCGGGATCCTCGGTCACGCCGTCGTGTTCGAGGTCTCGGACCATGTTGGTCCCCGCGGTCGAGCCCTGTTCTTTCGCCGAGCCCCAGGCGCCGTTCTGGTTGTGCTCGCCGAGGATGGTGTCGTAGAACCAGGTGATGTCACCTGCAGCGTAGACGTCCTCGTCGTTAGTGCGCATGTACTCGTCGGTGACGATGCCGTCGGCGCTCGTCTCGATCGGCGTCTCCTGGAGGAACTCGGTGTTGAAATCGAGGCCGATGGCGACGCCGGCGAATTCACCCTCGAAGCGTTCGCCGTTGGGGTCGACGGCGGCGACGACGTTGCCGTCCTCGTCGGTCTCGAAGTGGTCGACGCCCGAGTCGAAAACCGGCGTGACACCGATCTCGCGCATGGCGTCGTGGAGGATCTCCGCACCGTCGGGGTCGAGCGCGTAGCGCCACCAGCACTCGCCACGCATCAGGTAGTTGGCGTCCAGTCCCTGCGCACCGCAGATCGCCGCCAGATCGATGCCCAGCAGTCCGGCGCCGACGATGATCCCCTTCTCGGCGTCCTCGGCGTGTTCGCGGATGGCGCGCGCGTCCTGGAAGGTCCAGAAGTGGTGGATACCCTCGGCGTCGGCGTTCTCGATGCCGAAACTCGCGAGACTGGCGGGCGTCCCGCCCGTCGCCACGAGGAGTTTGTCGTACTCGTAGACGCCACTGCTGTGTGTGTGAATCTCGTTTGCATCCGTGTCGACGTCCCTGACGTGGGTGTCGAGTTCGAGGTCGATATCCCGCTCCTCGTACCACCCGGGTTCGTGGATCGAGATCGGTGCCTCCGGGAGTTTCCCCTTGGCGAATTCTTTGATCAGAATGCGGTTGTACAGGGCCTCCCCCTCATCGGTGATGACGGTGATGTCGGCGTCCGGGTCTGCCTCCCGGATCGTCTCCGCCGCCGAACTCCCAGCGATCCCGTCACCGATGATAACGTGGGAACGACTCATGTACGGACAGTTTGCAACCGTGGTTAATGTGGGTTGCTATCTGTGAGTGTTGATCGTTCACAATCGTCGTACTAGGTGTTCATACACTTTCAGGAGGTCCACCCCACCCCGTCCGTGAGATGGATCCACCATCGCGAAGATTCCCTGGGACCGCCCCGTGAACACTCCCTGTGACCACCCTCGCGAACACTCCCTGGGACCGGGGTGTTGAAGGGCGTCCGGTCCCGACTGCCGGGTATGAAGATCCGCCAGAACGTGCGCCACTGGGCCTCGAAGAAGGCGCTGACGATGCCGGTCGTCGGACAGAAGACGAACGACTGGCTCGTCAATCTCCACACGAGGGTCTTCCTCGACAAGGCCGAGGAGGGTCACCAGGAAGAACGCCGCGAGCACCTCGACGACTTTTTCGACGCGACGATGGACACCTACGTCGCCGCCCTGGAGGCGGGCTTTCCCGAGGCCGAGGCCCGCGAGATCACCCACGTCCAGGCCAACTTCGACTTCTACAACCACGGCTGGACCGAGATGATGGAGTTCCCCGCCGACGAACTCGAAGACCACTACGAGCGCTACGAGGCCTTCTTCGAGCGCTACAACATCACCATCGACGAGCCGCTGGGCGACTTCCGCCCCTACGACGGGATCACCGAAGCGCCGTCGACCCCCGAGAAGCTCGACGACCCCGACCACCCCCACGCCGAGGGCGGCTTCGCCGACGACGTCTACGTCGAGACCGACGAGGGCGACCTCGTCGTCGGCGGCCAGGAGGAGCCCGAGGACGTGGATGTCGACGAGGCGCCGGGCGTCTGACCGCCTACTCCTGCCGGACGGTCTCCGTTCGCGACGCCCGCGACTCCTTCTCGTCGATCCGGTCGGCGCAGGCGAAGCCGGCCTCGATCCCGCCGTTGAGCGACCGCTCGGGGTACTGCGCCCGCGAAGCCATCCCCGCGTAGTAGACGCCCTCCGCCACTTCGTCGGCCAGGTCGTAGGGCACGACCATATCGAGGTAGCCGCGCTCGTAGACGGGCGCAGTCCGGGGATTGCGCGCCGTCTGCACCCAATTGACGCTGTCGGGATCGAACTCCGGGAACAGCTCGGCGATCCCCTCCCGCCAGTACTCTTCGACCTCGTCGTCGCTCATCCCCCACAGTTCCTCGTCGGGGTCCTGAACGTAGCTGGCCGTGTAGTAGAGGTGTTCGCCGCCGTAGCGCGATTCCGGCACGAAGTTCGTGTGTTCGATAAACACGCCGAAGGGCGCCTCGTCTTTGATGTTGAGCCAGTAGGTGTCGGTCAGCGATTCGTTCATCGACCAGACCGAACAGACCGTCCCCTGGAAGTCGATCTCGCAGGGGTAGCCGGTGAGGTCTTCGAGGACGTTCGGCATCGCCGCGACGACGACACCGTCCACGTCGTGCGTCTCGGTCCCCGACCCGTCGTCGACGGTCAGCGACCGGACGCGGCGGTCGGCGTCGGCACTCTCGAACCCCAGGTCGGTCACGCGTGCGCCCGCGGTGACGTTTTCGCGGCCGACGGCGTCGAGCAGCGCGTCGAGGTACTGGCCGAAGCCGCCGTCGAGATAGCCCAGCACCTCCCCTTCCAGCAGGTCGCGCTCGCCGCGGAACTTCACGCGACCCAGCAGCCAGGCCGCGGAGACGTCCTCCTTTCGGGAGCCGAACTTCGCATCGAGGAGCGGCTCCCAGAACGACTCGTAAACGTGGCGGGTCGTGTGGTCGAGCAGGAACTCCTTGATGGGGACGTCCTCGAAGTCGGTGATGTCGTCGTAGGTGTCGAAGTCGGGGAGCCCGCCGCGAACGTCGATTTCGAGGACGAGCATGCCCAGCCGGAACTTGTCGTATATCGAGAGGTGGGGGTAGGCGAGGATCTCCCAGGGTTTGTCCATCGGGTGGACGACGCCGTCGACGTAGTAGGCGTTCTTGCCGGTGCGCCACTCGACGGCGTCGCCGAGGCCGAGTTCTCCGGCCAGGTCGACGATCGTCTGCTCGGACTTCGAGAGGTGGTGGTAGAACTTCTCGACCGGGTCGCCGGCCGTCTCGTAGACGGCGGCCAGCCCGCCGACATCGTCGCCGGCCTCGAACACCTGCACGTCGTACCCGCGTTGCTGGAGGCGATACGCTGCCGCGAGCCCCGCGACACCGCCGCCGACCACGCCGATCATGTCCCAGGGTTCGCCCGTGGGGTGGTAAGCCCTTTTGGCTCGTCGGGCGCCGGCGGCGGCGCGGGTCGCGGCGCCGTCGCGGGGGTGACTCCGCTACCTTTTTGCCCGCAGTCCGGCAACTGCGGAGCACATGGTCACGGTGCGGGCTCCGGCGACGAGCGCGAACCTGGGGAGTGGCTTCGACGTCTTCGGCGTCGCGCTAGACCGGCCGGCCGACATCGTCACCGTCGAGCGCGCTCCCGAGACGACGATCGACGTCACCGGCGCGGGCAGCCAGTACATCCCCGAGGACCCCGCCGACAACACCGTCGGCGCCGTCGCCGAGGCGCTCGACGCCCCTGCACACATCGAG
>ENA-ORDC01001536-ORDC01001536.1-marine-metagenome-genome-assembly--contig:-NODE-1536-length-16667-cov-4.504943_pt1 | contig 16667 bp, 21 predicted proteins | sample MGYA00237783_ERZ508515 | MGnify/ENA primary metagenome ERZ508515 (study PRJEB26186, sample SAMN06268792) | marine metagenome | isolation source: Eden Landing Ponds, San Francisco, CA, USA | place... | reverse complement strand
TCATCTCCTCGACGGACCGCGGTTCGGTGCTGGTCAAAGCACGGGTAACCGATCGCCCGAACGACAGGGAGGTGTTCCTCCCGTTCCACTGGGGTGGCGTGTTCAAGGGGCAGAGCCTCGAGGACAAGTACCCCGACGGCACCGCCCCGTACGCAATCGGCGACTCGGTGAACGCCATCACGTCGCGCGGCTACGACGTGGAGACGCAGATGCAGGAGACGAAGGTGTCGATGGTGGCGGTGGAACCAGCGACACAGGAACGGCTCGAGGAACTCAACATGGATCCGGACATCGAGTTCCCACAGGACCGCAACAACGTCGGCACGCAGAAGAACTTCGACGTGCGTGACAACTCGACGGTGCAATGAGGTGATTTAGCATGTCAACAGGAAACGAAATGATGCGTGACGGCGTGATGAGCGTCGGTGAGGGAACCCGCATCTTCCCGGATGTGGAGGCCTGCATCGACTGCGGCGGCTGTGTCGTCGCGTGCAAGCGAACGTGGGATGTCCCACGAGACGAACAGCGAATCAGCATCTCGACGATGCTCGAAGGGCAGGAGGCGGCCGAGGGCCTCAACGCGAGCAGTGGCCGGGCGATGGAGCAGGGTGCATCGCCCGGCGAGACGGCCGTGCCGATGCAGTGTTACCACTGCGAGAACGCGCCCTGCGTCTCGGTGTGCCCGACCGACTCGCTGATCAAACAGGAGGACGGCTTCGTCGACGTCCGCGACGACCTCTGTATCGGCTGTCAGTACTGCTTGTCCGCCTGCCCGTTCGGCGCGCCGCAGTTCCCCGGCTCCGACGACGGGGCGGCGAGCCTCTTCGGCAACGGCGGCACGATGGACAAGTGTACGATGTGTACCGAGCGGCAGGAGGTCGGAAAGGGTCCGGCCTGTGCCGAGGAGTGTGCGACCGACGCCATCCTCGTCGGGACGCCCGACCAGATCGCGGAGGAGCTCGAACACCGCGACAGCGGCGTCTTCTTCAACGACGAGGCGATGGACATCATCTTCGGCTCCGACGCCGGTGAGTTCGAATGACCGACGGCGAGCTCCCCGAGGTGTCGGGGTACAAACGGTCGCACGTCGCGATAAGTGCCGTCGTCGGTGTTGCGGTCGCCCTGCTGTCCGTCTGGTGGGCACAAGGGTTCGACGTGTTCTACGAGTCGCTGTACCGTGTGAACCCCGGCGCCGGCGCCGCGGACGGCATCGGTGCCGACTGGGTGTTCGGAAACTCCATCCCGGCGCTCGACTTCCTCATCGCGCTGATCCACGCCGCGGACGTCATCCTCGGGCTGTTCATCCTCGTGTTGATGTTCCTGCACTGGGCGGCGTTCCGGCGGCTCGCCGGGCAGATGCGCCAGCCCGACGAGCGGTCGACCGACGCGGTCGCGACCGACGGCGGCGAACCGGGAGGTGACGAGCGATGAGCAATCTCGATCACGGAAAGTTCACGCGGGTGACGACGACGTTCCACTCGCTTCTGGCGCTGGACGTGTTCCTGCTGTTCTTCAGCGGCTACGCCATCATGTTCAACGACGAACTGTGGTGGCTGATGGAGCTGATGGGCGGCGCGACCGGCGTCTCGGCGGTTCACCGCGTCACCGGGATCGCGCTCATCGCGCTCATCTTCTTCTGGGTCGTGCTGCAGGTCATCTCGCCGACCGGTCGGAGCAACTTCGGGTCGATTCTCCCCGGCAAGGACGACATCGACGCGTTCATCCAGGACGTGCAGTTCATGCTCGGCCGAGCCGACGAGCGTCACCCGAACGCGCGGCAGTTCGGCGGCTACAAGGCCGACGAGGTGCCGCTACTGTCGTACGTCGGCAAGGGCGTCGTCTTCATCTTCTCGGTGGAGCTGACGCTGCTCGCGGTGTCCGGGCTGCTCATCTGGAGCAAGACCGGGCTCGCCGCGATGTTCCAGACGAAGGCCGCGGCGGCCGCGTTCGTCACGTTCCACGGCCTCCTCGGCGTCATCATGCTGATGGGGGTCATGTTCCACGTGTTCGAACACGGGATGCATCCGGCCTTCTACCCGGTCGAGACGAAGGCGTTCATCCCGCGGAGCATGGTTCCGGAATCCCATGGCGACGACGACCCGGACACGACCGGCATCGAGCGGCTGACGCTGTCCCCGTCGTGGGGGAAGGTGTCGACCGTGTTCGGCGCGATGACCGTCATCGGTATCGTTTCCGTGATGATCGGTAGCATCTTCGACGAGGGGTATCCCGTCCCGCGCGAACTCGCGATCGGCGGCGGGCCGTCGAACCTGCTGTTGACGGTCGGAATCAACATCGGCATCCTCGTGCTCGGTATCGGGCTCGTGCTGTCGATGTACGGCAACGTGCTCCGCATCCGCTGGGAACGTCAGTTGGAGGAACAGGAGCGGACGGGCGGCGAGGGTGGTGAAGTCGGAACTGCCGACGACTAACTCACCAGCTCCGCCCCTTCCGAGGAGAGCTCGACGGTCACGTCCTGTCGCGTCTGTTCTTGTATCTGGTCGAGGTTGCGCGTCAACACCGTGAGGATGTCCTCCGGCTCCGGATAGACGAGCATGTTGCCGTCGTCGTCCTCCATCACGAGCTGCGTGTCCGAGAGCGCGACCTGCTTCCCCTCGATGCTGGCGACGATGACCGGGAGCGCCTCGGCGCCGCCGGGGTCGCCCTCCTCGACACGGGTGATGTAGATGGCTTCGAGTCCGATGAGGTCTTTGTACTCACGGACCTGCCGGGCGCAGTTCACCATGTCCTGCGTGACGGCAGTCTTCTGTGGATTGCCATGTGTCCCCTCGTAGCAGTGTTTACACACCCGAAGTTCGATTCGCATACCCGGCGTTACCCCCCGACCGACTTGACTTGTGGGGTCCCGACTACTGACGCCGGGTTCAGTCGTCGGCGGGCGCGGCGGTGCCGGCGTAGCCGACCTCGATCTCACCGGCGTCGAGTTCGGCCTCGATTTCGCGGGCTGCCTCGACCATGTTCTCCATCTTCCCGTAGGCGATCTCGCGGGGAAGGAGCTTCAACCCGCAGTCCGGGCTGACGGTGAGCTTCTCCGGCGGGACGACCTCGAAGCCGCGCTTGATGTTCTCCTTGATCTCCTCGACGGGTTCGACCTCGGCGGTGTGGGCGTCGACGACGCCGAGCGCGAGGTCCGGCTCGAACTCGCCGTCCGCGAACACGGAGATCTGCTCGTAGTCTCCGTTGCACAGCTCCACGTCGAACTCGTCGATGGGGAACTCGTTGATTTCGGGGTAGACGCGCGAGTAGTCGCCGTAGCAGACGTGGAGGCCGATGCGGACGTCGTCGTCGATGCCGTCGACGATGTGTTCGAGACACTCGCCGACGATCGCGTGGTCGTCCGGCGTCGTCGCCAGCGCGGGCTCGTCGATCTGGATGTAGCGAGCGCCCGCCTCGACGAGCTTCTCAATCTCCTCGTTGACGAGGTCGGCGAGGTCGTAGGCCAGCGTCTCCTCGTCGTCGTACGCCTCGTTGAACGACCAGTTCGCGAGCGTGTACGGTCCGGTGATGGGGACCTTCACGGGCCGGTCGGCGACGCCCGTGGTGAACTCGAACTCGTCGACAAGCCACGGCTCATCGTACGCGACTTCGTCGACGACCGAGGGTTTGTCGAAGTAGTTGTGTCCCCACACCTTCACGGGCCCGTTGAACTCGTAGCCGTCGATGCGGTCGGCGAAGAACTCCACCATCTCGTTTCGGCGCATCTCCCCGTCGACGACGGCGTCGAGGCCGGCGCGCTCGTGTTCGTTCGTGATGACGCGCGCGGCGTCGTCGTGGGCTTCCGCGATGTGTTCGTCGGTGAAGTCGTGGTCATCGTCGGCGTGGAGATCGTCGGCGCGGTTGAGCCACTTCGGCTTCGGATACGAGCCGACGACGGTGGTGAGCAGGAAGTGGTCGGTCGGGTGGTCGGCGGGGCGGAACTGCTCGCGGTTCCGGCTCATGCTTCCACCTCCTCGAGTTCGGTCGCGGCAGCGAGCGCCTCGGCCTTCGCCGTCGCCTTGTTCACCGGCAGATAGAACAGCTCCGTGTTCGCGGTCAGGTAGGCGGTGTCGAACGAAGCCGCGACCTGCCCGTCGAACCACTCGAACCGCTCTCGGACGGTCTCTGCCGACTCGACGAGCGTGTTCTGTCCGTCGACGACGCCCAGCGAGACGGCGTCGGTCGTGCCGTACTCCTGTGCGTTGTAGACGTTCTGTTCGTGGTCGCTCACGAGGTCGAAGCCGAGAGCGTCGACGTCGGCGTCCATGAGGTGTGCGTAGATCTTCTCCTCCAGTGCCCCGTACACCGGCTGGACGACGACCTCGGCGTCCGTCGCGGCGGCGACAGTGTCGACGGCCGCGCTGGCGCGTTCGTCAACCCCCTCGGTCGGCGGGCTCTCGACGAGCGACGGCTCGAGCAGGAACAGCGTCTCGTGGTCCGGGAACGTGTCGACCTCACCCGCGAGGAACTCGGCGACGGCTTCGAGGAACTCATCGCCGTAGTGTTCGTCCGTCGCGAGATCCGCCAGCGTGTACGGGCCCGGGAGGACGGCCTGCAGTCCGTCGTCGGTCAGTTCTGCGGCCGCGTCGAGCTCGGCACCCACGTCGCCGGTCGGCGTCAGGTCGCCGGTCACGACCGGTTCTCGGTAGAAGTTGTTGTTGTCGTAGTAGCGAACGATGCCGCGGGTCTCGACCGCGTCGTGGACCGCGAGCGGGTGGGCAAGCATATCGTCCCAGCGGCCCTGCCCCTCGGTGATCCGATCGAGTCCGGCATCGGTCTGCGTCTCAACGAGCTCCGCGCGAACCTGATCGTACGCATCGGCGACCGCTTCCGACTCGTCGCCGGAGACGAGGTCGGATTTCTGGTGGCCCTTCAGGTCCGAGAGCTCCTCTTTCGCCCAGTCGGGAAGCGGGAACAGTCCCGGTGTCGTCGCGACTAACTCCGTCATTACATCCGCATTCGTCATGCCGCCGCTTAATATTTCCGAAGCAGTCTAATGCTCGGTAGTAATTGAAAGGACGGCGAGCCGCTCGAACGGATACGGCTCTTCGCGTTCCGTGCGCGCCGCGAGCCCGCGGTCGGCCGCGTAGGCGGCGACCTCGTCGATGTCGGTCAGCGTAGAGACCAGAAGCAGTATCTCCCCGTCGGGAGCGAGCACGCGCGCGACGTCGTCGAGGAACGGTTCGATGACCGCGCGCCCGGACTCACCGCCCGACAGCGCACGCTCCATCCAGTCGTCGCGTTCGGCATCGGGGTCCGCGGGGAGGTACGGTGGGTTGAACACCACCCAGTCGAACGCAGCCGCCCGGAACGGCCGCGTGAGGTCGCCCCGAACGACAGACAGCTCGACGCCCTCATCGCGGGCGTTCGTCCGCGCACGGCGGCATGCGTGCGGGTTCACGTCGCTCGCGTGGACAGCCGCGCCGGTCTCGGCCGCGATACGGGCCGCGACGTAGCCGCTCCCGGTGCCGACATCGAGCACACGGTCCGACGCATCAACGCGCTCGACGGCGACCGACGCGAGCAGCCGAGAGTCCTCGGCCGGCTGGTACACATCGGTCTCCATCCCGCGCCGGTCGGCGAGGTCAGTCACCGTCGTCCCCCTCGACGGGTTCGACGGCCTGCTCCGCTGTCTCGGAGGATTCGGCCCCTGCGTCGTCATCGTCCGTGTCGTCCACATTCGCGTCGTCAGTGGCCGCATCGTCCTGTTCGGCCACCCGGTCGTCGACTCTGACCGGGGCTTGCTCGCGACCCGAAAGGACCCGCTGCGGGAACGGGATCTCGATACCCTCGTCCTCGAAGGCGGCCTTCACCGACTCCGCGACGGCGTTCTGTGCGTCCCACTTGCGCCGTATCGTCGGGTCGGAGATCCAAAACCGGAGCGATAGCCCCACGGCGCTGTCCTCGAACTCGTCTACGACCACCTCCGGTGTGGGGCGGTCGCGGAGTTCGTCGAGGCCGTCCATCGCCTCGGCGGCCACCTCCATCGCCCGAGTGACGTCCGTATCGTAGTCGACGCCGATATCGAGCTGGACCCGGAGGCGACCGTTGCGCGAGCGGTTCGTTATCGGGGAGTTCGTCACCTCGTCGTTCGGCAGCATCACCAGCTCGTCGTCGAACGTCCGGAGTCGCGTGTTGACGATGGAGATGTCGGTGACGGTTCCCTCGTTCCCCTCGATCTCCACCCAATCGCCCACCTCGAAGGGGCGCGAGAAGAGGATGACGAAGCCCGCGAGCACGGCACCGAGCGTCTGTCGTGCCGCCAGCCCGACCACGACGCCGAGCGCGCCGGCCGACAACAGGATATTCGACACCGGCACCCGCCAGAGGATGACGGCGAAGATGATGGCTGGCAGGTACACCAGTATCTGTGCGACGTGGTGGAGTATCTCCCGCTGGTGGTTCGAGATGGCATCCCGACCTGCGCCGATACCGATGGCGCGCTTGGTGAGCCGGGTGATGGTGTAGGCGACGCCGAAGACGAGCACCGTGATGAGCGCTTTCACGCTGTCTTCGGCGGTCGGCCTGACATCGGTGTACGCCTCGATGACGACGCCGCGGACGTTCCACACCTCGACGAGCTGTGTGCCGACAGCGATGGCGACGAGAGTGAAGGCGACGGCCTGCACCGCCTCGGCGGCGTCGGCTCTCAGGTGGGATTTCAGTCGCGGTCCCGCGGCGTACGCCAGCACGGCAGTCACCGCCAGCACCGCGACGAGCAGCGCGGTCGCAGTCAGCTGTCCGACGGTGGTCAGCGGCGTGAACATCTCACTCAGGTTCCCCGTGTTCCCACGCTAACGCCGCGAGTTCGGCGAACTCCACGGGCGTCACGGTTCCGGCGCGTTTCGACATGAGCGACTTCTCGGCCGCATCGACGACCGCGTCCGGGTCAGCAAGCCCCGAGATGTGTGCCGTGTTCCGAACGGCATTGCGCATCGTCTTGCGCCGCTGGGTGAAACACGCGGTCACGAACGAGAGGAAGAACTCCTCGTCGGGCACCTCGTACGCCGGGGCGCGGGGCGTACAGCGGACGACCGCGCTCTCGACGCGCGGCTGTGGCTCGAACGCCGTCGGCGGCACCGTCTCGACGACCTCTACGTCCGCGTAATGGCCCGCCGTCACCGAGAGCCGCCCGTACGCGTCCTCACCGGCGTCGGCCGCCATCCGGTCGGCGAACTCCTTCTGGAACATCAACACGAGCGGACGCTTCTCCGGGAGCAGCCGGAAGGCGATCTCCGAGGAGACGCCGTACGGGAGGTTCGAGACGCAGGCGGTGAACGCGGGAAGGTCGACATCGAGCGCGTCCCCCTCGACCACGGTGAGCGCGCCGCTGGCGATCTCGTCGGCGAACTCCTCGCGGAGGAAGGCGACGAGGTCGCGGTCCCGTTCGACCACGGTGACGTGCTCGCCGACGCCGAGCAGCCGGTCGGTGAGCGCGCCGGTGCCGCCGCCGATCTCGAGCAGATGTCCCCGGTCCGTGTTCGCAGGAAGATACGACGGGATGCGGTCGAGTACGCGGCCGTCGACGAGGAAATGCTGGTCCGCGTCCGGGTCCCCGCGCTTGGCGCGGCGGGCGAGCGCGTTCGGGTCGCGGTGCGGTGTCACTACTGCGACGTTCGACAGCACGACAAAAAGCCTTCACGGGTCCCGGCGCGGCGGCTACTCCGCGTGTTCGACACCGCGGACGAAGATCCGGTACTTCAGGTCCTCCTCGCGAAGCTCCTCGATGATGCGTTCGACGAGCACCTCCCGTGGATTGTGAAGCCCCGAGACGCGCTCTTCGATCTCCTCGAAGGAGTCGAACGGCTTCCGCTTCCGTTCGTCGAGTAGATCGTTCCGCAGCTTCTTGCCGATCCCCGGCAGGAGGTTCAGCTGGTGGAGTCGGAGCGTTATCGGCTGGGCCTCGTTGTAGAACTCGACGAACCGCTCCTCGTCCGCTTCGAGCATCTCCTCGACGGCGTAGTCGAGTTCGGAGCGTGCCGCTCCCGAGAGGTCGTCGAAGCCGACCCGTCGGGCGGCCGTCACCGCGTCACGTTCGGACGCCGGTTCGACGATCAGTCGGTCACCGACGAGCACGCGTTCGTCCTCCTCGAGCGTGAGTTCGTACAGGCCGAACTCCTCGATCCCGAGGGCGTACGCGAGCGGGTCCTTCTGGTACTGTGGGCGGGTATCGTCGGGACGGCCGTTCGGTAAGGAGTCCAAGACGACGGCCTCGACGCGCTCGGCGCTCCCGGAGTCGGTCATACAACGCGGTAGGACGAGAGTGTATTTAAATTCCGGCGTGGCTCAGGCGTACTTGGCGACGATATCGAGCACGTCGTCGAGCTCGTCGCCGGACAGCGAGTAGCGCTCCTGAGCGTAGATGGAGCGGAGTTCGTCACGGTCCGCGGGCAGGAGGTTCGCGATCTTGTACGCGGTCGCCTCGTCGACCTTCTCCAGCTCCTGAAGCTCGTCGACGAGCGCGCGGGCGTCCTCGGCCGAGAAGGCCGCAAAGCGGTTGACGTGCTCGATTGCGCGGGCCAGCTCGTACGGCATCTCGCGGTCGTCGTCGAGCGCGCGCTCCTCCTCGATGACGGCGAGGTCGTCTTTCACCTCGCTGACGGTGAGATACTCCTCGTCGACGATCTCCTTGAAGATGGTCATCTACTCGTTGTCCTGTCGGCGGAGGTGTGCCGGATTGGCGATGACAGTCTTCTCTTTCCCACCGTCGGTGATCGTGACCTTGTACGCGCGTCCCTGCTTCGCGTCGACCTCGCCGGTCTGGCCGTTGAATCGCGGGTGGAACCGCCCCTTGGGGACCGACGGATCGATGCGGAGGTGGACCTTCTCGCCCGGCTCGTACGGCTCGACGGAGCGCTGCGGCGGCGAGGTGCCACGCTCTCGCGGTTTGTTCTTCAGCTTGTTTCGTGTGCCGTGAAGTGGACCGTTGGAACTCGGCATAGTCGTACGACTTCGTTGTCCACTCAGCGTTATAAAACGTGCGTTACGAGGGTGGCCGTCGTCGGTCACGGCCGAGCGGGTTCAACAAGGAACCGTTCCCCACGACGACACGGATATACGCCCCCGCGTGGAAGCCCGGCTATGAGCGAGGAGCGCGACGGCGACCGAATCGAAACCCGGGCGGTCCACGCGGGGCAAGAGCCGGACGAGGCGACCGGCGCGCTGATGACGCCGATATACGCGAACTCGACCTACGAGCAGGATGCGCCCGGAGAGCACCGCGGCTACGAGTACTCCCGCACGGGCAACCCGACGCGTGCGGACCTCGAGGCGAACCTCGCGGCGCTGGAGGGCGGCAGCTACGGACGCGCGTTCGCCTCGGGGATGGGGGGTATCAACACCGTGTTGAACCTCCTCTCCGCGGGCGATCACGTCGTCGCGAGCGACGACGTGTACGGCGGCACCCATCGGCTGTTCACGCAGGTGTACGAGGAGTACGACCTCTCGTTCTCCTTCGTCGATACGACCGACCCGAATGCCGTCCGGGACGCGGTCCGGCCGGAGACGGAGCTCCTGTGGGTCGAGACGCCGACGAACCCGCTTTTGCGCATCGTCGACATCGGAGCGATGGCCGAGATCGCCGAGGGGACCGACGCGCTGCTGGCCGTGGACAACACGTTCGCGACGCCGTACCTCCAGCGCCCGCTCGAACACGGCGCGGACATCGTCTCCCACTCGCTGACGAAGTACCTCGGCGGCCACTCGGACGTGGTCGGCGGCGCGCTCGTGACGGACGACGCCGAACTGGACGACCGGATCGGCTTCTATCAGAACTCCGTGGGCGCGACGCCGTCGCCGTTCGACTGCTTCCTCGTCCTCCGGGGGACGAAGACGCTCCCCGTCCGGATGGACCGCCACTGCGAGAACGCCCGCGCGCTCGCGACGTGGCTGGACGACCACGACGCCGTCTCGCGGGTGTACTACCCCGGACTCGACTCCCACCCGCAGCACGACCTCGCGGCCGAGCAGATGGACGACTTCGGCGGCATGCTCTCGTTCGAGTTCGACGGCACCCTGGATCAGGCGAGCGCCGTCGTCGAGGAGACTGACGTGTTCACGCTCGCGGAGAGCCTGGGCGGCGTCGAGAGCCTCATCGAGCAGCCCGCGGCGATGACGCACGCGGCCATCCCGAAGGAGGAGCGGGAGGCGGCCGGGCTCACCGACGGACTCATCCGGGTCTCGGTCGGCGTCGAGCACGTCGAGGACATGAAGGCGGATCTGGACGCGGCGTTCGACGCGGCGCTGGAGTAGTCGCGCGGAACGACGGGTCCGGGTGAGTCGTCGCCCGAACCGACCGACGATCCATCGGAAACGGCGGGCGCACGTCGACGAGTTCTTGCCGCCCCGCAGTCAGTAGCGACGGACCGTGGCTGCGGCAATCCTCGCCGTTCCTCCACGTATCCGAAGGGTCTTATTCGCGTGTGACACAGCGACACACAATGACTCATCGAGTCGGCATCCTCGGCGCCACCGGCGCCGTGGGTCAACGGTTCATCCAACTGCTCGACGGCCACCCGCGGTTCGAGATCGCGTGCCTGACCGCAAGCGAGTCCTCGGCGGGCAAACCGTACCGCGAGGCGGCCAAGTGGCGCCTCGACTCCGCCATCCCGGAGGCGGTCCGGGACAGCACCGTCCGCGCGACCGACCCCGCGGCGATCCCGGACGACATCGACCTGCTGTTCTCGTCGCTCCCCTCGGGCGTCGCCGCGGAGATCGAACCCGACCTCTGTGAGGCGGGCTACGTCGTCTCCTCGAACTCCTCGAACGACCGAATGGCAGAGGACGTGCCGCTCACGATCCCCGAGATCAACCCCGGCCACCTCGACCTCATCGAGGTCCAGCGGGACGAACGCGGCTGGGACGGCGCGCTCGTGAAGAACCCGAACTGCTCGACGATCACGATGGTGCCGACGCTGGCGGCGCTCGACGAGTTCGGCCTCGAGCGCGCGCAGGTGTCGACGCTGCAGGCGGTCTCGGGCGCGGGCTACTCGGGCGTCACGTCGATGGAGATCATCGACAACGCGATCCCCCACATCGGGGGCGAGGAGGAGAAGATGGAGACGGAGAGCCGGAAGCTGCTCGGCGAGTTCGACGGCGCCGAGCTGTCGCTCCACTCGGCGGAGGTCGACGCCTCCTGTAACCGGATCCCCACGATCGACGGCCACCTGGAGAACGTCTTCGCCGAGCTCGCAAACGACCCCGAGCCCGCGGCCGTCCGCGAGGCGATGGAGTCGTTCCCGAGCGCCGAGCTGCCGTCCTCCCCCGACCAACTCATCCACGTCTTCGGCGACGACCAGCCGGAGCGTCCCCAGCCCCGGATGGACCGCATGCGCGGCGACGGCATGCAGGTCGTCGCCGGCGGCGTCCAGTCGACGGCCGCGGGTGTGAAGTACAACTGCCTCGCGCACAACACGATCCGCGGCGCCGCGGGCGCCTCACTGCTCAACGGCGAACTCCTCGCTAGCGAGGGTTGGATCTGAGTCCTCGCCCGGACGTCCCGCTCACTCAAGCAGGGCCGCGTCCGTTATCCGCATGTACGCGAACGCCGCGAGCGCGACTCCCAGCGCGAGCGCCGGCTGATAGATCCCCCCGGCGAGGAACCGCATCACGACCAGCACCGCGCCGACGAGGATCGTCCGGAGGAGAACGGCGCCGAGCAGTTCACCGACCGGGTCGGACACGAACGGATCACGGTGTCGACGAGCAAAAGCATACGGGCCGAGCTGCGGGCGCCGGCCGGTGACCCCCAGAGCTCACTCGGCGCGCCAGAGGAACAGCCCCAGCGCCACGAGGGTCTCGCCGGTGGCGACCAGCACGAGACCGATACCCCCGCTGGACTCGACGCCGCCGGCGGCCGCGTCCGCGGTTCGTGGATCTGTCAACAACAGCAACGCCTTGTCCTGCGGGAGCGCCGCGGGGTACGTCGTCCCCGTCGGAACCTGAAAGAACCTGAGGAGCGACGGCGTCGCGTTCGCGGACCCCGAGACGACCTCCGCCGACGTCCCGTTCCCGGCTACGAACACGCCGAGGAGGTCGACATCCAGCCCGCTCTCGCGAACTGATGAGACATGGACCATCGGGAACGGCACGTGATCGAACGGTGTACGTGTTTGGGCGGTAGAGCCGCGTTCACGAGCGTCGGGCCGCTCAACGCATGAGTGCGGCGTCGGTGTGCTTCAGGTACTCGAAGAACACCAGCGGAAGCAACAGCCCGACCGCGGCGAGGACGATCCCCTCGCTCAGGAGCTTCGCCGAGACGGCGATCGCGGAGACGAATATCGTCTTGTTCAGGAGGTCTGCGAACAGCGAGGTCGTTAGCTCCGGCATCGTTTCGAGGGAGCCGATCGGCGGGGATAAGCCGAGCGACCCGCTTCCGTACTGGGGGTTTTTCACACGCTGTACGGTACCGAGAGTCACGATGGACGACGAGACGGCGAGCAGCGGGGCGGACGAGGAGGCGACTCTCTCGGCGCCCGACGGCGGCGACGAGCCGGCGCCGCTCGCGGAGGAGGCGGTCGGGGACGGCCGGCAGAAGTACGTCGAGGTGGTGACGACCGAGGGCGACCGTCACGAGCACGGGGACTCGTACCTCCGCGAGACCGACGCGGCGTTCCTCGTCTCGACGGAGCCGGGGTTCCCCGAGCGGGAGACGGTCACCTACCGGAAGCACGACCTCGTGCGCGTCTCCGTCGAACAGCACCACAGTTCCTGTTTCATCACCACCGCCGTCGCCGGCGAGACGGAGACGCTGTCGGCGTTGCGCGGGTTCAGGGACGGCGCGCTCGCCCCGTCGCCCGCGGGGCGAGCGCTCGTGTCGCTGTACGAGGCTGTGTCGCCGCCGATCGCAGCCACGCTCGCGGCCCGGCCCGACGGGATGACCGCGCGCGCGGTGCGGCGACTCGTACGGCGCTGCGCCCGTCTGGCCCGCCTGCGCGAGCGCTCGTCGCCGCGACGCTCGACGGCGATCGGGGCGTTGCTTGTGGCGATCTACGCGTTCGGGCTCGTCGTCGCCTCGGTCGGACACGCGCTCGCGACCGTCGGTGTCGGCGACCCGAAGTGAGCGGCCCGCGACGGGCCCGGCGCGTCGTCAGCCGAAGAACCGATCGAGGCTCTCCCGCGGTCTGTACCCAAGTCCCGACTCCGAGACCACCTCGAAGCCGTGCTCCTCGCCGAGCTCGGTCAGCTCGTCGACGAACGAGTCGGCGTCGAACTCGTCGTCGTGGATCCGGTAGGCGTGGGAGTCGCCGGTTTCGGGGTACACTCCCACGCGGGCGTTGCCCAACCGTCCGCCGTCGCTCACGACAACCCGGTCGAGGCCGCCGTACGAGAGCCACGTCACCGCGTCCGAACGCGCGAGCACCTCGTCGATCCCGTACCGGTCGAGCAGTTCGTTCATCGCGGCCGCCTCCCGTTCGTGTTTGTTGACGCCCAGCCCGAACAACGGCGTGATCATACCGTACTCCGCGAGGTGGACGCCGTCGGAGGCGAAGAACAGTTCGCAGATCCGCAGCGGGAAGGACCCAGTCATGCCGAAGTGCCCGTGTACCTCGATCTCGATCCCGGAGTCGCCGAACGCCTCGTCCGTCCCGTCGTCGGTCGGGTCGGGGGCGTCCGCGCCGTCGGCTGCGTCGGAGCTCATCGGTCACCCCAGTCGCTATCGTACGCCAGATACGCGAACATGTAGGAGCCGGCGACGAACAGCACGCCCCCGACCCACGACACCTCTAGCGCCACGTACACGCCGATCGCCAACCCGAGTACCGCCGCGGCGACCGCGACCCGTGTCCGGAGCGGGTAGCCAGTGTCCGACGTGTCCGCGGCCGAGGCGTCCGCGTCGGGCGCCGATCCCGACGTCGGCGCGCCGCCCACGCGACGCTCGGAGAGGTACGTGACGGTCATCAGCGCTACCACGGTGACCGTGAGGGCGGCCCGAACGGAGGTGGGCGTCGTCCCCCCCGCGAGGCTCTGCAGCGCGAGGGGGACGCCGATGACGGCGAGGCCCCCGAAGTAGATGAGGAGCCGATAGGCCACGAGCAGCGCGGCGACGTCCTCGGGGTCCTCGACGTCGGCGGGGGAGTCGATGTCGTCGGTCATGGTCGTGTTCGGTGTTCCGGGCATGTGTGAAATATCGTGCGGGCGATCTGCGGTCGGTCGTCGCTCGATGCTCCCCGGGAACGACACGGCGGGGGCGTCAGGCCAGCAGGCCCGTCGCCTCCTCGGCGTTGTCGACCGTGTCGTTCGACTCCATCTTGCCCTGCGCCGAGCGGTACATGGTGTACACCTGCACCACGAGCGCGAACACCCACAGCGCGTAGCCGCCCGGGGCGCTACCGACGACGCCGATCGTCGTCTCGAAGACGTTGAGGCCGAACCGGCCGACCAGCTGACTGCTGATCAGCAGGATGCTGAAGTAGCCGAAGAAGCCGGTCGCCCACCACATCGCGACGACGCGCGGCCACCCGGGCTGGGTGTGCTCGGGGAGCCGCGTCGTGTTGAGGATGGTGACCAGCGCGTTGTACGGCCACATCATCACGCCGGCGATGGCCGCGCCCAACACGAGCAGGATCCACGGTTGCTGAAGTTGGAGACCGATGATGGCGATCCCCCACAGCGTGAATCCGGTGAGCAGGCCGACGAACACCTTGTTGAGGTCCCAGCCGGCGGAGCGGCCGTACATCTCGTAGACGATGTCGACGCTGTTCCTGACGAACGCCTCGAGGATGGCGTACTGGGTCGAGAACAGCGCGATGAACAGCACCACGTACAGGAGCACGGCGCTCACAGGTCCGACGGCCGGAATGACCACATCGATCCACATGTCGATTGCGCCGACCTCCGTGCCGGCAGCGAACTCCGCGGTGATCGTCATCGCGACGGTCGCGACGACGAGCAGGCCGACGACGAACGTGAGGAAGTGCTCCTGTTGGCAGATCTTCCACCACGCCTTCCAGCGGCGCATGTTCGTATCGGTCGGCTCGAAGGTGAAGCCGTTCTCGTGGACGGTCTCGATCTCGCCTTCGCCCGTCTGGAGCGGGTTGAGGACGCGCCCCTGGTAGGTGGCCATCCCGTACCCCTTCTCGCGGGCCCACACCCCCTGTGAGAGGTTGATGTACCCGCCGGCGCCGGCGTATGCCAGTCCGCCGAGGAACACCGCGATGTCCATGTCCTGCGGGAGCGCGCCGAAGTTGACCGCCCCCGCGGGCACGTTCGCGAGTTGGCCGACCGAGCCCACGATGAAGATGAGTACCACCGCGCCCGCGATGGCCACGAACATCAGCGCGATCTGGGCCTTCTCGATGATGTTGTACACGATCGGGCCGGCCTGATAGGACAGCCAGATGACGATCATCAGCCCGATGCCGATGATCGGCCAGTTACCCCGGTCAACCCCGATCCCTGCCGCGAACATCTCCGCGGCACCCGCGGCCCATCCCGGCCAGCCGACGTGGACGAACCCCGCCACGAGGAAGAACCAGGGCCAGAACGTGTTCAGTCGCTCGAACGCCCGGAAGATGCTCTCTCCGGTGGCGATCGTCCATCGCTGGAGCTCGGTGTTGATGAAGAACTGCGTGATGACGCCCACCCAGAACGCCCAGTACAGTCCCCAGCCGTTCTGTGCGACCAGCGTCGGCCAGAACATCGTCTCCCCGCTGCCGAGCGAGGCGCCGAGCATGATCGCGCTCGGCCCGACGATGTGGGATACCTTCGGCACCTTCGGCAGTTCGGACAGCCTGAACCGGCCTTTCCCGTCCGTCTTCGGGTACTCGGCCGTCTCCGGTGCCGACTCCAGCGATTCGTAGTCGATATCGCGATACACCGTATCGCGGTACTGTTCTCCGACCTCGTCCTCGGCGAAGACGTCCGCGTCCTTGCCCGTCGAGGTGACGCCTCCGTCCGTGCGTGTCTCATCAGGTTTCATGGCCTTTTCTTGCACCTCTTCGTGTCACGTCACCGTGTGTCGGGCCTCATGCCACCGTACCACATGATACGTGCCACAGTAACCGACATGTTCGACTATGTAGTATAATTTTATCGGTAAATTGATCCGGTATTTCCCGGATACCGTCGGGAGCGGGCCGACTACTCGACCAGCGCGTCCGCCACCTTCTCGATCGGGTGGGGCGGCTGCTCGCTCGTTCCCTCCCGATCGCCCAGTTGGGACCGGCAGGAGGCTCCGGGGGCGGTGACCGCCTCCGCGGGGCTCTCGTCGACCTCCTCGAACAGCATTGATCCGATCGCCTTCGACAGCTCGTAGTGCTCGGCCTCGTAGCCGAAGCTGCCGGCCATCCCACAGCAGGTGGTGTCCAGCGGGTCGACGTCGTAGCCGGCACGGCGCAACACGCCGACGGCGTGGTGGTCCTTGTTCAGCGACTTCTGGTTGCAGTGGCCGTGATACGCGAGCGCCTCGCCGGCTTCCGGCGCCTCACGGAACTCGATCGCCTCGTCGAGCCGGGTCGCGTCGACGTACTCCAGCACCCCGTAGCTGGCGGCCGACACCGCCTCGACGGCGTCCCCGTCGAGCAGGTCCAGATACTCGTCCTGGAACATCACGGCGTCGGACGGCTCCACGAACACGACGCTGTACCCCTCCGAGACGAGTGGCTCGAGTCGCTCCACGTTCTCGGCGGCACGCTCGGGACGTATGTGGGTGATCACGCTTGGGGCGGAGC
>ENA-ORDC01001535-ORDC01001535.1-marine-metagenome-genome-assembly--contig:-NODE-1535-length-16668-cov-5.566572_pt1 | contig 16668 bp, 9 predicted proteins | sample MGYA00237783_ERZ508515 | MGnify/ENA primary metagenome ERZ508515 (study PRJEB26186, sample SAMN06268792) | marine metagenome | isolation source: Eden Landing Ponds, San Francisco, CA, USA | place... | reverse complement strand
CGAAGCCGACATCGAGAGCTACGTGGGGATCCTCGGCGGCGACGCCGAGGGCTGGCGCAGCGGCACGCACGGCCTGGGCGCGCGCGACATCGCGATGAACGTGGCGCTGCCCGAGGTCGACGGCCGCATCCTGTCGCGCGCGGTGTCGTTCAAGGCGGAGGCGCGCTTCGACCCGCGCACCCAGACCAGCGTGGTGGCCTACCAGCCGGTCGATGGCCGGATCCGCTTCGTCGCCGAGCTGGCCGCGGCCTGGCTGCGGCTGCGCGAGACGCCGGCCGCCGAGCGCCGGGTGGCGATCGTGCTGGCGAACTACCCGAACCGCGACGCCCGCCTGGGCAACGGCGTCGGCCTGGACACGCCGGCCGGCACCGTCAATCTGCTGCAGGCGATGGCCGACGCCGGCTTCGCCGTCGACGGCATCCCCGACGACGGCAACGCGCTGATCGAACGCCTGGCCGCCGGCCCCACCAATGCCGCCACCGACGGCCGCGAGGTCCGCGAGACGCTGGACCTGGACGCCTATCGGGCGTTCTTCGCGACGCTGCCAGAGCGGGTGCAGCGCGAGGTGACCGAGCGCTGGGGCGACCCGGCGGACGATCCGTTCGTGCTGCCCGACCGCGGCGTCTTCGCGCTGCCGGCGCTGCGGCTCGGCAACGCGGCGCTCTGCCTGCAGCCGGCGCGTGGCTACAACGTCGATCCGGAGAGCAGCTACCACGACCCGGACCTGGTGCCGCCGCACGGCTACCTGGCGTTCTACGCCTGGCTGCGGCGCGCGTTCGGCGCGCACGCCGTGATCCACATGGGCAAGCACGGCAACCTGGAATGGCTGCCGGGCAAGGCGCTGGCGCTGGACGAGACCTGCTATCCCGAGGCCGCGCTGGGGCCGCTGCCGCACCTCTACCCCTTCATCGTCAACGACCCCGGCGAGGGCACCCAGGCCAAGCGCCGCGCCCAGGCCGCCATCGTCGACCACCTGACGCCGCCGCTGACCCGGGCCGAGAGCTACGGCCCGCTGGCCGAGCTGGAGCGCCTGGCCGACGAGTACTACGAGGCGGCCGGCGTCGATCCGCGCCGGCTTGAGCTGCTGGGCCGCGAGATCCTCGACCTCGCCGGCCGCATCGGCCTGGACAAGGACTGCGGCATCGCCCGCGACGACGACCCCGACACCGCGCTGGGCAAGCTCGACACCTACCTGTGCGAGCTCAAGGAGATGCAGATCCGCGACGGCCTGCACGTGTTCGGGCAGGCGCCCGAGGGCCGGCTGATGACAGACCTGCTGGTCGCCCTGACCCGGCTGCCGCGCGGCCGCGGCGAGGCCGGCGACGCCAGCCTGATCCGGGCGCTGGCCGCCGACCTGGGGCTGGACGACCTGGGCGCGGACGAGATCTTCGACCCGCTGGACTGCGAGATGGGCGCGCCCTGGACCGGGCCGCGGCCGGACGCGCTGGCGCCCCTCGGCGAGGGCGCGTGGCGCACCTGCGGCGACACCGTCGAGCGGTTGGAGCTGCTGGCGGCGCAGCTGGTGGCGGGCGAACGCGCCGCGGACCCGGCCTGGCGCGCGACCCAGGCGGTGCTGGCGACGGTGGAGGACAGCGTGCGCCCGTCCGTCGCCGCCTGCGGCGCGCGCGAGCTGCAGGGCGTGCTGACCGGCCTGCAGGGCCGGTTCGTCGAGCCCGGCCCGTCCGGCGCGCCGACGCGCGGGCGCCTCGACGTGCTGCCCACCGGGCGCAATTTCTACTCGATCGACACCCGCGTGGTGCCGACGCCGGCGGTCGGGAACTACTGCGAGTCCGCCGGCGTCCCCTGCGTGCTCGTCACCGCCTCGCACAACCCGCCGGAGTTCAACGGGATCAAGCTCGTCGGCAACGACGGCGTGGAGCTGTCGGTCGACGTGCTCGAACGCATCGAACGCCGCGTCCTCGACGACGACTACGAGCATGCAGACTGGCGGAACGCCGGCGCTACGACTCGGATCGAGGGCGCCGTCGACGACTACGTCGACCAGCTGATCGACGCGGTCGACCGCGAGGCCATCGCCGACGCCGACCTCACGGTCGCGGTCGACCCCGGCCACGGCGCGGCGTCGGTGTCGTCGCCGCGGATCTACCGCACACTCGGCTGCGAGGTACTGACCGTGAATGCGACGCCCGACGGCCACTTTCCCGGCCGGGAGTCGGAGCCGGTGCCGGAGAACCTCGAGGACCTCCGGCGCCTCGTCGCGACCACCGACGCCGATGTCGGGATCGCCCACGACGGCGACGCGGATCGGGGAGTGTTCGTCGACGAGAACGGGGAGTTCGTCGACGGCGACACCTCCTTTGCGGCGATGGCCGACGCCTGCCTCGACCCCGACGACGCCGTCGTCAGCGCGGTGAACGTCTCGCAGCGGCTCGTCGACGTCTGCGACGCCAACGGCGCCGGCCTCGAACTCACGCCCATCGGCGCGACGAACATCATCACCCGGACGCGCGAGCTCCACGAGGGGGGGACGAACGTCCCCATCGCCGGCGAGGGGAACGGCGGGCTGTTCTTCCCCCCGTACCGGCTCTCGCGGGACGGCGCGTACATCGGGGCGCGCTTCCTCGAACTGCTCGCGGCCGCCGACGCCCCGGTCAGCGAGGCGGTCGCTCCCTACGCCGACTACCACTTCGTGCGGCGCAACGTCGAGTACGCGGACGACGACGAGCGCGACGAGATGCTGTCGGCCGCGCGCGCCTACGTCGAGACCGCGGACGCGGAGCCGAACACCACCGACGGCTACCGACTCGACTACGGCGACGCGTGGGTGCTCGTCCGTCCGTCCGGCACCGAGCCGAAGATCCGGATCTACGCCGAGTCCGCCGATCCAGACCGCGCCGAGCGGCTTGCGACGGACATGTACGTCGCGGTCGAGAGCGGGCGATAGCGGTGGCTACTCGCGTCTGTGTGGCTACTGCTCCTCTATTACAACGCGAACAAGAACATCGCTCGGAAGCTTCTCAAACGTCTCCGCTCGGTGTAGATGTCTTCGGGTGGAGGCGCACCCTGACAGTGTGCGCTCATGTCATGGGCGATGAACCTGAACGGCGAATCTCTCGCCTCCATCGGTTCGACGGCAGAAGGGAAGTCCACTGACAAGCCCACGACTGAAGTCGTGGGTCACTGACGGAAGATGAGCGTAAGTAGGGATAAGTTAATATGTACTGAAACCAACAGGTGTCCGTGTGAAGAGAACGGTCTTCCGATTCGGGGTCGCGTTAGTTTGTCTGGCGGGGATCGTTCTCGGTGGAACACTCGCTCCAGCAATCGGGATCGAAACGCCAACTTCGGACCTCGGTGTCGAAGAAAGTGACGGAGCGGCCAGCGAGGAACCCCTTGTTGATAGCAATTCAAGCGGTAGCGCATCCGGAAGTAGCGCATCCGGGAGTAACAGCCCGGAATCCGGACCTAGCGGCAATGGAGAGGGTGGAGACGGCAGTGGGGGTGACGCCAGCGGCGGGGGTGGTGAATCTGGAGAAGAGCCTGCAGGTGGTCAAGGAAGTGGGCCTTCCGGTGACACCACCGAACTAGCTGAGGATGGCTCGCCAGCGGAATCGGGTGTCGAGAACTATGGGGGTGTCTCTGGAGGCGGGTATCCAGAGCGAAGCACGGTGGGCGGACCACTGTCACTTTCCGACCGCGAAGAACTGCGTATTGAGAGTCCAGAGCCGTCGCGCTGGCGGCTTGGCGCGTATGCAACGTACACCGGCAGCGGCTGGGACCGACGAACAGTAGAACAGAAACCGATCAATGGCCCACTCCAAGTTGCCGAGGGAGATCCGGAGCCTTCACATGAGATCCGTGTGACTGTAAATCGGTCCTTCAACGCGTTGGTAACAGCGTGGCGTCCGTTCTCTGGTGAAGTTCCGGATAGGCAAGTATTCGTTACTGAAGAACGTGGGCTGGCTGTCTCAGAGCCTATCGAGGCCGGTAGCACGTACGTCACAAGCACATACGGACCACCATCACACGAGGCGGCTGCGTCGACCACTAGGAGTGGAACGATTCCGCCCAATATCAACGATCGGTACACCCAACTCCCGGAAGGGACGCCAGAACGGCTTGGCGAACGCACAGCCGAAATAACGGCCGACGCGGAGACTCCCTATGAGACTGCCGCAGCGGTCCAAATGTGGCTAATGGAGAATAAAGAGTATTCGCTGGATGTGACGCATGATCGCGACGCAGATGTCGCGACCGGGTTCGTCTTCGATATGGAGGCGGGGTACTGTCAGTACTTCGCGACAGCAATGGTCGCAATGCTTCGGACGCAAGATGTCCCCGCACGATATGTGACCGGCTACACGGCCGGAGAGGAAGTCGATGACGGCGAGTACATTGTTCGCGGTCAAAATGCTCATGCTTGGGTCGAGGTGTACATCACCGATGTCGGCTGGGTAACCTTTGATCCGACACCGCCTGACGGACGTTCGGAAGCGGGCCGTGCCAATGCCAATTCGGGGTATGCAGGTCCAACCCCTGAATCCAAACAATCCGGATCCGGTACCGGCTCAAGTGATACTGGGCAGTCAAACACCGCTGAAAACGAGGAAACAAACGAGCCGGAACAGGACGGATCTAATGACCAAGCAGATGATCCAGACGGCGAAGACAGCCAAAACGAATCACAACAGGAGGACGCCGAGAGCCAATCGGGGGACGAAAATAGCCAAAATGAATCGGAGCAAGATGACGCCGACAGCGAGTCAGATCAGGAAGACGGTCAAAACGAATCCGCGGAAGAGGACAGGCAAGAACCGCTCGAAATAGAACCTGTTGACGACACTGTCCCGGGGGATGATCTTACCGTGACAGTAACACGAGGCGGCGACCCCGTCTCCGGCGTCGAGGTGTTGTTCAACGGAGAGTCGATTGGTGAGACAGATAGTGAAGGGAACGTGACCGGCGAGGTTCCGTATGTCGCGTCACTCGAGATTGTCGCCCGGGAAACCAGCTCTGAGAGCCAATCAGAATCACTCGCTCACAACGCGCTCCCACGAGCGATCGGCGGGATCGCCGGCTCACCGCCGGGAACCAAAGCGGGTAGCCAGCAACGTTCTACAGCTCCCGTGGGGATCGCTGCGCGTCGTCTCGATAAGCCTGCGATCAGTGACCGGCCAATCGCCCAGACCGATAGCAACGTTACAGTTGATGTCCCAGTTGACATCGATATTGAGACCCGAACCAAACCAATCGCCGGCGAACCAGTCACGATCCGCGCGACGATTGACGGGGAGCCGGTCCGAGATGGGACCGTTCGGTTTAATGAGACTGCGGTCGCCCAAACCGGATCACATGGCGAGGCAAGCGCTGAACTGCCGGTAACCGATGCAGTTGAGGTAGCTGTCTCACGCGGTGAGGCATCAGGGAACCAGACCATTTCGGTGGCGACGTTCAACATGACGGCCACTGCATCTACAATCCTCCCGTTACCACTGACGTCGACTGATGTCACTGCTCGTCTCAACGGTGAGCCAGTTGAGAACGCGACGGTAGCTCTTGATGGTGAACCAGTCGCAATGACTGGTACAACTGGAACGACAGTGGTTGAACTTCCACTGGCTGATACGGCCACCATCGAGACAACCGCAGAATTGGACGGAACCAGTCCGACAGCGACAACCACCGTGACCAATCTCTACCGTAATCTTTTGCTTGTGCTTGGCATCGGCGTCGTTGGTGTTGGTGTGGTTGGCCGACGCGTCTACCGGAGCGGAACATCTGTGCGGTCGACCTCCCGCTCAGTGGTTCGGGTGGCCGTTCGGTTGGTGCGCTCTGCAATCGCCGGGCTCGTTGGGTTCGCGGGCACTATTGATCACATGGTGTCAGCGTTTCGTCGCGGCGTGATCAGAGCGATTTCTTTGCTCCGGGAGGGGATTGGTGGAGCAATACAACTTCTGCACGCGCTCGGCAGGCACGTCGGTCGAGTCACTCGTCGTGTTGCGGCCATCGTTCGGACACTTCCTAACCGACTTCACCCCGTAACACTCTTTGCTGCTCTTCGCCAGTTCGTGCAGTCGCTCCGCCACGGCGCGTTTGGCGTTGGATCATCTGAGACACCGAGCCACAGTGGACAGTCGGGCGAAATCGACGGTGCGGAAGTCAATGATGAACTGCTTACGATCCGAGAGGCGTGGGCGGAGTTCCGTGATCACGTCTCAATTCAGTCGTGGCGTACCTCGACTCCGGGAGAGATCGCACGCTGGGCGATCCGTCGAGATGAACTCCCACCGGATTCTGTTCGGACAATAACTGATGCGTTTCGGGACGTTGAGTACGGCACTACGTCTCCAGATGAGTGCGCGCCGGCCGTTCGGGACGCAGTTGAACAGATCCGCACCGACGAGGATGAAACGGAGGCAAATCCGTGAAGGGTCGTGGAATGCAATCAGCCACCTCAAACAGAATCGAAGACCAAGGCGCGCACGGATCCGCAGACTCGACGCCCGATGACACCGAGTCCCCGAGTGCATCCACCGAATCGAACAGCCCAGGCGGGGCGGGTGCATTTTCACGAGCAGTTCGTGTGGTCGTTGGTGTCTCCGGCGTGGCCCTCATTGGATTCGCGGCGTTGCTTCTGTTTGCACCACAACAGGTCGAATCGATCATCCCGATTACGGAGATTGCTCGGAGTCCGGCGATCGCTGACGAAATGATGCGATCGGGGCTGTTCGCCTTACTTGGAGTGGGGTGTACATTGTGGATCCTGTTGACAAGACCCGCATGGGCTGATGGACAGTCGGAACCTTCACGCCCAGACGACGAACATCCGCCCAGTTTCGGGACGTTACGAACGAATCCACCGGAAGAAGCAGACACCACGCCCGTGGTCGGTGCATCGTTTGATGACCGTGTTGAGACAGTAGTGGACGCCACCGGTAGAAGCAAGACGGATTCTATCCGGACGGAATTACGCTCACTCACGGCCGACGCGCTCGTTACCGTTGACGGGCTCTCACCCGAGGAGGCGCAAACCCGTCTCGATGACGGCACATGGACAGACGATATCGTTGCAGCAGCCTATCTCGCCGACCGTGAGGCGACGCTTTCGCTCCGTCACCGTCTTCTCGCCTGGCTCCGTCCGGCGCAGACCAAACGCCGGCGGATTGAGCGAACAACCAGTGTGATCGCTGCCCGGTTCGATACCGAGAGCGACCAACTCCCCACGGGTGATCGGACATGACAGCCACCTCTCTCACGGGACGGTTCGATGGCGCAACTCTTGCTGCAGTTATCCTCGTAACCATCGGTACCGTGTTCGGGGAACCCGCGCTGTTCGTGGGGGCGGCGGTGCCACTCGGCTATCTTCTCGTCGGGTGGATCGCCACCCCTCCTGCCGTCGATGTCAGTATTGACCGAGATATTGATCCGGCGCCAGCGGCTCCCGGTGAGCGAACAACAGTCACGCTGCGTCTCAAAAACGTCGGAGATGCAACCCTCACCGACGTTCGAATTATCGATGGCGTGCCGACAGAACTCCCTGTTGACGCTGGCTCCCCACGTGCGTGTCTGTCGATCCGACCCGGTGAGACTGCCTCCTTTGCGTATGACGTCGTCCCGAGCCAGGGTGCATACGAATTTACGCCACCGATTGTGCGCGTTCGCCCACTCTCTTCGGCCGCAGTCACCACTACTCGACCCAGCGTCACAGGCACGACAACGCTGATTTGCCGGCGTAATGCCGGCGATGTGCCACAGCTGCAGGGGTCGCTTCAGCGTGTCGGAACGCGACCGGTCGATCGTGGCGGCGAGGGGATCGAATTCCATTCGACCAGAGAGTACCATCCGGGCGATGATGTCAGACGAGTTGATTGGCGCGGGTTCGCGAAGACTGGCAACCTCGCAACAATCCAATTCACTGAGACGAGCGCAACAGAGACAGTTGTTCTCGTCCATGGGATTGGGACTGGGCAGGTCTCTCGTGGCCCGGGGTACCCGACTGCGAGCGAGCTGACGATCTACGCCGCAGACCGCGTTGTGACGCGACTGTTCGCAACTGGCAACGAAGTGGGGCTCCGTACAGGCAGTATCACGGCTGCCGATATCGCAGTTCCGGTGCCGACGAATACAGATGACCAGCCATGGATCCCACCCGGTGCAGACGAGGCAACACGACGCCAGATTGATGCAACGTTTGACAGCCTCGTCGCGGCCACACGCGATGGTGACAGGAACGTTCCGACCCATCCATGTGGGCTCCACGAGCGGCTCCCCCCAAACGCTGACATCGTGCTGGTGACACCGGCGCTTGACGAATCAACCGGTGAACTGGTCGAAACGCTGTGTGCTACGGATCGTCACGTCGTCGTCGTAACTCCCGATATCACCAATCTGGATACGATCGGAAAGACCGTGACGCGGATCGAGCGCCGCCTCACTCTTGCGCGATTGCGGGCTGCAGGTGCCACCGTGTGTGACTGGGACACCCGATTCCCACTGACACGTGCGATGGAGGCCGCTACATGACCAACTCCTCAGGTGGTGGTGAGATTCCAGCAACAAACTGGCAGCCGACACTCCCGACCACTGCGACGGCAGCCATCGCTGCAATTGTTTGCACACTCGGGCTCGCTACGCTTACAAGCGACGTTCTCGTGGCACTTCTTGGGACTGTCACCGGGATTGCACTGGCGGTGACGGTCGCCGCTGTTGGAACCGATGACTCTCGTCTCACCGTCGCAGCGGGTGGGCTGCTTGCAACGATAACTGGACTTGGGTTGCTTGGTTCCTTTGCGGCAGCCGCCATTGTTCAAGTCGCGTGGCCGCCAACACCTCCGTTCGGAACTCTCGCAGTTGCTCCATTCCTGATCGTCGGAGCTGGGCTGACCACCGGCTTTGGGGTGGTTACTGCACTTCGTGATCTCTCACCAACACGTGACGCAGGATATACCGCGCTTCGGCTACTGAGTGTGGGGTTTGTTCCGGTTGTGGCCATCGCTGTTGATCGGTGGCAACCACTGAATTCCGCCGGGGCCGAACTGATCGCAGCTCGCTTCGACCAGCTGATTCACCCAGTACAACCCACGTCAGGAGTTGCTGCCGCGCTTCCCAAGTTTGTTGAAGTCGTCGCGTTGTGTTTTGCCACCGCAGCTGTACTTTACGTGGCGGTTGGGCGCCTTCCAATAGTTGAACTCACACGTGAATCGAATCGCCAATCCGTCACGTACGTGCGCGACAGCATCCGACAGGGGTTGCGCATGGTCATGGCAGTTGCTATCGTCACTGAATTTTGTGCGGTCATTGTGGTTAGTTCGTCTGTGATCTCACTTGATGAGTTCCCGGCAGATGTGGTGGGAGGACTCCTTGCGGTCTCATACGCGCCGTTTCCTCGGCAACTATTTGTCGTTGGCATCGCCATTGGGATCGCCAGTCTCCTCGTTGTGCGGTTAGTGCGGATGCTAGCCTCGCGTCAGTTCCGTCCCACGTACCTCCCTATTGCCCCGCTTGCTGTCGGCAGTCTTCTGACTGCCGTAGCTGTGGTCGGTCATGAACCCGCCGCGGCAGCCATGCTGGAGCAGAGTACAAGCGACACAGCTCAACGCATGTTGCGGGACCTGTTCGCCACGGTTGGCTCGTTTGCGTTGCTCACAGGCGGCATCCTCCTCGGGCTTGCGACCGCAGCATGTGCTGCAGTTGGTGTAAGTCTCGTCCATGCGGTGGGACTGTTGGGCCGAGATTCTGGCACGCAACTCGCTGGAAGTGGCGTATTTCTCGCCGCTATCGCTGCGGGCATCTCTAATGTCTCAATCCCAGTTGTCATTATTGGTGTCGCTACGAGCCTGTACGTGTTGGATCTCGGTGAATTCGCCACGACGCTTGGACAAGAGGTCGGCCGTGCAGGCACTTCTCGCCGGGCGGAAATCGTCCATGGGGCTGGTGGTGCTGTGCTCGCTGTGGGCACTGTTGGGCTCGGTATCGGTACGCTTGCGATTATCAACCGACTGCCACAGCTCCCTGCTCCCCCAACTGCAGTTGCCGTGGTCGCGGCGCCAGTCGGAACACTCCTGTTGTTCCTTGCGACGCGGTAGCGTTGATACGGCCGGTATCGACTCACATGGCCCTGTTGCAATTGCCTCGTTCAAATACACACAGACTCAATACCGGGCCTGAGTTGTTGTTTTACTATTTTTAAATATATAATCTGCTCAATTTGCCACCAGTATAATAGATATAAAAGATGGAACGGGGAAGCGCAGTATGTCAGAGGCACTCCTCCCGCCATACCTCGCTACGCTCTTCGTAGTCATCGCTAGTAGGGTTTCTCTCAACGTCCTCTGATATCTCACTAGATATAATAGAGTCTCAAAAGATTGTTCACAAACTGATCCCGCCAGTTGAGACAGCCAGACGGGGGCAATCAACAAACACCTCATACTACTGGGATTTACTGTATCCTGCAAGGAGTTTATGACAAGATGAGGGATTATTGAGGCGGATTTAGTACAGCAATATTCTGCACTGACCACAACTGGATCAGAATACCTGTCTTTTCAAGGGGTACAACAGTGCCACTTCTGCCTATTCGACGGCGACAGCAGGCACCTCAACATGGTCGACAACATCGGCCACAACCGCTTGCGGCGACACGTCACGGACCGTCGCGTCTGCGGTGAGTACCAATCGATGGATGAATGCCTCCGAGACGATTGCTTTGATGTCATCAGGGGCGACGTACTCACGGCCTTGGATGAGTGCATGGGACCGACTCGCCTCAAGCAGCCGCTGGATCCCACGTGGGGAGACACCGACCTCAACCCGCTCATCTGCCCGGGTTGCCTCTCCGAGAGCAATGATGTAATCACGGATCCCATCGTCTACTGCTACGCGTTCAGGTACCATTTGCAACTCAGACACGACCTCGCCGTCAACGACGCGTTGTGGGCTGGGCGTCCGGGCGGTCCGATCAATTCGCCGGTCGAGAATAGTTGCCATCCCCTCCGTATCAGGATAGCCGAGTGTCGTCTTCAGAATGAACCGGTCGCGCTGTGCCTCCGGAAGCGCGAACGTTCCTTCTTGTTCAACCGGATTCTGTGTGGCGATAACAAAGAACGGGTCGGGGAGCTGGTAGGTTGTTCCATCTGCTGAAACCTGTCCTTCCGACATTGCCTCCAGAAGCGCTGCCTGTGTTTTTGGTGGCGCCCGATTAATCTCATCTGCCAGAACGACGTTTGCAAATATTGGCCCCTCTGCGAATTCAAACGCACCCTGTTGTTCTCGGTATACGTGTGATCCTGTGATGTCGCTCGGGAGGAGATCTGGTGTGAACTGGATTCGATTGAACGATAATCCTAGCGCCGACGCAAAACTCTGTGCGGTAAGTGTCTTTCCTGTTCCCGGGACGTCTTCTACAAGCACATGTCCGCGAGAGAGCACACCGGTGAGCACTGTCTCGAGTACATCTTGATCGACAACAACCACGTCAGAGATTGTCTCAATAACTTGCTTACAGATGTTTGTCGCCGCATCTCCGTCCATACCAACATGTCGACTTCGAGGTATTTCAATCCCCACGGTCAATTCTCTCAGCAGAATTCAACCACTCAGGTGAAGCCGTAGGAAAATATCTTAATTCCCGACCACCGGCTCGTACTGCTCCCGATATGCCTGATATCACTCGATGAGAGCAGATTACTTGCCGTGGTGCCGTCACTGTCGAACAAATACGCTTTTGACGCCAGCGTCAGCACACAGCAGTTGAATTTTATAAGTGATCTTCGTAAGGTAAGCGCACTCCATCTGACATCGGCAGAACAGGCTTGCGGGATCAGGAGGTTTCGCAGTCGCGCGCCGCCGATCGGCGCTGTTCATGCGCGCACATCCTGAATCCGTCTCGTGCGTGCCCACGTGAGATCCCGTATGAACTCCGCCAGCATGGCAGTCCGTGCTCGTTTGGTGTGGCTGCTGGAGACACCACAATGAAGGAGCCGTCACTGATGTTGTCAGTTTCCGTGAACAACACAGATTCGATCTTTCTCGCACCCCCACCCTCAGCACGGATGTTCCTCGGGAAGTTAACACGTCTCTGTCTGGTGTGTCCCCGCTGACACCACTCTCACGAAGCCGACTACTCACTCGGTGGCGACGGACGTCGCCGGCTCCGCCGGGCACTTCGCCCACCGCATCGCGGCCGCGGCGTCGTTGAACGGCTCGGCGTCGACTCCGTCCACGTCCATCGTCCGTTCGAGGTACTGTCGCTTGGGGCGCTCCGCGACCACTGCGAACCGCGTCATGCCGTGGTCGGCGGCGGCCCGCGCCGCGAGGCGGAGCGTCCGCCGTCCGGCGTCCGAGCAGGGACGCGTCGTCCGTACGACGAGCACGGCGGCGCCCACTCGTGGCTCGGCCGCGAGCGTCCGCCACCGATCGAGCAGCGACTCCCCGTCCGACGGAGAGAGCCCCGTCCCGTGCGGGAGCTCGACGACGAGCACCCCGTCGTCGACCCGGATCGACCATCGCTCGCTCGGTTCCATGCTACTCCCTCTCACCTGTCGGCTGATAAACGCACTCCACAAATTATCCATTTTGATACCCAGGCAAAAGGCAAGATCAGTTCGAACATCCCGATTAGTGGCCATTTAGCCCCTTTCGGTCACCAATTTGCCGAGTCGGACTGTCAGAACCGATTTCGATCTCGGCGCTGAGAACTGTCGATATATCTGAATATCGTCTGGGGTCAGCCCCGCCGGAGCGGGAACCCGCGTCGGGGAGTCGAACCCCGAGGCCGCCGTCCGTTACTCCGGTGCCGTCGCGTCGACGACGGCCCTCGCGAGCGCCTCGAAGTCGGCGTCGTCGGGGATCACGTCGACGTCGAGTCCGTGTTCGGCGGCCGTCTCCGCGGTCGGCGGTCCGATCGCGCCCACGACCGCGTCGTTCAGTCCCGCGATCGCCGCCTCGCGGACCCCGCGTTCCGCCGCGGCGTCGAGGAAGTGAGTCACCGTGAGCGACGAGGTGAACGCGGCGGCGTCGAGGTCGCCCGCGGCGGCCAGTTCGGCTGACTCACCGGCCCCTCGCGGGCGCGTCAGCCGGTAGAGGACCGTCTCGGTCACGGTCGCGCCGGCGTCGCGGAGCCCCGCTAAGAGCACGTCGCTGCCGTGGTCCGAGCGCGCCACCTCGACGCGCTCGCCGTCGACGCGGCCCGAAAGCGCCGCCACCAGCCCGGCGGAGGTGTACTCGTCCGGGACGAGATCGACGGTCCAGCCCGCTGCCCGCGCCGCGTCCGCGGTCGCGGGGCCGATGGCGACGAGGGTCGCGTCGCCCGGCTCCCAGCCCGCCTCGGCGGCGAGTTCGACGCCCGTCTTGCTCGTGAGGACGACGAACGACGCGTCACCGGGCGTCGCTCCGGTCGACTCGACTTCGAGCATCGGGTCGGCGACCGGGTCGGCGCCGAGCGACGTCAAAAGCGCCTCCGCATCGTCGATCCGCTCGTCGGCGGGGCGGAAGACGGCGACGCGGGGGGTGTCGGCGTCGCCGTCGCTCGCGCCGTCGGTGGTTGCGCCGTCGGACTCCTCGCTCGCGCCGTCGGACTCCTCGCTCACTCCCCCTCACCTCGCTCGCCGTCGTTTTCGAGGAACTCGACTACCCGCTCGCGCGTCGCGGCCACGTCGCCGATCACGGTGACCGCGGGCGGCTCGATCCCGGCCTCGTCGCGGACGTCGACGATGGTGTCGAGGGTGCCGGTCGCGACGCGCATGTCGGGCCACGTGGCGCGCTCGACCAGCGCGACGGGGGTGTCGCCGTCGAGCCCGGCGTCTCGGAGTTCCGCGGTGTACGCCGGGAGCTTCCCGACGCCCATCAGCACGACGATGGTGCCGCCGGTCGCGGCGAGCGCGTCCCAGTCGACCGCCGACTCCTCCTTCGTCGGGTCCTCGTGGCCCGTGACGAAGGAGACGGAGGAGGCGTGGTCGCGGTGCGTCACCGGGATCCCGGCGACCGCGGGGCCCGCGATCGCGGAGGTGACGCCGGGGACGACTTCGAAGGGAATCCCGGCCTCCGCGAGGTGCTCGGCCTCCTCGCCGCCGCGTCCGAAGACGAACGGGTCGCCGCCCTTCAGGCGGACGACCGATTTCCCCTCTCGCGCGAGTTCGACGAGGCGCCGGTTCGTGTACTCCTGCGGGGTCCACTCGCCGCCGGCTCGCTTGCCGACGTCCTCGCGTTTCTCCTCGGGAATCCGTCCGAGGATCTCCGGGCCGGGGAGCTTGTCGTGGAGCACCACGTCCGCCGACTCGATCAGCTCGGCGGCCTTCACAGTCATGAGGTCCGGGTCGCCCGGTCCGGAGCCGACGAGGGAGACGGTGCCGACGTCGCCGTCGTTCGCGCCGCCCGGCGTCGCCGCGCCGTCCGCCTCACTCATCGTCGCCCTCCTCTCGGGCTCCCCTCTCGGGCTCCTCGTCGGCCTCGGCCTCCTCTCGGGCGGTCTCGATCAGATCGGCCGCGCCGCGGTCGGCCAAGTCCGCCGCGAACTCCTCGGCGGCCTTCGCGTGCGACCGGATCGGGAGGTCGCGCGTGTCGGCCACCTCCTCGGTGCCGTCGGTCGAGAGCACGCGGACGCGCGTGTGGACGTGTTCGCCCTGCACGAGCGCGGAGACGCCGATCGGGGCGACACAGCCGCCGTTGAGTTCGCCGAGGATCGTACGCTCGACGGTGACCGCGACCCGGGTCCGCGGGTGGTCGATCGCGGAGCGAACGTCCTCGATCACGTCCGGGTCGGTCGCGGTGACGGCGATTGCGCCCTGCCCGGCCGCGGGGACGAACTCCTCGCGGGGGAGCCGGGTCGTCGGCACCTCGTAGAACAGCTCCGAGCGCCGGAGTCCCGCCTCCGCGAGGACGATGGCGTCGTACTCGGTCTCCACCTTCCGCTCCATCGCCGACCGTTCGAGGTCGGAGAGCGAGTCGAACCACTCGTCGACGGTGCGGTCGAACTCCTCGTCGACCTCGTCTTCGTCTCCAGTGCCCTCATCATCGTCTCCCGCACCCTCGTCGTCGCTGAGCGCGTCCCAGTTCGGCTCGTCGGCGTCGCGCTCGGCGTCGTCGCCTCCCTCGTCGCCCGTCTCCGCCGTCGCCGCGCGCGCCTCGCCCGAGGCGATCAGTCGGCGCTCGTGTTCCGCCTGCAGGCGTGGGGCGAGCAGCTTCTCGATCCGGGTGTCGACGTTGCCGCGGAGGGGCTCAACGACGAGGTCCGGGCGCGCGGCCTTGATCTGGGCGGTCCGCCGGAGCGATCCGGTCCCGACGACGGAGCCCGACGGGAGGGCCTCGACGCCGAGGCCGTCGGGATGGACGAGCACGTCGCCGGAGGGCGCGCGCTCGGGGACGCCGGCGACGACCATGTCGTCCATCCCCTCGGTGGGGACGTCCTTCAGGGAGTGGACGGCGAGGTCGGCGTCGCCGTTCAGCACCTCCTCGTCGAGCGATCGAACGAAGGCGCCGGTCTTGCCGAGGCGGTGGATCAGCTCGTCGGGGATCTGGTCGCCGCGGGTCTCGACGCGCCGGATCTCCACGTCGCGACGGCGGCTCGATAGGGCGTCGCGGACGGTCCCGGCCTGCCGGAGGGCCAGGTCCGACCCGCGCGTGGCGAGCCTGAGCGTATCGGTCATACCCGGATCGAGGTCCCCCGCGTTCAAAAGCGCACTAGTTCGGGCGCGACGGTGAAGTGCGACCGGAACGCCGGATCGCGACGTGAGTGGCGATACCTGACCGCAGTGGCGCGCCTCCGAGCCGCCGCCATCGGCGGCCGCGAGGAACCCGCGAGGGCGCCGGCGCCTAGGCCGGGCTACCAGCGACTATTTATAAACAGTCTGTCGGGCGTTCGAACGGGGCCACTGCGACGGCGGCGATCTGCGATGACCGTTCGCCCGACGCCTCGGTGAACGGACCAGTCGCCGATAGGAACCGCTTGCGAGAGACGGCGGTCGCCGTCATCGCGGGAACTGCCGCCGTGTGCTCTACAAGCCAACTTTTATTACCGTCAGAGGAGGCCATACTGCAATTAGTGCTACAGAATCTGGGTATCCTCGGACAACTATACACCGGCGTCTTCGCGCTTAGCGGTCTCGTCTGCTTCGCCGCTATCTTCCGGGCGCGGAAGTTTCAGGATCCCGATGTTCGTCGGGGACTGGTGGGGTTGCTCGCCACGACGGGCGGGTGGGCACTCCTCAGAGCCGCCGGGTTCCTGCTGCCCGATCCGTTCCGTGTGCCGGCGTACATCGTCGGACTCGCCATCGGGTTCGCCACCGTCTGGGCGTGGCTCTACTTCTGTTCCGCCTACTCCGGACGGACCTACCACCGCAACACGTCGCTCCGACGGGTGAGTGCGGTCGTCTTTCTCACCGTGATCGCGGTCAAAGCCACGAATCCGATCCACGGGGCGTACTTCACCGCGAGGGAGGTGTCGACACCGTTCGTCTACCTCGCGGTGGAACACAACGTGCTCCACTGGACCGCGACAGGCCTGTCGTACGTGCTGTCGGCGGTCGGGCTATTCATGATCTTCCAACTCTTCTTCGAATCGGGGTACGACACCCGCCCTCTCAGCGCGCTGTCAGTCTTGATCGGACTCCCGGTCGTGCTCGACGTCGTCGCGCAGTTCACGCCGCTGCTCATCAACATCATCTACGCGCCCATCGGGGTGGCGGTGTTCGCGGTCGGCGTGCTGTTCGT
>ENA-ORDC01001534-ORDC01001534.1-marine-metagenome-genome-assembly--contig:-NODE-1534-length-16668-cov-6.989874_pt1 | contig 16668 bp, 14 predicted proteins | sample MGYA00237783_ERZ508515 | MGnify/ENA primary metagenome ERZ508515 (study PRJEB26186, sample SAMN06268792) | marine metagenome | isolation source: Eden Landing Ponds, San Francisco, CA, USA | place... | reverse complement strand
GTGGTTGACGATGGCGAGGGTGAAGGAACCGGCCGCCTCGAAGGAGTCCGGTACCTCGACGGCGTGGACCCCATCACGGTTGACGTGGACGGACAATTCCCCGGTCACACGATACCCTGCGCGCGGCCGGTAGAAAAAGGTTCAGGCCAGGACGGGCCGGCACAGTTCGGGCCAGGATGGGTCTGGCCGAACCGAGTACTGCCAGAATGGGTCGTGCCGGACAGTCCAGACAGGATGGGTCGTGCCGGACTGACCAGCCGGGATGGACCGTGCCGGTAGGGGGAGTGAGGGCACCGTGGTCGGCTGGCAGTGGACCGAACTAGAGTGGACCGATGCTAGGCTGGTGCCTCCTCGCGCATGTCGGGGGGCAGCAGATTCGGGATACCGTCCTCGATGGGGTAGCTCTCGCCACACTCCGTACACGAGAGCGTCCCGGCGAGAATCTCGGTCTCGTCTCGCTGGTCGACTGTCAGTTCCAGCTCGTGCTTGTCGAGGGGACAGCACAGAATTTCCACGAGGTCCTCCTTCATACCCGCACTACGGACGGCCTGCAGAAAAGCATTTGCGCTTCGGTCGATTCCGGTCCCGGCGCCCGCTCGGCACCAGTCTCCCCTCCGGTGCAGGACGGGCGGTCACTTCGACTGGACGGGGAGCGTCTCGAACAGCGCCTGGACGTCGAACACCGTCACCGCTTCGTGACGGTCGCCCTGAAAGTTGAAGCGGTGGGAGTTCTCCTGGACCGCCGGCGAATCGAGGTTTTCGAACAACGCCTGCACGTCGGCCACGTCGACGGTGCCATCGCCACGGACATCCCGGTACCGTCCGTCACCATCGAGATCCCGCGGCGGGTCGGAGCCTGTGACGGGTTTCAGGTCGAGCCGGATGTCGGCGGTGGTCGTGGCCTCCGGCCGGACCTCGACCGTCTGCTCGACCGGCTGAAAGCCGCGTTCCTCGACCCGAACCGAGTACGTCGTCGGTGGCAGCGAGAGGCTGAACTCGTCGCCCCCCACGACGGTCCTCGCCCCAATGGTTCCCCCGGTCTCCGCGTTGCGTGCCTCGATAGCGACGGGACCGTCGAGAGCGGGCCCGCTCACGGTTCCCCGGAGCACGCCGTTCGGCCGTCGCAGGGCACCGAACTGTCGTTCGACGATTTCGGCCACGGCACTCTCGCCGCCGAAATCCATCGCGGCTGGTTTGAAGTAGTTGCAGTGGGCGGTGACGCGCCCGGTGAGGTCGACGTCGACGTAGTTGGCTGGCGTCTCGGCACACGCCGCGCCCTCGCAGCCGATGGCCGCGAAGTCTCCGTCCTCGAAGGGCGCACCCTCGCAGATTATCTGGTCCCCCTCGGAGTGGTAGTTGTACACGTCGCCCTGGACGGAGTCGGTGATGCCCGGGGCGTAGTCGCCGTCGGCGCAGACCGACTCGGGGCTCGGACTGCCCCCGAGCAGCCCGACCGAGGACACAGTGACGTCGGTGTCGGCAAGCGACGTGAGTGACTCGAGGACGAGTTCGGCGCCCAGGGAGTGCGCGAGCAGGACCAGTTGGTCGTAGTTTCCCGCTCGCGCTTCGAGCCAGGTCGAAAGCGTCGCTGCAGCGTCGGTGGGATCGCCACCGGACTCGGTGGCCGGCCACATGCCCGCGACCAGCGGGACATCGAGACTCTGTTCGGCGAGTGCCGCCACGAGGGCGCTGGCCTGGAGGTCTCCGCCCACGTCGATGAAGTCGAGGTCGCCGAACATGCCGTGGACGTACAGCACGAGCGCTCCGTCAGTGGGGACTGTGCCGCGTTCGACGGCGTCCTCGCCACTCAGGTCGAGCTGGTCGTCGACGACGCCCGGCCAGTCGGCGATGCACTCGCCAGTCGAGAACTGCTGCTGTGTTGGTTCGTCGGCCGTGACGGGGACGCCACAGGCGACGATGGCGCCAGCACCGGCCATTCCCGACAGCAGCGTCCGTCTGTTGTACGGTCTCTCTCCCCCGTGCATACCAGAGAGAAAGGAGCCTGAGACACTAAATAGTTGTAGCCTGGTGAGCGTGACCCCGCGTCGAGACTCGAGGTGTGAAACACGGCCTCGTCTGAGTCCACTCTCACTCGGCCTTCCGGTCGCAGTCCAGGACCTCGATACCGGGTAGTGAGCGACCCGTCAGCGCGTTGATGTAGGCCCCACCGGCAATCGAGACGTGGGAGAACGCGGACTCGTCCATGCCGTACATATCGATGACACGAGAGGTGTCGCCGCCGCCGACAACCGAGAAGCAGTCGGTCTCGGCGATGGCTTCGAGCACGCCGACGGTGCCGTCCGCGAACCGCTCGTCCTCGAAGACGCCGAGCGCGCCCTTCACGAACACCGCGTCGGACTCGCGGATGGGCGGTTCGTACGCCGCGACCGTCTCCGAGCCCACGTCGAGGTACCCCTCCGTCTTCTCGTCGATGTCGTCGACGGCGACCTCCGCGCGGTCACCGTCAGGGCCCTCGTACGCGAGGTCGGTCGCGAGCCGGATCGCGTCGCCGCGCTCGTCGAGCACCGACTCGATCAGCTCGCGGTTCTCCTCCCACTGCTCGTCGAACAGGTCCATCCCCCCTACGTCGTGACCGACGGGGTGGCCCGCGGCGCGCAAGAAGAGCTCGCCGGCGACGCCGCCGAGCAGGAAGCGGTCGACCCGGTCGTCCAACGCGTCCATCACGCCGATCACGTCGGTCGCCTTCGTCCCGCCGACGACCATCGTCACCGGCCCGTCGAACTCCCGTGTCGCGATGGCGGTGTTGGCCTCGTACTCCGTCTCCATCACGCGACCGGCGTAGGCGGGGAGGACGAGCGGGAATCCGACCAGCGAGGCGTGCTTCCGGTGGGCCGCCGAGTAGGCGTCGTTGACGTAGGCGTCGAAGCGCGGCGCGAGCGTCTGAACGAACTCCGTCTCGACCTTCTCCTCGGGCGACGCCTCGGGGAGCTCGTCGTCGCACATCCGGGTGTTCTCGAGGAGGAGCACCTCGCCCGCACCGAGCGCGTCGATCGCCGCCAGCGCCTCATCGCCGTAGGTGTCGGCGACGAACGCCACGTCGCGATCGACGTGGCCGGCGAGGATCTCGGCGTGGCCGGCGAGCGACGTGAAGTCGTCGCGACCGGGGCGGCCCTGGTGGGCCATCAGGACGACGCGGTGGCCGGCGTCGGCAAGCTCGCGGACCGTCTCCGCGTGGCGCTCGAAGCGGCGGTTGTCCTGCGGTTCTCCGTCCTCGATCGGGGAGTTGAGGTCGAGTCGAACGAGGACGCGCGAGTCTGCCGGGAGGTCGTCGATGGTGTCGAACGTAGCCATGGGTGAACGGTCGTCGATGAGATATTTAAGCGGTGGTTCTCCGGGGGAACGTTGCCGTCGGCGAGCTGTGCCGCGGAGCGGGTCGACCGCTTACGCCTCGTCCTGAACGTACGCGGCCATGTCGAGCATCCGGTTCGAGAAGCCGTACTCGTTGTCGTACCAGGTGAGGATCTTCAGGAGCTTCCCGCCGGCGACGACGTTCGTCGACTGCAGGTCGACGTAGCTGGAGAACGGGAGACCGACGATATCGCTGGAGACGACCTCGTCGTCGGTGTAGCCGAGCACGCCCGCGAGCGGGCCGGAGTCGGCGGCCTCGCGGAAGGCGGCGTTCACGTCCTCCTCGGTGACGGTCTCGTCGAGGCTGACGACGAACTCGGTGATCGAGCCGTTCGGAACCGGAACGCGCATCGCCATCCCGTCGATCTTCCCCTCCAGCTGCGGGAGGACTTCCTGGGCGGCGCCCGCGGCGCCCGTCGAGGTCGGCACGATGTTCTCGGCGGCCGAGCGGCCGCGGCGGGTCTTCGCCTTCGGGCCGTCGATGAGGCTCTGAGAGCCGGTGTACGCGTGGACGGTGGTGAGGGTGCCGGCGTCGATGCCGAACTCGTCGTCCAGCACCTTCGCGACCGGCGTGATGGAGTTGGTCGTGCAGGAGGCGTTCGAGATCACGTCGTCGCCCTCGTACTCGTCGTGGTTGACGCCGTAGACGAGCTGTTTGACCGGCTCCTCGCCCTTCGGGGGCGCCGAGATGATCACGGTGTCCGCGCCGCCGTCGAGGTGCGCGCTCGCGTCCTCGCGGGTGCGGAAGACGCCCGTACACTCCAGCGCCACGTCCACGTCGAGCTCGTCCCACGGGAGGTCGGCGGGGTCCTGCACGTTGTACAGGTCCACCGAGGTACCGCCGATCGCCAGCGCGTCGCCGTCGCGCTCGACACCGTCGAGCCGCCCCATGACGGTGTCGTACTTCGCGAGGTACGCCATGTCGTCGAAGTCCATCACGTCGTTGATCCCGACGAGCTCGATCCGCGGCGACGCCAGCACCGCGCGGAAGACGTTTCGCCCGATCCGACCGAACCCGTTGAGGCCCACCCGAACGACCTCGTCGTCGCTCACGTCGTCGTCCGCGGCGAGATATGATTTACTCATGTTCGAAAAAGGCGAGCCCAGATACTTAAATCCGACCGAGTCGCCACGAGACAGTCACTATCGTTCGTTTTCGTTACGATCGGCTCGGTCCGCCGGCCGGCCGGTCCGCCGGCCGGCCGGGGCCCGTCGGTTCGGGGGTCAGCGGGAACCGACGACACTCACAGACGCCGCGTACCGTACGCACAGCCCCGAACAGCGGCGAGGACGGTCGTGGACAGAAGGCTTATCGGGATCAGCGTCGTCACGTGAGACATGGACAGAGACGACCGTGACGATCCGTTCGGCGACTTCTTCGAGGAGATCGAACGGATGATGAACGAGATGGCCAACGGGAACCCCGGAAGCGAGGACGCCGGCTTCGGCTCGGCGACGCACGTCGACGCGTACACGACCGACGACGGCGTGCGACTCATCGCCGATCTCCCGGCCGTCTCGAAAGAGGAGCTCTCCCTGCAGTGCGACGGGGAGGCGCTCACCATCTCCGCGGCGTCCGACCGGCGGGAGTACGACGAGACCGTCGAACTCCCCGTTCCGGTCGACGAGCACTCGGCGGACGCGACGTTCAACAACGGCGTGCTGGAGGTCGCGTTCGACCGCGACGACGACTCCGCCTCGATCGACCTGGAGTAGCCGCCGCACCCCTCCGACCCGCCTTCCCTTTCACTCTCCAGCCGCCGCGGTCCGCTCGATCAACGCCGCGAGCCGGTCGTAGAAGTCTGGCTCGTACTTCGCGGCCGCGTCGACCGTCGGCCGCGCGTTCGTCTCGTTGACGACCAGCCGGCCGTCCGCCTCCAAGAGATCGACGCCGAGATAGTCGATTCCGAGCGCTTCAGCCGTTCTTTCGGCCAGTTCGCGCGCGCGGTCGGGGAGGTCGACCCCCGTGGCCGCCGCGCCGCGGTGGACGTTGTGTTTCCACCGGCCCTCCTCGACCGCGTCGGTGGGGAGTTCCCGCTCGACGGCGCCCGCGTACGCGCCGTCGACGACCATCGCTCGGTAGTCGCGCGCGTCGGGGAGGAACTCCTGGATCAGATACGACTTGTCGCCGGTCGCGCGGTAGTCGTGGACGAGGTTCAGGTAGTCGACGACGCCCAGAAGCGAGTCGAGGTCGCTCGCGGTCGCGACGCCGACCCCGCGAGTCGCGGAGTTCGGCTTGACGACGACCGGGTAGGAGAACGGCTCGACGGCCTCGGTGACGACCGCCTCGTCGACGGGATTCGACACCATGGTGGTTCGCGGCGTCGGGAGCCCGGCGTCGGCGAGCGCGGCGATCACGCCCGCCTTGTTCCGGGAAGTGAGGACGGCATCCCGGTCGTTCACCCACGGCACCGACAGCCGCGCGTCGACCACGGCGCCCTCCATGAGTCGGGAAGGGTAGACGAAGCCGGCGTCGAAGCCGTCGAACTCGCCGGCCGGTTTCCCGCTGGGTCCGTCCCCCGACCCGCCCCCGGAGACGCGGAGCGACCGCTCTGTCGCCTGCACGTGGACCACCGCGATTCCGCGGTCGGCGAGCGGCTCGCGCACGCGCTCGAACGTCTCCTCGCCGGTCGTCATCGCGAGCCGGAGCATACGTTCGCTCGGAACCGTTCGGACTTAAAAATCGCGAGAGGCGAGTCGAGCCCCGTTCACTGGAGGTGACCTTCCTCGCGGAGCTGTTCGGCCTCGCTCTTCTCGTAGCGCCACGAGATGTCACCCTTCTCGTCCTGCCAGTCCCACGGCTCGACGAGGACGATGTCGTCTTCCCGGATCCAGACGCGCTTTTGCATCCGGCCGGGAATCCGCGCAGTCCGCTCTTTCCCGTCCGCACAGCGCACTCTGACTCGGTTCGCGCCGAGCATCTCGACGACCTCCGCGAACACCTCGTCGTCGTCGGGCATCCGGAGGTCGTTTCGACCGTCGCCGTCTCCGTTGCTCATGCGTACGCGGTGATACGCGCTCTCAAAGATAAAAGGGCCGCTCTCCGCGCGGAAACACTCTTTTTAAATCGCGACGCGGCGATGCGGGACGCATGCGCGACACCCTCGGGTCAGAAGGCATCGCCGGCGTCGTGGTCGTCCTCATCGCGGTCGGGGTTCTGACCGTCCACGACCCGATCGTCGGCGCGGGTGTTATGATCCTGTTGGCCGGCCTCGCGCTGATAGCGAAGGGGATCGCGGATTCGACGATGCGGGCGTTCGGACTCAAGTAGCGGTCACGCGTCCCGTTGGGGGAGTTTCGAGGGGGCGCGTTTCGCCGCGCTCCCGAAAGAGTGATAATCCGCGACCGCCGCGAACCGATATGGTCGACGTACCCGCGGTCGCCGTCGAACTGATCGAGCTCCTCGCCGTCGTCGCCGGCGCGGGCGCCGCCTCGGCGATCGGCGTCCTGCTGGAACGCTTCGGGCTCACCGCGGCCACCGCCGGCGACCTCGCGCTCGGCGCGTGGGCCGTCGGGATGGGCCTGCTCGCGCTGTACGTCGGGGTCGTCGCGCTCGGCTACGAGCAGGCGCTCCCCCGCCTGCAGCGGCTCGCCGCCGGCGAGTGAGGCTCCGGCGCCGGCCGCGACGGCGACCTGCGGTTACAACTCCCCGTCTGCCGCCAGTTTCCTGACCGCGCTCGCCCGGTCGCGGATCGCGGCCAGTTCCGAATCGCTCTTGTCGTCGAGGTGCGAGTACATCAGCCCCATCCGACCGGTGCCGCGCAGCATCTCCTCGTTCTCCGCCAGGAAGTCCCAGTAGAGCGCGTTGAGCGGGCACGCCCCCTCGCCCGTCGTCCGCGAGACCGCGTACGGGCAGGACGCGCAGTAGTCGCTCATGCGGTTCACGTAGCTCCCGGAGGCGGCGTACGGCTTCGAGGAGAGCACGTCCGTGCCGAACGACCCCATCGCGACGACGTTCGGCGTGGTGACCCAGTGGTAGGCGTCGACGAAGCCGAGGTGAAACCACTCGTTCAGTTCCGCCGGGTCGGTCCCGTAGAGCAGCGCGACGTTCGAGAGCACCATCAGCCGCTCGACGTGATGCGCGTAGCCGTGCTCGCGGACGTGGCCGACCGCCTCGAAGAGGCAGCGCATGTCGGTGTCGCCGTCCCAGTAGGCGGGCGGGAGGTCCGCCGACTGCTCCAACCGGTTCGCCGCCGCCAGCGCCGGCATCGCCTCGCGGTAGACGTGTCGGGTGAACTCCCGCCACCCGAGCACCTGCCTGACGAACCCCTCGGCGGCGTTGAGCGGGACGGGAGCGGCGCCAGCAACCGACGCGCGACCCGACCCGAAGTCGTCAAGCGGCGTCGCGTTCGGATCGATCCCACCGTCCTCCTCGGGGTCGTACGCGCCCGGCTCGACGCCTCGGTCCTCGTAGGCGACCTCGACCGCCCGGACCGGCTCGCGCGGATTCAGGAGTCCGAGGTTGATCGCGGGCGAGAGCAGCGAGTGCGAGAGGAACGGCTCCCCCTCGACCATCGCGTCCTCGTAGCGCCCGAACGACGGGAGCCGGTCGCGGACGAAGGCGTCGAGCGCCGCTCGGGCCTCTCCGCGGGTGACCGGCCACGCGAAGCCGTCGAGCGAGTCGCTCCCCCACGTGTCGAACCGCTCGCGGACCCACGCGTGGGTCTCGCGGGTGAGGTCGTCGGGATCGAACCGCGGCCGTTCGGGGGGTTCCCAGTCGTCGGGCGGCGTCTCTCGGTTCAGGTCGTCGTAGTTCCACTCCCCGCCGACCGGCTCGTCGCCGTCCATCAGCACGCCCGTCTCGCGGCGGACGTGGCGGTACCAGTTCTCCTGTCGGTAGCGCCTGTCGGCGCTCCCGTCCTCGCCGACGATCAGTCCCGCCGCTTCCCCGTCCGGTTTGCCGGCCCACTCGTGCCAGTCGGCGGGCGTCGTCCAGAACAGCTCGTTGTCCAGCAGCTCCAGCGAGCCGCCGCGCTCGGCGACGAGCTCCCGGAACCGGTCGCCCGCCCCGTGGCTCGCGGGGCGCATGAGCCGGAGGTCGGCGTCGCCAGGCGCGCCGGCGAACTCCTCGCCGAAGAACCGATCGAGCCCGTCGCCGAACGACTCGGCTCGGAGATACGTCACGTCGTGACCCCGGTCGCGGAGCCGATCGCGGAAGTGGCGCATCGCCGAGAACACGAGCGTCAGCTTGTGGGCGTGGTACGGCTTCCGGTCGGCGAACCCGTGGGCCTCGATCAGCAGCACGTCGTCGGCCCGGTCGAGCACGTCGAGGTCGGGGTTGAGCTGGTCGCCGAGCAGCCAGCAGGTCGTCCGGTCGCTCACGAAACGATCAACGGTCCCGACTCTCATAGCTCCGGCGGCGTCGACGCGGCCGCGGCGGTCCCGAGTCGTCCGCGCCTCCGCGCCGCCCCCGGCTCCGCGTCATCCGCGGCTTTTTGTCGGCCCGTCGTGTCGAGCGACCCATGGACGACATTCTCACGAACTGGCTGCTCGGGCTGATCGCCGCCCTCCTCGCCGTCCTCGTGCTCGACTCGACCGGAGAGTCCTTCCTCGCGCCGCTCTCCCCGGTCGCGAACGTGCTCGCGCTCGTGACGTTCCTCGCGTTCGTCCTCCTCACCGGCGCGTTCCTCGTGTACACCGCGTCGTTCCGGGACCTCTAGCGCGCGCTCTCGCGGCTCGCATTTAGTCGGGTAAAAAAGAAAAAGCGGCTGTTCGGACCGCTCGCGCGCGTCAGCGACGGCGCGCGAGCAGCGCGGCACCGAGCAGCGCGAGCAGCGCGACGACCGGGCCGAACCCGGGCGCCTGCTCTTCGAGCGGCGTGTCGCCGCCGCTCTCGGCGTCGGTGCTCTCCGAGTCGCCGCCCTCGGCGTCGGCGGTCGCGTCGCCCTCGACGACCGAGACGCTGCCGGCGTCGACGCCGTCGACGGCGAACGAGTACTCGCCCGCCTCGTCGACCGGCGTCGAGAACAGCACCTCGATCGACTCGCCGGCGGGCACCGTCACCCGCTGGTCGGTGCGCTCCTCGCCGTCGACGAGCAGCGTGACGGTCGCCGCGCCCTCGGCGGCACCGTCGTTCGTCACGGTCGCGCTCACCTCGACGACCTCGCCCGCGGCGACTTCATCGGCGGTGACGCCCGCCTCCGTCACCGCGACGTCCGCGGTGGCGACGCCGACCGCGAACGGCGAGAACGCGTCGATCTGCGCGGCGAACTCGTAGCGGTCGCCGTCCGCGGAGACCGCTTCGGTGTCGAGCCGCTCCCACCCGTCCGCGTAGTGGTACAGCGCCACGTCCTCCGCGGACGCGTTCGCCGGGAGCGACGCCGGATCGACCGCGAACCGCAGCGTCGCGGACCGGATCCGGTCGGTGCCGATCGGCTCCACGTCGAGGTAGCCGACCGCCTCGGCGTCGTCCAGCGCGGACGCGCCGCCGGTCGGCCGCTCGGCGACGTTCGTCACTTCGATGCGGTAGTCGTCCGGTTCGAGCCGGTGATCGACGGTCATCGACCGGAGCGAGACGCCGGCACCGGAGGCGGCCCCGTCGACGTCGACGTCGACCGGATCGTTACCCGGGACGTCCTCGACGCGAAGCGTCGCGCCGTCGTCGACGGGAATGACGTCGACGCTCGGACCGTCTGGCGTCGAAGCGCCGACCTGTCCGCCACCGCCGCCACCGCCGCCACCGCCGCCACCGCTCGGCGCGCCGGAGGAACCGCCGTCGCTACCGTCGCTACCATCGCCGCCGTCGCTGCCGTCGCTACCGTCGCTGCCGTCGCTGCCATCGCTACCGTCGCTGCCGTCGCTACCGTCGCTGCCGTCGCTACCGTCGCCGCCGTCACTGCCGTCGCCGCCGTCCGGATCGTCTCCGAGCGACGGGAACGTCAAGTCGACTTCGACGGCCTCGCCGGGCTGGCACTCGGCGGTTTGGTTCGCGCTCACGCCGCTCGCGAGCTGGAACTCGACGGTGCCGCTGTCGCCTTCGGCGCACTGAACGGTGAGCCGATCGGCGAGCGGGTCCGCGCCACCATACTGACCGTCACCGTCGACCGTGGTCTCGTCGACGACCTCGCCGTCGAGGACGGCCTGGACCGTCGTGCCTTCTGGCGCTGGCTCACCGTCGACCGCGGCGGACCCGTAGAACTCAGCCGGCGGATTCGGCTGCGCGGCCGCCGGAGCGGCGGCGGCCAGCGGCGCGAGCAGGACCACGGCGACGACGAGCAGCGTTCTGGTGGTGTGCGTCATGAGTCTTCGTTACTCGATCTCGTCTTCCTCTTCGTCCGTTTCGAGCGTCTGGATCTCCTCCAGCGCCGTGGCGCCCGAGTCGGGCAGCGTACCGGTGACGCTCGCGTCCTCGGTGCCGGCGTCGACGCTCACCCAGTACCCGGTGTACGGGCTCACGATCTGGTTACCGGGCTCGTCGCCCAGGACGCTGAACGAGGGCGCCTGGCCGGAGGCGTCCTCGGTGCTCTCGAACCACAGCGGCTCGCCGTCCCGCGTCGCCGTCGTGTCGTCCACGAAGTCCGGCTGGTCGGCGGCGTTGCCGTAGAGGTGGCTCACCTGCGCTTCGTCGCCGTTGAGGACGCTGGAGAACGCGGTGTTCACCGTCGTCTTCTTGGGCGCACCGACGAGGTTCCAGCCCTCGTCGAGCTGCTTCACGCCGGGGCTGGCCGTGCCGTCGGACGGGTACTCGAACGCGACCGTCGCGTCCTCGTCGAGGTCGGTCACGACGAACGCGTCGAGCGCGCCGATCGACTCGTTGGCCATGTCGCCGCCGGGGACGAACTCGTCCTCGGAGGCGTCGTACGCGAACACGGACGCGCCCGCGGGCAGGTCGGAGAAGACCTCACCGACCGTCCCCTCGACCGCCGCCGGGAAGGCGACGACCTGCGGGTCGCTCGTGTTCGGCGTGGCCTCGAGCGTCAGCTCGTGGCCGAACTCCTGCGTGTTCTCCGGCTCCTGCACGCTGACGTCCGACTGCGAGACCGTCAGGAACGGGTCGTAGAGCACGTCGCCCTCGAAGGCGGCGTTCCCGTCGATATCCGAGTGCGAGACGCTCGCGTCGGTGTCGTAGTAGTTGAACAGCGCCTCGACGGTCGTCGGCCCGTCGTTGGCGACGTCGACGGCCTCCTCGTCGAGGAGGTCGTTGTACGCCGCGTACGGCGGCTGTTCGGCGTCGAACGCCTCGAAGTAGATGCCGGTGTCGTACGCGTCGAGCACGTTGCGCTCGACGTCGACCGGCTCGTCGGTGCCGACCGCGTCGATCGCGATGCCGACGCCGACGTCGCTGACGTCGTTGTCGGTCACGCTCGCGTCGACGTCGACCGCGCTTACCGCGATGCCGTCGCCGGCGCTCTCGACGCCGTTCGACTCGACGATCGCGGTCACGGCCGTGTTGACCGTGATGGCGCCGTCGTCGATCTCGCTGATGTCGTTGGCGGCGACGCTCACATCGGCCGCCTCGAAGACGCCGATGCCGGACTCGGCGTCGCTGATGTCGTTGTCCGCGGCGTCGACGTCGGCGACGCCCGTCGCGGTGAGCGCGCTCCCGACGTCGCTGATCGTGTTGCCCTCGGCGGTCACGTTCCCGGCGGTCGAGACAGTGAGGCCCTCGGCGTCGTGGTCCGAGATCGTGTTCGAACCGGCGGTAACGTCGCCTGCATCCAATACATCGACGCCGAACAAGCCGTTACTCTCGACGAGGTTGTCGGACACGTCGAGCGCTTCGACGGCGATGACCCGGATGCCGTAGTTGGCCTCCGCGCTCGGGTCCTGGTTGTTCGTCACGTCGTTTCCGGTCACGGTCGTCGCGCCGTCCGCGACGCCCTCGATGGCGATCCCGTCGTCGGTGTTCGCGTCGACGAGGTTGTCGGTCACGTCGAGCGCGCCGGTGATACCGGTCGCGTCGATGCCGTCGTCGCCGTCCGTCACGTCGTTGCCGGAGACCGCGAGGCCGCCGGAGACGTTGGACGCGGCGATTCCGCCGCCGCTGCCGTCGACGAGGTTGTCGTCGACGGTCGCGCCCGCGCTGATCGCGGACAGGCCGATACCGCCGTCGTCGTTCGCAATCACGTCGTTCGCCGCGACGAGCACGTCGCTCGACTCGGTGATCGAGACGCCCGCACCGACGTCGTCCGCGGCGTCGACCGTGTTGTCTTCGACGGTCGCGGTCTCGGCGCCCGTGATCGAGACGCCCTCGACCTCGCTGTCGAGGATGTCGTTACCGCTCACGGTGACCTCCGAGCCGCCGTCGGCGATGACGCCGCCGAGGTTGTCCTCGATCAGGTTGTTCGCCACGTCGAGGTCGGCGACCGCGCCGGCGTTGACGCCCCACTCGCCGCTCTCGACGATCTCGTTGTTCTCGATGGCCACGTTCGCGGAGCTGTCCAAGACGAGGACGCCGTTACCGTCGGCGCCGTCGATAACGTTGTCCGTCGCAGAGACTCCGTCACCGGCGAGCAAGAGCCCGTCGCCGAAGCCGGCCGACGCGAGGTCGTTGTTCAGGACCACGTTGTTGTCCCCGGCGACCGCGACGTCGTAGGTCGCGTCACCGCCCGACCCGACGGAGGGGAACGCGTTGTTCTCGACCGTCGCGTCGTCGCTCTCTAGGTGGAGCGAGATGCCGGTCGTTCCGTCGTCGTAGCCGGACGGCGTCGCCGTCGTGAACGTGTTGTCCGCGACGGTGTAGCCGTCGGGCTGGCCGTCGCCACCGGAGACCGGCACTCCGGCGACGAACACGAGCTCCTCTGCGCTCGCGTCGGGCGTGACGGTGAACGTGTTGTCGACCAGCGCGTTCCCGTCGTCGGGTGCGCCCTGCGACATCGGCTCCGCGACGAACCCGGACCCGCCGTCGCCGGCGGCGACGATGTTGTGCGAGAAGTCGAGGTTCTTGACGTTGTCAGTCCCGGAGCTCCCCGAGAGGAGCACGCCGACCCCGCCGTCGCCGCCCACGATCGTCATGTGGGTGACGGTGAGGCCGTCGGTCTGTACGTCGAGCGCGGGCTCTGAGGGGTCATCGGCCACGAGCCGCACGCCGTCGAACTGATCGTCGCCCTCGTCTTCACCGATCAGGTCGACGTTCGTGTCGACGACGACGTTCTCCTCGTAGTCGCCCTCTCTGACGTACACGGAGAAGGCGGACTCGGCCTCCTCCAGCGCCGGTCCGAGCTCGTTGAATATCTGGTCCGATTCGTTCACTTCGCCCTCCTCGAAGTCGTCGTCGACGAGGATCTCGTCGCTCTCGAGATCGTCCTCGCCGGAGGGGAAGTCGCCTGTGTGATCCGCTGCCGCGGGGCCGACTGCGACCCCGGCCACGGCGACCATCGATACGACCATCGCCAGGGCCATCAGTACGGCCCCGGCCGACTGCCGAACGCTTCCACCGTCCGTGTCTGTCGAATACATGATTGGCTGTGACGCCGAAGTATTGTACAACAATAGCACATATTAGTGCGTTTACCGTACATTTGTGTCGGATGCTGTTCGCAGAACAGGCGAACAAGAACATTTAGCGCACACAATACACACGCCGTATTTTCACGAATCGCGGACAGACGAAGCCAGTCGCACGTTTAGTAGTTCCGCACTCGAATCGGCAGTCGTGATAGCGTACTTCGCGAACCTGTGCGCACCACGCACAAAACGCAATACGTGAATCCGTCCGCGGTTCGCAGCAGTGCGGTATCGACGCAGTCGGCCGATTTCTCTCGACCGATCGACTCTGGTGGCCCGATCGACGCGACGCGGCGACGGTTCTCGCCGTCGTCCGCCCGCGGCTCACGGCGACTTGGGACCGATCGACCGGCACTTCGTTCTCACCGGCTCTCCGACCACGAGAATTCACCGCGGCGCTCGACCGAGCCGAATCGTGCGCCGTCGCGCTCGCGTCATCGGGGCGCTCGGGCGGTCGGACGCGTCGCCCGGACCCGCACTCCCGCGCTCGCGTGGCCGGTCGCGCGGACCGCACGCTTTCGAGCCTCCCCTCTCGTGTGCGCCGCGCACGAGTGCGCGCACCGCTCGTCGAACCGCCGAGAAGAGCGAAAGTCGCCGTTCGAACCCGCTTACTCCCGACTCTCTACCATGTGCGTGCGTTGCTCGAATCGCTCGAAGCGGTCATCCGCCCACGCTCGGACGTCGTCGTCGACGTCGAACCGCAACAGCACCCTGACGAGGTTGTCGCCGTCGGTCGTCCCCAGTTGGACCCCCTCCGCGGCGGCCCCGACGTAGTACGGCAGCGTTCCGTCGTACTCCAACACCGTACAGTGTCGGCAGACGTCAGCGAACAGCTCCGCGTACCGGTCGGTCGAGCGCAGCCGGTCGACCGCCGCCGACTCCAAGACGATCTCGACCTCGCCGTCGTCGGTCCGGGCCGTCCGTCGGCACGCCTGGAGGATCTGCCGGTTCACGGACGGCAGCGCCGCGCGGACCGTCGTCGCGCGCCGGATGAGCGCGACCTGTTCCTCGACCGGCGCGTACGGGTTCGTCGGGTCGGCCGTCGTGATGTCCGCGCGCTCGAACTGCCGCAAGTCGAGCCCGAGCTCCTCGACGTCGAGCCAGCGCAGCGCCGGTCGGAGCTCGACCGCCAGCGACGTGCTCTCCGTGAGCGCGATCAGTTCGTCCGCGATCATCCGCCCGCAGTCCGTGATCTCGTACCCGTCCGGGGTGTCCTCGATCCACCCCCGCTCGACCAGGGCGTTCAGGTTCCGCGTCACGGTCGTGCGGACGCCGTCGACTCGCTCGCGGAGCTCCCGTTTCTCCACCGTCCCCAGACGTCGCAGGGAGTCGAGCACCCGGACGCGCACCGGCGACCGGGTGAGGAAGGAGATCTCCTCTATCGCGTCGTCGGTCACGGCGCCGTCGCCGCCCTCGGCATCGCTGTCGCCGTCTGCGCTCCCGGTTACGTCGGTCGCGGCCGGGTCGTTCCGCCCGAGCGACCCGGTCTCCTCCGACCGTCCGCCCGCCGTCGCGTCGACTCCGCTGGACTCTCCCTCGTCGCTCATCCAGTCGCCTCGCCTCTCCGTCTCGACGCCGACTCGGCAATCGATTCGGCACTACCCAGACGATCGCACTGAGAATCGGCCCGAACGTCGCCCCCAACCGTCCGCGCTTGGTTTCTTCGACACACCTGTTAGACATCCAATCATATTGCCCCGTGTGGTATAGTTACATGCCGCTTGCTCGAATTCAGGCGGTGATTGAAGCAATTTTATCCGGTTACACCCCCACAACGACCGATCTTCGTCCGCGTCTTTCGCGGCTTCAACGACCGATTGAACCATTGATACGAGACAGAGAGCCGGATCGTCCCGGCCGGTTCGGCGTCCGGACTCGACGGCGGGATTTTTACTGCGGCTCGCCGTGGCCGGCGTATGGAGTACACCACCCTCGGTTCCACCGGTACGACCGTCTCGAAGATCTGTCTCGGCTGTATGAGCTTCGGGGATACCGACTGGCGCGAGTGGGTCCTCGACGAGGAGGAGGGGACGGAGCTGGTCGAGCGCGCGATCGAGCTCGGGGTGAACTTCTTCGACACCGCCAACATGTACTCGAACGGCGAGAGCGAGCGCGTCCTCGGCGAAGCGCTCGACGGGTACGACCGCGACGAGTTCGTCGTCGCCACGAAGGCGTACTTCCAGATGGACGAGTCGAACCCGAACTCGGGCGGGCTCTCGCGGAAGGCGATCGAACAGGAGCTGTCGAACTCCCTCGATCGGCTCGGCACCGACACGATCGACCTCTACCAGATACACCGCTGGGACGACGACACGCCGATCGAGGAGACGCTCGCCGCCCTCGACGACGCGGTGCGCCGCGGCGACGTGCGCCACGTCGGCGCGTCGTCGATGTGGGCCCACCAGTTCGCGGAGTCGCTCCACGCGAGCGACCGCGAGGGGTACGAGCGGTTCGCCACGATGCAGAACCACTACAACCTCGCGTACCGCGAGGAGGAGCGCGAGATGCTCCCGCTCTGCGAGAAGGCGGGGATCGGCGTGATGCCGTGGAGCCCGCTCGCGCGCGGCTACCTGGCGCGCCCGCACGAAGAAGTCGACGCCACGCTCCGCGGCGAGACGGAAGAGCACCTCTACGCGCACCCCTACCGCGAGGGCGGCGGCCGAGCGGTCAACGAGCGGGTCGAGGAGCTCGCCGCGGAGAAGGGCGTGAAGATGGCCCAGATCGCGCTCGCGTGGCTGTTCCACAAGGAGCCGGTCGACACGCCCATCGTCGGCACGACGAGCGTCGAACATCTCGAGGACGCGGTCGAGGCGCTCGACATCGACCTCTCCACGTCGGACGTCGAGTGGCTCC
>ENA-ORDC01001533-ORDC01001533.1-marine-metagenome-genome-assembly--contig:-NODE-1533-length-16680-cov-2.943866_pt1 | contig 16680 bp, 17 predicted proteins | sample MGYA00237783_ERZ508515 | MGnify/ENA primary metagenome ERZ508515 (study PRJEB26186, sample SAMN06268792) | marine metagenome | isolation source: Eden Landing Ponds, San Francisco, CA, USA | place... | reverse complement strand
TCGCGACGTTCACCCGCGAGTTCGCCGACGCGTACAACGCGTTTTACAGGGAGTGTCCGGTGGTGACCGCCGAGGACAGACCCGAGAAGGTGGAGCCGGAGGATCCGGGCGGCATGGACGTGCCGCACCAGGACAAGCTGGTGATGAACGAGGACGCCGGCGGCTCCGGCGACCGGATCGAGCGCCTGCTGCCGCCGCCGGAGACGCCGCAGCCGCCCGAGGGCAGCCAGCAGGCCCAGACCAGCGAGCCGGCCCCGTCGGCCGAGACGACGGATGGCGGCGCCGACGGCATCGAAGACACTCAGGAGGTCGCCGAACTGCCGGAGACCACGCCCGAGGAGAGCGGCGCCGAGCAGCCGGAAAGCGGCGCTGAGGGCGGCGACGACCAGGCGGCCGATAGCGGCTCCGGCATGCCGGACACGCCGGCGGCTCCCGGCGAGAGCGGGCAAGATGGCGCCGGCAGCGCGGCGACGCAGGCGGCGGAACCGGCCGAGTCCCAGGACACGCAGACCGCGGCGGCCGAGCCGACGCAGTCGGAGAGCGCCGCCACGGACGCGGAGCAGGCCGCGCCGCAGGACGGCGGCTACGCGGTGCAAATCGCCGCGCTGCGCGAGAAGGCGTCGGCGGAGCGCGCCTGGCAGAGCCTGCAGGACAAGTACCCGGACCTGCTGGGCGGTCGCGAGCTGCTGCTGCAGTCGGCGGAGGTCGAGGGCCGGGGTACCTTCTGGCGCGTGCGCACCGGGCCGTTTGCCGACCGCGCGGCGGCCAACGCGCTGTGTTCCCGGCTCAAGGCGCAGGGCCAGGACTGCCTGGCCGTCAGCCGGTAGCCCGGGGTGGCGCGCGCCGTCGTCCTGGGCTGTTCGGGGCCGCGCCTGACCGGCGACGAGCGCGCCTTCTTCGCCGAGGCGGACCCGCTCGGCTTCATCCTGTTCAAGCGCAACGTGCGCGCGCCCGACCAGGTGCGCAGCCTGGTGGCGGAGCTGCGCGCGGCGGTCGGGCGCGCCGACGCGCCGGTGCTGATCGACCAGGAGGGCGGCCGGGTGCAGCGCCTGCAGCCGCCGCACTGGCGCGCCGCGCCGGCGCCGGCGGCGTTCGGCCGGCTGGCGCGGCGCGATCCCGAGGCGGCGCGCACGGCGGCCTGGACCAATGCCCGGCTGCTGGCGCATGAGGTCGGCGAGCTGGGCATCAGCGTCGACTGCACGCCGCTGCTGGACCTGCCGGTACCGGGCGCGCATGACGTGATCGGCGACCGCGCGTTCGCCGGCGATCCGGAGACGGTGACCGAGCTGGCCCGCGCAGTCTGCGACGGCTTGCTGGCGGGCGGCGTGCTGCCGGTGGTTAAGCACGTGCCCGGCCACGGCCGCGCCACCGTCGACAGCCACGCCGAGCTGCCGCGCGTCACCGCCGGTCATAACGAGCTCTCCGAGCACGACTTCAAGCCGTTCCGCGCCCTGAACGACGCGCCCTGGGCGATGACCGCGCACGTGATCTACGACGCGCTCGATCCCGAGCGCCCGGCCACGACCTCGCCGGACGCGATCGCGCGGGCGATCCGCGGCGAGATCGGCTTCGAGGGCGTGCTGATCTCCGACGACCTGTCGATGAAGGCGCTCTCGGGCAGCTTCCGCAGCCGGGCGGAGGCGGCGCTGGCGGCCGGCTGCGACCTGAACCTGCATTGCAACGGCGACCGCCGCGAGATGGAGGCGGTGGTGCAGGGCAGCCACGCGCTGGACGGCCGCCCGGCCGAGCGCGTCGCCGCCGCCGAGCGCCGCCGCACCGCCAACGTGGCCGACTGCGACCCGGCCGAGCTGCGGCGCCAGCTTGACGCGCTGCTGGAAGCCGCGTAGCGAGGTCGGATGCGGCCCGCGCCGGCCGCCCGCGCCAGAGCGAGGACCCGCGCCGCCTTGAGCAACGTCGTCCCCTTCGAGGAAGACCCGCCGCACCGCGACGCCGAGGGCAACCCCGAGCGCCTGGTGGTCGACCTGGGCGGCTTCGAGGGGCCGATCGACGTGCTGCTGCAGCTGGCGCGCGACCAGAAGGTCGACATCACCCAGCTGTCGATCCTGTCGCTGGCCGAGCAGTACCTCGCGTTCGTCCGCGAGGCGCGGCGGCTGCGGCTGGAGCTGGCCGCCGACTACCTGGTGATGGCGGCCTGGCTGGCGTTCCTGAAGTCGCGCCTGCTGCTGCCGGAACCCGAAAGCACCGAGGAGGAGCCGTCCGGCGCCGAGATGGCCGCCGCGCTGCGCTTCCAGCTGCAGCGCCTGGAGGCGATGCAGAACGCCGGCAAGCAGCTGATGGCGCGGCCGCAGCTGGGCCAAGACGTGTTCGCCCGCGGCGAGGCGATGGAGCTGCCCGTCGTCACCAACGCGGTCTACGAGTGCAGCCTGTACGAGCTGCTGCAGGCCTACGCGCGCCAGCGCGCCGACGCCCGCGCGCCCAGCCTGCGGGTCGATCCGCTGGACCTGTTCTCGGTGGAGCAGGCGCTGGGCCGGCTGCGCCGGCTGCTCGGGGTGGCGCCGGAATGGACCACGCTGGCGCGCTTCCTGCCCGGCGAGCTGGAGACCGGGCTGCAGCGGCGCTCCGGCTTCGCCGCCACCTTCGCCGCCAGCCTGGAACTGGTGCGCGAAGGCGAGGTCGAACTGCGCCAGGACCAGACCTTCGGGCCGATCTTCGTGCGCGCCAAGGCGCCCGGCGGCACGGACGACGGTGACGCCGAGGACACGGGCGGCGACCTCTCGGGCGGCGCGGGCGCCCCGGAGGAGGGCGCGTGAGCGACGACAGCCGTTTCGACCGGATCCGCCTGCTGGAGGCGCTGCTGTTCGCCACCTCGGAGCCGCGCAGCGTGGGGGATCTGGCGCAGCACTTGCCGGACGGTGCGGACGTGGAGGAGCTGCTCGGCGAGCTGCAGCAGCTCTACGCCAACCGCGGCGTGCAGCTGCGCAAGGTCGGCAACGCCTGGGCCTTCCGCACCGCCGAGGACCTGGCCGGCCGGCTGCAGATCGACCGCCAGGTCACCCGCAAGCTGTCCCGCGCGGCGGTGGAGACGCTGGCGATCATCGCCTACCACCAGCCGGTGACCCGCGCCGAGGTCGAGGAGATCCGCGGCGTCAGCCTGAACAAGGGCACGCTGGACACGCTGCTGGAGGCGCAGTGGGTGCGGCCGCGCGGGCGCCGCCAGACGCCGGGCCGGCCGGTCACCTGGTGCACCACGCAGGCGTTTCTCGACCACTTCGGGCTCAGCGACGTCCGCGACCTGCCGGGCGTCGAGGAGCTCAAGGCCGCCGGCCTGATCGACCAGCGCCCGGCCCTGACCGCGCTCAGCGAGCGCGGCCTGCTGACCGAATCCGGGCACGGCGAGGACACCGAGAGCGGCGAGAGCGGGGACGACGGCGAGGCGGACGCGGAGCGGCTCGACCCGGGCTTCGGCGAGGACCTGGTGCCCGAGGAGCCGGCGGACGAAGCCGACTCGGACGGCGAGGACGGCGACGACTCCGCCCGGGCCGCACGGGGAGCGAACTGAGAGCGGGTGTGCGGCAATGTCCCCCAGCACCCCGCTCCGCTTGAACCGCGCGCGCTGGCGGCATAGGTAAGCCGGGGACGGCGCCGGCCCGGCGCCGCGCACACCACCGGCCTGTCGATGGAAGTCCTCAAACTCGAACACGTCAGCCATCGCTTCGGCAGTGTCCAGGCGGTCGACGACCTGACGCTGAGCGTCGGCCGCGGCGAGTTGGTCTGCCTGCTGGGGCCGTCCGGCTGCGGCAAGACCACGGCGCTGCGGCTCGCCGCCGGTCTGGAGCGGCTGCAGCGCGGCCGCGTGCTGCTGGACGGCGAGCCGGTGGCCGACGAGAAGCGCGACGTGCCGCCGGAGGACCGCAGCGTCGGCCTGGTGTTCCAGGACTACGCCCTGTTCCCACACCTGAACGTGCTGGAGAACGTGGGCTTCGGCCTGCGCGCCTGGTCGGCACGGGCGCGGCGCCAGCGCGCGCTGGAGGTGCTGCGCCAGGTGGGCATGGAGGAGATGGCCGGCGCGCACCCGCACATGCTCTCCGGCGGCCAGCAGCAGCGCGTGGCGCTGGCCCGGGCGCTGGCGCCGAACCCGGAGGTGATGCTGCTGGACGAGCCGTTCTCCGGCCTCGACGCCGCGCTGCGCAACCAGATCCGCGACGAGACGCTGCACGTCCTGAAGGAGGCGGGCGCGGCTACGCTGATGGTCACGCACGATCCCGAGGAGGCCATGTTCATGGCCGACCGGGTGGCGCTGATGCGGGCCGGGCGGATCGTGCAGGTGGGGCCGCCGGCGGAGCTCTATTCCGACCCGGCCGACAAGTTCGTCGCCAGCTTCTTCGGCGACATCAACCGCCTGTCCGGCGTGGTGCACGCCGGCAAGGTGACGACGCCGTTCGGCGAGGTCGACGCGCCCGGCTACGCCGACGACAGCGCGGTCGAGGTGCTGATCCGCCCGGAGGCGCTGCGGCTGCAGAAGCCGGACGCGCAGCGCCAGCCCGGCCAGCGGCCGGCGCGGGTGATGGCCTCGCGGCTGCTCGGACGCACATCGATGATCCACCTGTCGCTGGACGGCCACGGCGACCTCGACGAGACCGGCGCGGCGGCGGATGTGCATCTGCACGCGCGCATTCCCGGACGCTTTCTGCCGCCTGAGGACGAGATGCTCGACGTCCAGCTCGACCTCAGCCAAACCTTTGTTTTTCCGGCAGATCGCGTTACATAAAACGACCGCGCCCCGGCGTTGCGGGGGCCCAGGCTTTCTGCGATAGTCCGCGCAACGGGTTCGGGGGCTGGGCGCGACGAACCGCGCGCCAGGCCCTCGGACGGGCGAAGTTTCTGCAAGGAGATCCCGGTCATGGGAACGTTTAGCGTCTGGCACTGGCTCATCGTTCTCGCCGTGGTGCTCATCCTGTTCGGCGGCGGCGGCAAGATCCCGAAGCTGATGAAGGACATGGGCAGCGGTATCAACGCCTTCAAAAAGGGCCTGAAGGAGGAGGAGAAGAACAAGGACGACTCCTCCGAAGAAGAGGCCCCGAAGGCGCTCGAGGGCGAGACCAGCACCGCCAAGTCGACGGGCACCAGCGGCGCCGAGACGGGCGCCGGCGGCAGCGAGACCGCCTCCACCTCCTCCACGGCGGAGAGCCAGGAGAAGGACCGCAAGGCCGCCAACGGCTGACGCCTCGTCTGCCCCGATGTGCCGGTCGGGCCGCGGTCCCGGCCGGTGCGCCGCCGTAATCCTCTGACCGCGCGTCCCCGCCGTTCGCCAAAGGCCCGCCATGTTGGACATCGGCTGGTCCGAGATGGCGATGGTCGCCTTGCTGGCGCTCATCGTCATCGGACCGAAAGACCTGCCGAAAGTGATGCGCTCGATCGGGCAATGGACCCGTAAGGCGCGGAGCGTGGCCCGCGAGTTCCAGTCCGGCCTGGACGACATGATGCGCGAGAGCGAGCTCGACGAGGCGCGCAAGACCGTCGAGCGCACGCGCAACTTCAAGGTCGACGAGGAGATCGAGCGCGAGGTCGATCCGGACGGCTCGGTGCGCAAGGAGGCCGGCGAGTTGGACCGCTCGGCGCGCGAAGACGACTCCTCGGACGGCGGCGCGACCACGGTCGCGCGGGAGACGCCGACCGCCCCGGGTCACTCGGTCGGCGCCGGCAAGCCGCAGCAGCAGACGGGCGGGGCCAAGTCCTCCGGCGGCAGCAAGGCGGCGGGCACCAAGTCCGGGGCAGCCAAGTCTGGGGCGGCCAAATCCGGGTCCGGCAAATCCGGCGGGTCGAAATCGGGCGGCACCAAGTCGGCCGGGACCAAGTCCACCGGCGCCAAGTCGGCGGGCACCAAATCGACGGGGACCAAGTCGGCCGGCGCCGGCAAGAGCGCGACCGGCGGCTCCGCCGGCACGTCCGGCGCCGGGGCCGCCAAGTCCGGCGGGTCGGCGTCGGGTGGCGGCAAGACCTCGGGCGGGTCGAAGGGCACCAGCAAGAGCTCCGGCGGCAAGAGCTCGACAAACAAGACGTCCGGCAGCAAGGCCACCAGCTGATGGCCACACGGGCGCACGGCGGGGCGTAGAGGGCACGAAACGGCGTGAGCGACGACACCTATAACGACCGCAAGATGCCGCTGCTCGATCACCTGATCGAGCTGCGCACCCGCCTGCTCTGGTCGGTCGGCGCGCTGTTCGTCGGGTTCCTGGTCTGTTTCTTCTTCGCCGAGCCGCTGTTCCAGTTCCTGGTCGATCCGCTGGCGGAGATCCTGCAGCGCCGCGGCCTGGAGCAGGGCTACCGGCGGATGATCTTCACCGACCTGACCGAGGTGTTCTTCACCTACATCAAGGTCGCGTTCTTCTTCGGCGCCTTCATCACCTGCCCGATCTTCCTGACGCAGATCTGGCTGTTCCTGGCGCCCGGCCTGTACCGGCACGAGAAGAAGGCGCTGGCGCCGTTCTTGATCGCCTCGCCGATCCTGTTCTTCGCCGGCGGCGCGCTGGTGTACTGGGCGATCTTCCCGCTGGCCTGGGAGTTCTTCCTCTCGTTCGAGACCCAGGGCGTCGGTGGCAACCTGCCGATCCAGCTCGAGGCCAAGGTCAACGAGTACCTGGGCCTGGTGATGAAGCTGATCTTCGCCTTCGGCCTGTGCTTCCAGCTGCCGGTGGTGATGACGCTGATGGCGCGCGTCGGCCTGGCGACCTCCGAGGGCATGAAGGCCAAGCGCAAGTACGCCATCGTCGGCGTCTTCGTGGTCGCGGCGATCTTCACGCCGCCCGACCCGCTCAGCCAGATCTCCCTGGCGATCCCGATCATCCTGCTCTACGAGGTCTCGATCTGGATGGCCGTGCTGTCCGAGCGCAAGCGCCGCGAGGCCGAGGCCGAGGTCGACGACGAGCTGAACGAGTAGGGTGGCGGTCCTCAGCATGACGTCGCCGCGATCTGTGGCTTCCTTCTCTCCCTAGCCCTCTCCTCCAGCGGGAGGAGAGGGGATGGCAGGGCGCATCGGCGGGACAGGGGGAGGTGGTGGCCGCGGCCGCTGCGACCGATCTCTCGGCCAGCCTCTCGGCATGGCACCGAGCTTCGAGTGAGGCCGGTCGTCTCATGGTGAGGGGGCCCGAAGGGCCGTCTCGAACCACGCGCACAGCGGTTGGCGCCTGCGACTCCGCGCCGGGCACGCCGCGCGCCCTCAAGGCATGGACGCCCAATCGGCGAAGCCTTATAAACGCCGTGGTTTTTCCCAGGCGCTCGCGCCGCCCGCGAGTCGCCGGTTTTCGCACCCGGACCACGACCCGAGATCATGTTCGACCTGAAGTGGATTCGCGACGAGCCCGAGGCGTTCGACCGCGGCCTGGAGCGGCGCGGCCTGGAGCCGCAGTCCGCCGCGGTGCTGGAGCTCGACCGCAGGCGGCGCGAGTTGCACACCGAGTTGCAGGAGATGCAGAACCGCCGCAACGCCGCCTCCAAGGAGATCGGCCAGAAGATGCAGGCCGGCGAGCGCGACGCGGCGGAGGCGCTGAAGCGCGAGGTCGCCGAGCTCAAGCAGAAGCTGGGCGATGTCGAGGCGCGCGAGCAGGAGCTGGCGCAGCAACTCGACGACCGGCTGGCGCGGCTGCCGAACCTGCCGGCCGGCGACGTGCCGGACGGTGACGACGAGGACGCCAACGTCGAGCTGCGGCGCTGGGGCGAGCCCACCGTGCCCGCCGGCGCCAAGCAGCACTTCGAGCTCGGCGAGGCGCTGGGCGAGATGGACTTCGAGCTGGCCGCCAAGCTGTCCGGCAGCCGCTTCGTGGTGATGCAGGGCGAGGTCGCCCGGCTGCACCGCGCGCTGGGCCAGTTCATGATCGACCTGCACACCCGCGAGCACGGCTACCTGGAGACCAACCCGCCGGTGCTGCTGCGCGACGCGGCGCTGTACGGCACCGGCCAGCTGCCCAAGTTCGGCGACGACCTGTTCCGAACCACCAACGAGTTCTGGCTGTCGCCCACCGCCGAGGTGCCGCTGACCAACCTGGCGGCCGACGAGATCCTGGACGAGGCCGCGCTGCCGCAGCGCTACACCGCGCTGACCCTGTGCTTCCGCGCCGAGGCGGGCGCGGCCGGCAAGGACACCCGCGGCATGCTGCGCCAGCACCAGTTCGAGAAGTGCGAGCTGGTGTCGATCGCCCACCCGGAGCGCTCCTGGGACGAGCTGGAGCGCATGACCGGCTGCGCCGAGACGGTGCTGCAGCGGCTGGAGCTGCCGTACCGCGTGGTGGCGCTGTGCACCGGCGACCTGGGCGGCGCCGCAGCCAAGACCTACGACATCGAGGTCTGGCTGCCGGGCCAGGAGATGTACCGGGAGATCTCGTCCTGCTCCAACACGCTGGACTACCAGGCACGCCGCATGAAGGCGCGCTTCCGGCCCAAGGACGGCAAGGGTACGCGCTTCGTGCACACGCTGAACGGCTCCGGCATCGCGGTCGGCCGCGCGCTGATCGCGGTGATGGAGAACCACCAGCAGCCGGACGGCTCGATCCGGGTGCCCGAGGCGCTGCAGCCCTACCTGGGCGGCCAGCCGCGGATCGGCGCGCGCGCCGACGTCTCCGCCGATGGCTGAGGCGCGGCCGCTCGACCTCGCCGACGCACGCATCCTCGTCACCAACGACGACGGCGTGCACGCCCCCGGCCTGCGGGTGCTAGAGGGCATCGCCCGGCAGTTGTCCGACGACGTCTGGACGGTGGCGCCGGAGACCGAGCAGTCGGCGACCAGCCATTCGCTGACGGTGCGCCGGCCGCTGCGCCTGCGCCAGCTCGGCGAGCGCCGCTATTCGGTCGACGGCACGCCGACCGACTGCGTCGTCGTGGCGGTCGCCAAGGTGCTGGCCGACCGCAAGCCGACGCTGGTGCTCTCCGGCATCAACATGGGCAGCAACCTGGCCGAGGACGTGACCTACTCGGGCACCGTCGCGGCGGCGATGGAGGCGGCGCTGATCGGCCTGCCGGCGATCGCGCTGTCGATGATGCGCCGCGGCGACCACGACTTCCGCTGGGAGACGCCGGAGGCGCACGCGCCGGAGGTGATCCGCCGGATCTGCGCCGTCGGCTTCGCCCCGGACACGCTGGTCAACGTGAATTTCCCCGACCGTCAGCCCGACGCGGTGCAGGGCGTGCGGGTGGCGCGCCAGGGTCGCCGCGACGTGCAGACCGAGGTGGTGGAGGGCACCGATCCCGGTGGCCGGCCCTACGTCTGGATCGGCGACTACATGCGCGACGACACGCTGGACGGCGACACCGACCTGGCGGCGGTGCGGGACGGCTACGTCGCGATCACCCCGCTGCACCTGGACCTGACCCAGCGCACCCTGCTGCAGCCGCTGATCGACGCGTTCGCCGGGGGCGCCCGGCGGTGAGCCTGTCGGCGCGCAAGATCCGCCTGGTGATGCAGCTGCGCCAGGCCGGCGTGTCCGACACCGCCGTGCTGTCCGCGATCGAGCGGGTGCCGCGCGAGGCCTTCGTGCCGCCGGCGTTCCAGGACCGCGCCTACGAGAACATCGCGCTGCCGATCGGCCAGGGGCAGACGCTGAGCCAGCCGCAGGTGGTCGCCCGCATGACCCAGGCGCTGGCCGCCGACCGGCGCATGAAGGTGCTGGAGATCGGCACCGGCAGCGGCTACCAGACGGCGGTGCTGTCGCGGCTGTGCCGGCGGGTCTACAGCATCGAGCGCTACCGCGAACTGCTGCAGACGGCGGAGAGCCGCCTGCACGAGCTGCGGGTCCACAACGTCACCACCCGGGTCGGCGACGGCTGGCAGGGCTGGGGCGAGCAGGCGCCGTTCCAGCGTATCATCGTCACCGCCGCGGCCGCCCAGACCCCGGGCCGGCTGCTCGACCAGCTGGGCCCGGGCGGCATCATGATCTGCCCGATCGGCGCGGAGGGCAAAACCCAGCAGCTGGTCCGGGTGCGCCGCGACGACGCCGGCGCGGTGCACGAGGAGGACCTGGGGCAGGTCCGGTTCGTGCCGCTGGTGGCCGGGCTGCCCGGGACGCCGCGCCGCGCCGCCGGTGGACCGCAGGGCGGATGAGTGGCAAGAAGACCGCGATTCGGCGGGGTCGCCCGCCGGCCGTCGGAGTCGTCGGGGTCGTGATGCGCCGCATCCCGCTTCTGTGCGCGATCGCCCTGGTCGCGCTCGCCGCCTGCACCCGCGGGGCGCCGGCGCCGGTGACCTATGGCGGGTCCGGCGGCAGCCGCGACGACCGCGTCGCCGGCGTCGGGTCCGGCCAGGGCGGCTCGGGTCAGGAGGGTTTGGGTCAAGGCGGCCGCTCCGCCGAATCGGCCGCCCCGGCGGCGACGCGGGACCGCAGCTCGGGTTCGGCCGGCGTCGCGGTGCCGCGGCCGCAGGAGAAGCCGCGCGGCGTGGTCCGCGCCACCGCCGCGCGCAGCGAGCTCACCCGCGCCGGCATCCACACGGTCAAGCGCGGCGAGACGGTGTACGAGCTGTCGCGGCGCTACGAGGTGCCGCTCCGGGCGATCATCGACGGCAACGACCTGCGCCCGCCCTATACGCTGTACGTCGGGCAGGAGGTCCGGATCCCGGTGCCGCAGCGCCACGTGGTGCAGGCCGGCGACACGGTGTACGGCATCTCGCGGGCCTACGGCGTCGATATGAGCGCGCTGACCCGGGTCAACGACATCGATCCGCCCTACACGATCGAGCCCGGCCAGGTGCTGGTGGTGCCCGGCGACGGCCGGCAGCCGACCCAGACCGCCGGCCGCGCGGCCGCCTCGTCGGAGTCGGACCGCGCTGGGACCTCCCGCTCGGCGGCGTCGGACCGGTCCGAGTCCGGCACCGCGTCCGGCGAGGGCGCGTCCGGCACCGGGCAGGGCCAGACCGGCGCGCCGGCGAACGACTCGGAACCGGCGCGGACGCAGACCGCCAGCGTGTCTCCGCCGCGCCCGCAGGAGATCCCGCAGCCGCCGCCGCGCTCCGGCTCGCGCTTCCTGTGGCCGGTGACGGGGCGCGTGCTGGCCGGTTTCGGTCCGCAGGACGGCGGCCTGCACAACGACGGCATCAACGTCGCCGCGCCCCGCGGAACGCCGGTGCGGGCGGCGGAGAACGGCGTGGTCGCCTACGTCGGCAACGAGCTGCGCGGGTTCGGCAACCTGCTGCTGATCAAGCACGCCGACAACTGGGTCACCGCCTACGCCCACACCGACGAAGTGCTGGTCGATCACGGCGAGAAGGTCGAGCGCGGCCAGATCGTCGCCCGCGTCGGCAGCTCCGGCAGCGTCGGCCAGCCGCAGCTCCACTTCGAAATCCGCGAAGGCTCCAAGGCCCGCGATCCGCAGTCGCTGCTGGGCAGCCAGTAGGCGGGGGACTAGCGGGCGTCCGACTCGTCAGCGTGACGATTCGGGTCGCTGGGCTCGTCGTTCGCCGACATGCCAATTCGGTCCAGCTCGCGCTCCGCGGCGAGGCTGTCTTCCACGTCGGCTGCATCGGCGATTTCGGCGCTGGCCTGGAGATAGTAGGTCGCCATCAGGATCATGATGGCGACAACGAGAATCCAGACGAACTCCATGCCGCCGCCAGTGACAACGTAGCCGCCGACGGTGAGCAGGAGGTCAAGCACCCAGAGCAGCGGCCCGACGAAGGCCCGCCGGCCCCGCCGCTTGGAAATTCTCCGGAGGTGTTTGCGAACGGCGTCCTTGCGGGCCTCCAGCTCCGACGTTGGGTCGGGCCGGCTCATGAGCGGTCAGGATGTGGGCGCGTCATCCCGACGCTGCGACGCAGCCTCCACCCGGTCCAGCCGGCGCTCCAGGTTCTTCAACGCGCGCTTGATCACAAAGTGACGTCGCAGGCCTGTGAGCATCCGGGGTCCCAGATGCAGCCACATCACCGCGAAAATCGCCGCCAGGGCCAGCGTCAGCAGGGCGGTCCAGTCGTTCGCGATCTGATCGGCGCGACCGACGATCCGCAGCGCGACGACGGCAAGCGCCACCACCACGACGATCTGTCCGGCGGTCGCCGCCCAGGTGCACACGCGCTCGGCCCAACCGGCCCGCTCGTGGCCGCCCCAGGAGGCGACCCGTTCGACCAGGGCGAGGTCGTCCGAGAGTTTCTGGCCGCGTTGGCCGGACTTGGACATCACCGGACACTCCTGCGTGGGTCTCGCTCATTAGATGACATCCTGCGAGCCGTCATCAAGTTCGACGTGCGATCCGCACCACCGACGGACGATCCTTCGACAAGCTCAGGATGAGCTGGGAGTGTTGCGGCTCATGCTGAGCGGCGCCGCAGGCGCCAGTCGAAGCAGCACCGCGCCGCCGTCGGCCGCAGACGACGCACGTGCGGCGGTGCCCGGCGCCCGCCAGCCTACGCCAGCGGCACGCCCAGCCGGCCGGCCAGGTCCTGCACGAACTGCCAGGCGACGCGGCCGGAGCGCGCACCTCGGGTGGTCGCCCATTCCTTCGCGTCGGCCTCCAGGGTGGCGGCGTCGACGTCGAGGCCGAAGTGCTCGGCGTAGCCGTGCACCATCGCCAGGTAGGTGTCCTGGTCGCAGTTGTGGAAGCCCAGCCACAGGCCGAAACGGTCGGACAGCGAGACCTTCTCCTCGACCGCCTCGGAGGGATTGATGGCGCTGGAGCGCTCGTTCTCGATCATGTCGCGCGGCATCAGGTGCCGTCTGTTCGAGGTCGCGTAGAACAGCACGTTGTCCGGCCGGCCCTCGACGCCGCCCTCCAGCACCGCCTTCAGCGACTTGTAGCCGCTGTCGGCCATGTCGAACGACAGGTCGTCGCAGAACAGCAGGCAGCGCCGGGCGCTGCCGCGCAGGCCGTGCAGCAGGCGCGGCAGCGAGGGAATCTCCTCGCGGTGGATCTCGATCAGCGCCAGCGGGTCGCCGTCCAGGCGCGCGTTGACCTCGGCGTGCGCCGCCTTGACCAGCGACGACTTGCCCATGCCGCGGGCGCCCCAGAGCAGCGCGTTGTTGGCCGGCAGGCCGCGGGCAAAGCGCTCGGTGTTGCGCACCAGCGTGTCGGCCTGCCGGTCGATGCCCTGCAGCAGGCCGATCGCCACCCGGTTCACCCGGTCCACCGGCTCCAGCGTCTCGCGCTCGGCGTGCCAGACGAAGGCCTCCGCGCCGGTCGGGTCGAGCGCGGCGGCCGGCGGCGGCGCCATGCGCTCGAGCGCGGCGGCGATGCGCTGCAGCAATGTCGTTTGCGGGTCGCGGTCGACGGTCATGCGGATCGGTCCGGGTCGGTGAAGGGCGCGCCCGGACGCTAGCCGGGGGCCGTGGAGGCGTCAATTTGCCCGCGATCCGGGGGCGCGGAAACGCGGGCCGCGCCATTGCATTCCGCGGCTTGGCCGTTATAGTCCGCGCGAAATTCCGCGACCGTATTCCGAGGAGCCCCCAGAATGCTCATCAGCCCGGCCTATGCGCAGGCCGCCGGCGGCGAAGGCGGGTCGATGATCGTGCAACTGCTGCCGATCGTCCTGATCTTCGTCGTGTTCTACTTCCTGCTGATCCGCCCGCAGCAGCGCCGCATGAAGGAGCACCGCAACATGGTGCAGAACCTGCGCCGCGGCGACCGGGTGGTCACCGGCGGGGGCATCATCGGCTCGGTCACCAAGGTGGTGAACGACAACGAGATCCAGGTCGAGATCGCCGAGGACACCAAGGTCCGGGTGATGAAGAACTCGGTGCAGGAGGTGATCTCGAAGACCGAACCTGCCGGCGGCGAAGGCGGCCAGGCCAAGCAGGCGGCCAACGAGGGCGGCCCGAAGGGGCTGCTCGGCAAACTGATGGGCGGCGGTCAGGCCGGTGGCGGTCAGGGCGCTGGCGGTCAGGCTGGGGGCGGTCAGTCCTCGGGCGGCAAGTCTTCAGGCGGCCAGTCCTCGGGCGGCGGCGAGAAGGCCGAGGCGTCCTCCGGTGGCGAACAGGACGAGCAGAAGCAGAAGAAGTCGTAGCACGCCCGTCGGCGGCCGCGGCCGCGCGGCTCGGCCGGGCGCGGCGCAGGCTCCGCACCTAACACCCGGCCGCACAGGCGGCGGCGCCCGCTGGCGTGCGCCCGTCCCGGAAGAGACCGAGGGAAATGCTTCAGATCCCGCTCTGGCAAAAGCTGCTGATCGCCGCGGTCCTGCTGCTCGGCGCGGCGTTCGCTGCGCCGAACCTGCTGAGTGAGCGCCAGGCCGAGGCGTTGCCGGACTGGCTGCCGAAGCAGCAGATCAACCTGGGCCTGGATCTGCAGGGCGGCAGCTACCTGCTGCTCGAGGTGCAGACCGACGCGGTGATCGACGAGCAGCTGCAGAACCTGGTGGACACGGCGCGGACCGAGCTGCGCGCCGAGCGCATCGGCTACCGCAGCCTGGGCGTCGACGGCCGGCAGGTGACCTTCACCCTGACCGACCCGGCGCAGGCCGAGTCGGCCAGCCAGCTGCTGACCGACGCGGTCGGGCAGGGCGTCCAGGTCGAGATCGCCGAAGACGGACAGGGCACCCTCAGCTACAGCGACCAGGCGCTGGCCGAGCGCACCTCCAGCGCGGTGCAGCAGTCGATCGAGGTGGTGCGCCGGCGCATCGACGAGACCGGCGTGCGCGAGCCGACGATCCAGCGTCAGGGCGAGCGCCGCATCGTCGTGCAGCTCCCGGGCATCAACAATCCCGAACGCATGAAGGAGATCCTGGGCAAGACCGCCCAGCTCACCTTCCGCTTCGTCGACGAGGACACCAGCCCCAGCGCCTCCAACATCCCGCCGGGCTCGGAAGTCCTGCCGGCCGACGACACCGGCGCCCAGGGCCAGCCGGAGCGGCGCTACGTGATCCGCAAGCGCGTCATGGTCTCCGGCGAGAACCTGACCGACGCGCAGCCGACCTTCCAGCAGGGCCAGCCGGTGGTGTCGTTCAGCTTCGATTCGGTCGGCGCCAAGCGCTTCGCCGACGCCACCCGCGACAACGTCGGCCGCGCCTTCGCCATCGTGCTGGACGGCAAGGTGATTTCCGCCCCGGTGATCCGCGAGCCGATCCTGGGCGGCAACGGCGTGATCTCCGGCGACTTCACGGTGCAGGAGGCGAACGACCTGGCGCTACTGCTGCGCGCCGGCGCGCTGCCGGCGCCGCTGACGATCCTGGAGGAGCGCACCGTCGGCCCCGGCCTGGGCGCCGATTCGATCCGCGCCGGCCAGTTCGCCGCGGTGCTGGCGCTGGTCGCGGTGATCGTCTTCATGGGCGCCTTCTACGGCCTGTTCGGCGTGCTGGCGGACGTGGCGCTGCTGGGCAACCTGGTGCTGATCGTGGGCGCGCTGTCGGGCCTGCAGGCGACGCTGACGCTGCCCGGCATCGCCGGCATCGTGCTGACGCTGGGCATGGCGGTGGACGCCAACGTGCTGATCTTCGAGCGCATCCGCGAGGAACAGAACAATTTCCGCGGGCCCGTGTCCGCGGTCGACGCCGGCTACAAGCGGGCGCTCACCACGATCATCGACGCCAACGTGACCACGCTGATCGCCGCGCTGCTGCTGTTCTACTTCGGCTCCGGGCCGGTGAAGGGCTTCGCGGTGACGCTGGCGATCGGCCTGGTGACCTCGATGTTCACGGCGATCATGGTGACGCGGCTGATGGTCGCCGGCTGGATGCGCCGGCGCCGGCCGCCGGCCCTGCCGATCTAGCCCCGCGCCAAGGAGCGTTACACGACGATGGCCCTGGTCAAGCGCTTCCCCACGGACCCGCGCGTCGACTTCTCCGGCAAGCGCACCATCACCACGGCGCTGTCCGCCTTCCTGGTGGTGGCGTCGATCGTGCTGGTCGCGGTGCAGGGGCTGAACTTCGGCGTCGACTTCCGCGGCGGCATCCTGATGGAGATCCGCACCAAGTCCGACACCGCCGACATCGGCGAGATCCGTGACACCATGAACGGGCTCGGCCTGGGCGACGTGACGATCCAGCGCTTCGGCGAGCCCGACACGGTGCTGATCAACATCCAGGAGCAGGAAGGCGGGTCGGACGCGCAGCAGCAGGCGATCGAGCAGGTGCGCAACGCCCTCGATCCGATGGTCGCGGACTACCGGCGCGTCGAGTTCGTCGGCCCCAAGGTGGGCGAAGAGCTGAAGCAGGCCGGTATTTTGGCGACCGTGCTCGCGCTGGGCGCCATGGCGCTGTACATCTGGTTCCGCTTCGAGTGGCAGTTCGCCGCCGCCGGTCTGGCCGCGCTGATCCACGACGTGATCGCCACCTTGGGCTTCTTCGCGCTGACCCAGCTCGAGTTCAACCTGGGCACGGTGGCCGCGGTGCTGACGATCGCTGGCTATTCGATCAACGACACCGTGGTGATCTTCGACCGGGTGCGCGAGACGCTGCGCAAGTACAAGCGCAAGGCGATGCCCGAGCTGCTCAACATCGCGCTGAACTCGACGCTGACCCGCACCTTGCTGACCTCGGGCACCACGCTGGTGGCGCTGATCGCGCTGGCGATCTTCGGCGGCGCGGTGATCCGCTCGTTCACCTGGGGCCTGATCTTCGGCGTGGTGATCGGCACCTACTCCTCGGTCGGCCTGGCCGCGCCGCTGCTGACCCTGCTGGGCGTCAAGCCGTCGACCATGACCACCGGCGAGGAGAGCGAGAAGGAAACCGCCGCGCGGGTGACCGGCCAGCAGTCGTAGCGGGCCGAACCGCGCAGCGCCGCCGGCGCGGAGGCCCTTCGAGACGGGCCTTCGGCCCTC
>ENA-ORDC01001532-ORDC01001532.1-marine-metagenome-genome-assembly--contig:-NODE-1532-length-16680-cov-8.534723_pt1 | contig 16680 bp, 11 predicted proteins | sample MGYA00237783_ERZ508515 | MGnify/ENA primary metagenome ERZ508515 (study PRJEB26186, sample SAMN06268792) | marine metagenome | isolation source: Eden Landing Ponds, San Francisco, CA, USA | place... | reverse complement strand
CTGATGTGTTCCGTCTACAACATCAAACGAGCCGTCACCCACCAAAATTAAGCGACGTATGGCGATTCACCAGAGCCAACTATAGTTAACATCGACACAATGAAGGAAAATCTTATGATTCTACCTATAATAAATCTCTTTGATGATTGAACATCGACAACAGCTATCTGTCCGAGATGTCACCATTGACGATAAGTTTTGGAGTCCACGTCGCGAGGTGAATCGGACGGAGACTATCGAGTACCAGTACCAGCAACTCGAGACGTCCGGTACACTTGCGAACTTCCGACGGGCAAGCGAGGACAAAGCCGACAACCACAACGGCATGTGGTTTCAGGACTCGGACGCTTACAAGTGGATCGAGGCGGCGAGTTATGTGCTGGCTGACCGCGAGGACTCGGAACTCGAAGCACGCGTCGATGAGGTAATCAATCTGATTGCCGCGGCTCAGGACGAGGACGGCTACCTCAATACCTACTTCGCCCTCGAAGAACCCGAGAAGCGCTGGACGAACCTCAACACGATGCATGAATTGTACTGTGCAGGCCACCTGATCGAGGCTGCCGTGGCTCTCTACCGATCAACCTGCAAGGAGTCCCTGCTCGACGTGGCAACGGATTTCGCCGACCATATCGATCGCACGTTCGGGGATGAGGTCGACGGCATCCCAGGTCACCAAGAGATCGAACTCGCGCTGATGCGACTCGCCGACGTGACCGATAAGGATCGGTATCGCAATCTGGCTGCGTATTTTGTCGACCGCAGGGGACACGACGATTGTTTCGTTCGGGAAATTGCGAACATCGAGGAAATCGCCGGGTACGATCCCAATGACGAGGAGGGCGGGATCGCAGGCGGCGCGCGACCTGTCTTCTTCGAGGATGGAGAGTACGACGGAAGCTACGCCCAGGATCACGCACCTCTGCGCGAACAGAAGGCCGTAGAGGGCCACGCCGTCCGGGCCATGTACTACTTCGCCGGTGCCACCGATGTCGCGGCCGCGGCCGGTGACGACGAGTTGCTCGCCCATCTCGAGACGCTATGGGAGAATATGGCCCGCAAGCGGATGTACGTCACCGGTGGGATCGGCTCCGAGCACTTCGGCGAGCGCTTTACCCGGGATTACCATCTCCCGAATGATACGGCCTACGCCGAGACATGTGCGGCGATCGGGAGCATCTTCTGGAACCAACGGCTGTTCGAGGCAACCGGCAAGCCCCGGTATCACGATCTGATCGAGCTACAACTGTACAACGCGATGCTTGTCGGCGTCTCGCTCGACGGAACACAGTTCTTCTACAACAACACGTTGGAGAGTGACGGAAGTCACGATCGGGAGGGTTGGTTCGAGTGTGCCTGTTGCCCCCCGAACATCGCGCGGCTGCTCGCCTCGCTTGAACAATACCTCTACGCGATCGACGCGGACGGCCTCTACGTCAACCAGTACGTCGCCGGCTCGGCAACGCCGACAATCGCTGGCAGCGATGTGACGGTGACGCAGACGACCGACTATCCTTGGAACGGAACGATCGAGATCAACGTGGACGCCACCCCACCGATGGAGTTCGCCGTCCGGTTGCGCATTCCTGGATGGTGTGCGGAGGCGTCCGTCTCGGTGAACAACGAGCCGATCGACGTCGACGTCGAGGCGGACGAAGGACAATACGTTGCGATCGAACGAGAGTGGGACGACGACCAGATTACCGTCGAGTTTGCGATGCCTGTCGAAGTGCTAGCTGCTCATCCGGCCGTCGCGGCGGACGCCGGCCACGTCGCGCTGCGGCGCGGACCGATGGTGTACTGCCTGGAAGGCGTTGACCATGACCGGCCGCTCCACCAGTACGGGATCGACCCAGATACGGAGTTCGGGGCGACCTACCGCGAGGACCTGCTGGATGGGGCCGTGACGCTCGACGGAGAAGCGACCGTTCCGGCGATGGACGGCTGGGAGGGCGAACTCTATCGGCCGGTCGACGAGACCGAGCGGGCAACCGTGCCGATCAAAGCCGTCCCCTACTACGCCTGGAACAACCGCAAGTCCGGCGAGATGCGGGTCTGGATCAATGAGGCGTAGTTAGTCCCCCTTCGATCTTGTTTGTCCATATACTCATTTTCATGTCGTAGCGATTCTCAACCAACAATAGATGAAGAGTCTGCTTAGTTATCTTCGTGACTATACGACAATCTGAACGTACTCGGATCGAATAACTTGGTCAAATTAAAGTCGAACGACGAACCCGCCGTTTTCCGCGACGGGGACAGCAAGCGTCTCGCCGGGAGAGACTTCCTGATCGTACGCCTCGAGACTCGACCCGCCCGCGGTGTCGGTTGTGACGGTCGCCGTCGTGGGCGCGTCGAGGAAATCAAGGTCGACGGTGACCGTCCGGGCGGGCCCGGCGGTGATCGACCCGACGAACCACTGCTCTCCGCGCCGACGGGCGATCGTCGCCTGGCTTCCGGGACGGCCGCCGAGGAACCGCGTCTCGTCCCAGGCTGCGGGAACGGCTTCGAGGACGTCCTCGGCGAGCGGATGGTCGGCGTAGGTCTCGATGCTGTCGGCGAAGTGCTGGAGGCCCGACTCGTAGACGACCGACAGCGCGAGTTCGTGGCCCACCGAAGTCAGCCGCCGGTCGGCCGAAAAGGTGACCGGGGTGTAGTCCATCGGGCCGACCACGTTGCGGGTGAACGGCAGGATCGTGTTGTGTTCGGGTGTGTTCGTGTCCCACTTGTAGTACTCCGCGCCGCGGACACCTTCGTAGGTCATAATGTTAGGGTAGCGCCGTCGCAGCCCCGTCGGGATAGCCGACCCGTGGAAGTTGACTGTGAGTTCGTATTCGGCGGCGTCGGCCGCGAGATCGGTGTAGAACTGCATCCGACCCTGGTCGTCACTGTCCATGAAGTCGACCTTGATGCCGGCGACGCCCCACTCGCTCCACCGGCCGAGTCGCTGCTCTCGTTTGGTCTCAGTGTTCAGATCGATGTAGTTGGCCCAGACTTCGACGCCGATACCCCGGTCGTTGGCATACTCAACTAGGTCTGGGATCCACGTCTCATCCCACTCGAAGTCGACGAGGACGTACTCCCAGCCGTGGTCGGCGGCATAGTCGACGTAGTCCTTCTGGGTCTGGAAGTCCCGCATTTGCGACCCGCTGGACCACCACGACCACGCGACGCGACCCGGCTCGACCCACTCGGGATCGAACGCCGGGCCCTCGAGGAGGTCGGTCGGCAGCGTCGACTCGACGACGGTCGCGAGGTCGCCGACGATCGCGACCCGCCACGGCGAGGTGACGGGGTCGTGGCCCCAGACGTGCGAGGGGGGGCTCGCTTCCGGATACGCAATGTCGACCCCGCCGTCAGCGTCGGTGAGTCGTCCCCCCATCCAGGTCCCGTCGACACCGGCTTCACAGATGAGCGCCCAGGAGTCCTCAACCCGGAAGAGTCCGGGAAAGTTGTACTCCCCATCTAGTGCGCTCACTGGCGACTGCCGGCTGTGCCCCTCGTGATTGGCCTGGTATTCGGAGACCCAGGCGACCGCTCCGGCCGGAAACCGAAAGCCGGACTCGTCACCGAACAGGAGGTATTGGTCGTGTTCGCCCCGAAGGTGATACCGGTAGGCGACGCCATCGTTCGCGACCCGAACCTGGAAGTCGACAGTCCCGCCGTCGCCCTCGAAGGTCAGCGTCGTCTCGGTCGCCCGATGGCGCGGGGTCGAGGCCTTCCCGTGGACGAGCTCATAGGACTCGTCAATCTCTTGAGTTTCCTGTCCACGAAATTCAAAATCGTCGGGAAAGTAACCGTAGGGAGTGTTAAGACCAAATGGAGATGGTTTCAGGACAGTGATATCGGACTGTTCGATAGTAATATACCCACTAAGGTCGACCTCTGTGACAATACCTTCGTCTGGGCTACTGAGATGAACCATAGTGGTTTCTGTTACTGGCGAGTTAAAAAAACATTCGGTCCATGGGTTTGAGCCTAGTTGCTAAGATCAGTGAAATAGACATAATACTACATTTTATCAATTTGTAAACTGGAAATAGCATAATAGAGTTAAATATGCTGATTTACTACGCGAACCTGACGGAAGGGAGAAATATATTCCCAAAAACATCTTGTTAGATTTGCTATTCATCGCGGTAGGATATTTTGATTTTGGGTGACGCTCAAGATGAGTACACTGTTAGTGAGTCAAAGAACGCTTCGACGGTCTCTCTGAGTTCCTCTCATCCGGGTTTGCGTAAGGCTCTACGCGAAGCCGGAAACGGTCTGAAGGAAGGCGTGAGGTTGTCATTTCAGACGTTTCAGTGTAGTAGCGAAAGCCACCATTGCACCAGTGATGCTCGGTCTCACAGGGTTCAAGTGGGTGCCTCTATCAACGTATTCGCTGTCGCGCTGAATGATTTGTTCTTGCCGATAGTCCTCGTTGTCTTCAAACCTATCGTAGATATCGAAGTTGCGGTCGGACTTCTCGTTCATTATCTCCTGCCATTTGACTGTCAGCGATGCCGGCGGGATGATTTGACGCGATCAAAATAATTCCGAGCGATGATTCTTCGAGCGCGATTCCCGCTTCGATAGGTTTCCTTAGCCCTCGCTACTAATGAGACGATAGTGAGTCTGGACTGAACCAAGCGCCTACAACAGCACTGGCGACATCATGCGTCCCGAATCTGGCACGTCGAATTTCAAAAATCGTCTTGATATGAACAGATCACAGTATCAAGAAAACGGTGAAACAATGAAATCAAACATCATCTAGCGATTCATCACCGTCATTCTCTCCAAATGCACCAGTAAAGGCGTACACTTCTTAGAGCAGTATAGAAAAGACCATATTAGATATCAATATCTTCCTCCGCGTCGGGCAACGGATCGCTATTCCAGTATTCGTGATGTTCCACTTCCCGGAAACACGCCACGCGGTGGTCCTCGCCCTCAAGTTTTGGATCCTTATCGGTACATACCTCGCGAGCTACTGGACAACGAGTGTGGAAGTGGCATCCGGAAGGAGGATCAACAGGATCTGGAATATCAATTCCACGCATCGGGAGTTCTTCGGTTTCATCAGTGACCTCCAAATCAGGTGTCGCCCAACCCAGTATCTTTGTATATGGGTGCTTTGGGTCGCGAATAATCTTTTCGGCGGGACCAATTTCAACGATCTCTCCTAAGTACATTACGGCAATGCGACCACCGACCTTACCCGAGAGATAACGAGCATTCGTCAGATTATGGGAGATGAAAATAAAGGAGGTATCGAACTGATCTTGTAGATCAAGCATAAGATCCATCATTTCCACACGTAGACTCACATCCAGTGCTGATACCGCTTCGTCGGCTAAAATCACATCAGGATTCATGAATAGTGCACGGATGAGTGCGACTCGCTGTTTTTCCCCACCCGATAGTTGGTGAGGGTAACGCCGTGCGTAGTCTTCTGGAGGAGTCATGCCAACGTACTCAAGCATACTGTGGATTCGCTCACGGCGGTCATTCTCATTAAGTTCTGAATGACGAATTTTGAGCGGCACTGTTAACGTTTGTTGAACACGCCGATGAGGGTTGAGCGAACTACCAGGATCTTGGTGTATTATCTGGAGTGAGTGGCGTATCTCGTCGAAGGGGACCTCCCCTTCTCCTGCCTTTGCTTTCGAAATGTCTTGTCCTCGATATTCAACACTTCCAGATGTGGGGCTCTGGGCGGCGATTGCTGTCCGACCAAGAGTGGTTTTGCCACAACCAGACTCACCGACCAGCGTAACCACGTCATTTTCGTATATCTGAAGATTTATATCATCAACAGCTCTGACAATCTCAGGTTGTTTAAAGAAATTGAGTAGTCCTCTTTGTTGGCTCTCGAAGTGTACATCAACGTTCTGTAACGAAAGGACTGGTTCGTCTGACTGATTTCCTTTAATAGAGTTCTGTTCTTCGGAGTCGGTTTCCGTCGCGAGAGGGATCCGATCTGCAGCGTCCTCCCAATAGTGGCAAGCAGTTTGATGGTCCTCTCCGACAGCTTGTAGATCGGGGTCTACATCTATGCACATTTCATCGGCAATCGGACAACGCGGATGATAGGAACAACCTTGCGGAATATTTACTGGATCAGGCGATGACCCCTTAATTGGTTTCATTTCTGAGAAGGGCATATTCAAATTTGGAACGGCACGAAGTAGGGCCCTAGTGTAGGGATGTGATGGATTTACCAATATATCGTCAGATTCTCCCACTTCTACAAATTCAAAGGCATATAGAACAGCGAGACGGTCGGATAGCCTAGCGACCAACGGTAGATCGTGAGTGATGAAAGCAACTGTTATATCTAACTCTTCTTTTAGGTCTTCTAGTAATGTAAGAATAGAACGCTGCATAAGTAAATCAAGCGCAGCAGTTGGTTCGTCCATTACCAATACCTCTGGGTCTAGGATGAGTGAAAGGGCGATGAGTGCGCGTTGACTCATTCCTCCCGAGAGTTCATGAGGGTAAGAGTCGAGGACCCGCTCAGGCGAGAGATGAAGTGTTTCAAGGAGTTCCCGCGCGTAGTCCATTCCCTCTTCAGTGTTCTTATCATGAACGCGAATTGTCTCCTCAAAGTGCGCACGCACAGTCATCGTCGGATTAAACGAACTCTGCGCACCCTGGAAGACCATCGCAATTTCTTCCCACCGAAAGCGTTGGAGCTCGTCTTCATCGAGTTCGAGAAGGTCAATTGATTCTCCATCAGGCGCATGGTATGTTATCTCGCCTGTAAGTACGCCTGGATCGACAACGGCATCAAGTAGTGCCGAGGCAAACATCGACTTGCCTGACCCGGATTCACCGACGATACCTAATATTTCATTACGCCGTATATCCAATGAGACGTCGTCCAGAACCCGGGACTTTCCGCGTTCCATGTCAAAGGTTACTGAAGTGTTCTTTACTTCTAGAATAACGTCTTCCGTTTTCTCGGCCCCGCCATTTGGCAATACTACGTCTCCGTCGTTTTCTTCAATTGTTGATTTTCTATTTTGTGTCATTTTTATTTTTTAATAATACGCAATTAATCGCGATCGCGATCAACTTCTATGTTTGAAGGCGCATCGCTACGTGTGTTTCTCTTGATTGCACTTGTCCAGTCTTTTTCGCTCGAAAAGAGGTCTTTTAAGGTTTGGAATACACTTTGACCATTATGGACAAGGGTAGTAATCCAACGACGACGTTCCGTGAACGGTTCTGGAAGTTTCTCTGTGCAAACATGGGCGTATTGGTTATACTTAGTGTAATATGTATTACTATTTTTGCACTCTCTCTTATGATCTATCCCTTCTCCGAACCAAAGACGGCATCTCATGTCCTCTTGCAGATAGATATCATTCTGCTTATTATCTTCCTTACTGTTCTCTTTGGGATTATCTATCGCTGTTACAGTGTCCGTGCCAAATAGTTCGGACGTGCACATTTTTTGAGAAGATAGTATCATGGGTGGAACTAATCTTGCTCTTCGGCACGTACTCGCACTCGTGGATTGAACAGTTTGTCCATCCCTTGAGAAAGCAAAATCATCCCGTAGGAAAGCATGACAATGACAATGGTAGGGATAACTACCCAATGGAGCGCTTCAAGCGTCATTAACGCATTATTACCGACTGCCATATTTAGCATCACGCCCCAGTTAAGCGAAGTATACGGTAAGAGGCCTAAGAAATATAGGCCAACAGAGTTAAATATAACTATACGACCTGCGTTCATAAAGTTAATCAGAATATAGGGCATTACAGTTGGTAACACATCTTTAAGTATGATTTTCCACGTTGGCATTCCCATTAATCGGGAAGCTTCAACGTAGCTTTCATTACGTAGTGATAGTACCTCGGATCTGAGTGAACGTGCAAGTCCTGCCCAAGCGTTAATAGTCAATAGTATCCCGATGACGATCGGGTTTGAAGGCTCAATCGTCGCTGCGAGTACAATGATAAGTGGAAGACCAGGTATCGTAAGCATCACGTCGGAGAACGTCGTCAACACATCATCGACAACACCCCCCTTATAGCCTGCGACAGTCCCCACGATGGTAGCAACGAAAGTAGCGAAGACTGCACCTGACAGAACCATCAGAAGCATCGTTGGTGTCGAATGGACGATCATTGCCAGCATGTCCTGTCCTAATCCGTCTGTCCCCAGGGGGAACTCTAACGAGTTAAAGGGGCCCATCAATCGGGGCCCCTCATTCATCGACGGTGGTTCAATAATCCGGACACCAACGGTCCCCATCAACAAGTAGATACCGAGAATGAGCATTCCCACTAGCGAACGACGGTCTGAGATAATTATGCGGGCTGGTGCGAGGATATGGCGATCTACTGCATTCTTATACTTTTCCTTTTTCGAAAGTTCAATTTCAGATTCAATGTCAAAGACACTTTCTGATGAATCAGTATTGCTCATTTGACTCACCTCCGACACGTGGATCAATCAACCCATAGGTCAAATCAGCCACTAACACGGAAGCAACGACGGCGGCAGTAATGACGAGAAATGCACCCATCATCAATGAATAGTCTCTTGCGTTTATAGCTGAAATGATGTAGTAACCGAGACCAGCATAGGTGAAGATTCGCTCCAGAATAACAGAACCACCTAATACGAATCCAACCGCAATCATTAGCCCAGTATACATTGGCAGCACTGCGTTCCAACCAACGTACTTGATAGCGATCAGTCGGTCAGGCACGCCACGTAACCGTGCTGCGTAGGTGAAGTCCTCGCCGAGAACACTAATACTGTTCCCCCGCATTTGGAGTGCCCAACCACCAAATTCTGTAACAACCATTGAGATTATAGGTAATGCAGCGTGGTAGAGTACTCCTATCATGAACGCTAGGTTAATGCCAATCTGAGTATCAGTTGGCCGCCGCCCACCAGTCGGGAAGAGTGAGTATTGGTAAGCAAGGATGTAGAGAAGAATAATGCCAGTAAGAAAGAATGGTACCGAATTAAGTAAGGTCGAAATAGAACTCATCACCTTGTCAAACAGACTATTCTCATAGTAAGCCATCAGAGCCCCCAGTGTGATTCCAATGAGGAACGAAATGATAAGCGATGTAAGGATGACGAAGATCGTCCATGGTGCTGCTTCTACGATAATGTCCATTACTGGTTCATTGTAACGCATCGACTGGCCAAAATCACCCTGTAGTATACCGATTAAATAATCGATGTACTGCTGCCATAGCGGTTTATCGGGGCTAATATTGGCGTATAACTCCACTAGACGGTTGAGTTCCTGGTCAGAGATCTCGCTCCCCGATCGCCGCTGGAGAATTTGAGCTCGGATAGCAGCCATGGGTCCACCCGGTAACAACCGAATGAGACCGAAGGTGATTGTGATGACAGCCCACAATGTAAATATTCCTTTTCCTATTCGCTTCATCAGCCAATTATTCATTCGTAATCACCATTATTAACCACGTATCACTTACCTCGGGAATACATTTCGCTCTTGGAACTATTTATACGTCTCGTCACTCAGTGTCAGCGCTAACTAAGCCACAAGATGCAATTGCTTCGCGACCTCGGGGCGCCCCCCAGATGGGATCTTCTCGGTCAGGGTAATTCCAATCTTCTTCGGAATAGGCAAGTCCACCATTCTCGGTAACCAGCGGGATGACGGGCAGAGTCTGATTGAATGCCCACGCCAAAGTTTCGACTTCCGATCGAAGTTCGTCACCAGATAGGTCAGCTAGTTGGCTGGTGCGCTCTCGAACATTGATCGTTTCAAGACTTCCCTGTGGGTCGCCGATTGGCATTGGGACTTCAATTTCTGGGGGAGTATTAAAGATATTATCTTCACCGAACACAGTGTCATATGCGTTTACAGGGTGGGCTGCACCCAGGACACTCATCGACGTTTGGTAGCCTTGGGTTCCCCATAGCGTATTCGCGAAGCTGGATGAACCAAGCGCGTTGAGGGTGGTGTTGACCCCAAAATCATTAAGCGTTCCAACTACAGTCTGACCAAGTGCAGGCCAGACGTGCCACGGTGCTGTATTCACTTCGAGAGTGAGTTCTTCGCCATCAGGTCCTACCCACGAATCGTTTTGTTTGGTGAATCCCTCGTCGCGTAACAACGAAGCTGCTTTCTCTGTATCACGTTCATAATTGTCAAGCTGGCTGAGTGTATCCTCACTCAACCAAGCGCTTGCACCGAACATTCCAGTATATGCTCCGGGGCCGCTAATGGCGCCCGCTCTCAGCTCATTGGAGTTCTTACTCGCCCTCTCTGAACTGAGAACATAAGCGATAGCGCGATGGAGATTGCGGTTTTGAAGGAGACCTCCCCCAGGATCCTCGTAGTTGAGCGCATAGCCGATACCGGATGTCCCTTGGGCGACTATGACATTGATATCATCTGAGTACGTTCTGACGACCTCCGGCGCAGGAAGCTGAGTTGTCTCTAAATCCCCAGTTGAGAGGGCCTGTGGCGCACTCGATGCTTGTCCGATTCCATGTGTATTATTACTCATATTAGAGAAATTCACAGGATTATAGAACCCTTCATGACGTTCAAGGATCATTTCGCTTTTCGACAAATTAGTGAGCTTCCAGGGCCCACTGAATACGGCATCATTAGGGTGCCAATTGAAGTTGTTCAAAGACTCAAGTGCTTCGTCTTCTTCGGATTGAGTTGAAGCACTTTCCATTTCTTCATAAATCTTGGCGAACTCCGATTTCTCTCCGTTGATCGTTTTGGGAGTATTAATTGCCTGACCAATAGCAAATAGAGTCTGTTTGATAAATTCTTGGTCATAGGCTTTCTTTAGTTCGAGAACGACCGTTTTCTCATCTTCTTCTCGAACAGCATCCATATAGTTCCAAATGGGGTCATTTGTGTACTCGAGGATTCGAAACCGTAGAGCAAGGTCGGCAGAGGTGACCTCATCACCAGAAGTCCACTGCCAGTCATCATGGAGTGTGATAGACATTTCGTCACCTTCAAAAGACCAATCAGAAGCTGCCAACGGTCTATACTCATTGTACGTGACTTCTTCTGCTTCATCTAGCGGATTAAATGTCGCCGTTGTCGAAAATAACGCCAGTGGCGGAAAGAGTTGCCATGCACTTCCTGCAGCCGTGTCAGGCGCGTATATGTTGAGGTTTGCTTCATTCATCCAATCGCCGGCGGCAACTTTGAAAGTCTGATCTACAATGCTTTCGGTATTCCCAGCCTGTTCAGTGTCGGTCCCGCCGCCGCCGCACCCGGCAATAAACATCGCAGTTCCTGCCGATACAGCCTGCATCATTCGACGTCGGGTGAAAGTCGATTCTACAGTCTTTTCTACAGGACCTGGTTGCTGATCCATATTCTAAGTCCTGATGTGGTTAGTACTTATATCCTGTGGTTGGAGTATTCATATCCGGAAAAGCGTCATGAGGGTTGTTTTGGGACAGACGGCATCACCAGTCTTGATTTCCGTGATCCCCAGCGCGTTTCAAGCATCAGATGTTCTGTGCAGTCAGTGACGACAGCGAGACGTTATTCACCATATGGATGAAAATCCAATATAATAGACCATCCAACTGGTTGAGGGTCTGCCCTAGTACAGCGAGAAAAATTCCGGTATCTTGGACAATTTGTCGTATTTCACGGTGAACTAAGTTCAGGAATTTCTCAAAAGTACTCCGATCGAACTGGGTTACCCTCTTTGGTGTTCAGCGATACGGAACCCAGCGAAAAAGTGTTCGCGAACACTTGATCGGGCTCTCAGAAACCACTATTTCGACACAGGAAATTCCTGAGACTACACTCTCCGCACTTCAGGGCACCAAGTCGCCAATTCTTCATATGAATATATTCAAGCCTAAAGTATAGAATAAGGCGAATATATCATTCTGGATTCTCATCCACTCTCATTCCTCATTAATAGGGGCAACTGGGCGCGAATGAATGAACCTGGCAATAGACTGAATTCAGCCAATATATCGCGATCTAGTTTCTGCAAGCAGATTTGGGTCTGAGTGATTAGAAGGGCTTGGTTTGTCAATATTAAATTAGTAAGGATAGAGTTTGAATACGTTCTGTAATAATAAACGGAACACTTCCAGCAGACTATGTCTATTCCCATATATATTAGTTAAATTTTGCATAATGGCGGTATATAAGAGGGTTAGTGAGTTGTGCTACCAATATTTTGATTCAAGTGCTGTCCCACATTTTCAAATGAGGTATGAAGATTGGAAAGGTTCGATATTTACTATTTTTTATCGTAGTCCGCCTACTCGGGTTAGAAGTCGCCTTGGATTTGGTTTCGGGAGTGTGTGAGGACAACGGATTGGCAGTGAAACCAAGTATCAAGTTGCAGACGACAGTCTCGCCGTAATCGGATACTGTGTCTGTCTAACTTGGAGCTGATGTCTATTCTGATCGTACTACTATTCATGATGGGTCTAGAAGCTAATCTAGCCTTTATTGGTTCTAATTATCGAACAGCACCTCCCACAACAATAACAACAGTACTTTTGTTACGATTGGATGCGCCCGGTGCAATGCGTTTAGTATTACTATATACAGTCGTGGAGTATAATGATTTTACACAGTGTCAAATTCGGTAGTCATAGCCTTGGTGTTGTCGACAAATAGCAGTGTTTGGAGTGACCGAGGACGGAAGCGACGCCCACCCGCCGGCCTGGGAAACGGTGATTCGTCGGATTGACTACGGCCGCCCTCTCTCGGATGTAGGGTTACTCCTTGCATTTCTCAACCACGGGAACACGGCGACCACTACGTCCGATGCCGAAGGTAACTCAAGACTCGATCCATACGAACGGGAAGCCTATATTGGGAGATGTGGAATGTTTTCGTCGCGAAAAATAATGGGGTTCGCTTTTCGACTGTGAGTTGACCAAGTCTTTCGATTCGGATAAGTTAAGAGTTATATCGATTTAATATATAATGCTAAATTATACTTATATATTATGAATGTATGAAATAGATGTAACAAAGTTATTAGTATTTTCTATCGAGGTGAGGACCACACCCACCACAGAGAGAAGTATCCAGATCAAGCGAGTCGAAAATTCGCTTGCCTCGCATTCCTCCGATTTGTCCAGTGTTAGGATCTGCGTATTTGTAGTTTCTCTGGTGTCCACTATTTGCTTTCGTAGTCGAATATGAGGATACCCAGCTGTAGTAACTAGTCTTTGTTTATATTTACGGACCACTACAAAACGCGTGCTAAATGCCTGTGTTAGTAATTTGATTCATCGGAACCACGGCGTGCGCCCGAACGGCGACAAATGTCCGGCCCAATACAACAACACACTATTCTGGAGGATGCGGTAGACCCTGACTGTCCAGGTGGGTACTCCAGGTCTTTCTCTGTATGATGTTGTTCTTATGGCAAGGGGTTTCGGTTCCGATGAATCAGGTGTTTATCTCTCACGCAAGATTATATATATTTTGGTTTGGAGAGCTTTCTGAGACATAGGGAGAACGAGTGAAAACTCCAATGAACCCTTCGGGTTCACGGTCGTTAACCGCGGGAGCAACCAGCGACATGTCTTCACAGCGAAGTTCATTGACGAATCGCTTGTGAGATATTTTCTTTGCAACCGCGAGTGAAACTCCCTTCGGACTATGTCGACGAATATTGTGCATACGACCAGTTTGACTATGGCGATCTCTCAGCAAGAGGTTGTAAATCACGGTGACGGCAAATACGCTGATGGAGACACCCACATCAACACTTCCGAGAATTATCTGTCGCCGTTACGACGGTGGCTCCCGTCACATCGAGATAGATCAAAAGACAAATTGATACCCCATCTTCAAGCGGTTCAGTAGCTTCGGCAGCGCGTCTCCTGCAAGCCAGGTTGAGAAACTTTCGAAGACATCATTTCCACTATACTCTAACTCACCAACACCCTATTTCACATGAGCGAATAACCCACTGTTCACACTGAGCAACAATCATCTCCAGAGGAAAACAATGTCCCTTGCCTATGGCGCAGGAACTCCTTGTCATATTTTAGCTGTGGCATCCCATGAGTGTACTATATATCCGAGAGCCGTACTCCTTGGTGGAGCCCCAGACGTCATGGTCCGCCGGCGGGAAGTTGAAGTCTCGGACGTCGCCGTAGACGCCGTTGTAGTAAGAGTGGAAGACGAAGTTCGGGAGGTAGTAGTTGTAGTACTGCGCTGGGACTTTCGCCATCGTCGTTCATTGGTGCCATCAGTCATTGCATCGTATTGAAATGATTTATTGTTATCGATCGAACGGTCCCGGTCCGGGAACGCCAAGCGTCGATAGTCACTTTCGGGCACCGGTAGCCGAGAATTAGGGGATGTGACGCTCGTTACGTCGCGATGATGAGACTGACGACCGAACTCGCCGGCACCGTAACCTCGAAAGTGCCATCACCGGTGGCTGCGACGTCGATGTCGTCTGCTTCGAAGGCGTCGGCGTTGTCTTTCCGTGAGTACTCGTCGACCGCGGTGTCGGCGAACAGCACCTCGCTGTCGACGACCGACGCGCTCTCCTCGTCCAGCGAGACAGTGACGTCCTCGCCCTCGAGGGCGCGGTTCGACAGGGTCACGAACACCTCGCCGTCGTGCGCGGAGGCTGACGCACTGACCAGCGGAACGTCGTAGGGTTCGTCTTCGACTTCGTGCTCGTCGGTCTCGACGACCGTGTCGAGCGCCGTCCCGCCCGCGTGGTCCTTGTAGAGGTCGAACACCTGGTAGGTCGGGGTCGGCCAGGCGTCCTCCTCGTCGGTCTGGACGAGACACTGGAGGACGTTGACCGTCTGGGCGATGTTCGCCATCGCGACCATGTCGGCCCGCTCGTGGAGGTCATCAAAGACACCGGCCGCGGAGATAGCGTCCCGGACCGTGTTCTCCTGTTCGAGGCCGTTGGTGTTGGTCGCCTCGGGGTGCCAAACGCCCCACTCGTCGACGATGATGCTGATGTCTGACTCGGGCGCATAGACCGATAACGCATCGACAGCATTGTCGACGTCGCCGCCGACCTTACGAGAGCGCGCGAGCAATCGGAAGTACTCCTCGTCGTCGAAGTCGGTGTCGCTGCCGGCCTCGTAGTAGCGATGGACGGACATGTGCTCCATGAGGTCGTACGGCCCTTCGGTGAAGCTCGCACACTCGTCGAGCGCGTCGAGGAACTTTCGATTCCAGTCGTCGTGGATGTGCCCGACCGAGACGAGTTCGACGTCTCGCTCACTCAGTAGGCCGTCGACGCTCCGAAGGTAGGTGGCGAAGCGACGGAACTCTTCGGCGTATTGTTCGGGACTCATCCGGCCGCCACACCCCCAGTTCTCGTTGCCGACACCCCAGTACTTCACGTCGTGTGGTTCCTCGCTGCCGTTCTCAGCCCGGCGGTTTGCGAGTTCGGTGTCGCCGTCGTAGTTACAGTACTCGAGCCAGTCGGCCGCCTCGCCGGGCGACCCGCTGCCGAGGTTGGCCGCGAGGTACGGTTCGGTGTCGAGCAGGCCACACAGTCGCATGAACTCCTCGGTGCCGAATTCGTTCGGTTCTTCCGGGATGTCCTCACGTCCCTGCGTCCAGAAGGCGTTGCGCCGGGTCGGCCGCTCCTCGCGCGGGCCGATCCCGTCCTCCCAGTGGTAATCGTCGGCAAAACACCCGCCCGGCCATCGCAGGACGGGTATCTCCAGATCCGCGAGCAGTTCGACGGTGTCCATCCGAATCCCGTCCTGGGTGGGGACGCGGTCGTCCTCACCGACCCAGAGTCCGCCGTAGATGCACCGCCCGAGGTGCTCGGCGAAGTGGCCGTAGACGTTCGGGTTTATTTCGGCGATCGGCTCGTGCTGATGAACGTGAATCTCAGAGCCCATAGGTCCACCAATTGTTCAACCAGTATATATAAATGTTGGTTTAGAATAGAATAGAATAGCACAGCCATTCTCATGACAAGAAAAACAGATATACGCAGATTAAGGTACAATTCGAGATCAAGGGCAACTTCCTCTTGTGTACGCGCGTGTTCGACGAGTTTGAGTCGCTGTCACCAGCACAACGCCGTCACGTGAAAACCCACGCGACCGGTCTTGTTGCGGGCATGCCTTGTTTTGCCACCTAATAACGGTAGTTTCAGACACTCTCACGGTGATATTCCGCTATATTTACTGGAGAATGGACGCCGTCTGGCGATATGGCATCAATCAGACGGCTTGCACGGATGTGTCGAGATCCATCCGTTTTTCGCAAAGACGAGAGCCAAGTGACAGCGACGGCTTATCGAGACTACTTTTCGAGAGGAATGAAGAGGAGAAGAAGTCTGTGCACAACTCTCGGTCCTTATCGAGATTATACGGCGGCTCACTACACTATTTCCTTCTGAGGGCCGTGGTGAATCGCTAGACATAGCTTGATTTCACTGTTTCACTGCCTGGTTGATGTTGTGAACCGCACACATCAGGACGAGTTCTTGAAATTCGCCGTACCAGGATCGCGCACGCACGGCGCGCCGAGCGTGCGCTTGATAGTCGAGAAGACAGTTTCAGACATTGCTCGTTGGCGGTATCAAGGCCCATCGATCACGCGCACAACGCGCGGATCGATGGGCCGGAACTCACAATGCTTGATCAGTGGTCTGACGCCTTCTTCGCGGAGTTTTTCACGTAATTGCATCCAGTCGTAGCCTTTGTCCGCAGCGAGGCTGGTGA
>ENA-ORDC01001530-ORDC01001530.1-marine-metagenome-genome-assembly--contig:-NODE-1530-length-16683-cov-6.394857_pt1 | contig 16683 bp, 16 predicted proteins | sample MGYA00237783_ERZ508515 | MGnify/ENA primary metagenome ERZ508515 (study PRJEB26186, sample SAMN06268792) | marine metagenome | isolation source: Eden Landing Ponds, San Francisco, CA, USA | place... | reverse complement strand
AGCACGATGTGGGCCTGCTTGGACGCCCGGAAGCCCATCTTCTCGGGGATGTGCTCGGCGTGGTAGCCGTCGGCGTCCGTCGGGACGATGAACATCGAGTAGTTCCCGTAGCGGTCGTTCGGGTCGTCGCCGGTCTTGGCGTACAGCGTCACCCAGTCAGCCTCGACGCCGTTGCCGATCCAGTACTTCTCGCCGTTGAGCACCCACTCGTCGCCGTCCTTCTCGGCGGCCGTCGTCATCCCGGCGAGGTCGCTCCCCGTCTCCGGCTCGGAGACGGCGAGGCCGGTAAGCTGGTCGCCGGCGGCGACGGGCGCAAGGAACTCCTCTTTCTGCCAGTCCGCGCCGTGGTCCTCGACGATCTCGGCGCCGAAACTGGCGAGTTGGAGCGTCAGCGCGATCCCTGCGTCGGCCTTGTACAGCTCCTCCGCCATCGCAAGCATCTGCTGGAGGTCGTAGCCGCTACCGCCCCACTCCTCGCCGATATCCTGCGCGACGAGGCCGGCCTCCGTGGCTGCTTCGAGCACCTCCCAGGGGTACTCCCCGGACGCGTAGTACTCTCCCGCGACTGGTTCGATGTGTTCCGCGGCGAACTCCCGAGCCTCCTCTTTGACCCCGTGTGCGTGCTCCGGAACGAGTTTCTCGGATAGCAAATCCATGTGAATTATCATGGTTTGTGTACTCATATACTCCGTGGAACTCTGCCAAACACCGGTGTAGTTGTTTCTCGGAAATCACTGATAATCGGCCAGCACGCTTTTCCATGGCTGTGGCCTTCCTCGGACATGAACCGTCGAGACTACCTGCTTGCCGGAGCCAGCCTCGGAACCGCCGGGCTTGCGGGGTGTTCGTTTCTGGCCGCAGCCGAGGCACCGCCCCCGGAAGTTCCGACACAGCAACTCGAAGAGGGTGGCTGGACGCGAACGGACCAGTCCTCGGAAACGGTGTTCGACCGGAGTTATGGCCCCGTATCCGTCGAGGCTGTCTCCAGTACGGTCCAGTACGTCGACGAACAGCTACAGAAGCGCGTCGCCAGCCGCACCCTCGACCAAGTGCAGACTGCGCTCTCCGTGTTTTTCGCCACCCGCGTCGACTTCAGTCCGAATCTCGACAACCTCCCGGCCGGCGTGGGCCGCGAGGAACTGCTGGCGGAAGTCAGAACGAACGCCCGCGACAGCTTCGAACAGCAGATGGAAGCCCAGGGGTTGACCGACATCGAGAAAACGGGCGAGGGAACCATCGATATCGACACCGGCGAGACAGCCGAGACAGTCGAACTGTCTGCCGTGTACCCATTCGAGGGGATTTCGTTCGACGTGACCGAGGACGAGGCCGTCGAGATACCGGCCAGCGACATCGACATCTCGGCGATGTTCGCCGTCTGGCACCACGGCGACTTCGTCGTCATCTCCGGGGGCGCGTACCCGGCACAGAACTTCGATCAGGTCGTCGAAAACGCTCTGAGCGACGGCATCACGGTCACCGTCGATGTCGATCTCGGACTCCAGCCCGACGCCTATCGGACCGAAGTCCGGAATCTCGTCACTGGCGTTCAGTAACCGCAACTGCTCGCTGGAGGCGCTCTCATTCCAGCGGCTTTCTCTTATTCCGGTGCGGCATCGTCGGGGACGCGGCCCTCGACGAGTGATTCGTCGGCGTACTCGTCACGGAGCGACTTCTTGTCGAACTTCCCGGTCGCCGTCTTCGGGACCTCGTCGATGGTGATGAAGTTGTCCGGAACCCACCACTTGGGGTAGGAGTCGAGAATGTGTTCCCGAAGCTCCTCGCCAAGCGCGTCCTCGTCGGCGTCGGCCGCCGGGACGATCATGGCGAGGGGTCGCTCCTGCCAGCGCTCGTGTGGGACACCGATCACCGCCGCTTCGTTCACGTCGTCGTGGGCTATCAGCTCGTTTTCCAGTTCGAGCGAGGAGATCCACTCCCCGCCGCTCTTGATGACGTCTTTCGCCCGGTCGACGATCTTGATGTAGCCGTCTTCGTCGACGGACACTACGTCGCCGGTCTTCAGGTAACCGTCCTCGAACTCCTGTTCGTTCGCTTCCGGCCGCTTGAAGTACTCCGTCGTCACCCACGGCCCACGGATGTGGAGTTCGCCGAAGTCCTCGCCGTTGTGCGGAACCTCGTTGCCGTTGTCGTCGATGACACGGAACTCAAGCCCGGGCGAGATGAGCCCCTGCTTCGCACGCTTGTCCAGTTGCGTCTGGTAGTCGGCGTCCTCCAGGTCGCTCCGCAGGGACGCCACCGCACCCACCGGCGCTGTCTCGGTCATCCCCCAGGCGTGGACGAGTTCCACGTCGCGGTCGTCGAAGAACCGGATCATCGCCTCCGGGGCGGCGCTTCCGCCGACGATGAGGCGCTCAAGCGAGGAGAGGTCCACGTCGTTTTCTTTGATGTACTCCATCAGCCCCAGCCAGACGGTCGGGACGCCGGCGGTGACGGTCACGTCCTCTTCTTCGATGAGCTTCGCGAGGTCTTCGGGCTCTGGCTGCGGGCCGGGGTAGACGTGCTTGGCCCCGCCTGCAGTTGCCGAAAACGGGAAGCCCCAGGCGTTGACGTGGAACATCGGGACGACGGGCATCACCACGTCGTCGTCGTCGAGCGGAATCCCCTGTGGCGACTGGATCGCCATCGTGTGGCTCCACAGCATCTGCTGAGTGTACTCGACGCCTTTCGGTCGTCCGGTCGTGCCGGAGGTGTAACAGAGGCCAGCAGGACGGTCCTCTTCCAGTTCAGGCCAGTCGTACTCCGTCGGCTGATCGGCGATGAACGACTCGTAGGCGACGGCATCGAGGTCCGTGTCGGGGACGGACTCGCTCATCACGATGAACTGCTCGACCGACTCAAAGGATTCGGGGTCATCGGCGGCTGCCCCCTCTAGTTTCGGCAGGAGCGATTCGTCGACGAAGATGATCTGGTCCTGTGCGTCGCTGACGATGTACTGAATGTGTTCGTCTGGCAGGAGCGGGTTGATAGTGTGTAACTGCGCACCGGTTCCCGGCACTCCGAAGTATGTCTCGAAGTGACGGCTGTGGTTCCAGCAGAACGTCCCCAGCCGTTCGCCGTCACCGTAGCCGGCTTCCTCGAGCGCGTTCGCTAACTGCGCCGTCCGCTCGGCGTACTCGGCGTAGTCGTGACGGACGATACCCTCGTGGGTACGAGAGACGACTTCTGTGTCGGGATACAGTGTTTCTGCGCGCCACAGGAACGGTCGTAGTGTTTGCGGGCTTCCTCCTGGCATATCACGATGCAAGGGCCCACGGTACAAGAAACACTGCTAAATTTTTTATGAAGGACAAGGAGTTCATCCGCAGTGCCCGTCTCTCCCTCCCCTTGGCCCGCTCACACTTCGATTTCCTGCATCAGGTCGACCAGTTCTTCGAGTTCCGGGAACGTGTACACCTTCACGTTGATGTCGGACTCCAGTGCGTGGACGCGGGAGTCGAACATCAGTGCCATCTCGTTGTCACGGTCGCCGACGAGCTGGTCCACCATCCCGCTCCCGGGTCCGAACGTGAAACTCGGCGTTGAGATGTCGATAGTCGTATCGAGGACGTTCGCCCAGCCGTCGATGAAGCCGCTGGTCATGATGTTGCCGATCTCCTGAATCGCCGAGCGCTCCATGTCGGTGAAGCCGTTCGCGTTGGGGTCTGTCTCACCCATATCGCCGATCATTCCTGTGGCGAGGTCCTTCGCGCTGGCGGCGTTGAACAGGAACAGGATGTGTCCGTGGGGCTTTTCCACCATTTCGATACTGATACCGATCTGCTTCTCGTCGCCGACGTGTGTTTTGATATCCGGGATATCGATGAAGTTGATCTTCGTGATCTCCATCTCCGTCTCCATCCCCGTCATCTGGCTGAGGTGGTTCGCAACGGTGTTACCACCCTCTTTAGCCATCTGATTGAACAACCCGAGCTTCCGAATATCTATCATCAGACTCATTCGTTAGGACCAGCGTTGCCGCTCAGTTGTGTGCCCTCCTACATAAGCTATGCACCCGCATTTTCGTCGGCGAGAATCGGAGAGGCACTCAGAACTGTTCGGCCGTGTCGATACCGATAACGATGCCACACTCGTCGGCGTCGAAGTTGTCGTCCCCGCGGACGGATTTGGCGAACAGGAGCTTCGCCTGCTCAGTGTGTGCGAGCCTGACGCCGGCTGCGATGTCTCCTTCGAACCCGAACTCCGAGAGGAGTTCATCACAAACCTCGTCCGAGATGCGGTAGGCGCGGGTCCCGTCGACGGTGACGTAGTCGAACGCCCGTTCGAACTGACTGTGCCGTCCGATGAGGTCCGCGTGAAGGATGACCAGCGCGTCACACAGGTCCTGCTCGGCGATACCCGCCCGCTCGGCCGCTCGATCGATGACTGCGGTGTCGAGTCCCGATTCTGTCGAGGCCGTGCCGGTATCTGCTTTCGCCATTGTTCATGTTAGTTATCAACACACATGATAATAGCGTTTGGGTGCAGTCGCCGTTCCGCTGGCCGCGGCGTCACCCCCGGATGTCACTCCCTGGATTTGTCACTCCACGCGGACGCTCACGGCAACGCCCTCACCGAGTGGCAGCAACCCGGTCTCGAACGCCGAGTCGTCGCCGACGCGTTCGAGATACGCGGCGATGCCGCGACTCGTCTCGTTGGCGTCGATGTCGTCGCCGTCCAGCAACGCCTGTACCTCCTCGAACTCCAGCGGCCCGGCCTCGATCATGTTGTCGGCGACCACGGCACCACCGACCGGTACCTTCCCCCGGACAGCCTCGAAGGCCTCCGCGTAGCGGTGCTTCTCGTTGTCGATGAGTACCACGTCGAACGGGCCGTCGTAGCGCTTGACGGTTTCGATTGCGTCCCCGTGCTCGAAGGCGGCCCGGTCGGCGAACCCGCCGCGGTCGAGGAACCCACGGGCCTCGTCCAGTTCGTCGGCGTCAATCTCCGTCAGGACGATCTGCCCGTCGTCGGATACCGCGGGTGCCATCCAGTACGCCGAGTAACCAAAGCCCGATCCGAACTCGAAGACGCGATCAGCGTCGACCATCCGGGCGACGAGGCGGAGCCACCCGCCGACTGCGGGGCCGACCGTCGGGAACCCCTCCCGGTCGGCTTTAGCATCCATCTCCTCGATGACCGGGTCGCTGGCTGGCGCTAATGTACGGGCGAATTGCTCTGTGACATCGGGGAGCGGGGTTTCGTCCATACCGGGCTATGCCGGCAGCGGTCACATAAATGAGTGGGTCGGCACCGGGGCTAGCCGAGTTCGAGGCGCTCGACGTACTGAATGACTGACTCCAGCGCGGGATTGGGGTAGTACTCGACGGTGTTGGCTGCTGTCTCGTATGAGAGAATCCCGAGGTCGTCCAGCCGCGGAAGGTGATTGTGTGCCAGCGACACGCCTACTTCATCGCGTGACTTCGGCGTCGCCCTGGCCGGGATGGCCTTCTCGCGTTCGTGGACGCGGTCGACAAGTTCGTCCAGCGGGATCTCGTTTTCCGACCGGTCCTTCAGGTGATAGAGGAGACTGCGTCGCCGCGGGGCGGAAATCAGCTCCAGAACCTGATCAAACGAGTAGGGTATCGGGATCGTCTCGGGTTCCTCTGGGTCGCCCCTCCTGACACCGCCGGGCGGGGTGACGGTGTCCCGGAACGTCGGCGTCTCCTCTGCGTCGTTCGATCCCGTGACGGTCCAGCCGTGATCCGGGAGGTACTCGTACACGACGTCATACAGCGGCCGGAACATCTCCACCGTCTCCTCCGCATGGGCCTCCGGGTCCATGTGGTGATGGCTCGATACGCCCATCTCGGCACATTGTCGGTTCAACGCGGTCACTAGCGCGATGACGCGGTCACGTTCCCAGGACTCAAGCAGTCCAGTCAGCGAATGCAGGCATAGAAGCAGCGGCGCATCTGCCGGTTCTAGTCGGCCGAGATGGCGGGCGACGGTTACTCCGATATCTATCGGCTCCACTGTCGCGGGAAGGGTATCGAGCGTCAGGGAGGGAAACGCGCCCGACGCTGCCGCCTGCGAGTTAGCCGGTAGCTCGCTGCCGGCATCGACGATGATCGCTTCTTCGGGCATCTCGTCGTCGAGGTGCTGCTGCCACAGCGAGAGGCGGGAATCGGGCGACTCCGACACTGTGACACAGATTGCCTTCGAGTCACTGACCCCCTGTTCAGTCAGGAACCCGGCACATCCCTCTCGTTCGGCGTCGCTCGAACCGCGTGCCAGCACCAATACGGACTCAGCCTCGTCAAGCGGCTGGTCCACTGTCCCACTCCCGGAGTTCATTACGTACTGTATCGTATCAGGAACCATAAAGCCATCAACAAATAAGAGTTACCTTGGTAACTAGTACAATTCGCTCAGATCCATCCGAATGTCTGACACTATCCGGATGATCTTCCTCTGTGCGACCGGTCCCGGCGCATACACCGGACCGCCTCGATTCCGAGGATTTTTGCAACGCTACGCCGTATTCCGGAGCATGCCTATCATGTCGAGCGGCGACTTTTCTATCCACATCGAGGAGTGTGATGAGTTCGACGACGGGATGCCGATAAGTTCGCTTCCGGACGAAGTCACGTCTATCGACGACCTCGACTGCGAGTGCTGGAGCGGGTTCGAGTCGCTGGACGAAATCTAACGCTGGGCTCTGCAGCCTGGTTGCCAGAACGCGGCTTCGGTCGACCGGTCGTCGATGACTGCCCCTCTTTGTGCTTTTCCCAGGCGAACACGAATTCCCGTTCAGAGTTTGTCGACATCCCGGGCTGCTTCGGCCTGGTCCCGAACTGAACTGAGCGTGGCGTCCGGGCTGGTTGCGGCCACCGCAGCGTTGACAGCCCCTTCCAGCACGGGTGCATCAGCTATCACGGCCTCGACGTCGCTCAGATCGATGGCGACGTCCGCGTTCATGACGGCGCTGCCGAGGTCCACGAGGACGACGACACCGTCGCCGTCGTCCGCGGCGGCGAGGCCCGCTTCGATGTCGTCGGGGACCGTCCCGATTCCGCCGTCACCGTCGCCACCGACCGGTTCGATGTTCGTCTCTCCAGCCATCTCCGCGGCTATCTCGGTGATTCCCTGGGCAGCAGTGTGACTGTGGGAAACGACGACGAGCCCCACCATTACTCCTCGGTCGCCTCCGCGTCGGGGATCGTCGGGGAACTGGCGTCGGCCGACGGGACCTCCCTGTCGAGGTGGTCCGCGGCTGTCGCCAGCAGTTCTTCCATGATGTACAGCGTGCTCGTCGCACCCGGGTCCTGATGACCGACCGACCGCCAGCCGAGATACGACGCCCGCCCCTTCGCGGCCCGGATCGGGACTGTGAATTCCACTCCCCGCTCCGCCGCCGCGACGGCTTTCGCGAGGGCTTCGAGCGGCGGCAGGTCGTCCGTCTCGACTGATTTCTTGAACGTGTGGACCGCCGGCACGAGCGCGTCGACCATCGTCTTGTCCCCGACGCTGGCGTCACCGCGGTCCTGGACCTTCTCGACGTACGTTTCCGCGAAGGCGACGGCCGATTCGGCGGTGAGTCCCTCCTGCAGTTCTGCGCTGGCGAACACGAGCGAGCCGCCGTACAGCGGACCCGACGCCCCGCCGACCTCCGACAGCAGGGTCTTGCCGGCGGTCTTGACGACCGTCTCGACGGCCGGGTCGTCGAGGTCCGCAACCGCCTCGGCCGCCGCCTGCCACCCGCGGGCCATGTTGCCGCCGTGGTCGGCGTCGCCGATTGCGGAGTCGAGGTCGGTGAGGCGCTCCCGCTCGGACTCGATCCTGGCTGCGACGTTCTCGACGGCCGCGACAGCAGCGGCCCCCTGGTCGCTCGACTGGCTCATCGGACTGTCAGGGCCGGCGTCTCGGCCGGGGCACCCAGCAGTTCTTTCAGCTCCTCGTCGACCGCACAGACCGTGATCGAACAGCCCGCCATGTCCAGCGAGGTCATGTAGTCCCCCACCCACGCGTCCCATGTCTCGATGTCCCGTTCGCCGAGGAGTTCCTGCAGGCGGCGGTTGACGACGAACAGTTCCATCTGCGGCGTTCCGCCCATCCCGTTGACGATGGTGACGACTTCCTGTCCGCCGTCCAGTTCCAGGTCGTCGAGGACCGTCTCGGTGAGTTCTTCGGTAACCTCGTCAGCGGACATCGTTTCGGTCCGCTCGACGCCCGGTTCGCCGTGGATGCCGATGCCGAGTTCGATCTCGTCCTCGCCCAGATCGAAGGTCGGCTCGCCCTTTTCGGGGGTGACACAGGAGGTGAGCGCCATGCCCATCGTCCTGACGTTATCGACGACCTTCTGGGCGACGCGCTGGACCTCATCGAGGCTCGCGCCCTCGGCGGCCTTCGCGCCGGCGGCCTTGTGAACGAGAATCGTTCCGCAGACGCCGCGGCGACCGCTCGTGTACAGTGAATCTTCGACGGCGACGTCGTCGTTGACCACGACTTCGGCTACTTCCGTCCCCTCCATTTCGACCATCTCCCCGGCCGTCTCGAAGTTCATCACGTCGCCCTCGTAGTTTTTGATGACCAGCAGGACGCCCGCACCGCTGTCGCAGGCGTCGATCATCGCTTCGAGTTCGTCGGCTGTCGGGGAAGTGAACACTTCTCCGGCCGCTGCCCCGTCGAGCATACCCTCGCCGAGATAGCCGGCGTGTGTCGGTTCGTGGCCGCTGCCGCCGCCGCTAACGACAGCGACTTTGTCGTCGACCGGCGCGTCGTCCCTGACCAGTACTTGTGTGTCGGGCAATCGACGAACGCTGTCTGGGTACGCCGCGACCATTCCGTCGAGCATCTCGTCGACGACCGTCTCCGCGTCGTTGATGAGCTTTTTCATGGTACATGCTGACGGATGTCTCACCACCGCATAAAAGTACTCGTGGATAGGAATGTATTGCTGGAGAACATGTCCCTCTAGGTCAACGATTCACTCCGGGCAACGTACCCGGCCGGAAGCCCTACTCACTTCGCGTCTCAATCAGGCGTCCCAGTACGCCGGTTCGTTGTTGGGCTTCCACTTTATCGAACAGCCTCTGGACGGTTTTTCAGCGGCTGTAATCTGGTCGCCATTGAGTAACGTCTCGACGTGCGTGGCCATCTCCCGCTCGCTTGGTTCGTCGTCTGGGTTCGGCGCGTCGTCAAGGCGACCGTGATATGCCAGTTTGAACGTCCCGCCGTCGTTCCGGAACAGGAACGGATCGGGGGTACAGCGTGCGCCGTACGCGGCTGCGACGTCCTGAGACTCGTCGAACAGATACGCGTCGTACTGTATCTCGCCGCGCTCGACGAGTTCCTGCATCCGCTCGAAGGAGTCGTCAGGATATTCCTCGGGGTCGTTGGCATTGATGCCGACGACCCCGAGGTCGTCGTACTCCGTCGCGAGGCGGTTCAGCTCATCAATCTTCGCTTTCGCGTATGGACAGTGGTTGCACGTAAATACGACCAGTAGCGCGTCCCTGTCCGCGAAATCCGACAGTGAGTACGTCGCCCCGTCCGCTCCCGGGAGTTCGAACGACGGTGCCTCGTCCCCACGCCCGAGCACGTCGGACTCCGAATCGATTGAAACCATCGTCGCTCACTACGACTGTCGCCGCTAAAAGTCCACGGACGCGCTATAGTAACGATTGGAATGATTTACACACTGATCGCACTGCTGTCGTGCGATCAGGTGTGCGTTGGTTTTTACTGGCTACTATAGACTGACTTCTGTGACGGCCGCTTTTTGCTCAACTGTCCACTTCGCTGGACGTCGCTGCCGCAGTATCGAAGGCTTTCGCTGCCTCGAACGCGCTGCTCCCGTCGTCAACGGAGAACAGCGTCTCCTCCCCCTCTGCTTCGTGTTTTTCCAGCAATCCGACCGTCACTAGCTCTTCGAGCGTTCCGTCAAGATACAGCGTCTTCAGCGGCACGCCGGCCGCCTCGCTCAGGGCAGTTTTCGTATACGTCTCGTCCGCATCGAGGCGGAGTATCGTGTCAATAACTGTCGCCGCCTTGTCGTGGTTCGCGATATGTGCCCATCCCGTGTTAGAATCAGCCCGCTGGCCACCCTCTTCGAACATTAGTCATTTCCTAACCCGCAGAGATATTAAAGTTGTCTGGTGTATTTCGTCCCAATGGTGAGACGCTCTCCCACTATTGAGCAAGGCTTTTGTCCGCGTCACTCTCCTGGCACTGTATGAGCAGTCGCCGCGAGATACTCGACCTGCTACGGGAGAACGCTCGCTACACGACCGAGGACATCGCTCGGTTGACCGATTACTCCGAGAGCGAAGTAGCCGAAATCGTCGACGAGTTCGAGGAGGCAGGCATCATCCGCGGCTATCAGGCAGTCGTCGACTGGAACGCGGTCGAAAGCGACGAGGAACGGGTCCGCGCCACCGTCGAACTCAACGTCACGCTGGACCGCGAGACCAGCTACGACGACATCTCCGACCGGATCGCGAAGTTCCCGGAAGTGACCTCCCTGCGCCTCGTCAGCGGTGACTACGACTTCGATCTGGAGGTCGAGGGCGATTCGATGCGCGAGGTTTCGCATTTCATCAGCGACAAAATCGCGCCGATCCCCGAGATTACGCAGACGGTAACCCACTACATCATGGAGTCGTACAAGGAGCAGGGGATGGAGTTCGACGACCACGATGACGACGACCGGCTGTCCGTCTCACCATGACATTCGAAGCAGCGGACAGAGTCGCCAGCGTGCCGCCCTCGGGCATCCGTCGGTTCTTCGAACTGGCCGAAGAGATGGACGACATCATCTCGCTCGGGGTCGGCGAACCGGACTTCTCGGCCCCGTGGGCGGCCCGTGAAGCCGCTATCGCGTCGCTCGAACGAGGCCAGACCTCATACACAGCCAACCGCGGGAAACGGGAACTCCGGGAACGCATCGCGGACTACGAGGCGGCGACGCACAATCTGCAGTACGACCCTGACGAGGAAATCCTCGTCACGGCGGGTGCGAGCGAGGGGCTCGACCTCGCCTTTCGGGCGCTGCTAAACCCCGGCGATTCCATCGCTATCGCCCAGCCCTGCTACGTCTCGTACGTCCCCGGCGCGACGTTTGCCGGCATCGACGTTATCGATGTTCCGACACGCGCGGAAGACGAGTTCAAACTTACCCGAGAAGTGCTAGAATCGTCCGGCGCGGCCGAGGCCGACGCGCTCGTGTACTGCTATCCGAACAACCCGACCGGGGCGACGATGACGGCCGAGGAGATGGCGTCTGTCGCGGCCTTTTGCCGCGAAAACGACCTGCTCGTGTTCGCCGACGAGATATACGCCGACCTCACGTACGAACACGACCACACGTCCATCGCCACCCTCCCCGGGATGCGCGAGCGGACCGTCGTGTTCAACGGCTTCTCGAAGGCGTTCGCGATGACGGGGTTCAGACTGGGATACGCTATGGCCCCGCCGGAGGCCATCGAGGCGATGAACCGCATCCATCAGTACTCGATGCTTTCGGCCCCGACGACGGCCCAGCACGCCGCTATCGAGGCCCTCGACAACTGCCGCGACGAGGTCACCGATATGGCCGCCCAGTACGACCGCCGACGGAAGTACGTCCTCACCCGCTTCGAAGAGATGGGCCTGGACTGCTTCCCGGCGGCCGGGGCGTTCTACGCGTTCCCGGAGTGTCCCTGGGACGATGCCGGCGAGTTCGCCGAGAGTCTCCTCCAAGAAAAGCGGGTCGCGGTCGTGCCCGGAACCGCCTTCGGAGAGGGCGGGTCGGGCCACCTGCGAGTGTCGTACGCGACCGGTCTCGACGATCTCAAAGAGGCGATGGCCCGGATCGAGTCATTCCTTGACTGATAATTAAGACCGGCGAAACATTCAGTATGGTCGACTTACTACGGTAAGGAGACCGTGATACGAACAGCCGGAACTTCTTTTTCAGCAACACTTGGTGGGGGTAAAGTTTTTTCCCACCTAACGGGAGATGAATAACAATGGCTATCGATGATACCGGGGGAGGTGAGTCAGATCAGGTCAACAGTGGGGGGCAACTGACTGACGAGCCTGTACGGGTCGGCGAGTACACGTGGGACGACCTCCGCCGGGAGGTACACGACGGAGGGCGGTTCGACCGGAGCGCATACCTCGGCTTCGAGCCGAGAGAACTCAGTCAGCGGCTCGAAGACGCGGCGAGTGCCGGGAAAACACTGCAAGCGCCGTTCGAGGAGTATCTCGACCCGACCACGACGCCAGTCGCGAAGGATATCTACACCTGGGAGCATTTCAAACAGGAGTATTATTACGAGGATGGCAGTCTCCCCCGGGACAGCGACGGCGAAGTTATCCCTTTTGATGAAAGCGAGTATCTGAAATTCGACCCCGAACACACGGAAAACAAACTGTCCGCCGCCGAAGACATCGCCAGTGAACTGCACGAGTACGCCGACGAAAACACCGTCGACGTGAACCCGGAGCTAGACGAAGACGAGTTCTTCTCGACACGAGACGGCCATACGACCGTCGTCAATCGCTACGACCTCGAAAAAGCCGTTCCCCAGTCGAAGAAATCCCACTTCAACGAACTAGAACGGTACTGGGTCAACAAGCCCTACGCCTGCGTCATCATCTTCCACTCCCGGAAGGAAAACGAGAAGAAGTACTACGTCATCGAGCCGTATCTCACCGATATCGAGATCGACCTTCGCGAGTTCCTCTCGGGCAAGCTCAAAACCGCGATCAAGTACTCCGAGGACGATGTCATCGTCCAGGGGACCGATGCCGACCGGGCGCAAGTGATCCAGCGTGAGGCCGAACAACTCCTCTCGCGGTACGACCTCTACAACGGATCGGTCTCCGGTGGCGGCGAGGAGAGCGTTCTCGGCCAGGTCAAGGAGCTGTTCGGGATGGACGATGAAGCGCAAAGCGAAACCACGGGACAGCTCTCCGGCATCTCGACGCGTCCGGAGCCGGCGATTCTCGAAGACGACGACCCGAAGCTGAACGAGTACCAGGTCGAGAAGCTGCTGTACATGCTCAAGCGGGACTTCGTCGGCTACGCCCGCATCGACGGCGTCAAACACGACATCAACGTCGAGGACATCTCCTGTGACGGGTACAACTCCCGGGTGTTCGTCTATCACACCGACTACGAGCAAATCATCTCGAACGTCGAACACGGCGAGGGCGAACTCGACGACTTCGTCGTGAAGCTCGCCCAGCGCTCGGGCAAGGGTATCTCGAAGCGCCAGCCACAGGTCGACGCGACGCTGCCGGACGGGTCGCGTGCCCAGTTGACCCTGGGCCGGGAGGTGTCGGACCACGGGACGAACTACACCATCCGGCAGTTCAAGGACGTGCCGTTCACGCCGATCGACCTCATCAACTGGAACACCTTCTCGCTTGACGAGATGGCGTTCCTCTGGCTCTGTATCGAGAACAACAAGAGCCTCATCTTCGCCGGCGGTACTGCCTCCGGGAAGACGACGAGCCTGAACGCCGTCTCGCTGTTCATCCCGTCGAACTCGAAAATCGTCTCCATTGAGGACACGCGGGAGGTCGAATTGCCACAGCGGAACTGGGTCGCAAGCGTTACTCGTCCCTCCTTCGGTGAAGACGACAAGGGCGACGTCGACGAGTTCGACCTGCTTGAGGCCGCACTCCGTCAGCGCCCGGACTACATCGTCATGGGTGAGATCCGTGGTGAGGAAGGCCGGACGCTGTTCCAGGTCATGTCGACCGGCCACACCACCTACACCACGTTCCACGCCGACTCCGTCGGCGAGGTCATCAAGCGGTTCACCACCGAACCTATCAACGTCTCGAAGACGCTGTTTACGGCGCTGGACCTGGTATCGATTCAGACCCAGACCCGGGTCGACGGCAACAAGGTCCGCCGGAACAAGTCCCTGACGGAAATCAACGAGTACTCCGCCGAGAACGACGAGATCAACGTCCGGGACGTGTACGAGTGGCGCGCCGAGACGGACGAGTACATCCAGATGGGGAACTCGAACACGCTCGAAGAGATCAAGTTCGACCGCGGGTGGACTCAGGAGAAGCTCGACGAGGAACTGTTCAAGCGCAAGGTCGTCCTCGCGTACCTCATCGAGAAGGGGCTGAACACCTACACGCAGGTCGCGGCGACCATCCAGGCGTTCATCAACGACCCCGATACCATTCTCACGCTCATCGCCAACGACCAGCTCGAACTGTCACTCGAGGACCTCCGGGAGATGGAATCGGTCAAGATCGATATCGACCCGGAGAAAGAGGAGATGGTGCCCCGGCCGGACGCACCGCCGGAGATGGTCGAGGAGACCAAGCAGGTGCTGGACAACGCCCAGCCGCTGTTCAACACGTACAAGAGCCGCGAAACGCCGGATATCGTCTCGGCGTTGATGAACGACGCCGAGGAGGACGCTGACGAAGACAGCATCGACTTCGGCCAGTTCGTTCCGAAGGCCGGAGCGGAGGCAGATAGCGAATGAGCCTCGACACACCGAGCCAGCAACAGGTGGGCAGCGGCGGTGCGCTCGGTGACACGTTCTACCCAGCGTACCAGATGGTGTTCGACGACGAGGGGGACTTCGTCAGCAGCGTCGAGAACAAACTCGCGGAGGCCCGGATGGCCGACAACGTGGAGATGTTCCTCGCACGCGCGCTCGCGGTCGGTGTCATCGCCGGCCTCGCGCTGTGGCTGGTCGGCACCTTCCTGGGTTATCTCCTCGTCCAATTGCTGTTTAGCGGCGGGCAAGCGCCGACGCTCATCGGGATTCCCGTGCCCGAGAACGTCTCGGCCATCCTGGACGTGCTGAAACTGCCCTTCCTCGTGCTCTTGACCGGTATCATCTTCGGTGCAATCGGCTTCGGTATCGGGTTCGGGTCGCTGGTGTCGATTCCGTACTTCCGTGCGAGCGCGCGCGAGCGAGAAATCAACGTCCTGTTGTCCGACTCTATCTCCTTCATGTACGCGCTGTCCGTGGGCGGGCTGAATCAGCTCGAAATCCTGCAGTCGATGGGGAAAGCCGAAGACACGTACGGTGAGGTCGCAAAGGAGTTCCAGTCAATCGTGCTGGAGACGGAGTATTTCGATACTGACTACCGGACCGCCGTCCGGAACCAGGCGCTCCAGACGCCCTCGGACGAACTGTCGCAGTTCCTGACGGACATGCTCTCTATCATCAACTCCGGCGGGGACATGACCTCGTTCCTCGAAGATCAGAAGGAAAAGCACATGCGAACCGCCAGGCAGGAACAGGAGAAGATGCTGGAGACGCTGGAGCTGTTCGGCGAGATGTACATGACGCTCTCGCTGTTCCCGCTGCTTCTCATCATCATTCTGGTCATCATGTCGATGATGGGAAACGCCCAGAAGTCGCTCATCTACGGCACCGTGTACGGGCTGATTCCCCTGACTGGCCTGGGATTTCTCGTCCTCGTCTCGACTGTCACGCAGGACTCAATCGGGGACGGCTACCTGCGTTCGAGCCCCGGCGAGAAGGAACTCGTCGTCGATGAGGGTGTCGGCGTGTTCAACCTCGGACTCATCGAGAGCTACACGGGAACTTACAGCGTCTTCGACCGGATCAAGAGCCGGGAGGGGACCCACGAACTCCTCGCCATCCTCAAACGCCCCGACCTATTCTTCCGCGACCACCCGCTGTTGGTGCTGTGGCTGACGGTTCCGCTGTCCATTCTCGCCATCGTCGCGGCTATCGTCATCGGCTGGGCCCCGTTATCGCTGGAGGGGATGATCGCTGTCCCGGTCCGCTCGACGTTCTTCTGGGTGTACGTCCCGATGTACATCAACTTCATCCCGCTGATGATCTTCTACGAGTGGAACCAGCGCTCGCGGAAGGCCATCATCGGAAAACTCTCGGAGAACCTCCGGAAGCTCGCGTCGGCCAACGACACCGGGATGACGCTGCTGGAGTCGGTCAAGGTGGTCTCCGAGACGTCCTCCGGGAAGCTCTCCGATGAATTCGAGACCATCCACGCGAAGGTCAACTACGGGACGAGCCTGAAAGACGCGCTCCGGGAATTTAACAACAAGTACAACGTCCCTCGGCTGGCGCGGACGGTCAAGCTCATCGCGGAGGCACAGGAGGCCTCCAGCCAGATCCAGGACGTGCTCTCGACGGCGGCCCAGGCCTCGGAGAATCAGGACGACATCGAACGGGAGCGGAAGTCCCGGACGCGGATGCAGACGGTCATCATTCTGATGACGTACCTGACGCTGCTGGGGGTGATGGCGCTGTTGAAGACGCAGTTCCTCGACGTGATGGCCGGGCTGGCGACGCAGGCTTCCGGGTCGAGCAGTTCGAGCGCCCCCGGCGGTGGGTTCGGTGGCAGTGTCGACACGGAACTGCTGTCGATGCTGTTCTTCCACGCGGTGACGCTGCAGGCGCTGCTGTCGTCGTTCATCGCCGGCTACATCCGGGAAGTGAAACTCGTCGCCGGTGTAAAGTTCGCAGTCGTCCTGTCGACGATTGCACTGGTGGTGTGGATCGCCGTGGGCTAGCGCCCTATTCGCGGTTCGACAGCGGACGTATCAGATAACAAATAGGGTGTGTGGGACATGGATTCGAAAGCACAAACACCGCAGGACTTCGCCGTGGGTGTGAGCGTCCTGCTCGTGACGATCATTGGGGTATTGGCCTTCGTACAGGGCAGTGCGGTCGGCGTGTACGAATCCCCAGACGTACAGCGTAACCAACCAATTGCGGACAG
>ENA-ORDC01001526-ORDC01001526.1-marine-metagenome-genome-assembly--contig:-NODE-1526-length-16713-cov-13.478601_pt1 | contig 16713 bp, 19 predicted proteins | sample MGYA00237783_ERZ508515 | MGnify/ENA primary metagenome ERZ508515 (study PRJEB26186, sample SAMN06268792) | marine metagenome | isolation source: Eden Landing Ponds, San Francisco, CA, USA | place... | reverse complement strand
GCATCGATGGCATTCGTTGGGAACAACCAGTCCTGCCTGGCTTAAAGCCTTCTCGGTGGCGGGGTGAAAGTGAAACGTAGTCGGGCGATTTCGACACGTCTCTCGCCGCGTTCGACTGTCGAAATGTAACTGATATTGACAGACGAAACGACGGAAATACATAACTGTGCGGTCGTTCCAAGAAAACACATGACAGGTGGGGACAGGGACGAAGTGACGAGGTCCGATTCGAGACTTCGTCGTGTCGCGAGCGTCGGGCTGATTCTCGGTATCGGGGTCGTTCTGGGAGCGATCCATCTCACGAATATCCTCTGGTCGAACGAGAACGTCTGGACGGTACTGACAGGTGGTGTCACGTCGCTCGTGTTCGCGGCTGCGGTGGTCGTGATCGGTGTCTGGGCCGGGCGGGCGTGGGGGCCGGACTCGACGTCCCGGCTCGCGATCTGGTGTGCCGGTGGCACAGCGAGTTTTCTCCTGCTGGCGTTTCTGGCGCGGATCCTCGTCGAGAACCAGGGCGGAGCCCTCCCGCTGGGCCCGCGGTGGTTCGCCGGCGCGAGTTCGACCGGCGCACTCCTGGGCAGTGTCCTCGGGATCTACGACGTCCGTCACGTTCGTACACGGCAGCGCTGGCGCACCGCGAAAGATCGGACCGAACGACTGAACGATCGCCTCAGACACTCCAACGAGCGTCTGATGGTGATGAATCGTGTTCTCAGACACAACGTCCGCAACGATCTCAACGTCGTCCAGGGGCGTGCCGAACTCATCGCGAATCGGAACACGGGCGTCGATGCTCGCGACGCCGAGACGATCGCCGACGTAGCCCAGAATCTGGTCGCCCAGAGCGACAAGGCCCGGACGCTGGAATCGTTGATGGGGGCCGAGGACGACCGCCAGACGATCGATCTCAGAGTCGTCCTGGAGCGGGAACTGGCCGCACTCGGTCAGCGCTATCCCGACGTCCAGCTCTCGGTCGAACTGCCCGAACAGATCCCCGTCGAGGCGGCCCCGTCACTCGACGCTGCAGTCGCAAATCTACTGGAGAACGCAGCCAAACACAACGACGCGACGGATCCGCAGGTCACGGTGACGGTCGATCAGGGTGCCACCGAAACCGAACTCGTCGTCGCGGACAACGGGCCGGGCGTCCCCGCACACGAACTGAAGGTCCTCGATCAGGGGTCGGAGACGAAACTCGAGCATACGAGCGGGCTCGGCCTCTGGACGACCGTCTGGGTCGTCGAACACTCCGACGGTGAGATCGAATTCGAGGAGAACGACCCGCGAGGGACGATCGCCCGGATGCGGTTGCCCAGTTCCGAAGGGGCTGACATCGACGGCTTCGACCGTATCGGACTGACGACGACTACGGCGGTCTGATCAATCGTCGGTCGGTTCCGGATCGGCACCGACGTCGACCCCGAAGATGTCGCTGGTGACGGCATCACTCTTCCAGCCGCCACGGCGGAACCACGCCCACGCCAGCACTGCACCGACGACGTTCGAGATCGCAAAGGCCGCCCAGACACCTTCCTGGCCGATCGAGCCGGCACCGAACCAGGCGATTGGCAGGCGGACTAACCACAGCATAACGACCGTGATCGCCGCCGCGGTGAGCGTCCCGCCCGTGCCACGGAAGCCGCCGATGTACGCCCGCATGATGCCGATAAACCCGAAAGAAGGTGCGGCATAACGCAGGAATGTCGCCCCGGGTTCGATCACTTTCGGGTCGCTGGTGAAGACGCCGATGATCGACTCGGCGAAGATGAAGGCGAACACGCCCATCGCCGCGAGCACGACAAAGAGGATCTTCGCAGCGAAGTTGTTGGTTCGCTCGGCTCGCTCGGAGCAGTCGGCACCGACGTTTTGACCGGTCATCGTCTCCACACCCTGGGAGACGGCGATGGCGGGCAGGAAGACGATCGAGTTCACGCGGGCGACGACGCCGAAGCCGGCGACGACCTCGTTGGTGAACTGGCCGACGATGAACAGCATGACCGTCACCGACAGTGCGCGGCCCGTAACCTCGACCGAACCGGGGACGCCGATCCGCAGCAGTTTACCCCAGTACTCGAAGTCAGGACGCATCTGTGAGAGGTGGATCTCGACGCCATAGCTGCCCCGGAACATGATCGCCAGCCCGGCGACCATCGCCAGCGCCCGGGAGAACACGGTCGCGATAGCCGCGCCGGTGATCCCGAGTTCGGGGAACGGTCCCCAGCCGAAGATGATGAACGGGTCGATAGCGATGTTGAGCACGACCGACCCCAGCATGACGAGCATCGGCGTGACGGTGTCGCCGTAGCCCCGCATCAGCGAGATGAACACCGCGAAGCCGAACATGAAGGGCATGCCGAGCGCGATCACACGCATGTAGTCGGCCGCCAGCATCTGGACGCTCGCATCGGCTCCGAGCAGCCCCAGGACAGGCTCGACGACGGTGTATCCCGCCAGACCCAGGGCAAGCGAGATAGTGAGCGAGAACACCACCGTCTGGGAGGCCGCGAACTGTGCCTGAGACTCGTCGTCGGCACCGATGTTCTGGGCGACGAGCACGCTCCCGGCAATCGCCAGTCCCATCGCCATCGCGAACATCAGGAAGACCAGCGGGAACGAGAACGTGATCGCCGTCAGCGCAGTCGTGCTGTAGCGGCCGACCCAGAACGTATCGGCGAGGTTGTACGCTGTCTGCAGCAGGTTCGTCACGACGATCGGCAACGAGAGATAGAACAGCGGCCAGCCGATCCCGCCACTGGTGAGATCCAGCTCGTCGGGATCTTTGAATAGCTGGCCGACGCGATCGCGGAACCCGCCGAGTCTGGTCGCGACGCTCATGCTGACACCTCCACACACACTCGCGCAATTGCGCGAGTTACGACTCCGGGGACCATCACTGAACGTACCGATACTGACTGACCAGTTAGTCAAATACCTTCTGGTCGCACGGCACAATGGCACACACCCACTCACACGGCGGGTGGTCGAGTATCGGAGGGAGGGCTTAACACCGGGGCGTGCCGACAGAGAGCTAATGGTAGTCTCGAACGAGAAGGGAGACCGGCGGGAGCGCGAACTCGTCAACGCGCTTGACGAGGCAGGATTCGCCGTCATGCGAGCGCCTGCCAGCGGGAGCGCGACCGAGCGCGAACTTCCGGACGTGCTGGCGGGCGACGGCGGCGACTTCTACGCGGTCGAAGCGAAATCGAGTAGCGGTGACCCCATCTATCTCTCGGGCGAGGAGATCGAAGCCCTCGTCTACTTCTCGCAAAACTTCGGGGCGAAACCCCGTATCGGCGTCCGGTTCGACCGGGAGGACTGGTACTTCTTCCACCCTGGAGACCTCTACACGACCGACGGGGGCAACTATCGAGTGAAGAAGGAGACTGCCCTCGCGGACGGCGTCGACTTCGCGGAGTTCGTCGGCCACTCCGAGAAGGTGACGCTGGACGACCTGCAGGAGGAAGACGACGGGCCGGACCAGAGCGTGCTGGACGTGCTCTCGGCGTTCGAACGCGGTGATCTCGACATCGACGAGGCCGCGGCGATGCTGGAGTGAACGCGAGAAGTACAACTCCGCCTTTAAGTGCTTCTCGTCGTAATGGCTGATAGTGAGCCTTCCTGGGACGCAACCCCGGAGCGACTGCTCCGTATCAAGACGGTAGATCTCCAGCAGCTGCTTCGTCAGATATCCAGCAGTCGCTCGTCCGTCTTGGCCAGCCGCGAGTGGGGGAATGCATAGGTACGCGGCGTCTCCCGTCGAACCGTATCGCCGAGATAGCTCGCTTCGACCACCAGATCGTCACTCGGGTAGCCGGCGTTGGTCTCGTACTCCGAAACGGTGCAGCCGGCGCTCTCGACGACGTGCTCGTCGGCACGGGCAGTCGTGACACCGGCGACGACGAGGCGGTCGCCGCTCTCGCGGTCGAGGACGATGTCGCCAGGCTCGAACGAACAGGTCGAACAAAGCTCTGGGGCCTGGGTCCCCTCCGCGACGAACGTCTCGACGCCACACTGTGCACAGATCGCCCGTCGCTTGCCGGGCGGCGGGACGCGGTGGCTGGTCACTTCGATGGCGACACGACGAAGGTGTTTGCACCGCTCGTGACGGATCTCATGGTCGGGGCAAGAACAGCGACTCTCGGGAAGGTCGACGACGTACGTCGCGCCGCTCTGGCTGTCGACGGCGTAGCGGCCGCCGCCGAGCGGGCGGACGGCCATCCGTTCGGTCCAGGCGCGGGCCGCCCGCTCGTCCATCGTCCGCGGGTCGGGTGCGAGTGCAGTCTTTTTGCTGGAGGGGGTCGGGAATGGATCGGACATAGCACATCGGACGCGGCTGATTTCACGACTGCGTCCAGTTGAAACGTAGGTCCTCCAGACGGGTAAATCAATCGGCCAGAGAGGGGCAATCGCATGACAGGGCGGCGACCGAGCGCTTCGACACGCTTTTCCGGTGGCGCATCAGATTCTCCCGGTAATGGAGCGTTCAGACGTCGTCGAGATCGGGATCGCCCTCGGATCCGTCGGACTATTCGTCGCTGCGCTCGCGGTCGTCGGCTCGATGTACGGGACCGACAACAGTATCACCGCCGACGGGGCGCTGCCGCTAGTCGGGGCGCTCGTGCTGTTCGTCGTCGTGATGGCGCTCGCCGGTCTGTATCTGGCGGGCCAGGACTCCTGATACTACCGGCTGTTCGTTCGTACAGATTTTCGCCATCCCGGGTGGCGAAGTCCGCCAGTTTGTTACAGCCGGCAGTATGAGCGGGCGTCGCTCGTTCTGAACTAGCTTTCTTGGGCCTCACGCCAGTCGGTGACCTCGTCGTCGTCAGTCTCGTCCAGCGCGTCCTCGTAGTAGGCCATCGGATGGGAGATGCGCTCACAGCGGTCGTCCATGTTGACACAGTCGCCGTAGGACTGCATGGTCGCACACGACGGTGTCGAGTATTCGGTGGGACTGGTCTCCCCGCGGATGTGATCGGTCTGATAGCGCGTCATCTCCTCGCCGAATCCGGGGTTGATCTCGTAGAGTTCGACGATCTCGTCGGTACTCATCCCGATCGAGGTCAGGAAGGCCGTGATCGCGAATCGTGAGTGGTGTTCGAGATGTTCGCCCTTCTGGATCTTGTCCAGCAGCGCGCGCATACACGGCGGGAACAAATCCGGAACAACGGTGTCGATATCCCGCGTGAGATCGAGTTCGGCCAGCGTCTCGCGCAACTGTGCGACTTCGTCTTCGAGGGGGTCGGCGATGGCGTCCGGCACGTTCAGAGGCAGCCCTGACTCGACGCGACGCTCGACGGCACGCCGGCAGAGTACGAGCAACTCGTCGTGGTCGACCGGGACTTCTCCTCCTGTGAGCGTGCGATTGACCAGCCGCCACTCGTCGCCCCACTGGCCAGCCGCCAGTTCGAGATACGATCCGACTTCGATCCAGTATTGCTCGGCTTCGTCCAGCGGACCGCCTTCGGCACGAACGTGTCCGAGAAGATCGAACTCCGCCAACAGATCTCGCAGCGTCAGCGAGTCGCCACTGGTCGATTTTAGTTCTGTGGTCGAGGCCAGTTCTTCGCTGAACCGGTCGTGGGCGCTGGCGGCTTCCGCCCGGGCGTACGACCGCGTCAACACTGCTTCGTCGACGATCGAGACGAGCACGCGAGCGATGGGATAGGAGAGTAACTCCACGCGCGTCTGGCGGTGGGGCTGGCCGACCGAACCATCTTCGAGGGCGGCCTCGACGCGGGCGAGCCCCCGCTCGACGGCCGGATCCCCGCGCTGGACGACCGCCGCCAGATCGATCTCGGCGGCGTCGACGGCGTCTCTGGCCGCCTGCATGAACGGGTAGCGCGCGTGCAGCGGCTTCATCGGTGCTCGGTTGCGTGCGCGCTCGAATAAACCCGACGGTCGCGACAGTACGGTGGGCACCGCTCGCGGCTTCGCTGTTCAGAATCTTGCTACCGCTCCACGGGTCGCAAGCTTCCCGTTCCGCTTCGAGACTCCTCCCTTCGGTCGGAGTCTCGCTACTCGCGTGTCGCTTCGCTCCCGCTCGCGTTCGCGGTTCCTCATGTTGTTCGGAACCGCGCTACTCTTCGAACCGCGATTCGATCTCCCGAATAACCCGGGTCTGCTCACCACCGTCGCCACGCATCGCCTGCCTGTACTGGCGGTACTGATCCCGCGAAACCTTCACTGTCTTCGTCTCGCCCTGGCGTTTCAGCTCCATCCGCACCGTCCCCTGGGGGTTGTTCCGGACCCGGTAGCTTGCGACCGTCGAGAACACCGAGCCAAACGCCAGCACAGCGCCGGCGAAGTAGGTCATCGTCGTCTCGAAGGCCATTGCCGGCTCTGCGGGCGGCCACAGCCAGGGATACGCGTAAGTGAACAGCCCGACACCGGCCAGGCAGACCAGCGCCCCGACGACGACGCCGACGCCCTGGCGACGACTCGACGGCAGGACTGCGACCACGCCGAGCAACATCGCGGGGACGCCAAGTCCAGCGAGAACGCCGGCTGGCTCGCGGGCTTCGTAGGTACCGGTAAGTCCGAGGATGTCGCCGAGCGGCGTCGCGACCAGCCCGATCGCCAGCACGATGGCGACGACGCCGGCGACGAACGATCCCGCGCCGATCGCAATCCAGCGCGGATCCCGGCCGTTCCAGCGGTCGTCCCCGTAGGCCTCCCCGAGACTCGTCATATGAGGTGAGACGACATCTACCTACAAAATCACCCGTCAGACGGATGCAAGACAACCCGGCACCCACTTTTTACTTCGTCGAGTCGCCGAAGGCGACCGTTCTCTGCTCACGGGCGGCGAGCCGCCCGTTCGCACGGCCAGCGGGACCGTCGGTCCCGCTCGGCTCGCAAAAACGTGGGGAAAAACACCCTCGACCTCACTTCGTTCGGTCGAGTGAAACGGCTCCCTGCGGTCACCGTATGCTGGTCACGACCGCACAGCACTGCCTCCGCAACCGTGCTGTCTCCGCACAGCAGCCCTGCCTTTCCCCGGGTTCCTGCGGCTGCGCCGCAGGGTACGGGAGACGGAGTCTCCCGGCACGGTCTGGTCGCGCGCGGATCTGCGCGCGACACTCTCTTCCGGCCACTATCACTCCCTCTTGGCCACCTTCCGGCCACTATCACTCCCTCTCGGCCACCGCCACCGTCAATTCTCGTCGGGCAGTGGATCGGCCAACACCGTCGCCTGCCCCTCGATGACAGTCTCGCCGGCGTCGGTCTCAACGCTGGTTTCGAGGCGATATCGACTCCGTCCCAGGTCCTCGACGACGGTGCAGTGGGCGGTCGCGCGCTCGCCCAGGGCCACGGGGCCACGGAAGGTCACTTGCTGGGAGAGGTAGATGATGAGCCCCGGCAGGCGAGCCAGCGCGGCGCTTATGAGCCCGGTGACGAGCGCACCGTGGGCGATTCGCTCGCCGAAGCGAGTCTTCGCGGCGAAGTCGGCTTCGAGGTGGATGCGATTGGTGTCGCCGCTGGCGTCGGCGAAGGCCTGGATGTCTTCGTCGGTGATCGTCTTCGCGAAGGTGGCTCGGTCGCCCACACTCAGTCCGTCTTCAGTCCCGTAGCTCTGGAAGTTCCAGTCGTCCAGCTCGTAGGCCGTATCCGGCCGATAGCGGTGGCGCTGCGGCTCGACTGACGCCGCAGGTTCCATCGCACCCGTCGAGACGTAGTTGGCCAGATCCGTCGAGGTGATGATGCCGACGAGTCGTCCGTCCTCGATGACTGGCAACTTCGTGATCCCGTGTTCGGCCAGCGTCGACGCAGCGGCGACGACCGTCGCTTCCGGCCCGATCGTCACCGGGTTCTCGCTCATCATCTCGCCGACGGAGACAGCAGCGCCGTCACGACCCGCAGCGAACAGCGCGACGACGTCCGTCCGGGTGACGATCCCAGTTGGTTGGTCGCCGTCGACGACGACAAGCGACCCGATGTCGCGGTCGCGAAGCTGGGTCGCCGCCTCGCGTGTGCTCACGTCGACTGTGACTGTCGCGACAGGGCTGGACATGACCTCTCGGACAACTGGAACGAACATACCGGGACTTCGGCGGCCAGGAAAAAGAACGTATCCGCGACCCTGTCATACGGTCGGTTGTACGTCTGTTCCGCATCGACCGCACGCCGGAAGAGCAAGCCCTTCCGAGCCCTCGGTCGTGACCTCCCGAGGACGCCGTGGAACACAGTTCCACGAGTGGTGGCGAACGCTGCGCGTTCGCTGCATCCCGGAAATCTTCGATTTCCGACGACCCTGCTTCGTGTCACTCAGCAGGACGCCCTGGTGCGGTCGAAGCGGTAAATCGTTACAACCGACCGTATCAGTCAAGCGCGTGGAGTCCGAAATACCGACAATGGGGCGACTCGACGCCGCGACGCCGCCCGCACGAGTGGTCGACCTGGGCATTCTCGTGTCCATCGTCGTCCTGCTGTCGACGGGGATCGCGAGCATGTTTGCGGCCACGCCGAGCACCGCGTGGGTGTACGTCACCCACGGTGTCGTCGGCGTGACGCTCGTCGGATTCGTCGCGCTGAAACTCTGGCGGGTCCGCCGCCGTGTCCGTGCGAAACCGACCGGCGTCTGGACCTCCCTGGCACTGGCTGCCCTCGCGCTGGCCGCACTCGCGACCGGGATTGCATGGGTGTTCGGACTCGAACTCGATCTGGGATACTGGGGACTTCTCAACGTTCACATCGTACTGGGACTGCTGATCGTACCGGTCTTGCTGGCCCACCTCTGGCGACGCTTCGCGCTCCCCGATCGGGAGACGGTGACCGACCGTCGGACGGCCCTGCAGGTGAGCGGGCTGCTCGTCGGCGGCGCGGTCGTCTGGCGAGCCCAGCAGTCGCTGAATCGCGTCCTCGACACCGCCGGTGCGCGGCGGCGATTCACCGGCTCACGCCCCGTCGAGGGCGAGTCCGGTAACAACTTTCCCGTGACGATGTGGGCCGCTGACGACCCCGATCGGGTCGACCTCGACACCTGGTCGCTACGCGTGACGGGGCGGGTCGACGAGCCCTTCTCGCTCGATAGCGACGACCTCGCTCCCGAGAGCGAGACGCGCGCCTTGCTCGATTGTACCAGCGGCTGGTACGCCGAGCGCGACTGGCAGGGGCTGGCCGTCGCCGACCTGCTCGACGCGGCCGAGGTGAAGGGAGACGCCGGCTGGGTTCGGTTCCGCTCAGTGACCGGCTACAGGTGGAGCCTCCCGATCGACGACGCCCGCGACGCCCTGCTGGCGACCCACGTCGACGGTGAGCGACTCACCCACGGCCACGGCTTCCCGCTGCGACTCGTCGCACCGGACCGCCGGGGCTACCAGTGGGTCAAGTGGGTCGAAGAGGTCCGTGTCAGTCGGAACCGCGACCTGAGCGAGTCGATCGCGATCTTCGTCAGCGGGCTCTAGGGCAAGGTCTATTGTTCGAATCACCGAAGCACGGGTATGAGCGATCCGCGTGTACTGGTGGCTGGAGAGGCTCTGGTCGACCTGTTTCCGACGAGTGGGGGGCCAGTCACCGAAGCCAGGACACTGCAGCGAGAAGCCGGCGGCGCACCGGCCAATGTCGCCGTGGCACTGGCGCGACTCGACCACCCACCGCTGCTATGGGCGCGACTCGGGGACGATCCGTTCGGGGACCATCTCCAATCAGTCCTGACCGAGGAGGGAATCCGCGAGGACTTGCTGGAGTGGGACAACGACCGAAAGACGGCGCACACGCTCGTCGGGCAGGACGAGGAGGGCGACCAGTCCTTTACCTTCTTCGCCGACGGGACTGCGACCTTCGCGATGGAGCCCGGCACCGTCGACGACGAGACGCTGGCCGAGGTCGAGTGGGCCCACGCTGGCGGCGTGTCGCTGTTCACCGAGCCTGCTCGCTCGGCGACGTTCGACCTGCTAGAGCGCGCCAACGAGTACGGCTGCACCGTCTCGTTCGACCCGAACACGCGCCCGGATCGCTGGCCGGACGGCACAGTACTAATCGAGACGCTCGAACGCGCCATCTCCCTCTCGGATGTCGTCAAGACCGATCAGGAGGACCTGTCGGTGCTGGTCGACGCCACTGACGAAGACGCGCTCGCCGAGGCCGTCCTCGACATGGGCCCCCACACCGTCCTGCTTACGCGCGGCAGCGAGGGTGCGATGGCGCGGGCGAGTGCGGACGCACCCTGGGGGCCTGCCGAGGCCGCGTTCGAGGGATACGACGTCGATGTCGTCGAGACGACTGGCGCGGGCGACGCCTTCGTCGCGGGCACGATCACTGCGCTGGGACTCCAGCAGGCCGGGCTGGCGGAGGCGCTCCGGTACGCCAGTGCGGTCGGCGGCCTCGCGACGACGGTCACGGGAGCGATGGCGGGGTTGCCGACCGCAGCGGACGTCGAAACGCTCGTCGCGGGCGGCGGGCACGGGGAGTAATTTCACTACCGAAAGGTAACGGTTATAGGCCGGCGCTTCCGACGACACGAACATGCAACGACGCGCTGCGGCGGCCTATTTCGTCCTCTTCATGGTCATCAGCGCGGGTGCGTACGCCTATCTCGGGATGGCAGAGCAGCCCCAGATCGACGTACCCGGCGAGACCTACGCGGTCGACGACGAACTCACCGTCGGTGACCAGACCTACACGGTCGACTCGATCAGCAACGGCTCCGGCAGTCTGACGTGGGGTACCTCCGACGCGAGATACACGGCGACGCTCGCGAACAACTCGACGGTCTCCTGGCAGGCCGTCTCCTGGGAGGATCAGCGAATCGATTCGACGACGCTCGAAAACGGCACGACTGTCGAATTCGACGGGAGCGACCACCAGGTGCTGACGAACGTCAGTGCCGATCCGCCGACGATGCGACTGGTGAACACGACCAACCGCTCGATGGTCTCGACCGTCGAACGCGGCGGGACGGTCACGTTGGCAGTCGACGGACAACCCTATCTCGACGCCACGCTCACCGACGTCACCGCCCAGGACGCGACTCTGCGATGGGGCAGTGACTATCTCGTGACGATTCCCAACGAGACCGGCGTCGATCCAACCACGGCGTCGCTGATCCAGCAGCAGAACGTCACGCGGATTCTCGGGATGGACACCGACGTCCGAGGCACGCTCGGGACGAACCCCGACGGTTCGCAGTTCGTCGAGTTCGAAAACGGCACGCAGGTCCTGCTCAGCGAGTACCTGCCCGATCCCGAAGTCGAGACGCTCGAAGAAGGCGGGACGCTCCAGTATCAGGGCAACGAGACGACGATCGGCAACATCACGACCGCCGAAGTACCCCTCGAGTGGCGGGGACCGAAAACGTTTACCAGAAGCCTCTCGGAAGGTAGCTCGGTCGAGCTGAACAACGAGACGTACTTCGTGCACTTCCCGAGCGACTCGACGGTGAAGATCCTCGAAAACACCACCGAGAACTACGAGGCCTACCAGTCCGATCAGAACAAGATCGACAAGTACAACGAGCGCAAGGCCGGCCTCTGGGCGGTCGTCATCATCAGTCTGCTCGCGGGCCTGATCCTGCTCGCGACGGCGTATCTGCCAGTCAGAGACTGAATTGCTCCGCGGAACGCGCTTTTTATTCTGTTTGTCGACTCAGCCAGATCAGTCCGGCACCGACACCCATCGTCGCCAAGACCCCGAGTATCTGGACGGCCGACGCCGCCAGGTCGCCGTTGGTCGCCCACGGCATCCCGACGAGGGTCCCGAGTCCCATCAGGACGAGTAGCCCGCCAACGGCCGTCCCGAGCGGTTCGAGTGTGTCCGCGAATCGTGATTCGCTGTTGCTCATACCTGCGTTCTCGACACACGAACCCCTAAAGGAACCGGTTTGTCACCCATGAGAGTCCTCTAGGAAGACCACTACGGGCCGGTCGGGAGTGAGCGCTCACGATTTGTGAGCGCCAGAGTGAGCGGGCCGGATGGGAATTGAACCCATGACCGTCTGGTTAAAAGCCAGACGCTCTGCCTAACTGAGCTACCGGCCCTCACCTACGAGTCGGACGGTCACCGCTTAAGACCTTACGATCGGTCGTCGACCGACTGCAAGGCCTCGGCGACGATCTCCCCGGGGGCCGTGTCCTCGGTCGACGACTGCCGTCGTAACTCGAGATACGTGGTCGGCGGCAAATCGAGCGTGAGTCGACCCAGCGTCTCGCCGGTGAGATCCCTGAGCGCGCGCTCGACGCTGTCGCCCTCGTTGACGCGGCTGGCGACCGATCGTACCTGCCGGACGGTCAACTCGTGATCGAGCGCCGCCCAGGCGAGCAAGAATCGTGACTCGCCAGCGACGCGAGCGATGTGTTTGGCCGCCGTGGGAGCGATCTCACCGCGGGCGACGTGCCGGCGAATCGACCGCGGCAGGTCGTGCACCCGCGACCACTTGCGGATGAACGCGACTGTGGCCTCGCCGCCGGCGCGCTCGGCGGCCGCCTTGTACGATCCCTCGCCGCGAACCAGCGCCGCACAGGCGGCCGCCCCGCGGAGCATGTAGACGTTGTCTGCGTCACCGGCGGTGTTCTCGGCGAACGCCCGCACCGTGTCAGCGGCCTCGGCGACGCTGTCGGGATCGTCGGGGTCGAATCGGACGGCCTCGTCGGGTTGCTGGCCGGTGATGCGCGGATCACCGCGGATCACGGGCTGTCCGACTGGTGACTCGCGGTCGGCCGGCGGCAGATCGTCTGGCCCCTCAGCAGGCATTACTCGTGGTATGGCGTTGGCTGACCAAAAGTACCTCGCCGTGTACTCGATCAGTCGTCCGCGGCTTCACGGTTCTCCGAGAGGTGCTCCCAGATCTCCGTGCAGCCGCATCCGTCCTCGACGTCTTCGAGGTGTTCGTCTACTTGTTCGTCCCGGGTCTGGGCCTCGTCGTGGACCTGTGTGTTCTCGCTCATCTTGTTCCTCCACCAATCGAGCACGGCGGACCGCAACGCCGAGAGAGGCCGGCGCACACTCCGTCGCTGTCTCGATCTGCTGTCACTCCCCCATACAGGCCTCCCCATCTTAAGGCCGCCTTCCCCCGTAATCCTGTCCCCGACTCCCTCTTCGGGGAGGGTATTGCCGGTACCGGTGACTGTGCGAGAGAATCGCGCGGTCCGTGCTAATCCATCTCATACACCGCACGACGGAGAGCGAGTCGAAACGATCCGGCGAAACGTGGGCAGGTCGAAGGACTCACCTGCCCGGAGGATCTAATGAGATGTAATGACGACGGACGTTCACCAGCTCGACGACGGGGCCTGGATCAGCGTCAACGACTCGCGGGAGGTGAACGTCAGCGACCTCTGGCTGCTGGCGCGAAGCGACTTCTGCGGGTGTGAACCGACTGATTTCCTCGCCGAAGGGTTCGTCGAAGTCGGGATCGACTACCCGAACATCGAAGCGCGAATCGCTGGCATGTGTATCTCGTGTGGGACGAGCGGCGTCAGCGACTGGCTGACCGTCGGACGTGTCATCGACCCCGAAACCGGTGAATTCCATCCAGTCACCTTCGAGAGCGCCCACGTACCGCGAAATCGGACCCGACTGGCCGACGCAGAGTAGCGGCAACATATGTCTCCTTCGGCGAGAGGTGGGGAGGATTGACGCCAAGACGGGTGGTATATGGGTGGGGTTCTAGAGGCGGTAATACGAATGCCAACGAAGGTCGAGAAATGGAAAGACGAGGTGTACGGCAACGAGATCCGTGATCACCTCATGCGGTTTGCCGAGGAGGGTTGGGACGCGATTCCGGACGAGGAGCAGGACGCGTGGTTCGAGCGCTTCAAGTGGTGGGGCCTGTATCACCAGCGCTCCGGGCAGGAATCGTACTTCATGATGCGCATCGGGACACCGAACGGTGTCATCGAGCCGGGGCAGCTCCGTGTTATCGGCGAGGTTGCAAAGGAGTACGCCACCGGGCCAGCCGACAACCCCGAGTTCGGCGACGCCTACTGTGACTGGACAACCCGACAGTCGATCCAGCTCCACTGGATCAAGCTGGAGGACATCCCGGAGATATTCGACAAGCTCGAATCCGCGGGACTGTCGACCCAGCAGGCCTGCGGTGACTCCTGGCGAAATATCGTCGGCTGTCCCGTCGCCGGCAAGGACAAACACGAGCACGTCGATTCGTGGGACGTCGCCGAGAACCTGCACAACACTTTCAAAGGCGACGACGACCACGTGAACCTCCCGCGAAAGTGGAAGGTTGCCGTCGCCGGCTGTGACGAGGGCTGTGCGCAGGGCGACATCAACGACCTGGCCTTCGAGCCCGCCGAGAAAGACGGTGAGATCGGCTTCAACGTCCGTGTCGGCGGTGGCCTCGCACGGAAAGAGCCGCGTTTCGCCCGGGACATCGACGTCTGGGTACCCAAAGAGAAGACCGCCGAGGTCGCCGGCGGCCTCTCGGCGCTCTTCCGTGATTACGGCGACCGCGACGACCGCTTCAACGCCCGGATCAAGTTCCTCGTCGACGAGTGGGGCCCCGAGAAGGTTCGGGAAACCCTCCAGGAGGAGTACGTCGACTTCGAACTCCCGACCGCGGGCGAGGACATGCGTGACGAGTACACCTACAACACCGGGACGCAGGACGGCCACAACGACCACGTCGGCGTCCACGAGCAGAACGACGGCAACTACTACGTGGGCCTGAACGTCCTCGTCGGTCGGCAGGGTGCCGACGACGTGCTGGAACTGGCCAATCTCGCAGAGGAGTACGGTTCCGGTGAGGTCCGGCTGACCCAGCGTCAGAACATCATCGTCACGGACATCCCCGAGGGGAACCTCGACGACTTCCTCGCCGAAGACCTGCTGGAGGACTACTCCCCGGACCCGAGTCCCTTCATGCGTGGTTCGATTGCCTGCACCGGGACGGAGTACTGCTCGCTGTCGATCGTCGAGACGAAGAATCGGCAGGTTCGCTACGCCCGCTGGCTGCGTGACAACGTCGAGCTTCCCGAGGACCACGAGGAGTTCCACATCCACCTCTCGGGCTGTACCGCCTCCTGCGCCCAGCCCCAGATCGCCGACGTCTCCCTGCGCGGCATGAAGACCCGCAAGGACGGCGAGCCGGTCGAAGCCCTCGACATCGGCCTGGGCGGCGGCCTCGGCGACGAGCCCCGGTTTGCGGACTGGGTCGAGATGCGCGTGCCCGCCGACGAGGTCCCCGGCGCGATCAAGAACCTGCTCGCGAACTTCGAGGCCGAGCGCTCCGAGGACGAGACCTTCCGTGACTTCGTCGCGCGCCACGACGAGGAGCAGCTTGCGGAATTCATCGAGCCCGAGGAGACCAACTACGAGGACCCGTACATGCACAACACCAAGCAGACGTGGTACCCCTACGCCGAGGGCGACGACTCCATGGACGCCTCGCCCGCGCCGACCGACGGCGAGGGCAGGCCGCTGAAGCCCGCCGACGACTAAACCAGAAAGCCCTCGCGAACCGCTGGCGCGGTTCGCTCGCCCTTTGCATGTCCTCCAGGACCGCCAGCGCACGCGCCGCGGTCGCGGCGCGGCCCATAAGGGCAACGCCAGCGCTTTCTGTAGTCGGGCGCGGTTTGCGCCCGACGATTCCCCACACCTCCCCATGCGCGCAGGATGGAACCTGCGCGCTGGCTTCCTGACCGCGGCCGCACTGACCGCCCCGACCGCGTTCGGCTGTCCCCACCGTCACAAGACCAAAGTAACTTCCGAGGAACACATCTCCTGATGGCAGACGATAGACGGTCGATCCACTCGATAGTGGTCCAGAGCGGGCTGCTCGTCGGATTACTCGCGGCCAGTACCGCGACCGTGACAGCCCAGATGCAACAGACCGAACCGCCCGCGGTCGAGGTGCCGATGGAGACGATGGTGCTGGTCGGTGTAATCGCCGCGGTCGGGGCCTTCGTCGGTGCGTTCCTCGCGAACTGGTACTGGCGCGGGAAGGGCACTAGCGGACGACAGGCACGACAGTCCGCGCCACAGCGAACCGCGCGCGGCCAGCAACCACCACAGCAACGCCAGCAGGCGAACAGACAACCACCGCAGACGGGTCAGCAAGCCCAGAGACAGCAAAGTGGCAGTGGACAACCGGACGGCAGTCAGCAATCCGGGCCCTGAGACGTCACTCGACAGTGGCTCGATACCCGGAGAGAAACGCTCGGCCGACGCCGACGAGCCACGCGGCGACGACACCCACCAGAAGCAGTCCCATAAAGACGTTCAGTCGGGGCGTCAACAGCGAGTCCCAAACGAAGCCATAGCCGAGCGCGCCGACGCCACCACAGAACGCGAGCCCCGCGACGATCCAGCGTGGCCGAGACTGATTCTTTCGGGCGAGGATCGCCTGTGGAATAGCGACGCCGACGATAGCGAAAATCGCCGTCTCGACAGGTGTCAACCCGGTAAGTGCCGGCCCCCGGACAGCAACCATCACAGCCCCGGACATGACGATCGCGGCGGCGATCCCGCCCGCAATCACGCGGTTCTCGTTCATGAAATGAAGTTTTCAGGGGCCTCTCATAAACGCTTCTGCCTTCTCAGCTGCCGAAACAGAAACGCAGCCACCAGCGTACGCGGCGCTTGCGCCGCGTTTCACGGGACCGAGCGGCTTCGCCGCGAGGTCCCGCTTTTTCGCCCACGTTTTTGCCGGGGGTCGAGCGATCGCGGAGCGAGCGCGACGCCCCCGGGAAAAAGGTGGATGGGAAGATTCTTCCCGCTCGTGCTCCACCGTCCGGACATGAGCACGTTCACTGTTCGCGGCTC
>ENA-ORDC01001524-ORDC01001524.1-marine-metagenome-genome-assembly--contig:-NODE-1524-length-16721-cov-3.228791_pt1 | contig 16721 bp, 16 predicted proteins | sample MGYA00237783_ERZ508515 | MGnify/ENA primary metagenome ERZ508515 (study PRJEB26186, sample SAMN06268792) | marine metagenome | isolation source: Eden Landing Ponds, San Francisco, CA, USA | place... | reverse complement strand
GGCGCACCGCGAGCTGGCGATCAGCTCGCCTCCGCCCGCATGACGGTCTCGCAGGCCTGTTGCAGGCCGGCGTTTGGCGCCGCGTAGCTGGCCCCCACCGCCTGCAGCACCCGGTCGAACTCCAGGTCGGCCGCCAGCAGTGGTCCGGCCACCTCCAGCAGCGCGTCGATCTCGTGGTCCGGCAACGTCCAGCTGGTGGCGATCGCCTGGAACGTCCGGCGGCAGTCGCGGTCGGGAATCGCCGCGAAGTCCACCGGCAGGAAGTGGCTCTGGAAGCCGCGGAGCCGCTGCTTCACCGGCTCCGGCGTGTTCGGGTCGTCCGCCACCGCTTCCAGGCGCTCCCGCAGCAGCGTGCGGATGCGGTCGAGGTTGCCGAAGGTGGCGTTGTCGATCGAGGTGTTGATCGTGCCCAGCAGCATGTCGACGATACCGGGTGTGGCGAGCTGATCGTTCAGCGCGTTGGCCGCCTGCGAGCGGGCGTTCACCAGCACGAACACGACCCGCTTGATCCGCCCCACCATGATGTCGTTCAGCAGCGTCGGCGAGACATCGGCCGTGGTGATCAGCCGGAACGGCTCGCTGATGCCCAGGTTGTCGGCCGTGCCGCCGTCCAGCAGGTGGACGTAGCGCGCCCCGAACGGCGCCTCCAGCTGGTCCGCCTGCGCGTAGGTTCGGGCGACGCGCCCGCGGCGCAGCCGGTCGGCGTTGACGTGGTAGTCCGTCGCCAGCGCCTGCTCGATCCAGACCGGCGGCCAGTCGGCGCGCCGCTCCTGCGCCGGACAGACCGAGTAGTTGCGCAGCGTCACCGGCGACATCGCCACCGGGAACGCCGCCGAGGCGGCGACCGCGGTCGACAGTTTGACCTGGCGCAGGTCGCTGCACAGCAGGTCGAGGTGGTACTGGGTGAAGGGGAACACCGTGCCGGTGACCATGTCGGCGGCGTTCAGGATCAGCAGCGGGCGCTGGCCGCGCGGCCGGCCGTCGCCGGCGCTGCTGCCCTCGGCCGGCAGCAGCGCGTCGAAGGTGGCGTCGGCGAACAGCTGCCGGTCCAGGTAGTCGATCAGCAGGTCGATGCGCTCCTTTGACGGGGTCGCCAGCTCGGCCAGGCCGATCGGGTTGAGCCCCTCCCACAGCAGCGCGTTGATGCCATCCTTGCGGATGAAGTCGGTTTCCAGCGTGTCGAACCCGTCGACCCCGGCGTAGGCGAAGTAGCCCGCCGCCACGCTGCCGCCGGAGACCGAGGAGATGATGTCGACCTCCTGCGCCAGGCTGCGCCCGGATTTGAGCCGCGCCCGGTGCAACGTCTTCAACGTCGCCAGCGCCAGCGTGGTCGCCCGCGTGCCGCCGCCCGACGCCGTGACCACGAACAACGTATCCTCGAGCTCGCCGGCTTCCAGGTTGCCCCAGCGGTAGCCCTCGCGCTGGTCCAGGCTGTCCGCCGGGACGTTGCGGGTAGGATAGGAACAGGCGGTCAGCGCGGCCAGGGCCAGCACCGCGACGGCGCAGCGCAGCGGCTTCATTCCTCTTCCTCCGGGCTCACCGCCTGCAGCTCCACCTCGGCCTGCGGCTGCTCCCGGGTGACGGTTGCCTCGGCCCGCAGGATGGGGCGCTGATCCGCGTCGATCGCCTCGAACCGGTTCGGGCCGAACTCCACCGCGAACCACGCGTTCGCGGTCCCCGGCGACGACTCGTAGTTGCCGTTCACGTAGACGGCCGTCCCGTCCGGTCCTTTGACGTACACCCACCCGTTCATCCCCTGCCCCTTCATAGCGTTTGGCACGCATATCCACACTTGAGAGTAGTGTAGACGCGGCCAGGCGATCACACCAGCGATCGCACGCGCCAGACCGGCGGTTTCGATCCGGCGCGATCCGCTCTAGGATCGCGTCGGTCGCGGACCGGCCCGCCTCGCACGGGGCGGCCGGACGCGGGGAACAAGCCATACGGGGAGGCTTCCGGAATGACACGACGCATACTTGCCCTGGCGGCGGCGCTGGCGCTGGGAACGGCGCCCGCCGCGGCGGCGGAACCGGTGAAGATCGGCATGATCACCACGCTGTCGGGCGGCGGCAGCGCGCTCGGCATCGACATCCGCGACGGCTTCCAGCTCGCGCTCGACCAGCAGGGCGGCAAGCTGGGCGGCCACGACGTGGAGCTGATCGTCGAGGACGACGCCCGCAAGCCCGACAAGGCGCGGCAGATCGCCGATCGCATGGTCGAGCGCGACGGCGTCGACATCATGACCGGCATCGTCTGGTCCAACCTGGCGATCGCGGTGGTGCCGCGGGTGGCGCGCGAGGGCGTGTTCTACGTCTCGCCCAACGCCGGGCCGTCGCTGTTGGCCGGCAAGGGCTGCCACCGGAACTACTTCAACGTCGCCTGGCAGAACGACAACCTGCACGAGGCGGTGGGCCAGCACGTCAAGGACGAGGGCTACGAGAGCGTCTTCCTGATGGCGCCGAACTACCCCGCCGGCAAGGACGCGCTGGCGGGCTTCAAGCGGTTCTACGAGGGCAAGGTCGTCGACGAGGTCTACACCAAGCTGGGCCAGCTCGACTACGCCGCCGAGATCGCGCAGATCCGCGCCAGCGGCGCCGACGCGGTATACTTCTTCCTGCCCGGCGGCATGGGCGTGTCGTTCATCAAGCAGTACGACCAGTCCGGTCTGCGCGCCGAGGCGCCGATCTTCGGCCCGGCGTTCTCGTTCGATCAGGCGATCCTGGGCGCGGTCGGCGACGCGGCGCTGGGCGTGGTGAACTCCTCGCAGTGGAGCCAGGACCTCGACAACGCCGCCAACCAGCGGTTCGTCGAGGACTTCCAGGCGAAGTACGACCGCCTGCCCTCGCTCTACGCCAGCCAGGGCTACGACGCCGCCCGGCTGATCGGCAGCGCGCTGCAGGCCACCGGCGGCGAGGTCGGCGCCGACAGTGACGCCTTCCGGGAAGCGCTGCGCGCCGCCGACTTCGACAGCGTGCGCGGCGACTTCCGCTTCGGCCCGAATCACCACCCGATCCAGGACATCTACATGCGCGAGGTGGTGAAGCGGAACGGCGTGCTGACCAACCAGGTCATCGGCACCGCCTTCGAGGACCACCAGGATACCTACGCGGGGGACTGCGAGATGTAGGCGGGCTTCCGCAGAGATAGAGCCGCCATTAGTGGATCCTTCGACACGGTCGGCGTTGCCGACCTGCTCAGGATGAAGTTGAGGAACGCGTCCCTTCATGCTGAGTAGGCCCGTCCGGGCCGTGTCGAAGCATCCCGCGCACCACCTTCAAAGCCTTATCGCACTCACGGAGCCTGTCTCACCGTGCTTCTGGTCCTCGAGCAGACGCTGAACGGGCTGCAGCTCGGGGTCATGCTGTTCCTGATGGCGGCCGGGCTGACGCTGATTTCCGGCATCATGAACTTCATCAACCTGGCGCACGGCTCGCTGTACATGCTGGGCGCCTACCTGTGCGCCACGGTGGCGCAGAGCACGGGCTCGTTCCTGCTGGGCATCGCCGTCGCCCTGCCGGGCACCGCGGTCGTCGCGATGCTGCTGGAAGCGGCGGCGCTGGGGCGGCTGTACGACCGCGACCACTTGGACCAGGTGCTGGCGACCTTCGGCTTGATCCTGTTCTTCAACGAGCTGGTGAAGATCGTCTGGGGCGCCCAGCCGATCTTCCTGGACGCGCCGGCCTGGCTGCAGGGCACGGTGGAGCTGGTGCCCGGCGCGCCCTACCCCGCCTACCGGCTGGCGATCCTGGTGGTGGGACTGCTGGTGGCGCTCGGACTGTACCTGCTGATCGCCAAGACCCGCGTCGGCATGCTGATCCGCGCCGGCGCCAGCAACCGCGAGATGGTCGGCGCGCTGGGCGTCGACATCCGCCGGCTCTACACCCTGGTGTTCGGGCTGGGGGCGATGCTGGCGGCGCTGGCCGGGCTGATGGCGGGGCCGATCTACGCGGTGCAGGTCGGCATGGGCGAGAACATCCTGATCCTGGCCTTCGTGGTGATCCTGGTCGGGCTGGTCGACACGCTGGGCCGCGCCTTCCTGCCGACGCTGTTGAAGATCGCCTTCGACCCCGCCACGGCGGGGGCGGTCGGCGCCTCGGTAGCATCGATGGCGATTTACATCTTCATGGCGGCGATCCTGGCGTGGCGGCCGACCGGGCTGTTCGGCGGCCATGCTTAGACGCACGGTTCCGCTGGCGATCCTGCTGGCCCTGCTGGTCGCGCTGCCGACGGTGGCGGAGACCGCCGGGCGCGGCTGGTGGACCGGGGTCGCCACCAACATCCTGATCTTCGCGCTGGCCGCCGGCAGCCTGAACCTGATCCTGGGCTTCGGCGGGCTGGTCAGCTTCGGCCACGCCGCCTTCTTCGGCACCGGCGCCTACGTCGTCGGCATCCTCGGGTTCCACGCCGACCGCGGCACGCCGGTGGTGACCTGGCCGGTCGAGCTGCCCGGCACCTACCAGGCGCTGATCGCCTGGCCGCTGGCGATGCTGGCGGCCGGGCTGCTGGCGTTGCTGATCGGCCTGGTCTGCCTGCGCACGCGCGGCCTGTACTTCATCATGATCACGCTGGCCTTCGCGCAGATGATCTATTTCTTCTTCGTCGGGCTGGAGGCCTACGGCGGCGACGACGGGCTGTCGCTGTGGCAGCGCAGCGAGCTGCCCGGCCTCGATCTCGGCGACGACGTGCAGTTCTACTACCTGGTGCTGGCGCTCGCGGTCGCCGCCTTCGCGCTTAAGCAGCGGGTGGTGGACAGCCGGTTCGGCGTGGCCCTGCGCGGCGCCCGCGACAACGACCGGCGGATGCGCGCGCTCGGTTTCGACACGCAGCGCACCCGGCTCGCCGCCTTCACCCTGGCCGGCGCGGTCGCCGGGCTGGCCGGCGCGCTAATCGCCAACCAGACCGAGTTCGTCAGCCCGTCGTTTCTGGCCTGGCAGCGTTCCGGCGAGCTGCTGATCATGGTCATCCTCGGCGGCATCGGCTCGATCCTCGGCCCGGCGCTGGGCGCCGCCGCGTTCCTGCTGCTGGAGGAAGTGCTGGCGGCCTGGACCGAGCACTGGATGATCGTGCTGGGGCCGCTGCTCCTGCTGGTCGTGCTGTTCGCCAAGCGCGGCCTCTGGGGCCTGCTGGAGCGCCCGCTCGGCACCCGCGCGGAGGTGCCGCGTGACTGACCCGACGCTGCAGGTGGAAGGCCTGTCCAAGCGCTTCGGCGCCGTGATCGCCTCGGAGGCGATCGACCTCACCGTGCATGCCGGCGAGATCCACGCGGTGATCGGACCGAACGGCGCCGGCAAGACCACACTGATCGGCCAACTCGCCGGCGAGGTGCCGCCGGACGCCGGGCGCATCCTGCTGGAGGGCCGCGAGATCACCGGCCTGCCGGCGCAGCGGCGCGCCCACCTGGGGCTCGCCCGCTCCTACCAGATCACCAGCCTGTTCCCGCGCTTCACCGCGCTGGAGAACGCGGCACTGGCGGTGCAGGCGGGCGAGCGCGGGGCCCGCGGCCTGTGGCGGCCGGCGTGGCAGGACATGGCCCTGGTGCGGCCCGCCTGGGAGGCGCTGGAGCGCGTCCACCTGAGCCACCGCGCCGACGCGCCGGCGCGCACCCTGGCGCACGGCGAGCAGCGCCAGCTGGAGATCGCCATGGCGCTGGCGACCCGCCCGCGCCTGCTGCTGCTGGACGAGCCGACCGCGGGCATGGGCCACGAAGAATCCTCGCAGATGATCGAGCTGCTGGAGCGGCTGCGCGGCGAGCTGGCGATGCTGCTGATCGAGCACGACATGGACGCGGTGTTCCGCCTGGCTGACCGGATCACCGTGCTGGTCTACGGCCGCGTCGTCGCCTCCGGCACGCCGGCCGAGGTGCGCGGCGATCCGGAGGTGCGGCGCGCCTATCTGGGCGAGGACGAGAACGTGGTGCTCTAAGCGATGCTGCAACTGCACGCCATCGAGACCTTCTACGGCGACAGCCAGGTGCTGTTCGGCATGGACCTCGACGTGCGCGAGGGCGAGGTGGTGACCCTGCTGGGCCGCAACGGCATGGGCAAGACCACCACGGTGCGCTCGATCATGGGGCTGACGCCGGCGGCGCGCGGCCACATCCGGCTGGACGGCCGCGAAATCCGCGGCTGGCGCCCGCACCGCGTGGCCAAGGCCGGCATCGGCCTGGTGCCCGAAGGCCGGCAGATCTTCCCCAACCTGACGGTAAGGGAGAACCTGGTGGCCACCGCCAAGCCCGCGCGGCGCGGCGACGGCTGGACGCTGGACGGCGTCACCGAGCTGTTCCCGGCGCTGGCGGAGCGGCGCGACAACTACGGCAACCAGTTGTCGGGCGGCGAACAGCAGATGCTGGCGATCGCCCGGGCGCTGATGACCAACCCGCGCCTGCTGATCCTCGACGAGGCCACCGAAGGCCTGGCGCCGCTGGTCCGCCAGGAGATCTGGCGGGTGCTGGCGCGGCTCAAGCACGGCGGGCAGTCGATCCTGCTGATCGACAAGAACCTGGACGCGCTGCTGCAGCTCGCCGACCGTCACACCATCGTCGAGAAGGGTCAGGTGGTCTGGCGCGGCCTGTCGGACGAGCTGCGCGCGGATTCCTGGCTGCGCGAGCACTATCTCGGCGTGTAGGGCGGGTTCGCGAAGCAACCCGCCGGACGGCGGTGCCGGGCGCACCACCGGTTGGTGGATTGTCGCTGACGCTCCGAATCCACCCTACAGCTTGCGCAGGCAGACCACCGCCGACTTCAGGCCGCGGCCCGGCAGGTGGTCGTCGTAGGTGTCGGAGGTCACCTCAACGACACCGGCGTCCACCAGCCGCCGGATCTCGGCGCGGTAGGACGGATCCTCCAGCGCGTGGTCGTTCAGCGAGAACACGAAGCCGCCGCCGGCCGGCAGCAGCTCGATCACCTGCGCGATCATCTCGGCCGGCGCGTGGCCGGGGCTGAACACGCCGACGGCGGCCATGTGCCGGTACTGGCCCGGCTCGGCGGCGATCGGGCGCTCCAGATCGCTCAGGGCGAGCGTGCGATAGACGCCCTTGCGCTCGGCGGCTTCCAGCATCTCGGCGGAGAAGTCGTTGCCGTCGATGGTGGTGAAGCCGGCCTCCGCGAAGGCCTCGCCCGACAGCCCGGTGCCGCAGCCCAGGTCCAGGATCGGCGCACTCTTGTCGTCGGCGATCTCGGCCAGCGCCGCCACGCAGCGAGCCGGCGTCGCGTAGCCGTTCGCCTTCACCTCGGCGTCGTAGGTCGCCGCCCAGTCGGCGTACAGGCGCTTGGTCGCCTCCGATTCGTCCAGGCCGTACACCTTGTCGAGAAAGCCGTCGCCGCCGTCGGTCATAAAGTGTCCCTCGGAGTGGAGCGTGTCGGGCACGCCACTCTACGGGCCCGTTTTGCGGACTCAAGGCGAGAAACCCGGCCCGGGTTCGCGCCGCGGCCCGTAGGGCGGGTTCGCGAAGCAACCCGCCGAACGGTGGTGTCTCGCGGGATCGCTGGTGGTGGAGTGCCGCTCTCGCGGCGACTCCACCCTACGAAAGCCGCTCCAGCAACAGTTCGCGCAGCGCCACCGCGTTGTTGCGCTCGCGGTCCTTGGCGGCGAACAGCAGCGTGACCGGTCCAGCCCGCACCGCCGTTTCCAACTCGGCCAGCGTCTCCGGACGTTCGGCGAGTTCGGCGCGGTAGCGGCGGCGGAACTCCGGCCAGCGGTCGGGATCGTGGCCGAACCAGCGGCGCAGCTCGGTACTCGGGGCCAGCTCCTTCAGCCAGCGGTCGATCCGGGCGTCCGCCTTCTTGAGGCCGCGCGGCCAGATTCGATCGACCAGCACGCGCGTGCCGTCGGCCGCATCGGCCGGGTCGTACACCCGCTTCAAGCGGACGTCCGGGCCGCCGCCGGCCCACATGTAGGCCGGATCGACCTCGTGCGCCGCGCACGGCGGGGAGCTGGGGTCGTTGCCGGCGTCCTCCGCATCGCTCATGGCTGTGGCCTCCCGTGCGTCCGGCCCCTACGCAAGGGCCACGCTGCGCCCTAAGGTGCGCCCGCGATGGCCGCCCGCAAACCCCAGATTCGCGCCGCCCTGCCGTTCGCCGCCTTCTACGGCGCGGTGTTCCTGGCGATGGGGATCTACCTGCCGTTCTGGCCGGTGTTCCTGGAGCACCGCGGGCTCAGCGGGACCGAGATCGGCACGCTGCTGGCGCTGGGCACCTGGACCAAGACCGCCGTCAATCCGACGGTCGGGCAGATCGCCGACCGCACCGGCCGGCGCCGGCTGGTGCTGGCGGGCCTGGCGGCGACGGCGCTGGCCGCGGCGGTCGCCTTCCAATGGGCGCACGGCTTCTGGCCGGTGCTGCTGCTGCATCTGCTGCTGTTCCCCTCCTTCAACAGCGCGATCCCGCTGGGCGAGACCCAGACGATGGCCGCCGTCGCGGAGCGCGGGCTGGACTACGGCCGGCTGCGGCTGTGGGGCTCGCTGGCGTTCATCGCCGGCGTGCTGGGGGTGGGCGAGCTGACCAGCCGCAGCGATCCCGACGCGATCCTGCTGGCGATGACGCTGGCGTTCACCGCCATGATCGCCGCCAGCGCGGCGCTGCCGCACGCCCGCCGGCCGCAGGACCGGCAGGGTCGGGCGCCGCTGTCGGCCCTGTTGCGGCACCGGCGCTTCCTGCTGTTCCTGGCGGTGGGCGCGCTGCTGCAGGCCAGCCACGCCGTCTACTACGCGTTCTCCGCGGTGCACTGGCAGGCCGCCGGGCTGTCCGCGGCTAGCGTGGGCTGGCTGTGGTCCGAGGGCGTGATCGCGGAGGTCGTCCTGTTCGCCTTCGGCGCCGCCGCGGTGCGGCGCTGCGGGCCCGGCGGGCTGCTGCTCCTGGCGGCGGCCGGCGGACTGGTGCGCTGGAGCGTGCTGGCCGGCACCACCGCCCTACCCGCCCTGGCCGCGGTGCAGCTGCTGCACGGCCTGACCTTCGGCGCCGCCCACCTCGGCGCCATGCACTTCATCGCCCGCACCGCGCCGCCCGGTCTGCAGGCGACGGCGCAGGGCGTCTACGCCGCCGCATCCGGCGGGATCGCCATGGGCCTGACCATGCTGGCGGCGGGCTGGCTGTACGACAGCGTCGCCGGGCTGGCGTTCCTGGCGATGGCGGCGATGAGCGCAGTGGCGGGCGCGCTGGGCCTGGTGCTGCTGCGGGCCGAGCGCCGCGCGGCGGCTCAGGCGGTGCCGTAGATGCGGTCGCCGGCGTCGCCCAGGCCGGGGACGATGTAGCCCTTCTCGTTCAGCCGCTCGTCCAGCGCCGCGGTGAAGATCGGCACGTCGTCGTGCTCGGCGCGGAACTCGCGCACGCCCTCGGGCGCCGCCAGCAGGCACAGGAACTTGACGTTGACCGCGCCGCGCTCCTTCAGCCGGGTCACGGCGGCCGCCGCGGTGTGGCCGGTGGCCAGCATCGGATCGCAGACGATGGTCAGGCGCTCGTCCAGCGCGTCGGGCACCTTGAAGTAGTACTCGACCGGCTGCAGCGTCACCGGATCGCGGTACAGTCCGACGTGGCCGACCCGGGCGTGCGGGATCAGGTCCAGCATGCCGTCCAGGATGCCGTTGCCGGCGCGCAGGATCGACACCAAGCAGAGCTTGCGCCCGGCGACCTCGAAGGCGGTCATCGGCGCCACCGGCGTCTCGATCTCGACCTGCTCCAGCGGGATGTCGCGCGTCACCTCGTAGGCCAGCAGCAGCGACACCTCGCGCGCCAGCCGCCGGAACTCCGGCGTCGGCGTATCCTTGCGACGCATCTGCGTCAGCTTGTGCTGCACCAGCGGGTGTTCCACGACCGTGACGTCGCGGCCGGGGCGGATTTCGGGCTCGGTGTCGGACATGGGCGGCCAGTCTCGCGGCTGTGGCGGGCGAGACGTGTCATACGCAAAGCCGCTGCGGCGAGTCGAGAGGGTGCGTGAGGATTGGGTCGCTCGCAGGTCACGAGCGGCTTGGCCCGGCTGGCAACCGCGATTAGGTTGCGCGCCGCAATCCAACGGGGGGAGGCGCAGATGAGCGAATCGCAAGCAGCGAACGTCGGGCTGCACGAGCGGCCCCAGGGCGCGCGCTGGCTGGTGCTGTCGCTGCAGCACCTGTTCGCGATGTTCGGCGCGACCATCCTGGTGCCGCTGCTGACCGGGCTGAGCCCGGCGGTCGGCCTGGTTACCAGCGGTCTGGGCACGCTGCTCTACCTGGTCCTGACGAAGGGCCAGATCCCGGCCTACCTGGGCTCCTCCTTCGCCTTCATCGCGCCGATCACGGCCGGCAGCGAGCTGGCCGGGGTCGGCGGCGCGATGGTCGGCGCGTTCTGCGCCGGCTTGGTCTACCTGGTCGTGTCGGCGGCGATCCGGGCGTTCGGGGTGAACTGGCTGCTGCGGCTGCTGCCGCCGGTGGTGGTCGGCCCGGTGATCATGGTGATCGGCCTGTCGCTGGCCAGCACCGCCGTCGACATGGCGACCGGCCAGGCCGGCGGCGGCGACTACAGCGCGCTGCAGTTCGGCGTGGCGCTGGCGACGCTGGCGATCACCATCCTCGCGGCGGTGCTGCTGCGCGGCTTCCTGGCGATGGTGCCGGTGCTGATCGGCATCCTCGCGGGCTATGCCATCGCCGCCGCCGTCGGGCTGGTGGACGCCTCGCAGATCGCCGCGGCCTCGATCGTGCGGGTGCCCGACTTCGTGGTGCCGTTCGTGACCCAGGAGACCCGCGTGCCGGCGGAAGTGTTCTTCCTGCTGGTGCCGGTCGCGGTGGTCACGGTGGCCGAGCACATCGGCGACCAGTTCGTGCTGTCCAAGGTGATCGGCCGCAACACGGTGAAGACGCCGGGGCTGCACCGCTCGCTGGCCGGCGACGGCTTGGCCACCATGCTGGCCGCCTGCCTGGGCGGGCCGCCGAACACCACCTACGGTGAGAACATCGGGGTGCTGGCGATCACCAGGGTGTTCAGCGTCTGGGTGATCGGCGGCGCCGCGGTGCTGGCGATCCTGCTGGGCTTCCTGGGCAACTTCGCCGCCTTCCTGGACTCGATCCCGACCGCGGTGATGGGCGGCGTGTCGATCCTGCTGTTCGGCATCATCGCCGCCAGCGGCCTGCGCACCATGATCGAGGGCCGGGTCGACCTGGGCGAGAAGCGCAACCTGGCGATCGTCTCGGTGATCCTGGTGATCGGCGTCGGCGGCGCGGTGCTGCCGCTGGGCGACCTTGTCGAGTTGTCCGGCATGGCGCTGGCCGCGATCGTCGGCATCCTGCTCAACCTGGTGCTGCCCGGCAAGCACCTGACCGGCGACATCGAGCAAGTGCTGGGCACCGGGTAGAGGCCGCCGGCCAACGGCGTGACTTCATCCTGAGCCAGCCCGCAGGGCTGAGTCGAAGGACGCATGTTCGCGCGGCATCTGTCCGTGCGCCCTTCGACTCGCGGCCTGCGGCCGCGGCTCAGGATGAAGGGAAGCCATGCCGTTGGGCGGCGGCAGCGCCCGCCGGACCGCCGCCCCGAAGCCCCGGCAAAACGCCGATCAACCGCCGTTGCGGGCTTGATTTTCCCGCCTCAGGCTTTACCTTGCAGATACTAGACCAGATCGGTCCGGATTTTGGAGGCTCCATGTTCCGGCTCAACCGCCTGACCGACTACGCGGTCGTCGTGATGTCGCAGATGAGCTCCAGCGGCAACACGCTGCGCAGCGCCCAGCAGATCGCCCGCGACACCGGGGTGCCGCTGCCCACCGTGGCCAAGGTGCTCAACGTGCTGACGCGCGAGGGCCTGGTCGAGTCGCATCGCGGCGCGGCAGGCGGCTACACGCTCAGCCGCACCTCCACGGACATCACGGTCTCCGAGATCATCCAGGCGCTGGAGGGGCCGATCGCGCTGACCGCCTGCGTCGACGCCGGCGGCGGCTGCGAGGTGGAATCGATCTGCCCGATGCGCGGCACCTGGGACAAGGTCAACGACGCGATCCGGCAGGCGCTGTCGCAGGTCACGCTGCAGGACCTGATGGAGAGTTCGTCGCCGCTGCCGCTGGCCGCCGAAGGCCGGCCGAGCGCGCAGGCGGCGGGCGACAAGAAGGCGCAGGCCGCGGGGTGATCCCGCACCGCCGGACGACGTAGAACAGATCACGCGGCGCGAGGCCGCACCGCAATCGCCGCCGGCGGGCTATGAGGCCCGGCGGCGGAGACGGAAGGGAGCAGGAGAGCGAGCCATGGGTGCTACCGCAGAGACGGTCGAGCAGGTCCGCGAGGTCACCGGCCAGAAGTACAAGTACGGCTTCGTCACGGAGATCGACGAGGAGCGTCCTCCGAAGGGCCTCAACGAGGACATCATCCGGTTCATCTCGCAGAAGAAGAAGGAGCCGGAGTGGCTGCTGGCGTGGCGCCTCAAGGCCTATCGCCACTGGCTCACCATGAAGCACCCGTCCTGGCAGAAGGTGGACGTGCCGGCGTACGACTTCCAGGAGGCGTACTACTACGCCGCGCCGAAGCAGGCCGGCGACGGTCCGCAGAGCCTCGACGAGGTCGATCCCAAGCTGCTGGAGACCTACGAGAAGCTCGGCATTCCGCTGAAGGAGCAGGAGGCGCTGGCCGGCGTCGCCGTCGACGCGGTGTTCGACAGCGTCTCGGTGGCGACGACCTACAAGAAGAAGCTCGAGGAGAAGGGCATCATCTTCTGCTCGATCTCCGAGGCGGTGCAGGAATACCCCGAGCTGGTGCAGCAGTACCTGGGCTCGGTGGTGCCCTACTCCGACAACTTCTTCGCCACGCTGAACAGCGCGGTGTTCACCGACGGCTCCTTCGTCTACGTGCCGAAGGGCGTGAAGTGCCCGATGGAGCTGTCCACCTATTTCCGCATCAACGCGGAGAACACCGGCCAGTTCGAGCGCACGCTGATCATCGCCGAGGAAGGCTCCAGCGTGTCCTACCTGGAGGGCTGCACGGCACCGCAGCGCGACGAGAACCAGATGCACGCCGCGGTGGTCGAGCTGGTCGCACTGGACGATGCGGAGATCAAGTACTCCACGGTGCAGAACTGGTTCCCGGGCGACGAGAACGGCGTCGGCGGCATCTACAACTTCGTCACCAAGCGCGGCGCCTGCCGGGGCAAGAACTCGAAGATTTCCTGGACCCAGGTTGAGACCGGCTCGGCGATCACCTGGAAGTACCCGTCCTGCATCCTGCAGGGCGACAACTCGGTGGGCGAGTTCTACTCGATCGCCATCACCAACAACTACCAGCAGGCCGACACGGGCACGAAGATGATCCACCTCGGCAAGAACACGAAGAGCCGGATCATCTCCAAGGGCATCTCCGCCGGGCACGCCGACCAGACCTACCGCGGTCTGGTGCGGGTATCGCCGAAGGCGGACAACGCCCGCAACTTCACCCAGTGCGACAGCCTGCTGATCGGCGACAAGTGCGGCGCCCACACGGTGCCCTACATCGAGAGCCGCAACCGCGGCGCCCGCGTCGAGCACGAGGCGACCACCTCGAAGATCGGCGACGACCAGCTGTTCTATTGCCGTCAGCGCGGCATCAGCGAGGAGGACGCGGTGGCCCTGGTGGTCAACGGGTTCTGCCGCGAGGTGCTGCAGCAGCTGCCGATGGAGTTCGCCGTGGAGGCGCAGAAGCTGGTCGGCATCAGCCTGGAGGGCAGCGTCGGCTAGCGCCCCCAATCCGATCGCACCCTTAACCAAGGGCGCGCTCCTGGGGCGCCGACGCGCCGCCGACCGACACGAACAAGACGATTGAGGAGAGTGAGACAGCCATGGCGATGCTCGAGATCAAGGACCTCAAGGCGGAGATCGAGGGACAGGAGATCCTCAAGGGGGTCAACCTGTCGATCGAGCCGGGCGAGGTGCACGCCATCATGGGGCCGAACGGCTCCGGCAAGTCCACGCTGGCGCACGTGCTCACCGGGCGCGACGGCTACGAGGTCACCGGCGGCGACGCGCTGTTCCAGGGCCAGAGCATCCTGGAGATGGAGCCCGAGGAGCGCGCCGCGGTGGGCCTGTTCCTGGCGTTCCAGTACCCGGTGGAGATCCCCGGCGTGACCATGACCACCTTCCTGAAGGAGGCGGTCAACTCGATCCGCAAGGCGCGCGGCGAGAAGGAAATCGACGCGATGCAGTTCACCAAGGAGCTGCGCGAGCGCTGCAAGCTGCTGGGCATCCCCGAGGACATGATGCGCCGCTCGGTCAACACCGGCTTCTCCGGTGGCGAGAAGAAGCGCGCCGAGGTGCTGCAGATGGCCGCGATCGAGCCCAAGCTGGCGGTGCTGGACGAGACCGACAGCGGCCTCGACATCGACGCGCTGAAGACGGTCGCCGACGGCGTCAACCGCCTGCGCTCGCCGGAGCGCTCGATGCTGCTGATCACCCACTATCAGCGGCTGCTGACCTACATCGAACCCGACCACGTGCACGTCATGGTGCGGGGCCAGATCGCCAAGTCCGGCGACAAGTCGCTGGCGCTGCAGCTCGAGGAGAAGGGTTACGCCGAGTTCGCCGAGGACGTGGCGGCGTAGCGCCGCGGCCTCGACGCATCGACACGGTCCCGATCAGCTAACCCGGAGGTTTTCGCCATGGCGAGCGAAAGCGCGCTGCAGCCCTTCCACGAGCAGTATCAGGCGCTGAGCAACGCGCAGGATATGCCGGGGCACCAGCTGCCCTGGCTGTCCAACCTGCGCGAGCGCGGCATGCAGCGCTTCGACGAGCTGGGCTTCCCGACCCCGAAGGCCGAGGTCTGGAAGTACACCAACCTGCGCCCGCTGGAACGCCAGGTGTTCGTGCCGGCGACCGGCACCACCGCCAACGTCGGCGTCGACCGCGTGCCCAGCCTGATCGGCGAGCAGGCCGGCCACCGTGCGGTGTTCGTCAACGGCCGCTTCCGCGCCGAGATGTCCAGCCTGGGCCGCCTGCCCGACGGCGCCGAGGTGCTGTCGTTCGCGCAGGCGCTGGAGACCGATCCCGGCTTCCTGGAGCGGCACGTCGACCAAATCGCCAGCCGGCACGAGGACCAGGCGTTCTACCACCTGAACAGCGCGTTCATGCAGGACGGCTTGGTGATCAAGGTGGCCGAAGGCGCCAAGATCGAGGAGCCGATCGAGGTGGTCTACCTGGCCGCCGCCGACGAGGAGGCGCTGGCCTATCACCCGCGCACGCTGATCGTGATGGCGCCGGACAGCGAGGCCACCGTGGTGGAACACCACGTCGGCATCGGCGACGGCACGACCTTCGCCAACCACGTCGGCGAGGTGGCGGTCGAGCGCGGCGCCAAGCTGCACCACTACAAGCTGAACGCCGAGACCGACGCGGCCTTCCATGTCGCCACGCTGCACGCCCGGGTCGACGAGAACGCCTTCTACGACAGCTTCACGCTGACCACCGGCGGCCGCCTGACCCGCAACGAGCCGCACATCGTGCTGAACGGCGCCCACGCCGACGCGCGACTGAACGGCGCCTACCTGCAGCGCGACAAGCAGCACTGCGACAGCACCACGCTGATCGAGCACGCGGTGCCGGACACGCACTGCCGCGAGATCTTCAAGGGCGCGCTGGAAGGCAAGAGCCGCGCGGTGTTCCAGGGCAAGCTGCACGTCCATCCGGACGCCCAGCGCACCGACGGCAACCAGTTGAGCCGCTGCCTGCTGCTGAGCGACCAGGCGGAGATCGACGCCAAGCCGGAGCTGGAGATCTACGCCGACGACGTGGTCTGCAGCCACGGCTGCACCGCCGGCGAGCTGGAGAAGGACCCGCTGTTCTACCTGCGCTCGCGCGGCATCCCCTTCCCGGTCGCCCGGCGCATCATGGTGGAATCCTTCCTCGGCGAGGTGGTCGAGGAGATCACCACCGAGGAGCTGCAGCACGCCTTCATGAGCCGGGTCAGCGACTGGCTGTCCCGCTCGACGGAGTAGGCCTCTCAAAGGAGCCCGGGTTCAGCCGATGACCGACGTCGCCAACGACCTCGCGAACGACCGCACGCAGACCGCCACGCGCGGCGACAACGCGCAGGGCGCGTTTGATGTGGAGCGGGTGCGCGCCGACTTCCCGATCCTGCGCCAGGAGGTCTACGGCAAGCCGCTGGCCTACCTCGACAATGCCGCCAGCAGCCAGACGCCGCGGCAGGTCGTGGAGGCGATGACGGCGGTCTACGAAGGCTACTACTCCAACGTTCACCGCGGCGTGCACAAGCTCAGCCAGGTCGCCACCGACCACTACGAGGGGGCGCGGCAGAAGGTCGCCGACTACATCGGCGCCGCGCGGGCCGAGGAGATCGTCTTCACCCGCGGCGCCACCGAGGCGATCAACCTGGTGGCCGCCTCCTACGGCCGCGGCTTCCTGAAGGCCGGCCAGGAGATCGTGCTCACGCAGCTGGAGCACCACTCCAACATCGTCCCCTGGCAGCTGCTGCGCGACCAGATCGGCGTCAAGCTGCGGGTGGCGCCGGTGGACGACGACGGCAGCCTGCGCGCCGAGGCGGTGACCGACCTGATCGGCCCCGACACCGGCCTGGTGGCGATCCCGCACGTCTCCAACGCGCTGGGCACAGTGGTGCCGGTCAAGGAGATCGCCGCGGCCGCGCACGCGCACGGCGTGCCGGTGCTGGTCGACGGCTGCCAGGCGCTGCCGCACGCGCCGGTCGACGTGCAGGCGCTGGGCGCCGACTTCTACGCCTTCTCCGGCCACAAGATGTACGGCCCCACCGGCATCGGCGTGCTGTACGGCCGCCA
>ENA-ORDC01001520-ORDC01001520.1-marine-metagenome-genome-assembly--contig:-NODE-1520-length-16727-cov-17.734294_pt1 | contig 16727 bp, 14 predicted proteins | sample MGYA00237783_ERZ508515 | MGnify/ENA primary metagenome ERZ508515 (study PRJEB26186, sample SAMN06268792) | marine metagenome | isolation source: Eden Landing Ponds, San Francisco, CA, USA | place... | reverse complement strand
TCTCTGCGTGCTAACGTGCGTGATGAGAACGTTCGAGGACCAGCAGCACCTAGTCCCCGACCGCCTCCTCCACAATCTACAACCACTTTTTCCTCCTTCGGGTTTCCTCGCTCACTGCGTTCGCTGCGGGAACCACTCAGTCGCAAAAACGTGGGGAAAAACGACCCGGACGACTCACTCACTTCGTTCGTTCGCGTCCGGTGAAACGGCTCCCTCCGGTCGCCGTATGCTAGTCCCCAACCGCCTCTTCCACAATCGCGATCTCCTCGTCGGTCAGCCCGTAGAGTTCGTACACAATTTCGTCGATCAGGTCGTCCGTCCGCTCGATCTTGGCCTCCAGGTCCTCGGCCCGCCGTTTCGTCTCGACGTAGCTCTCCAGGCCGGCCTCGACGTCGCGCACCCGCGGCAGCGTCAATTTCCGTAGGCGATCCACCAGCGAATTCGTCTTCGTGGCCGTCTCCCGGAAGCCCGCGAACCCACCGGCCTCGTCGACGGCCACGGGCACGAACGCCGCGAGCAGGTCCGCTTCGAGTTCTGTGAGGTCGGTGATCCTGAGTGCTGGCAGGGGCTCGGTCTCGGTGTAGCCCCACTGGTCCGTTTCGTGGGCGTCTTCGTCCTCGGGTTTGTACCGCGCTGTGAGCCGGATTTCGACGGTGGTGTCGGACTCGCGTTCGACCGTCGCCTCGCCCACCCGGAGGTTCGGCCGCTCCTCGGTGGTCTGCTGGAGGATCGAATCCGCGGAGCCTTTCGGGGGCTGGGTCAGGCCGATCTCCGCGAGGGTCTGGCCATCCTCGTAGTTGCCGAGGTGGTCGAGGAGGGAGAGGTTGAGACGATCCCTTTTTTCTTTCAGCTCTAATATCTTTTCGACATTCTCACTCAGTTCTTCAACATTCTTCCTAAGTGGGAAACTGATCGGTGATAAGTAGTCCGAGGTATATCTGTAGTATCCGCCTCTGAGGACTGACCCAGTAGTTGAGACATAATACCAAATCAACTTTGAGTTGAGTATGCCCAAGACTGCTTTTTCAGCGTGCTCGAATTCTTCCTCAATTCCGGGACTATAGAGCATATTCGAGAAATACACGTCACCAGAATCATCGAAGGAGGCTTGACCTTCCTTGACAATCTGTGATACGATTATTTTCTCACGTTCAAATGTATCGGGATGACGTTGCCTCCAATGTGCATACCAAGTGTCGAATTCATCACCATCTCCACCCCTGTTCTCTAAGACAGATTTGTTCTTGTGTAAATAATCATGGGTGTATGTGTAGTCGCTCTCCAACGTATCTTCGTTAAGAACATTTGCTTCGTCATCATACGGATATACCAATCCCAATGAAGGCTCAATCGGAGAATATCGAGAGAGATTCTGCCCTTCTACGTAAGGTTTGACCATCTCCCTTTCAACCTTGACAACTTCACCAAGTTCTTTCGATCGGCCCTTAACATATTTGTCCCCCCAATCACAGTCATTCAGAACAAAAACATCGTTAGCACTCGTTTGAATTCCTACATATATGTGCCCTGCAACGTCAGAAAAGTCAACACCGGAGTCCTCAACTTTGTCTAATATTTCTCGGCGCGTTTTTCCGACTAATGTCCAACCACCTTCATCATCAGATATTGTCGATGTGATCGGTTCAACGTTATTCAGCCTCTGTTCAGAATTCTCCTCTACAGAGAGGTATTTGACTTCCCGGTCGTCTGAGTCTACGTTAAGGAATAATAAACAGGTGTACGTAGATACGTCAAGGAAGACTTGTTCTCTATTGAAGTCCACAATCTTTTCAACGGCAGACCTATCTCCTAAATACCGTCTTAGACCCACACCGGCACTAGACTCGAAGAATTTATTTGGTAAAATAAACCCGACCTTCTCACCAGAGAGTGAATATCCTTTTTCTGAAAATAGACTGTAAAGGTCGTATCTTTCACTTGAAGATCCGTATATCTCCTCAAAGTATCTCTTTGAATTTGCGGGGATATTCTGTATTTTCACGTACGGCGGATTCCCGACAACAGCATCGAATCCAGCCCCATCCATCTTCTCGCCCTCGGCATCGAAGAACACCTCGGGGAACTCCAGTTCCCAGTGGAAGAACGTCTCGTCGCCGGCCATCGCCTGCGCAGTCGTGAACCAATCGCGCTCGCGAATCTCGGCCCAGTCGCCGCTGTCCTCGATTGCGTCGGCCATCTTCTCGTAGGACCCCTCGGGCACGTCCAGGCCGAAGCGTTCGGCAGTGTGGACGTTGGCCAACTCGAACAGCCGCCCGTAGAGGGGATCGTCCCGGATCTCGTCGTACAGTTCCTCCATGGACTTGATGTCGGCCAGTTCCTCGTTGTCGATGGCCAGCAACTCCTGCATCAGGTCCATGACGTGCTCCAGCGTGCGCTGGCGCACCCGCGCGAACGCCTGGGTGAGGGTCAACTGCCCGCCCTCGCTCTCGCTGTCGTCCGCCAGCACCTCCGTGATGTCGCTGCCCACGAGGGAATTACCTGTCTTGAGGTGGTGATCGAAGAAGGCCAGGGGCTTGTCCGCCGCCAGCGTCTCCAGCCACATCGACAGTTTCGCCAGTTCGACGGCCATGCCGTTGAGGTCGACGCCGTAGATACACTCCTTGGCGATGGTCCGGCGGATCTCCGACTCGGGGAAGTCGAACTGCTCCTGCTCGCGCACGACCTCCATCACGCGCTCGGTCAGGTAGGCCGTCGCCTTGGTCAGGAAGTGGCCGCTGCCCATCGCCGGATCGAGGATTCGGAGGTCCTGCACCCCGTCGTAGAGGTCCCGGAAGTACGCGACGTCGCTGCGTTCGAGCCCGCGATCCTGCAGGTCGGCCTCGATGTCGTCGACCAGCGGCCCGACCGTCTCCTCGACGATGTAGGTCACCACGTAGTCGGGGGTGTAGTACGCCCCCGTGGCCTTGCGCTCGCCCTCGTCGTTGACGACGTACAGGCCGCCCTCGGGCACCGTCTCGACCGCGTCGGCGACCGAGACCTCGGTGGCGGGCTGCCAGACCTGCGCGCCGTCCTCGGCGACGGCGGCGTACTGCTCGGGCGCGATCCGGAACTCGTGTTCGAGCAGGCCCTCGTAGACCGACCCCAGATGTCGCGTGTCGAGGTCGGCGTAGTCGGCCAGCACGTCCTGGCCCTCGTCGTTCTCGACCGTCGAGAGCTTGTAGATCACTTCCGCGAGGTGCCGATCACTAACCTCGTGATCGGTCAGGAACGCGTGCTCGTCCTGATCGAACAGCCCACCGTTGTACGGCGGAATCCCCAGCGACTCCTCGCCGTTGTCGATCAGGTCGAACAGATCGGCCAACCGACCCCAGATCCGGGTCGAATACTCGCTGTATGCCTCGTCGAAGGTCTCGCCGGCCTGGCGCTTCTCGAAGACCTCCGTCCGGACTGCGTTCAGGCTGAAGTTCGCCTCGTACTCGTCTTCGGCGTCGGGGTCGTCCGGGTGGATCAGCCCGCGCGACTCGGCGTAGAGGACGAACATCAGTCGATACAGCATGACCAGCGACTGCTCTTTCAGTTCGTCCAGCGCGGCCTCGTCGTCGGGGTCGATGTCCAGGTCGTCGTGTTCGACGAATCCACGACCCAGAACACGCAGCGCAGTGAAGACGTTGTCCTGCAGGTCCTCGCCCAGTTCCTCGGCGGCGGTTTCGCTCTCGGACCAGACAGTGTCCAGAAACGTCGTCCCGGCCGTCTCGCGAAACGCGGCCGACCGGAAGAACGAGAAGAAGTACTTGAACTCCTCGACGTCGCCCGAGGACAGGACGTTCGGGAGGTCGATCTCGTAGAAGATCTGGGTCTCGTAGTCTTTCGTGCTGTAGAGTCGCCACTTGCGGCCGTTGGTCAGGATTCCCCAGGCCAGATCGTCGGGCGTCCGTTCGAGGTAGTATTTGATCTGGTGGGAGGCGTCACGGTAGTTTCGCTGATCGCTGAACTCCGCGTCGAAATTTGCGTCCCACTGCTTGGCTTCGAGGATCGCGTTCGCACGAGCGAACGCCGCGCGCCTGTCACCGCCTTTCTTGCGTTTCATCGCTTCCCGGCGGTCGTCGGCGTCTTCGAAGAGTAGTCCGTCGACGAACCCGCCACCGTCCGGCAGCGTCGTCTCCGAGATCTTCTCGAAGCCGAGCGCCTCGACCACCGGATCGATCCACGCGTCGATGAGTTCGTCTTCCTCGTAGGAGTCGACCAGCGACTGCTCGTCCAGATACAGGCTCCGAAGCGAGTCGAACGCCGACTCCGCATCGCTGTCACAGTCCCAGCCGTCGAGATCCTGCACACGCTCGCGGAGATAGTAGTCAGCGAAGAGTCCAGCGTTCGTATAGGGGCTGCCACCCAGCGTCGTCTGACTCATGCGTTGCCCGTACCCCATTCCGGAGCGGACATCAAACTTCGGGACGACCTACACCCAGGAGTTGCGAATCTCTTCGGCGGCGTTTGCCATCAGCGGAGCGGGGTCGTTGCCGCTGTTGAACGCGTCTAACACGCCCTGTTCGAACGGAACCCAGACAGCGCTCATCTTGGGGTTCTGGGGCATCGGATAGCTGGTCTCGAACTGCGCGGCGAAGCCGCGCGTCGTCTCGGGCAACTGTTCGCGGCCGAGGCCGGTCTTCACCGGGATCATACTGGTGTTCGTGGCCAGGCCACGGAGGCGCTCGACGTTGGTGCAGTACCACTCGGCGAACCCACGGGCCGCCTGGGTCCCCGCAGTGTAGTCGTTCATTTTGCGGGCGAAATAGAGCAGCTGGACGCCCGAGTAGGGCCGGGCGACGCCGCCGTCAGGGGTCGGGATCGGCGTCACGCCGACGTCCAGCCCGGCCGCTTCGAGACCGGCGATCGCCCAGGGGCCGTTGACGAGGAACGGCGAGTTGCCGCCCTCGAAGATGGATCGCTGCACTTGCTCGGACGGGTCCTCGGGCATGTAGGGTTTGAGATCCTCCAGAATGAGGTTGAGACCGCGAATCAGCGCATCCGAGGTGATACCGAGTTCGTCGGCGTCGCCGTCGTAGATCGCCTCGCCGAAGGTCTGGGCGGCCCAGCTGACGAAGTAGGCGCTGACTGGGTGTGCGAGGCCGTACTCCCCGTTGTAGGGGTCGTGGTACTCTTCCATGATCGAGATCCAGTCGGCGAAGCTCTCCGGTGGCTCGACGCCCATCTCCTCGAGGATCGCTTTGTTGTAGAGCAGCGCCGGGCACTCCGCGGCGATCGGGACGCCGATCGTGTGCCCCTCGTACCTGCAGGCGTCCCAGGCCACGTCGGCGAATGCACACTCGCCGACGCGGAGGTTCCCCTCCTGATCCGAGAGGAACTCGCTCCGGACGAACTCGCCAGCGATGTCGTGATTCCACTGGAAGAGGTGTGGACCCTCGCCGGCCGGAATGCTGGTCCGGAGCTGGTTGAGGAAATAACTGTCACCCGCTCGTTCGAGGCTCATCGTCGGGTGGTCGTCGCCCTGATTGAACAGTAGCCGGGTCCCCTCGAGGAGTCGTGTCCCGCTCTCCTGGCGGTCGTGAAAGAGTGTGAACGCACCCTCGCTGCTGGTCGGTTCGAGTGGGTAGTCGTGCCCGCAGTCGTCGATCGGTTCGACTGTCTCTATCGTGGTCGCCGTCTCGGGCGGCGTCTCCGTCTCGAGTTCGATGGGCGTCTCCGTCTGCTTTGGCCTGAACGGCTCGGCCCTGTCGGTCGTCTGCGTCCCGTCCGAGAACAGCCCGTCGAGGTCGCCATCCGAGGAGTCCTCGCCACACCCCGCGAGGAGCCCAGCGATCGCCACGCCACCCGCCTGCAACACCCGCCGCCGCGTCTTCTCGTCAGTCATTCGACTGATACTGTTCGATAGTTACCAAAAAGGTTGGGGATTACTGCCATCGGTCGGTCTGGCGAATCTCCGTGGCTGCTGCCTCCAGTAGCGGGCCGACGTCCGCACCCGTCTCGAAGGCTTCGCGGACGGCGGTTTCGAACGGGGCCCAGACGTCGTTCATCTTGGGGTTCTGTGGAACGGGATCGCTCGTCTCGAACTGCCGGGCGAACCCCCTCGCCGTCGTCGAGAGTTGATCGCGTTCGGTGAACTCGTTCTTGACGGGGACGAACGACGTGGTGGTGACCAGTTTGCGGATCCGATCGTCGCTGGTGGTGTACCACTCTGCGAATTGCCGGGCGGCCGCCGCGGTGCTGTCGGTGGTCATCCTGTCCGCGAAGAACAGCACCTGTACGCTCGAGTACGGGCGGGCTGTTGCACCCGGCGGCGTCGGGATCGGTTGCACGCCGTACTCGAACTCGGCCGCCTCCAGGTCAACCTCCACCCAGGGGCCGTTGATGAGGAACGGTGCGGTGGCGTTCTCGAAGACGGCGACCTGCGCTTCCTCTGTATATGGAGAGGCGTCGGTGTGGGTGCTGGGAATGTAGGGTCTGAGGTCGTCGAGGAGGATGTCGAGCCCTCGACTCACTGCATCGGAGGTGATCCCGAGTTCGTCCCTCTCGCCGTCGTATATCTCGCCGCCGTAGGCGTGGGCGGCCCAGCTGGCGAAGTAGGCGTTGAGTGGATGTGCCAGCCCGTACTGACTCTGCTGGGGATCGTGGAACTCTTCCATGATCGAGAGCCACTCCGCGAACGTCTCCGGGGGTTCGACGCCGAGCTCGTCGAGGATGTCCCGGTTGTAGAGTAGCGCCGGACACTCCCCGGCGAACGGCAGGCCGACAGTCACGGGGTCGTCCATCTCCGGGCCCTGATAGTCGACGACGTCCCAGGCGGGGTCGCTGTACACGCACTCCTCGACACGAAGGTTCTCGCCCTGCTCCGAGAGGAACCCGTCTTCGACGAACCTGCCGGCGATGGTGTGTCGGTGTGTGAACAGGTGCGGTCCGTCACCCTCCGGAATGACGGTTCGGAGATGTTCGACGGGCGAGTACGGTGACCGCTCGATCCGAACTGTCGACTCGTAGCGCTCCTGGAACACTTCTTTGGTCTCTTCGAGGAGGTGAGCTCCCTCTTGCTGACGCCCGTGCACCAGCGTGAAACTCCCGCCCGAGACGGTCGGCTCGACGACGCTCGTCTCACAGTCCGGCACTCGGTCGACCGTCGTCGTCGGGTTCGACGTCGGTGCCTCACACCCCGCAAATACGCCAGCGATCCCTGCTGCACCCACAGCTTTCAGAACCTGCCGTCTGTGAGGCCTCTCGACCATCTATTTCCATCTTCACTGTCGATACAATATAAATGCTTTCCGTGATAGAAAGTGGCTTCACACTCCCGCCGTCGCTTTTTTCGGTTGAATTCGAAGTCGTGTCTATACATCAATTATTTCTGCCGAGGCGAAATAACAGCGTCTATGAGTATTATCGCGGAGTTCAGCGTGACGTCGCCAGAGCTCACGCTGGTCGAGGCGACGACGTCGGCCCCGGCGGTGACACTGGAGTTGACCGAGCAGGCCGCGACCGATCCGGAACGCCCCGTGCTCTACTTCTGGGCCAACGGTGACGATCTCGATACGTTCGAGACGGCACTCGAGGAGGACTGGACTGTCACCGGCGTCGAGCGCTATACCGATCTCGATGACAGACGGCTTTACCGCGCGCAGTTGAGCGACGAGGTCGAGGTCGTGAGCTATCCCGTGTGGGTCGAAGCCGGCGGCGTCCAGCTCAGCGCGACGTGCCAGAACGGCGTCTGGCGCAACCGCTTTCGCTTTCCCGATCGGGAATCCTTTCACGAAGTCCGCGAGTGGAGCGTCGAGAACGGTCTCGATTTCACGCTTCACAGCCTCTACACCGAAACCGACAACGGGCACGGGCCCGGGGAGACCAGCCTGAGCCCCGAACAGCGCGAGACGCTCGTGGCCGCCTACGAGATCGGCCTGTACGACATCCCCCAGCAGTCGACGGCGGCCGACCTCGCCGGGGAACTGGGAATCTCACAGCAGGCGGTCTCCGAACGCCTCCACCGGGCGTACACGACGCTCGTCGAGGAGCACGTGCTCGAGGACGAATAAACGGAGTTTAAGTCCGGCCCACCAGTAGGCCCGGGCATGGACGAGCGAACCTACACGGCCGAGGCCGAGCCCGGCGACGACGTCACCGTCAAGGGCTGGGTCCACGAGATCCGCGATCTCGGCGGCATCGCCTTCATCATCGTACGCGACACCAGCGGCAAGATCCAGGTCAAATTCGAGAAAGACGAGATGGACGACGACCTCGTCGACACCGGACTCGGCGTCCATCGCGAGAGCGTCGTCGGCGTCACCGGCCGCGTCGAGGAAGAGGGCCGCGCACCCACGGGCGTCGAGATCGTCCCCGAGTCCGTCGAGGTCATCGCCGAGGCCGACCCCGAACTCCCGCTCGATCCCTCGGGGAAAGTCGACGCCGAGCTCCCGACGCGACTGGACAACCGGACGCTCGACCTCCGCAAGCCCGACGTCAAGGCGATCTTCGAGATCCGCGCGGAGGTCCTCCGCAGCGTCCGTGAGGCCTTCCGCGAGGTGGGCTGTACGGAGATCAACACCCCGAAGATCGTCGCCACCGGCACCGAGGGCGGGACCGAACTGTTCCCGATCACCTACTTCGGTCGCGAGGCGTTCATGAACCAGAGTCCGCAGCTGTTCAAGCAGCTGATGGTCGGCTCCGGCCTGGAGCGGGTCTTCGAGATCGGCCCGATCTTCCGCGCCGAGGAACACAACACCCCTCGCCATCTGAACGAGGCGACCTCCATCGACTTCGAGTCGGCCTTCTTCGACCACACCCAGGCGATGGACGTCTGCGAACACGTCGTCAAGGCCGCCTACGAGGGCGTCGCCGAGAACTGCCAGGCCCAGCTGGAGGCGCTGGACCTCGCCGAGGACTTCGAGGTGCCCGAGGGCGAGTTCCCGCGGCTGTCCTACGAGGGGGCCATCGAGAAGGTCAACGCCACGGGCGAACTCGACGAACCGCTCGTGTTCGGTGACGACCTCTCGACGGAAGCCGAGCACGCCCTTGGCCAGGCAGTCGGCGAGCACTACTTCATCACCGACTGGCCCAGCGAGATCAAACCCTTCTACATCAAGGATCACGACGACCAGCCCGAACTGTCGACGGGCTTCGACATGATGCACCCCTCGATGGAACTCGTCTCGGGCGGCCAGCGTGAACACCGCTACGACAACCTCGTCGATGGGTTCGAACAGCAGGGGCTGGACCCCGAGGCCTTCGAGTACTACACCAAGATGTTCCGCTACGGCATGCCGCCCCACGCCGGCTGGGGCCTCGGTGGCGAGCGTCTCGTCATGACGATGCTCGGGCTCGACAACATCCGAGAAGCGGTGCTGTTCCCGAGGGACCGGCAACGGCTGAGCCCGTAGGGCGAAGCCGTCCCTGACGCTCGGGAACCCGGAAGTCGCAGCCCGCGGAACGGAGTGAGCAGGACCGTCTTCCTATGTTCCCGCGAGATCGCCAACGTTTGAGCCCGTAGGGCGAGAACGCTGGGAGCCGACGAGACGAACGAAGTGAGGGGCTCTCGGTGTGAACGGTGGAACCGTACACAAGCGAGTCTCTCAGGACGGCGACTGCTGTCGACGTAGACGAGGACGACCAATGGGGGTCCTCGAACAAGCGAGCGGAAAGGGCGATCTGTGTGCGGACGACGGTGTCGACGCTTCTCCTAGCCTCCTAATCATACCAATTGATTATGATATAGAACCAACGTTAGGATGGTATGGTCTTCAAGAAAGTCACACTCATCGGGCGGAGCAGCGAGAGCTTCGAAGATGCCGTCGACGATGCCGTCGGTCGAGCCGAACAGACACTCCAGAACATCAAGTGGGCGACAGTGACGAATCAGGCCGTCGAACTCGCGGCGGCCGAGCGCGAGTACCAGGCCGAGGTCGAAGTCGCGTTCGAACTAGAAGACGGTATCGGAGAATAAGTCATTCTGGCGCTGTTTTTTTATCTACTCACACGGGAATGACGGGCACGTCAGCCGAGCCGAGCACTCGGTCGGTGACCGACCCGACGTGCGGTGGTTCGACCCCAGTCGCGCCCCGCTTGCCCATGACGATCAGGTCGATGTCGTTGTCTTCGGCGTAGTGCAGAATCTCTCTGTGTGGGGTGCCTCGAAGCACTGTCATCGTCGCTTCGATCCCCTGCTCGGTCGCGTCCTCGATGATCTCCTCGGCGACGTCTTCGGCCTGGTCGGCAATCTTGTCCATGAACAACTCGTAACTGCTGAGTGCCGGAGTGGTCCCGTAGGTCGTCTCGTCGACCACGAACAGGACGTGTAGTCGTGCGCCGTGCTCCGCGGCGAGTGTGAGCCCGTGTTCGACACCCCGTTCGGCGTGCTCGCTGCCGTCGGTCGGAACCAGAATGTTCTGGTACATGTGCTTGCCTACGATCCACAGTCTCATTAGTGTGGTTACATTTCGTACCACGTAACAACACGGTGTGATTGGTGGGTCGATACCGTTTTTCGCTCGGCACCCCTCTGACAATTCATGCGTACCCTCCGGGACGTGATGGACTGGCTCGCCAGCGCGGAGACGCCAGTCTACGCGACCCTCTACGACGAACTCGCGCCACTCTACGCCTTCGAGCGCGAGCGAATGCGCAACTACCCGGCCATCGCCGAGTTCGTCGTCCGCGAAGTTTCCGAGGACGCACGGACTGTGGCCGTGGGGGCCTGCGGCCCGGGACTGGTCCTCGAAGCGCTGGCCGAGCGGTTCGAGACGACCGTGGGATTCGACCTGAGTCCGCAGATGCTCGCGCTCGCTCGCGAACGGACCGACGCGCCGGTCGTGGCCGCGGACCTCCGAACTACCACCGCGCCTGAGGCCTTCGACGTATTCACGATCTTAGGCGGGTCGATCGCTCACCTGCCCGTGACCGACGCGGGCGACACAGTTCCGGCAGTACTCGAAAGCGTCTCCGAGAGCCTCCGGCCGGGCGGGACCCTTCTGCTGGATTTCATGGAGCGAGGCGTGCTGGAGAGCGGCCACGTCGCGAGCCATACCTTCGACTCCGACCGATTTCGAGTCGAGCGGACGGTCGTCACGACTGGCGAACCCGAGGGCCAGACTGGGCTGGGCGCGACTGGCCGGTACAGCTTCGCCTACGAGATCATAGACAGCGAACGCGAAGAGACGGCCCGGGTCGGGACGACCACGCCAGTCCGGGAGTTCCGCTCCGGTGCATTGCTCGGGGCGGTGTTGAACGCCGGCTTCAGTGAGGCGCGACTCGTGACGCCGCCGACTCACGGCGCGGGGATCGTGGCGCGAAAGCACGAGTGACAGCGGCGGGACACAGGCCGACCAACGTCGCGAATGCTGTCACGACCGGGCCGGTTTTGCTGTTAGAGGCCTATCGGTAGACCGATGCCCGTAGACCGGACCGACCGGCCGGAGTTCGGGGGGTACGTCCAGAAGGTGCCCGACGCGATCGTCACGGCCGACGCCGAGACCAGAGACATCGTCGACGTGAGCCCGTCGGCAACCGACTTTTTCGGCTACTCGACCGATCAACTGCAGTCGATGGACGTGCTCGATCTCCACCCGGCCGACCAGCGAGAGCGGTACGAACAACTGTTCGAGACGCATCTGGCGAACCAGCCGGCCATCATCTCCAGATTCGAGGACGGCTCGTCCGTCGTCGTGGCCACGGCCGACGGCCAGCACCGACCCGTCGAGATCAACGCGTGGCTCGTCGACGAGGGGTCCGAGACCAGGTTCCGGGGCGTGTTCCGGGATATCACCGATCGCCTGGAGAAAGAGAACAGTCTGCAGCGACAGAACGAGCGTCTCGACGAGTTCGCAAGCGTCATCTCACACGATCTGCGCAACCCCTTGAGCGTCGCCGAGGGGCGAGCTACCCTGGCCGCCGACGAATGCGAGAGCGAACATATAGATCACATCCTCTCGGCACTGGAACGGATGGAGGCGATCGTCGACGACACCCTGACGCTGGCTCGAAACGGCGAGACTGTCGGGCAGACAGAGTCGGTCTCGATCACGGACGTGGTCGGGCAGTGCTGGGGGATGGTCGAGACCGCGGACGCGACCCTGGTGATCGAAGACGAGTTCGAGTTCGAGGCGGACGCTCACCGACTCCAGCAGATCTTCGAGAATTTGCTCAGGAACGCGATCGAACACAACGACGACGACGTGACGATCCGGGTGGGTCGAGCGGGCGAGGGGTCGATCTACTTCGAAGACGACGGCGAGGGGATCCCGGCCGACCAGCGCGCCACCATCTTCGAGCCGGGATACACCTCCAGCACTGACGGGACCGGATTCGGCCTGACGATCGTCAATCGACTCGCAGAGGCCCACGGCTGGACTGTCACGGTGAGCGAAAGCGACGAGGGCGGAGCGCGCTTCGAGTTCGCCGGCGTCGAGATCGACTGATCGACTCGACGAGACGTGGGGCTACTCGTCAGATAGTTGCCCGGCGGTCTCGGCAACCAGTTTTCTGGCTTCGACGATGGTGTCGCTCTCCCGGAGGACGTCGATCGCGCCGTCGACCGGCCCGATGGGGTGGCGGTGGAGACCGACGACGATCACGTGGTCCTCGCCGTCGCCGCGGACGACGTGCAGGCCGACGCCCCAGCCCTCGGCGTCGCCGCCGAGGATCCCCACGTAGCTCTCGATGTCGGCTTCGTTCCCGAGCAGGGTCGCGGTCGAGGGTCCATCCTGGGGTGAGACGCGCTCGGGGCCAACCTCGACCGTGAACGCAGTCCCCTCGCCGAAACCGGCCTCCTTGAGCAGGTTCTGGACGGCGTCGCGCCGGAGCAGGTCGTCGGTGTCGACGTACGAGAGCGGATTTGCCGAGTTACCCGAGACCTTGGCGTTCGGCGTCGAGAGGACCGCGACGCCGAAGGAGACACCGCCCATCGGGGCCGGCCGCGGGAGCGCACTCCGGAAGTCGACGTCCGCGGGTTGTTCGGGAGCGTCGGCGGGCCAGTTGCTGGTGACGTTGTCGCCCGGCATCACCACGAGCACGTCGGCGGGTTCGAACGTCTCGCCGTCCTCGACCGGCCGGGCCGAGAACACCGATGGCTCGGCACCGAAGATCTCCTCGAAGCGGCGCGGCCCCGTCGGGACGACGACTGATCTGGCCCGTTCGATCTTCTCGACGGCGAGTTCGAGTTCTTCGACGTTAACGTCGCCCTCGCGGGCGAGCCAGTCGCGGCCGGCCGTGGCGGCTCCGCCGTCGCCCGTGAGCGGGATCCAGCTCTGTGCGGGCAGGACGTCACGGAGGTCGAGAACGTAGGCGTCGCCCAGCGGGGCGATCTCGTCCACGTCGATGGCGTCTCCGGGGACGAGTACCATCGAGTCGTCGAGGCCCTCTCGCATCGCGATCTTGATCTCCACTTTACCGTCGGCAGCACCGGGTGTGACGAGACTGACGTTCCGGGCGTCGACGGTCGGCGCACCGTCGAGCATCCCCAGTGGAATCTCGGACACTCCGAGGTCAGCGGCGTCGAAGACGACTGCGCCGTGGCTCACGAGGCCGCCGTTGCTGCGCTCGACGAACCGCCCCATCGCCGTGCGGAGCGGCCCCATCCGGTCGACCATCACAGCCCCCCGAGCGCCGCCGCTCGCGAGTAGACCGCCGTGTGGCTGGTGACGCTGACCGAGACGTTACCGTCCGCGGCGCTCTCGCTGAACGAGAGCGTGTCCTGAGATACCTCTCTCAACTGCAACCGTTCCTGGGCGTCGGTCGAGAGACCGACCGGGGAGGCCTCGAACGACTGGTTCGTAATCCCCTCACAGCCCGCGAGCGCTGCCACTGTTCCCACGCTGAGTGCGGCGAGAAACGAACGGCGGCGTACGAACGGGTCCCCCTGCCCGTTGCTATTCCTTCCCATGGTTCGAAAATATACGACGTGAGCTGATTTATCATTTTGGGTATATTCGAACCCGCCGTTCGACGGGCCGAGACGATTCGACCCACACGATACTCACTCCGATAGCGTCGCACTCACTTGCTTTCCGCTGAGGACTTCCGGCACGATGACTTCGTCGGCACCGACTCTGCGCGCCAGCGCCTCGTCCATCTGGTCGCCTGCGCGGACGACTACCGAAACTGTCGGCGCGAGCTGGGTCGCCGTCACCGTAATCTGGGTGTTGACGTTCGTGTCGTCGACCGCTCCGACCACCGTCGCCGCTCGTTCGACGCCCGCTTCGCCGAGTATCGACTGCTCGCGAGCGTCGCCCTCGATCGCGAGGTGGCCGTCTTCGATCGCCTGTTCGTACTGTGCCTGCTGACACTCGACGACTACGACTGACTGCTCTTCGGCTTCAAGGCCCGCGGCCACGGTCTTTCCGAAGGTGCCGTAGCCACAGACGACCACGTGGTCGTCGAGATCGTCGACTTGCTGTTGGAGTTGCATATGCGTGAGTTCCTCGCTTATCTGTCCACCGAACGCTGCCGATACCGCCGTTTCGCCGGCCCACAACCCTGCCAGGATCAGACCGACGAGGATCACGATCGCGTAGGCTTTGACCAGCCGGGCGGGACCACCGTGGTGCTGGAAGTACAGTTCGATGCTCGTCGGATCGAGCAACCAGAACGACGCGTTCACAGGGCCGATACCAGCCAGGACGACGAAGCCGACGACGCCCGCGACCGCGATCACACCGAAGGTCACAACCGGCCGCAACAGCCGCCGGACTAGCGGGCGCTCGGCGGCCGCACCGAGGACTCTACTCGCCTTGACCATCGAACCCTATGGTTCCGACGACAGTTGACTGACCAGTCACGACGATTTCGACCGTCTCTGTCGCTGTCCAGTCTGTCCCGCCATTCGATATAGTGGTTTCTGATACGGTCACGGTTGGCCATATTTCTGGACGCTTGGCCATAATTTGGCTATAATTGCATTAACACCGCGGCAGGTAATAGGCATTACTACGACATAATAAATAAGTAGGATATCGCAGAGAGACCCCGTCCCAGTTACGCGGCAGGGAGGATGACGGCGTCCTCGACGGTGACGCCGCCCTCGGCGGCGTCTGTCGCCCTAGGCGACGCGCAACTGTCGAGTGGGAGCCAGCGAGACGAACGGAGTGAGTCTCTCCCTGTTCCCTAGGGGCAGGCAGCGTTTGTCGGCTTCTGTCATTCCTAAGGGCCAGCGAGACGCACTTAACAAAAAATCAGATACGGCCGCAAGAAATCTGATCTAACACAGGGATTCGTCTGCCCCTGTTGTGGCCGTGTAGATGTCGTAGTCTCCACCCTCAGAGATGTGTAGTTTTGCTATGTGACACGTCTTCGAGTGTGGCTCGTCGAACACGAAACTCAGCCACTCTCGGTCGTCGAAACGTCCACGGAACGTGTACTGCTCGACAGAAGCGGGCCAGTCACGTTCGACTACGATGGTGCTGGTGGTGTCTCTATCAGCAGCACTACCGACTGAGTATCTCTCGTTGTAGACGAGATCCCCATCCGCATATAGTTCAATTTCTGCATCGTGTGGGGCGTCGTCGAAGTTGGAAATCTCTATCTTTCCCAGTGTCACCTTCGACGAACTTGTGTCAGCTTCATCCCCTGAGTCTGTGAGACAACCACTACTGACTATTACGATTCCTGCGCCAAGGAGTTCTCGTCGATACATAGAGAATGCTCTTTATTCAGAGGTAACCGTTATTGGTGGATTATGAAGGATGTATACAGGCTCTCTGGCTTGTCTTAATTCATCAATCCTCGACTCTGTTAGACCCAATGATCCTCCTCTCTGTTCGACATCCTTAGGTTTAACTTTTTCCACTTTTAGCCTTCTTCTTTCTTGGTCTGTCACCTCTTCCGGATGCAATTCGGCTAGGGTTTCTGGGTGACGTATGTCGGATTCTGAAGTGGACCAGTCGGAAGATGTAGTTGACATTGAATATGGTCCTATATCACTTCCCCAACCCCAGAAATCCATCCGCCAAGCAATTTCGGTTTTGCCGTATCCTGACTCAGCATCCACGTATGCTGATGCTGTTGCCGGTCTGCTTAGTGTTCGAATGATGAATTCAAGCCTGATCGCCGCTGGACTCTACGCCGGGCTCCTCAGCGGTCTCGTACTCGTACACCCGTTCATTCTGGGGATCGGAGACGGCGGATCGCAGGTGGTGCTGTTCAGCCTGATGAGTACCGTTGCGATCGTGTGCGCCGCCACCGTGTTCAGGACATCGCTCGTCAGGTGGGTGGCTGAAACGGAAGGGCGACCGCTCGATAGTGGAAAACGTGGACGCTCTACGCGGCAGGGAGGATGACGGCGTCCTCGACGGTGACGCCGCCCTCGGCGGCGACGTTCTCGCCGGTGATCTGGTCGACGGCGTCGACTTCCTCGTCACCGAGGCCGACGACCTCGGTACCTTCCGAGAAGTTCAGCACGACGACGTAGCGGCCGTCCTCGCCGTCGCGGGCGAAGGCCGTCACGCTGTCGGTGTCGCTCTCGTAGTCGATGGATTCGAAGTCTGCCTGGACGTGGAGGGCGTCGATCTCTTCCCAGGTCTGGGTCAGGTCACGGTGGAAGTCCTGCAGGTCCTCGTTGGCGTACTCCCAGTGGATGTGCCCGCGGCGCTGGCGCTCGCCGATCTCCTGGCCGGCGTAGACCATCGGGATACCCGGCACCGTGAAGGCGGCCGTCGCGGCCGCGCGGACGGCGTGTTCGCCACACTGCTCGATGTAGCGGTCCTCGTCGTGGTTCTCGATGTAGGTCAGGAAGCCGGCGTGGTCGGGGAAGCCGACGTGATAGCGGTTGTCGATGGAGT
>ENA-ORDC01001517-ORDC01001517.1-marine-metagenome-genome-assembly--contig:-NODE-1517-length-16745-cov-3.049196_pt1 | contig 16745 bp, 16 predicted proteins | sample MGYA00237783_ERZ508515 | MGnify/ENA primary metagenome ERZ508515 (study PRJEB26186, sample SAMN06268792) | marine metagenome | isolation source: Eden Landing Ponds, San Francisco, CA, USA | place... | reverse complement strand
GAACGCCAGTCCTTCGATGACGGCGCTGCCGTCGACGAGGACGTCGACCGCCGGCGCGTCCGGTGAGGCGTGAGCCACTCGCAGTCCCGCCTCTTCACCCCCGTCGGGCGCTGCAACGCCGGTCCCCGCGACGGTGGTTACCGCGACTCCGCTTCCGATCCCTCTCAGTACGTCACGTCGTGTCGTCATAGGTCGATACCCGTCCATACAGAGGTAATATCAGAATATAATCACTTCCCCGATTGTGACCCAAATTCGACCCAATAGTCGGACGACCATCTGTCGAACTCGTACTCCCTCTCGAGCGCGTCGGGTCTGAGTCGGTATCGATCCTCTAAAAACAGAGACGAACTGCTGGACGCGGAGTGTCGGTGCTGGACGCGAAGTACCGAAATCGTGTGTCCGGGTGAGGCGTTTACCGGTTGTCCTGCTTGTACGGTGCGGGTGCGACGGTCGCCCGGATTTCGGTCTTCTTGTGGCGCTCGACGCTGTCGTTATCGCTGCCGTCGGCCTCACCCCAGGTGAGCGTTACTTCCGTTCCAGGTTCGGCGTACTCGGTGTCGACCAAGGCGAGCGACAGCATCTCCCGGTGGTTGTAGATGTAGCTCATCCACTTCGAGACGCCGACGAGTTCGCCGTCCTTCTGCACCTCGTCGTAGTGACACGCCGACGAGCGGGGAGCGGGCATATTCATGAATTTGCTCGTCTCGCCCTCGCGGAACAGCGACGCGTAGACGTCGACGACGTCCTCGTCGTCCCAGACGAGCGTGACCTTCTTCCGGTCGGGATCGTCGATCTCCGCCTCCAGGGCCTCCCTGCCGACGAAGTCGTGATCGAAGTCGACGATGTGGTCGTAGCCGACCTCGATCGGCGTGACGTAGTAGTCCTCGATGTCGTCGGAGTCGTAGCTGCCGCCGATGGAGATGAGCCCGCGCCGCAGCGAGAGCCACTCCCTGAAGTCTCTCATCTCCTCGCCGGTGTAGATCGCCGGTACGGGCAGGGGGAGCCAGCCCAGAACGGTGTTCGCGCTCTGGTAGCTCTTCGAGCCGAGTCGACGGATGTCGTACGATTCGCCCGCGTCGAGGATCGCCCCTCTGACGGCGTCGGCGTCGTCCCAGTCGCCCCAGAACTCGAAGCCGGCCTCGCCGGCCATTCCGTGTCGCAGGAGGTACGCATCGCTTCCCTCGATCGTGACCTCCTCGAACCGGAAGAAGCCCAGGTCGGGGATCGAGCCGTCGATGGCCTCTTCCATCACGGAGACCGCGTCGGGGCCCTGTACCTGATAGCGGAAGTTGTTGGGGTCGTCCCCCGTTCCGACCGGCCGCGGCTGGTACTCGGTCGTGACGTCGTACTCGCCCGTCTCGGCCTGATAGATCAGCCAGTTATGGGCGGCCGCAGCGCCGACGCTGAGGAACGAGTCCTCGGCCTCACGGAAGAGGATCGCGTCGCCAATGAGGTAGCCGTCGGGGTTGGCGACGACGAGCTGTTTCGCCTGCCCCACGTCGAACTGTTCGAAGTTGTTGACAGCGTAATCGGAGTACAGATCGATCGCGTCGGTCCCGTCGATACGCAGATCGGTCATGTGATACGACTGATCCGCGAACGCACAGCCCTCCTGCCAGGCGCGCTGTTCTTCGATCCAGTGGGTGAACTCGTCCGGGAGATCGGTAAATCGAGCGAGGCCGAGGTCGCGAAGGAGTGCCTCGGGGCTCTCCGCGCCGTCGAGTGCGTCTTGCAGCGTTCGGTCTGACATGGGAATACATACGATACTCGGGTGAACTGAGTATAGTTCTTTATATCGCAAATTCACTCGTCTCGGCGTTCACTTCGACGAATCGTGAGGGGCGCCGGGAGAGGCGACGGGGCTTCGTTCGGAACTTCGGACTGCATACGGTCGAACTCGCCACGTGACGGGGCAGTCCACATCAACCCGCCCGCTCGATACGTACCGTGGGCGAGTTAATTAGACAAAGAACTGACAGTATACTTATTTTGATCCCACGGCTTGGTTCGGGTATGGACGCGTCGAACGGAGAGTGGCCGACCGATGAGTGAGGTACAGACGGACGTGCGTGCGTATACGCTCCGCCTGGAGTTGGTCGACGAGCCGGGCGAACTACTCCGCTCGCTCCGGCCGATCGCGGAAAACGGCGGTAACCTCCTGTCGATCTTCCACGAGCGCGGGAACGTCACGCCTCGCGGGCACATCCCTGTCGAGGTCGACGTCGAGGCCACACCGGATCGCTTCGAGAAGATCATCGACGGCCTCCGCGACGCCGGAATAAACGTAATCCAGGCCGGGACCGAACGCTACAGCGAGGGCCTCACGGTCATCCTCTCGGGTCACGTCATCGATACCGATCTCTCGGATACGCTCTCACGAATCCAGGAGTCGGCGAACGCGACCGTCACGGACCTTTCGGTCGCCGCACCGGAGGGAACGTCGAACGTCTCGAGCGCGCGAATCGACATCGCGGCCGAGCGAGGGGCCACCGAGATAGTGCTCGGGAAGGTTCGGGACGTCGCCGCGGAGAAAGACCTTCGCGTCGTCGAACCGCTCACGGGCGGCTCGGGGCCCTGAAACACGGTATCCGTCGATCGGCCGTCAGTTTGGAAGCGTGAGTTCGGAGGGGACGGAGACGTCGTCCTCGATGGCCTCGATACGCTCCAGTTTCGTTCCGTCGATTCTGGTCGCCTCGACCAGCGCCCTGAGTTCCCCCAGCGGTATCTGTCCGGGGGCGTACTCGCTGTCGTCGTCCAGAAGCGGGGCGTACCCGAGTTTAGACCCGTAGATGTGTCCGACGACGCGCGTGTGACTCCCAGTTTCGCCCATCGCGATTCCGGCGGCGTCGATGCCGGCCTGCGTCGCCTCGTGGAGCGCCGTGAGCAACACGAGCGTGTCCGAGAGGTCCTTGGGGTAGACCGCCACTTTCGCCACGTCGCCGTAACCCGCGCACTGATCGATGATCGCCGTGAGAACCTCTTTGTCCGGTGTCGAGTCAAAGTCGTGATGCGAAATAATGAGGCCGACGTCGTTGTCGCGGAACTCCTCGAGAATCCACTCCTTCGCCCGTGCCGTCTCCAGTTCGATGTCGACGTACGTGACAGCATCGAATCGAGACGCCGCGAAGAGCGTATCCAGACGTCCGGTGTCGCGGGCCTTTCCGCCGAACCACTGATTGCGGTTCGTCGCGACGATCGGTAGTTCGCCGTCGTACGCTTCGAGCTGCGCGATCGGGTTCTCCGCTTTGTCCATCCGGAACTCGATGACGTCCGCTTTCTCTCGGGCTTCTTCCTCTCGTGTGAGATCGTTTGTTGTAGCCGCGAGAGTGAAGCCGTCAATTTTCATTGACACTCGATAGCATCCTTTGCCATATAAATTTGCCCATCGGGACCACGATTGCTATGAGCGATCCGCCCCTGTCCCCCCGTTCCCGAATACATAATTTAAGTTAATAGAAACGGATAGTAAAATAAATATAATATTTGAGAATACCGTATAACTGCTAAAATAACTTCTATCTGTGGCCTAAAAAATATAGTAATATATCTTATGAAATAGAAAATATAATTATTTTATTTTGGTAGTATTCTCCGGAATCGATCCACTCTTTCTCGACGATCGGAGGTGATCGTTCGTTCCCGATTGCGGAGCCACTGGGCAAGTTTCGTCAGGGGGCGGCCGGTGACGTAACCGGCGTGACTCACCGGGACGATGTCGATGCTGTCGTCGGGGACGCCGACTCACATCGTCAGATCGGATTCACCGCGCTCGCCATCCGAATCAGCCACCCAATTTTCATTTCGTCGAAACCCGTGACGGTTTCGACTGAGTTCGAATCCGGTCACACGGAGTCGTACGATCGAGTGAAAGCTCGACCCCGCTATGTCGGAGAATTCCTGCGCTACGAGGACGCCGACCGCCTCACGGGCGCGGAGTCGTGGGAGGTCTGAGGGCTGCAGTAGTGACGGACGCACGACTGCTCCTCAGGATCCCATCGGCCACTCATCGAACGGGGTCCCTCGAACGACGGGGCGTGAGCTGTCGCCTGCGTCTGGGCTCTTCCTCTTGTGGTTCCCCTCCGTTCCGAGTCGACGTACTCGATGGATATGTTCTACTATCGTTGAAATATCATCCGTCGAATGCCCGTTAAGTAACAGACGTACGTGTGTTACTGAATCCGATACAGGCCACCACATACCCGTCTCTTTTCGACATCATTGAAACAGAGTGTCGGTCATCGGAGTCAGGTCAGATGACCGACACCGTCGGTACAACGCGAGGATTCCGGGAATCCAGTTGCGTCTCCAACAAAATTATATAGGATAAGATCGCAGTCAAAAACACGTATGAGCGTCAGCAACGTTGTCGAGGGTATCGATCAGATCCAGTTCGAACACGTGCGCGTGTTTGTCCTCGAAGATCTGCCGGAGGAGGGAGAAGTAACGCTCGTCGACACCGCGTTCGACGAGAACGGCGAGGAACTCGTCGAAACGCTCCGATCGGAGTACGGTCGCGTCGATCGAGTCATCCTGACGCACGGCGACCACGGCCACCACGGCGGCCTCGCCCACGTGGTCGAGGCGTTCGATCCCGAACTCGCGATGCCGGCCGACGAATCGAAACTGTACGAGCACCTCGAGGAGGCCGGCCTCGACATCGAACCCGACGTCGCGTACGAGGACGGTGACGTACTCGACGGGAACATCCGAGTGATCCAGGTCCCGGGCCACACCGAAGCGACCTCGGCGCTCCTCTTGGAAGACCGAGACATTCTCATCTCCGGTGACACCCTTGACGGCTCCGACCGCGCCGGGCTTCCGGCCGGCTATTTGCTTCCGCCGCCGGCGCTCTTCAACGCAAATCACGAGGACGCGGAACTCAACCTCTATAACCTGCTTGGCTACGACTTCGACACGCTGCTCGTGTTCCACGGCTCGCACGTCTTCGAGGACCCGAAAGGGAAACTCGACGACTTCCTCGCCGAGCGCGAGTGGAACGAATGGGACCCGCGGAACGACTGATTTTTCGGTATCGTTTTCGGACGCCCGCGTCGTCGGGAATCCCCCTCGGTCGTCGGCTTTCAGTGGCGTTCGGCGGCGAGTGACTCCCGGGATTACTCGCGGAGGACGGAGACGTCGAAGACCGGCTTGCACGTCTCGCCGTTCAGGAACGCCTCGAAGGCCGCCTCGGCGTCGAGGAGGCTGAACCGGTCGTCGAGGAACGTCTCGTGGTCGAGGTCGCCGGTAGCCATCAGCCTGAACGCCCGGTCGAAGTCGCGGAACATCGCGCTGTAGGAACACTGGATGTCGACCTCCGCGCGGACGATGGGGGTCGTGGGCATCGACGTCTCGCCGGCCTGCCCGACGAGGACGATCTGTCCGCCCTTCCGGACCTCCTCGGCGGCCATCGGGAGCCCGGAGGGATGGCCGGTCGTGTCGAACACCACGTCGTAGCCGACCCCGTCGGTGAACTCCTCGCGGTACGCCGTTAGGTCCGTCTCCTCGATGTTGATCGCCGGGAACCCGAGTTCCTCCGCGAGCGGAAGCCGATAGGCGGTGTCGGGACCGACGCCGGCGACGGTCACGTTCGCGCCCTCTGCGTCTGCGACCTGGGCGGTCAGCAGTCCGATGGGACCCGGTCCGGCGACGAGCACGCGGTCGCCGGCGCCGACCCGCGAGTTCTCGATGACGGCGCGGGTGCAGACGGCGGTCGGCTCCGCCAGCGCGGCGTGGCGCGGATCGACGCCGTCGGGTACGGACTGGAGCGAATCGGCGGGCACGGCGACGTAGCCGGCGTACGCGCCGTCGTGATCGATGCCGGTCAGTTCGATCCTCTGACAGATATTCTCCATCCCGCTCTGACACTGATAGCACTCGCCGCACCCGCGGATGGGTCGCTCGACGACGCGCTCCCCGACGGAGAACGACGTGACTTCCTCGCCGAGTTCGACGACTCGACCGGTGTACTCGTGTCCGATCACCGTCGGCGGATCCATCCGTTCGAACGCCGGTTTGTACTCGTAGATTCCCGCGTCGCTGCCACAGAGTCCGGCGTAATCGACTTCCACGAGCGCCTCGTCGGCCGCGGGCGTCGGTCGGTCGAGGTCGAGAAGCTCCATCCCACCGGACGCTCGGGTGGTTTTGGCCAGGCCGCGCATACGTGACAGTGGAGATTATCGTATTATAACCTTTTGGAAGTAACCGTCCGTTTCGCGGTCGGTATCGTCGCCGGGGCGCTCGCACCCCCGTCACGGAGCGGTTGCCGTTCACGAACACTTTACTCGCCGGTCGTCGCATCGGTAGGTGCAATGGTCGTAAACGGCAAAGTGGCTGTCGTCACCGGCGGTGCCTCCGGCATCGGCGAGGCGACGGCCAGACAGTACTGCGAGCACGGAGCCAGCGTCGTCGTGGGTGACGTCGACGAGGAGGGCGGCGAAGAGACCGTCGCGTCGATCGCTGCCGACGGCGGAGAGGCGACGTTCGTGCCGACGGACGTCGCCGAGGAGGACGACGTGAAGCGACTCGTCGAGACAGCCGTCGACACGTACGGCGGCCTCGACGTCGTGTTCAACAACGCGGGGACCGAGGGAGCACTGGCCGACTTCGCCGACTACGACTCGGCCGACTTCGATCGGGTCGTCGCGGTCAACCTCCGGGGGACGTTCTACGGGATGAAGTACGGCATCCAGGCGATGCTGGCCGACGGCGGCGGGTCGATCGTCAACACCTCCTCGGTCGCGAGCGTGACGGGGATTATGGGACGAGCGGGCTACAGCGCCTCGAAGGCGGGCATCAACGGGATGACGAGGGCGGCGGCGATGGAGTACGCGACCGATGAAATCAGAGTGAACGCGATCCTGCCGGGAATCGTGAACACGTCGATGCAGGACCGCGTCGCCGTCCAGCGGCCGGATTCGACCGATCGCTACGAGATCTCGGAAGCGATGCCCGGACGGGCCACGCCCGAGGAACTCGCGAACGCGGTCCTCTTTCTGGGATCCGATCTGTCCTCACGCATCACGGGCGTCACGCTTCCGGTCGAGGGAGGGTTCTTGATACAACCGTGACTAATGTCTACAGATCGAGGCTCGCTGGTACTTTGCTCCCCGGCGGTCGGCGGTCATCGTCACACGAACCGTCGTTTCCTCTGACCGCGGGCGCTAAACGCTCTCGGAGGTGAGACCACAAGCCTTTATAATCGTTGGTGATCGTTTGGTCGGTATGGGAAGCGACTGGTTCGACAAGATCACCGTCGCAATCGGCGTGATTATGTTGAACGTTATGTTGGTGGTGGGAATCATCCAGGTACTGAACCGATACGTCGAGGTCCCGATCGAACTCTACTGGACCTACGAGGTCGCGAGGACGACCCTCGCGCTGATGACGATCATCGCCATCCCGTATCTCTTCAGAAACGACGCGGATATCTCTTTTCTCCCCGTCCTTCGACGGATCACGCCGCGGATCAATCGGTTCCTGCTCGTCAGGAACGTTCTGATGGGAGCCCTGTCGATCGTCTTCGTCTGGTCCGCATACCTCGCGTACGGCACGGCCGGGGACACCGGACTCCCGACGATCAGTTGGTTCAAGGTGGGCTGGGGCTACCTCCTCTTCGGCGTGTCCGCTGCGGTCCTCCTCGTCGTCGTAATCGGAGACACGAAACGCCGGATCGACGAGATCCGAGGTGGGTCTGATGTCTGAAATACTCCTCGTGGCGTTCATCGGGATCCTGTTCCTGCTGTACGGGATCGGCGTACCGGCCGCCTACTCGCTGGCGATGACGGTGCTTCTCATTATGTTCCTCCCGATCGGCCCCGAGTTGAACTTCATCGTGGTCACCCAGCGGTTCTGGTCGGGGATGAACTCCTGGGTGCTGTTGGCGGTCCCGTTCTTCCTCATGGCGGGTCGGATTATGAACATCACCGGGATCACCGACGATATGTTCAACTTCGCTACCGAACTCGTCGGCCCCGTCCGGGGTGGACTGGCACAGGTGAACGTCGTCGTGAGTCTGATCTTCTCGGGGATGAGCGGCTCTGCGGTCGCCGACGCCGCCGGGATCGGAAGTGTCGAGTACGAGGCGATGACGACGAACGGCTACGAGGGCGAAGACGCAGTCGGGATCACGGGGGCGTCCTCGATCATCGGGCCGATCATCCCACCCAGCATTCCGATCGTCGTCTACGCGGTCCTCGCACAGGAGTCCATCGGGACCCTGTTCATCGCCGGCGTCGTTCCCGGACTGCTTATGGCGCTCGCGATGGCGGGGACAGTGTACTACCTGGCTCGAAAGCACGACTGGCCGAGTTCGGGATCCTACGATCTCTCCGCTCTGTTCGAGTCGTTCCTCAAAGCGCTACCGGGGCTGATCGCGCCGCTCATCATCATCGGGGGGATCCTCTTCGGTGTGTTCACCGCCACCGAGGCCGCGCTCGTCGCGGTAGTGTACGCGATACTGCTGGGGTTCTTTTACTACCGCTCGATCACGCTGAAGGACCTCTTTGAGGTGAGCAAGGAGACGTTCGAGGACACCGCCAGTATCGTGGTCATCTTCGGGTTCGCGAACCTCTACGCGTACTGGTTGACGCTCGCGGGCATTCCCGACCTGATCGGCGACATCGTCACCGGACTCGGCGCGAGCACCGTGGTCACGATGCTGCTGTTGGCTCTCGTGCTGTTGGTTCTGGGGACGTTTATGGAGGGGATGGCGGTGCTTCTCATCATGGTCCCGATGCTGGTCCCGCTGTATCCGGAACTGGGCATCGATCCGATCCACTTCGGCATCGTGATGGTCGTCACGCTGATGTACGGTCTCGTCACGCCGCCGTTCGGGCTCATCCTGTTCGTCCTCGAACGGGTGACCAACGAGTCCCTCGACAAGGTGATGCGCTCGATGCTGCCGTACTACCTCCCGCTGCTCGTGGTACTCTTCCTCATCATCCTGTTCCCTGAGCTCTCGCTGGCCCTCCCCGAGGCGTTCGGCCTGCTCTGAACGGCGACCAGTACGTTATGTCTTCCGCCCTCCGATCGACACGTCCCCGACGTCCCGGTCGCTCGTCCTCAGACGACGAGTCCGGACTTGAGGACCGTGATGACGACCGTGAGAATCGGGATGGACGCGAGGGTCGTCACGAAGACGTTCGCGGAGACGAACTCCGGCAGGGTCACGCCACCCACCGTGGTGTCGCTCGCGAACTCGACGACGAAGATGACCGGCGCCACGGCCACCGGCATCGCGGTGAGGAGGACGAACACCTGCGCAACTGCCGGGTTCTGGAATCCCAGCGCCGTCGCGACGACCACTCCGACGAGCGGGGAAACGCCGAACCGGAACAGCGTCGGCATCGCCGTCATCGAGAGGGCTCCGCGGTACTCCGTCTCCGAGAGCTGCACGCCGAGGATCAGGAGCATAATCGGAATCGACGCCTCGCCGACGAGTCCGAGCGTCTCCATCAGCGGCGACCCGGCGTCCGGGACGATGCCGGCGGTACGCGCGAGGACCGCGAGTGCAACCGCGTACACCAGTGGATACCGGAGCACGCGCTTCGCGACGACGGATCCAGCCTCGTCGCCGGAGTTCAGCGCGATGAACAGCCCGAGGGTGAACACCAACGCGCCGTGGACCGCGGCGAAGAGAACCGCGGTCTGGCGACCGATGTCCCCGTACGCGAAGTCGGCGAGCGGAATCCCGAGCGCACCGGTGTTCCCGAAGACGGAAACGAGCAAGAAGGTGTTCAGCACCGCGTCCTCCTTGCCGGCGGCCTTCCCGTAGAGCCAACTCACCGCGAGTAGACCGCCGACGAACACGCCGACGCCGGCGGAGATTCGCAACAGCGCGTCGGCCCCCAGGTCGGTGAGTGCGATGCTGTGAATCACGAGCGCGGGAGTCAACACGAACAGCGAGAGCGTGTTGAGCGGCCCGGGATCGATCTCTTTCGTTCGATTTAGCAGGAACCCGACGGTGAGTATCAGAAAGATCGGGAGGATGGAGGACACGATGATCCCCAATGCAGATGCCATACACGCGCCTTCCGGAACCGCGAATAAAAATGCTGCCGTTGCGACGATAGTGGGTTCGTCCCGGTCGCCGCGTCCTCACTCGTTCTACAGCGCTCTCGCTCGCGACGAGACCACGATAAAATTATAAGGCGAGTGAGACAGAAGGGTCAGTATGGTTATCGTAGCAGCGGTAGATCGATCCGACCAGGCCCGGGCTGTCCTCGACGAGGCAGACACGTTGGCAGGGCAGTTCGAAGAGCCGATCCACGCGCTCCACGTGATGAGTCGGTCGGAGGCGATCCAGGCCGAGGAGGAGAGTGTAAGTCGAACCGACGAGGCCGTCCCCGTCGACGAGCTCCGAGACCGGGCAGCAGCCGTAGCGGCAGAGCTGATGGAAGCGCATCCCCCGGACGCCGAGACGGTCGCCGTCGGGCGTATCGGTGACCCGGCGGCCGAGATCGTCTCCTACGCCGAGGAACAGGACGCCCGATACATCGTCGTCAGTCCACAGCAGCGGAGTCAGACCGGAAAGATCCTCTTCGGGAGTGTCGCGCAGTCCGTCCTCTTGGAGGCTGACTGCCCGGTCGTCTCGCTGCGTGCTCAGGACCTCGAATAGGTCGGGCACGAACGGAATCGCTTTGCTGGCCGTTCGTCTTCCGGTGCGGTATCTCGCTGCCCCTTCGTCGCACGACTTCCGAACGGATCGGCTCGCTCGACCGACCGCTCGTTACGGCCGAAGTGCGGACGGAGAGGAAAGAGACGGAAAGGGAAGAGACGGACTTACGCTAGGTCCTGGACGTCGCCGATGTCGACCGCCCAGGTGCTCTCCGATAGCGATTCCAGTGCCGGCTGTGCGGCTTCGACGAAGGCGTCGCGGTCGACCTCTTCGGCGGTAACGACGGTCGTTCCCTCCTCGCGCGCCTGGTCGTAGAGGTCTTCCTCGCGGGATTTGATGTCCTCGGTCATTCCCTCGACCGCGTCGGCGGCGGTCGACATAATGAGTTCGCGGTCGTCGTCGCTCAGCCCCTGATAGAACTCCTCGTTGTACAGGAAGTGCTTCGTGTCCAGCAGGTGGTTCGTGACGCTGAAGTGGGTCTGAACCTCGTAGAGGCTCACCGCCAGGAACTGCGAGATCGGTCCCTCCGAGGCGTCGACGACGCCGGTCTGCAGCGCCGAGTAGAGTTCGTCGTACGCGACGGGGGTGACCTCGGCACCGATCTCGTCCCACACCGTGGTCCACGTCTCGTACTGCGGGAGGCGGAGCTTCATCTCCTGGACGTCCTCGGGACTGGTGACCGCCGAGTTGCTGGTGTAACAGCGGTTGCCGACGTAGAACGCGTCACCGAGCCTGATCCCGTTGTCCAGCAGGATGCCGTTCAGCCCGTCCTCGGGTTCGAGGAACTCCTCGGTCACGGCGTGATAGTGCTCCATGTCCTCGATGACGAACGGGTCGCCCGCGAAGGAGTACTCGGAGGCGAAGCGCTGCGACAGGGCCGTCGGGCTCTCGTGGAGGATGTCCACGGTCCCCGCCTCGAGCGCGTCGAGGTTGTCCTCCGTTCCGCCGAGCGTCGCCGCCTGCAGGTCCACGGAGATGCGACCGTCGGTCTCCTCCTCGATCACGTCGATGAAGTGCTCCTGGGCCGCCTGTACGGAGATATTCTCCGGCGGTTGGGTGGTCGCGAAGGTGATCTCGAACTCCTCTGCACCGTTCCCCGCGGTCGTGGTGGCTCCGCCGCCGTTCCCGTCTCCGCTGTCGCCGCCGTCTCCACTGCCGTCGCCGTCGCCGCCACCGTTTCCGGAACAGCCGGCCAGCCCCACCCCGACGCCGAGGGCGATGCCGCCGCTTTTCAGTACACTCCGCCGTGTGGTTGGCTTCGAATCACGAGCCATACTGTAATGCGATTCGCTAATCAGTAATAAAGATTGTGTTGGTTGTCCGTATCACTCCGGAGGGCTCCGTTTCACACAGTCCAGTTTTGCCCCTGTGGCTGTACGGAACGATCGTGTTTCTGTAGCTGTACGGAACGGCAGTGGGATGGATCAATCACCGGGAGGGGCACAGGCCGATCACGGAAGAACGGCCAGAGTCAGCAATCCACAGAGTTAATCTACCGTACCCGCACATCAACACCTATGACCGAGACAGGCGATCGATCCGGTTCGACTCCCGCCGACGTCGCGCGCGATGCCGTCCGCGCCGGAATCGAGGCGGCGCATCCCGAGGCCGTGCTGCAGGAGGCGCTCACCATCGACGGCGACCGGCTCCGGATCGACGGCCACCGTTACGACCTCGCCGACTACGACGAGGTCATCGTCCTCGGCGGCGGCAACGCCGCCGGGACGGTCGCGAGCCACCTCGCAGACCGACTGGGGGCTCACCTCACCGGCGGTCTCGTCGTCACCGACGACCCGTCCCCCGCGGGACCGATCGAGACCGTGACCGGCACTCACCCCGTCCCGAGCGAGGCGAACGTCGAGGGGGCGCGTCGGCTGGTCGAGCGCGCCGCCGCGGCCGACGAGAACACGCTCGTCTTGGCCCCGGTGACCGGCGGCGGAAGCGCGCTCCTGGCAGCACCGGTCGACGGCGTGTCGCTCGCGGACCTCCGGGAACTCACCGAGGCGCTGCTCCGCTCGGGCGCACCGATCGACCGGATCAACGCCGTCAGGAAGCACGTTTCGGCGATAAAGGGAGGACAACTGGCCCGCACCGCTGCGCCGGCGACGACGGTCGGACTCGTCTTCAGCGACGTCACTTCCGACGATCCGTCAGTGATCGGCAGCGGGCCGCTGTCTCCAGATATAAGCACTTACGACGAAGCGCTGGACGTCCTCACCGAATACGACGTCGACGCGCCCGCGTCCGTCTTCGCGCACCTCCGCGCCGGTTCGAACGGCGACGTACCGGAGACGCCCGGCGGCGACGACTCCGCGTTCGACTCCGTGTCGGTCCACGTCGTCGCCGACAACCTCACCGCGCTCTCGGCCGCGCGCGAGGTCTGTCGGGAGGCGGGCTTCGAGACGCTCGTGCTCTCCTCGTCGGTCAGGGGCGAGGCGCGCGAGGCGGCGAAGACGCACGCCGCCGTCGCCGAGGAGATCCGCCGGAGCGGCAATCCGCTCGAACCGCCCGCGGCCGTCCTCTCGGGCGGCGAGACGACCGTCACGATTCGGGGCGACGGCACCGGCGGACCGAATCAGGAGTTCGCGCTCAGCGCGGCGCTCGAACTGGGAGAACCGGCCGTCCTGAGCGCCGTCGACACGGACGGCATCGACGGCCCCACCGATGCCGCCGGGGCGGTGGTAGACGAACGGACGGTCGGGGATCCGCGGCGCGCCCGGTCGCTCCTCGCCGACAACGACGTCTACGACTACCTCGACGAGCGTGGGGCGCTCGTGCGCACCGGCCAGACCGGCACCAACGTCAACGACCTCCGGGTGTTGATCGTCGCGGAGTGACTGCTCGCGCGTTCGCCCGACTCGTCACTCCAGGCCGGCGTCCCCAAGCGCCGAGTGCGGCAGCGGTTCGTCCTCAATTCCGGCTATGGTGCACGCGGCGGCCATCTCGGCCATCCTGTTCCGGGTCCGGATGCTCGCGCTCCCGATATGTATCGTCGTGCGTCGATCAGTAGCTTAATGAGGCCGATCGGTCTCCTCGGACGTATGCACACGATCGAGCACGACGTGGAGCGACCGGACCGCGAGACCGTCGAGGCCTTCGAGGGGATTCCGAGCACCATCGTCTCCGACGTGACCGGGAACGTCGGCCTCACGATGGACGCCGGAATGACCCCCGCTTACGACGACATCGATATGGCCGGGACAGCGATCACAGTCAAGGCGGCTCCCGGCGACAACCTCGTCATCCACAAGGCGATCACGATGGCCGAACCCGGCGACGTGCTCGTCATCGACTGCAACGGTTACACCGACACCGGACACATCGGAGAGTTGATGTGTGAGTCCTGCAAGGCCAACGGCCTCGCGGGACTCGTCATCGACGGCGGATACCGGGACAGCCGCGAAATCGCCGAGATGGAATTCCCCGTCTACGGCCGCGGCGTGAACCCCCAGGGCCCGCTCAAGCAGGACCCCGGATCGGTGAACGTCACCATCTCCTGTGGGGGCGTGAGCGTCGATCCCGGCGACATCGTCGTCGGCGACGACGACGGTCTCGCTGTCATTCCCGGCGACGGTGCGGAGAGAGTCCTCGATCTCGCTCACGAGAAACTCGAATCCGAGGACGAGACCCGCGAGAAGATCCAGGACGGCGCGTACCTCTTCGAACTCAACGGCTACGATGAACTGTTCGGGAACCTGGAGGTCGTCGGTCCCGAGGACTCGATTCAGTAGGGCGCGAATGGAGCGTTCGGTGGGTCGGGGCTCAGATCCACCGCCTCTCGGGTCCGTGGCGTTCGACACCCGACCCGAATCGAGAGGATCTCCCCATCCCGATTCAACAATGTTGTAACTCCTCACAGGGCTTAAGGGGATTCGGACGAAGCGATACGTATGACCAAGCCGGACGAATCGGGCGCCCGCGGACTGCAGAGCGTCGAGCGGTCTTTTGGAATCATTGAATATCTACGGCGCGAGGACGGCGCGACGCTCTCGGAAGCGGCCGACGACCTCGGGATGGCCGTGAGCACGACGCACGTCCACCTCACGACCCTCGTCGATACCGGCTACGTGGTGAAAGACGACGACGAGTACCGGTGCAGCTTCGAATTCCTGCAGACGGGGGGGCAGCGTCGTGACGGTCTGGCGCTCTACCGGGCGGCCAAACCCGAACTCGACGAACTGCAGGGCGAGACCGGCGAACACACGAACGTCACCGTCCAAGAGCGCGGGTACTCGGTTCAGCTGTACAAATCGGAGAGTCCTCACTCCATCGACGACGATGCCTCGCTCGGCGATCACTTCTATCTCCACCTGACGGCGACCGGCAAGGCGATCCTCGCGGAGTTCTCCGACGAGCGCGTCGCGGGAGTCCTCGATCGGCGCGGGATGCCCGCGCTGACCGACGACACCATCACCGACAGGGAGGTCCTCTACGAGGAACTGGAGACGATCCGAGAGCGGGGGTACTCGATCAACAACGGGGAACACTTCCCTGGCGTCTGCGCCATCGGGACCGCCATCGTTTCAGAACCCGACGGTGGCATCGGTGCGATAAGCATCAGCGGGCCGCGGAGCCGGATCACTACAGAGCGCATCGAGGAGGAACTGGCACCCGCGCTGCTCAACAAGAAGAACATCATCGAGCTGAAGATCCGCCAGTTCGACTAGCGAGGCGTCGATTCGAGGCAGCGGACGCGGGACCGGGTTCGGTGCGGACCGTGAGTCATTCGGGTGGACTGTCCCACTCGCCGGCGTTGTCCCGCGGTTCGTAGCCGAGGACGGCCTGGGCGTGTTCGATGTCGAACCACCGCGCGTCGTTCCCGCTGACCGCGTAGAACGTGTCGTAAGTGACGTCTTCGTCTTCCAGACAGCACTCTAGGAGGTGCGCGAAGTCTCGCTGGGACGTCCACGACGCCTTCAGGCGGTCGACCATCTCTTCGTACTCCTGGCTGCCGCGCTCCCACGATCCGGTCTGTGACTGGTCCCACACCTCGTCGTCGTCGACGCGATGCTCCTCGCCCCGGTCGACCCCGCGCTCGGCGTCACCGTAGGGGTGATCGTACTCCTCCGTCCGGACGCTCGAGATCCGAAGGGAGTACACCTGATCTGGCGAGCCGTCGCGGCGGGCGTGCGTCCGGCAGATGTGCTCGCCGAACATCTTCGAGGCTCCGTAGTAGCCGTCGGGTTTCGGAAGCGTCTCGTGGGTGAGCCGAAAGCGGTCGTGCTCGCTGGGGTAGTCCTCTTCGTAGAGTTCCGGGGCGTGATCCTCCTCGTAGAGGCCCATCACCCGCTGGGAGGACGCGTAAATCAACTTCTCCACGCCGGCGTCCTCGATCGCGCGCAGCACGTTGTACGTCCCGACGATGTTCGGTTCGATGATGTCCCCGAAGTCAGCGCCCGCGTCGGACTGGGCGGCCAGGTGAATCACCGCGTCCTGCCCGTCGAACGCCGGTCGGATCGCCTCGTAGTCCGCGATGTCCGCGACGTGCGTCTCGTAGTCGGGGTGGTCGCTTCGGTTCAGATACGTGAACTCGTACTGGTCCTTCTCGGCCAGATGATTGAGGATCGCTTCCCCCGCCTCGCCGAACGGACCCGTCACAAGAACGTTTTGTGCTGCCATCTATGCGTAGCAATCACGAACACTATTATTTATATTTTTTGCAGGCAAGTCATTCCAGTAGGCAGTCCACAGTAGAGGGCAAAGGATTCCAGATTTCACTATCGTTGAAACACAACCCGTTCGGTTCCCTCGACTCCTCACACTCGTACATATGTTATTCTCCGGTCTTCGGCGATCACAACGGCCGTGACCGGTGCTCACTCCCGCATTCAATATGATAGAAAACGCCGGTCACCAGCAACCGGGAACGGGGTTGATTTTTCAGATCCACCCCAGGTGCGTCCGAGACTGAGTGTCCGACAGCGTCGGACAGGATAGTCGTCTGATTCGACGATCGTACCGTCCGCTACATTTTCGAGCCGTAAGCGAGGGCTGTCCGTGATCAGGAGTCGGCGGAACCGATACGTTTTTTTTGTCCCACGGGAGCAGTCCCGCTATGGATCGAACCCGTGCGTGGACAGTCGCCATCTTCTCGTTCATCTTCGCGGACGCGGTCGCCGTGCAGGCC
>ENA-ORDC01001516-ORDC01001516.1-marine-metagenome-genome-assembly--contig:-NODE-1516-length-16747-cov-3.390342_pt1 | contig 16747 bp, 12 predicted proteins | sample MGYA00237783_ERZ508515 | MGnify/ENA primary metagenome ERZ508515 (study PRJEB26186, sample SAMN06268792) | marine metagenome | isolation source: Eden Landing Ponds, San Francisco, CA, USA | place... | reverse complement strand
CGTGTCCGGGTTAGGGTAGTGGTTATCCTTCAGCCTTGTGGAGGCTGAGACGTGGGTTCGATTCTCACACCCGGACTCAGAAATAAAGGTCCTCTGGGCCTTATTCTTCGGTTTTGGTTTCGTGGCCAGAAGTGACTCTGTTATCCATCTGCGGGATCAGTTGATCCACTGCCGATAAGCGAGCGAAGTCGCTGCTTCGAGATCTTGCCGTGATCGGCTTTTCGATGACAGGCAATACAGAGCGAAATCACGTTTTCGAGGAAGTGGGCATCGGTTTTCGTGTGGCCGTCTGACTCGATGAACCAGCGCACAGGAACGATGTGGTGGACGTCAGGATTACGGCCGATATCGTCCGTGGTCGCACCACAGCGAACGCACTGATGGTCGTCTCGTTCCAGAGCCCGGCGTCGAACGTCGTTCCAGCCGGTCCCGTATGACTCGTTGCCACCGCCTTCCCAGTTCGGATGGCCCTCACCGGTAAACGACTCTGAGAGCCATTTACGACGACACGTTTCGCTACAAACAACGGTATCGTTCACGTTACTCGGGTAGCGCTCGACCGTTTCACCGCAGACGTCACAGGCAAGCACTCGCTTGCCACCCTTCCATTGCGGGTTGTCTTCGCTGCTGAGCGACGGTGGGGAGCGCCAGTCACCGGCCTTGACACAATCTGAACAGTACAGTCCCTCCTTCTCTGATGGGTAATACTCGAATTCCGTTCCGCACCGGTCGCAACTGGTCGAAACCTTTCCGGTCCGACCACTGGCATCCTGACGACAGGGCGTAGAGCAGTACTTGCGATCAAACGATGCGTGGAACCGCTCTCCACACGCCTCACATTCATACTCGGGGAATGGACCGTCGTGGCGATGATTGTAGTGGATCTTTAGCTGGGACTTTGCCTCGTAGTCTCGATCGCAGTCTGGACAAGCGTAGTCAGTCATTGGTATCGCGAGCACTGTGAATAGGCCCGCACCCCTCGCGGGGCACGACAAACCGAACCGTTGCTTCGAACCTAGACTTGGAGCGGAGCATTCGGCCTGAACTGACCCGTTCTCGTATTTGTATCTCAGGTGCCTACATCTATGAGCCATGACCGAATCTCCTCGCCGAGTGGCCGGCCTACGACCCGGCTGGACCACCTTCTTTAGAATGTAGAGGACAACTGCGGCGACGAATGGATCAAAATCGCTCTGCGGGACGACGGTGGCTACATCAAGCGGGTCTCCTCGGACCACATATCCGATTGGAAGAACGAAGCCGACAACGTCGTCAAGTCGTTCGCGGCTGACGACAACACCGATTCAACGGAGCTACTTGGTCTGGACAACTGTGTCAGTGATATCTCTTACTTCGATCTCACAAGAGTCCGTCTGAAACTACATCAGCAAACCATCTAACCGGACGCTCGCACAGGCTTCGACCTCACAAGAGTCCGTCTGAAATCCTGCAAACGTCGAGGTCGGTCGCGTGGTGCCAGGCGCTTCGACCTCATAAGAGTCCGTCTGAAACGGAATACCCACGGGAGACCGCCATTCCCGCCGGTCGCTTCGACCTCACAAGAGTCCGTCTGAAACCATCTCGAAGACGGCGACAGCGGCCGTCACGACCGGCTTCGACCTCACAAGAGTCCGTCTGAAACGCAGTCCACCAACGAGCGCGTCCTGACGAGCATCGAGCTTCGACCTCACAAGAGTCCGTCTGAAACCCGGCTCGTCCCGCTGGCGCGTGCCGGCCTGGACGAGCTTCGACCTCACAAGAGTCCGTCTGAAACCCATTCCGAAGTTGGTAGGTTGTTGAGTAAACTCCGGCTTCGACCTCACAAGAGTCCGTCTGAAACCGGTTGCTCTAACTGCCGTGTCTCTCCGTCTGCGATGCTTCGACCTCACAAGAGTCCGTCTGAAACAAAAATCTCCGAGGCTCCGAAATACCTCAATGACCCGGCTTCGACCTCACAAGAGTCCGTCTGAAACATGTGCGAAAAGCCGGGGTGCGAGTCGACCACCCAGCTTCGACCTCACAAGAGTCCGTCTGAAACCTTCCTGGTCGTCGTCTTCCTCCGCGGCGACGATGTGGCTTCGACCTCACAAGAGTCCGTCTGAAACCAGGATACGCTTTCGGAGGGTGAGGAAGTGATGGGCGCTTCGACCTCACAAGAGTCCGTCTGAAACCGGAACTAAGGGGGCCGGGAATTGCCTCAGAAACGAGCTTCGACCTCACAAGAGTCCGTCTGAAACCGGGTGTTCCTGAGCGGTCATGGTCACTCGTCCTCGCTTCGACCTCACAAGAGTCCGTCTGAAACTACCTCTACACCACGCCCTCGGACTCTGTACGGCCCGCTTCGACCTCACAAGAGTCCGTCTGAAACGCCGTCCGGCCGTCTTTCCGGTGGTCGATCCCCAGGGCTTCGACCTCACAAGAGTCCGTCTGAAACTGTCGCTGCTGTTCCTGCTCGACCAGATCAGTCTCGGCTTCGACCTCACAAGAGTCCGTCTGAAACCCGCCGTCGTAGCGGTCCCGTTGGGAGTCGGGGTGCTTCGACCTCACAAGAGTCCGTCTGAAACCAACGGGACGGGGTATCTCAAGCCCGACTACTGCCCGCTTCGACCTCACAAGAGTCCGTCTGAAACGTTCTCGCCCGGCGCCACCGCCGTCTCGATGGCGAGCTTCGACCTCACAAGAGTCCGTCTGAAACAAAGACGAGTTGTCGGACTGTACGATAAACGGCCGCTTCGACCTCACAAGAGTCCGTCTGAAACGCGTGGCAACTGGCTACGTCATCATGATCGGGTTCTGCTTCGACCTCACAAGAGTCCGTCTGAAACGAAACGCGCGATATCGGCGCGAGCATGAAGAACTATGCTTCGACCTCACAAGAGTCCGTCTGAAACCTTCTCGACCCAGTCCGAGACGAACTCCAACGATGGACGTGGCTTCGACCTCACAAGAGTCCGTCTGAAACCAGTTTCTCGCCGCGACCGAGGAGTTTTTCGACGTGCTTCGACCTCACAAGAGTCCGTCTGAAACTCGGACGCGCATCATGCAGGACCACGACCCGTGGTCCGCTTCGACCTCACAAGAGTCCGTCTGAAACCCGACAGCGGCCTCCGAGTGGTCCGGGCGGGACTTGCTTCGACCTCACAAGAGTCCGTCTGAAACTGCGCTCTATCCGCCGCAGGGCTTCGTGCTGGTGGGCTTCGACCTCACAAGAGTCCGTCTGAAACCCGCTGGAGACCATATCGCCGACGCCATGCTCGGGGCTTCGACCTCACAAGAGTCCGTCTGAAACCGTCGACGGCACGACCATCTTCAAGGGCATGACCGAGCTTCGACCTCACAAGAGTCCGTCTGAAACACACCTATCTCGGCCGTTGCCGTTGCACAGTCGCAGCTTCGACCTCACAAGAGTCCGTCTGAAACGAGGCGGAGGACTTCGCCGCGTCGCTGCTGTCGCCCGCTTCGACCTCACAAGAGTCCGTCTGAAACTGTCTTGGACAGAGCCGGATTCGTTCTCTATCTCTCGCTTCGACCTCACAAGAGTCCGTCTGAAACCCACTCGCTCCCGTCTTGGACGAGCCAACCGCGCCCGCTTCGACCTCACAAGAGTCCGTCTGAAACTCGGTCATCGTCCTCTTCCTCCGGTTCGTGTAAGTCGCTTCGACCTCACAAGAGTCCGTCTGAAACAGTTCCTGCAGCGGCAAATCAGGAGGTAGAAATTCAGGCTTCGACCTCACAAGAGTCCGTCTGAAACTCGAAAAGTTATGGTTTCCGCCACTTTCGCCGTGAGCTTCGACCTCACAAGAGTCCGTCTGAAACCGGCGACGTTGGGCGCGTCGGGGATCGACCGCACCCGCTTCGACCTCACAAGAGTCCGTCTGAAACCCTGACAAATTCCCGCACTACTGGGGCCACATCGTGGCTTCGACCTCACAAGAGTCCGTCTGAAACAGAGCGCACTCTCGGACGGCGAAGAGGACATCTGGCTTCGACCTCACAAGAGTCCGTCTGAAACGTTCCGCTGCTGGCCGTGGTTTGGACAGGCATATGCGCTTCGACCTCACAAGAGTCCGTCTGAAACTGCCATCCACGACCTCTCGCTGCTGACAGTCCGAGCTTCGACCTCACAAGAGTCCGTCTGAAACCGCCGTCCTGTCTGGCCCGCTCGTACAATTCGGCCATGCTTCGACCTCACAAGAGTCCGTCTGAAACTAGGGCGAGCACGTCCGCAACGAGGTCCGGATCGCTTCGACCTCACAAGAGTCCGTCTGAAACCTGGACTGGTGTGTCAAGTGGGGCTATCTCGACACGCTTCGACCTCACAAGAGTCCGTCTGAAACGATCACGGTATCTGGGCGTGGATATACCGACACTCGCTTCGACCTCACAAGAGTCCGTCTGAAACCGGTGCTGGCGGACCGGATAACCTCTCGCGGACCGGGCTTCGACCTCACAAGAGTCCGTCTGAAACCCCAGCCGAGCTTCCGGATCACGTTGACGCTGAGGCTTCGACCTCACAAGAGTCCGTCTGAAACCAGATGACCATAGAGCCCTCAACGGCGGCGTTCCTGCTTCGACCTCACAAGAGTCCGTCTGAAACTGGCCGAGATGTTCGCCCCATTTGTCAAAAAAATGAGCTTCGACCTCACAAGAGTCCGTCTGAAACCATCTATCAGCAGGGCGTCACACAGTACCAGAACCAGCTTCGACCTCACAAGAGTCCGTCTGAAACTCCCCGATAGTCGGCCGCTGCAGGACCCGATGAGTGGCTTCGACCTCACAAGAGTCCGTCTGAAACTGGCGTAAATGAGACGCTGCCGACCTCGCTACCCTGCTTCGACCTCACAAGAGTCCGTCTGAAACTCGGATCGCGCGCAACTATCATGAGCGGCCGGGGCAGCTTCGACCTCACAAGAGTCCGTCTGAAACCCGATCACGAAGGACTTCGACGGCGATGGGACGCTTCGACCTCACAAGAGTCCGTCTGAAACCGTGTCCTGCTCAAGGACCAGGCCGATGGGGCCGAGCTTCGACCTCACAAGAGTCCGTCTGAAACCGGCCCCGGTCGGCTGTCGTTCGTCGGCGGAGACAAGCTTCGACCTCACAAGAGTCCGTCTGAAACGCAGGAACTGGGCGAAGAAGTCGAGTCGATGCTGTCGCTTCGACCTCACAAGAGTCCGTCTGAAACCCGGGGAGTCGCCCGGCGACGACCGCGGCGAGTGGCTTCGACCTCACAAGAGTCCGTCTGAAACGACGCTAGTCGTGTTATTCTCAGTCCCGTCGTTCGGGCTTCGACCTCACAAGAGTCCGTCTGAAACGCTCTTGGTGATGGGCTGGTTGTTTCTCACCTAGCCCGCTTCGACCTCACAAGAGTCCGTCTGAAACAATTTGCTGCCTTCGAAGGTCTGACTTCCGATGACAGGCTTCGACCTCACAAGAGTCCGTCTGAAACTCGAGACACCACCGAACTGGTACAGCGAGGCGGCGAGCTTCGACCTCACAAGAGTCCGTCTGAAACCGTTCTCATAGCCAACGGTGCGACGGACAGCGCCCGCTTCGACCTCACAAGAGTCCGTCTGAAACAGTCCTTTTGGTTCACTCATAGTTCTAGAGTCCCGTGCTTCGACCTCACAAGAGTCCGTCTGAAACACTGTGCGAGTTCGGGATATGTGAGGTTAAGCTCTGCTTCGACCTCACAAGAGTCCGTCTGAAACCCGTGTCGAGACGACGGTCAGCAACATCGTCGAGACGCTTCGACCTCACAAGAGTCCGTCTGAAACGTGCCGCTCCCGTTCGCGAGCAGTTCCAGGTAGGCGCTTCGACCTCACAAGAGTCCGTCTGAAACCGGAGTGACGACCTTCGACCCTCGCAGCGAGGTCGGGCTTCGACCTCACAAGAGTCCGTCTGAAACACGTGCTGAGAGTCTTCCGCGTCTGGCCGAGTGACCGCTTCGACCTCACAAGAGTCCGTCTGAAACAAAAATATGCGTCACAGTGGCGCGAGTAAAGACATTTGCTTCGACCTCACAAGAGTCCGTCTGAAACCCGAAGCGGTAGATGTTGTGGCTGTCTTTAACCCTAAGCTTCGACCTCACAAGAGTCCGTCTGAAACCTTGTAGGAGTGGGGTGTCGGCATGTCCGACCACGCGCTTCGACCTCACAAGAGTCCGTCTGAAACGTTCGTCACTCTCCACTTTCAACGGCGTCGTCTCGGGCTTCGACCTCACAAGAGTCCGTCTGAAACCCAGCTTGCGGTCCCGTAGCCGAACGACTGGATCAAGCTTCGACCTCACAAGAGTCCGTCTGAAACGGATACGCTGTGGACCGAGGTCATTCGCGACGCCTGGCTTCGACCTCACAAGAGTCCGTCTGAAACGTTCTCCGTCAACATGAGTAATCATGTAACCAGGGAGCTTCGACCTCACAAGAGTCCGTCTGAAACTGTCGTGATACTCCGACAGCGCGTAGATGAGCCCGCGCTTCGACCTCACAAGAGTCCGTCTGAAACGAGTCTCCCCGACCCCGACTTACGGGACCTGGAGCGCGCTTCGACCTCACAAGAGTCCGTCTGAAACGCTCGACTTATCGGCTGTTTCACCGCCGTCGGTCTGCTTCGACCTCACAAGAGTCCGTCTGAAACGAGCTTCGCCCGCGTCTCGTCGATCTCGACGATCCCGCTTCGACCTCACAAGAGTCCGTCTGAAACCAACTCACAGCGATCCACGCTCTCGACGTGTACGAGGCTTCGACCTCACAAGAGTCCGTCTGAAACGCGCGACAAGCTGGTCCAGAAAGAGGCGCGCTCGGAGCTTCGACCTCACAAGAGTCCGTCTGAAACCATGGCCGGTTTGACCACGTAAACGGCTCTATTAGCCGTTCACACTTCATCGTTTCCGTCGACCCGCGATAACCTCTAGACCCCCGGGGGGTCGATGGAACAACCGGAGACGGTCAAAGAAATTGATCGTCGGCAGCGGGATCGTCACCGAAGACGCTTCTCTCGACCATCTTCTCGGAAGAGACACGGTAGATGATCGTTGATTCTCCGGGTTTGAGCATTTCGTCAACGCCGGACCGGATCTTTTCGAGGTCGCCCTCGGTCACATCTCCTTCGAGCACGGAGTTTTGTACGTGAGTGAGATATCGGCGGAGGAACTTCAGCATCTTGTGGGTCCGGTCGGCCTCCATGTCGTAGACCACGACGACGTAGACCACACTCACCACCACCGTTGGAACGGAACGTACTCCTCGCCGGTCAGGAGATGTTTCTTCAGTTTATACGCTTCGACACGGAGGAGATACTGGTAGCTTACCTTCTTTCCCAAGTCAGGGTGATCGATCGTCTCGTCGAGAGTCTTCTCGTATGCCTTCGAGTAGGTCTTTCGGCCGTCTTCATTCAGGAGGCAGGAGTTCATGTCGTCCTCGAAGTCATCGGTGGTTAGCTGGCCGCGGTTGACGAGTCTGAAAATGACTCGATCGGCGAGCAGTGGTTTGAACAGGTCGGCGATATCCAGCGCCAGCGAGTACCGTCGCTCACCGGGTTCGTGGAGATAACTGACCGTCGGATCCAGTGCAGTCGCGCGGATCGCCGAGACGACATTCGCGTAGACCAGCGAGTTGCCGAAGGAAATCAGGCTGTTAACCTCATTGTTTGGTGGGTTGTACTGCCGACCGCCGAAGACAAACCCCTCGGGGAGGATCTCGTCGAAGGTCGAATAGTACGCCTTCCGGGCGCGCGCTTCGACGCCCATCGTCTCGTCGATTGTCTCCATCCCATCGAGTGACGACCGTGCTTCTTCTAGTTCTTCCAGTATGTGCTCGAAATCGTGCCCCCGCCCGTTGTAGTAGGTGACGTTCGAGCGCATGTTGTGGATGCTGCCGTCGACGAACGCTTTCGCCAGTTCGAGGCGGTGGTCCGGATCGTCGTAGGCTCGGACCTGGTCGACGACCGTCTGGCCGGAAGTCTGGCCTCGCTTCGGCATGATCGAACCGGCATAGTGGTCGTGCCAGCCGAAAACGTGGACTGCGACGCCCTCCTGATTGAGGAAGGAAACGAAACGAGTGTTGTAGTCTATCTGACCGTGAAGGAAGATCGCCTCGGCATTCTCGACCGGGAGATACTTTTTCTCGCCGTCGTCGGTGACGACACGGACTGTGTCGTCTTGGCGTTCGATCCGTCCGTCGGAAAACACGTGGTAGTTGTCGTTCATGGTCAACAGCTCCAGCAGAAGTCGTGATAGGCACACGAGTCACAGACCGGCTTCTCCTCGGCCGGTGGTGGTGATTCTGCGGTGACGACCTCACGGATCCCACGGATAGCCGATTCGACCTCGGCGCTGGTCTCCGGGGTCAGTTCGATCGTCTCGCGTCGTTTTTCTGTCGGATGTGCAAGAACGCCGGTCTTCTCGACGCCGGTGACCCGATCGAGATACCAGAGGTAGAACAGCAACTGCAACCGCGCTGGTTCGGTCATCGATGACGAGGGTTTGACCTCCAGGATCTCGCCGCTATCCAGCACGTCGATCGCGATGATCCCGTCGACACGAACGTCCCGGCGCTTGTCCGAGTACGCCGAGTCGTCCACGTCGCTCCCTCGGACAATCTCTGGTGTATCGCGATCTATCTCTACATCGCGACTGAGGAACCACAGTTCACGCTCACAGACGACGTAGTACTGGAACATGACGCCAGTAAGTCGGAATGGAAGTTCGGCGGTTTCGTCCCTGGCCGCGTCGAGAAACCGGTCGACGGGGTCGGCCGACGCCTCGGTCATAGGAACCGGTCGTCGACGGACGGTCCCTCGACGGCGAGGCCGTTCGTCTCGTCGAAATAGGTCTTGCTCTCCGGCCACTTGAGAACGCGGAGGTCGGTATCTTCGAGTGGTTCGATGTCGGCAACCGTCTCGGCCTCCGTCGAATCTTGGCTGTAGATCGGGAGCGAGACGGTGATATCCTTGGCTTCGTCGCGGCGGTCGCCGAACGCCTCGTAGTCGAACTCTTCGAGAGCGGTCTCCATCTCATCAACTAGCTCTCGGTCGGCGTCCGTTCGGCAGACGACCACGTCGACGCTCTCGCGCTGGCCGATCAGCGAGAGTCTCCCGAGTTCGTCCGCGTTCGCCTCGTCAACCCACCCGACGTACTGTGGAGACCCCGGATCCCGGTCGGCGACGAGTCCGTAGTAATGCTGCACAGCCTCGCGGTTCATCGTCCGCTCGGCGACGGTTCCATCGTTCGCACCGATCGCGTCGAGTGTCTTTGCAGTCAGCGAGATCGTACTCACGCCCTCCGAGTCGTAGACGGCCTGTGCTGGGGTCTTGGTCGTTCCATCTGGTGGAGCGATCCACCAGAGCGTCACCGTTCCGAGGTCACTCTCGAACGACCGGTTACACCGACCCGCCGCCTGAACGACGCTGTCGATCGGTGCGATGTCGCGGTACACTCGATCGAAGCTGATGTCGACACCGGCCTCGATGAGCTGCGTCGACACCGCCACGAGCGGCACGTCGCGCTCGGTGAGTCGCTTCGTGGCTTCGATAAGCGCGAGTCGGTCACGCGGACGAAGGCGAGTCGAGAGGTGGGCGAGCGCCCGCTCATTCGAGTCAAGGGCCGTCACCACCCGCTCGACGAGAGTGTCCACGTCGACACCGTCTCCGCCGAGTTCCTCACCGAGACACTGACCGACGTCGACGACCGCCTCGCGTTCCTCGATCGCATCCGTGAGCGCGGTGGCGCTGTCGATGGTGTTACAGATCGCGAGCGTCGACTCGGTCCCGACGGTCTCGTCGAGGATCGTCCGACCAGCGGTCCCGTAGTCCACGGTCGCGTCGGTGTCGTCGAACGCGAGCACGGAATCGTGAACGTCGTACTCGACGCGTTCGAAACGGTCGAAGTACCTGTCCACGTCGTCGACCAGTTCGAAGGCCTCGTCGAACAGGGCTTGCGACGCGGTTTCCCCGTCGTTTGTTGCCGGCTGGGTCGCCGTCATGGCGACGATCGTCGCGTTGTACTCCTCCGTGAGGGTCGTCATGATCCGGCGAACGAGCTTCCACCACTTCATCGGCAGTGCCTGGGGCTCGTCCAGTACGATCACGGAGTCGTACAGTGCCGGCAGTTTCATCGACTGGGTGTTACTCGGGCCGACGAGGCTCTCGAAGAGCTGGACGAACGTCGTGAGCGTCATCCCGGAGCGCCAGCTCTCGGCCACCATCTCTGCGAGTCGAGCGTTCTCGTCGGGGTCGTCGTCTGGGTCCCCGAGTTTCGTTACCGTCTCGGCCAGATGGTGGTGGATCGTCAACAGGTCGTCCCGGCCATCGGTATCGAACACGTCCGTGAGTTCGTCGGCGACCTGGTCGATGACGGAGGTGAACGGGAGTGCGTAGACGACCCGTTCACCCTCGTTTTGGAGCGCGAGGGCAGCACTGAGTCCTGTCAGCGTCTTGCCCATTCCGGTTGGTAGTGTCAGCGTTGCGATCGATGTTCCCGAGGCACGGAACTGCTCGACACCGTCGAGCACGTCGTCTCTCGCCTCGTCACGGAGCGTATCGAGAGCGTTGGCCTGGCTGTCCTCGTCGGCGTCCCCTCCAAGGTCGGCAATATACTCCGAGAGCGTCCGATCGTCCGGTTCGGACGCGTCGAGATCGTCGCTTTCGATACCGGCAGCCACCGTTTTGTCGGCAAGGATTAGCCCGCTCCACAACTGGAGGAGCAGTTCGTAGAACTCCTCAGAGGGTGCCGAGCGGTCGTTGCGGAAACCGAGCATGGAGACGTGTTCGTTGACAGTATCGAACAGAAAGTCGTCCGCGTCCTTGTTTTCGATCCGCTCAGCGAACTCCTCCCATGACCCCTTCTCGTCGGTCACGTCGGAGACGAACGATCGAGCGAACGTCCGGCGATGGTCGTCGACGTTCTCGACCTGTTCGATCACGACTCGCTGGCGCTCGTTGTTCGCTTCGCTCTTGTTCTCGAACCGTGAAACGTCTCCGACGTATTTTTCGCTATCAGGGAGGCTGCCGTGGTGTTTCGCGAGCGCGACGAAAGCCGCGAGACAGTCTTCGCTGTCGTAGCCCAGTTGGTCGAGGACGTAGTACCCGAGATAGGCCCCGAACAGGGAGTGGTTCGTCCGCTTGTCGCCGTCGCGTTCGCCGACCACGTACTCCTGGAACCACGTCGTCGCCTTCCCGAAGTCGTGACATCGTGCCACGGTCGCCGTCATCTCGGTGAGTGGGTCGCCGCCGAGCGTCGTCGCGTCCGCCGAGACGACGGACTCGGCTCGCCCGGCCACTTCGTTCAGGTGGTCGCAGAGCAACGTCGCCTCGTCGCCGTCCTCGGCGGGATGAGAGATCGGCGCTTCTACCATCAGGTGAACACCACAGTTCGATCGTCGACCGAGTACGTCGACACGTCGGTGACCGTGAGCGGTCCACCGTCCGGGTTGTAGGCGTAGGAGACGAACGCGCTAGTCGTCCGACCGCCGTCGTCACGTTCCATGAACGCGGGCGTCTGCTCGATCTGGTAGCGCGTCTCCGGGTCGGGAACGATCGAGTCGACTGCCTCGGGGACTGTCGAGTCAATAGTCACCGTGTCGCTATCGGGCCCCTGCTCGATCGGGAACTCACCGTGGTACTCGACTGTCGCCAAGTACTCAGAGAGACCGAGGCTCGGGACGTAGTACGACTCTCCCGATTCGAGTAGCGAACGGAGTTGGTCGTACCGTTCGTCGTCGTCGAGCCACACGTCGATCCGATAGGCGGGATCGACGAGGACCTCGTAGTTGTGCTGCTGTCGGGGCTTGGACGGATCGGGAAGCTTGATCGAAAGTTTCCCGCGAGGGTTCAGCGACGCCAGGTGTTCGTCAGCAGTCGAGAGCGTGTTCATCGGGAGCTTCATCGTCCGCAGTTCACTCGTCGGCTCGATCGCGACCAGCGACTCGCCCGGGGCGAACAGATCGTAGTAGCCGTCGCGTTCAATGCCCAGCATCGCGGCGATCAGGCCGGCGACAGTTGTTCGCGGAACGACCCGGTACGTCTGTTTCACGATGTTACCTTCGATACGCCGGAAGTGTCCCCAGGGTCCGCTGACCGTGAACGACAGGCACGTCTCAGCGCCATCGGGAAGTCCCGAGGCGGCCGGTGCGTGCTCGGGCACAGGTCACTCCTCCGGCGCGGTCGCCTTCCCGTCCTCGTACACGTCGATCACACGGACGGCTTCACTCCCGACAGCCGATTCGAGAGCGTCGTAGAGGAACTTGTGACCGCCTGTCTCACCGTCAACGGAGATTTCGAGGACGTCGCTGGCGACAACGTGGACGGTGTCGATCCGATCGGACGCACCGTTGAGTCGTTCGAGCAGTGTCGATACGTCGACACAGATGTCGCGGACGTTCCGAAGTTCCTCGACCGGTTTGGATTCCTCACTGTCGAGCTCGATGTCCTGATCGAGCCCGCCGAGATGGAAACTCTCGTCGGCGTACTCGACTCTGAGGTAGAGTCGAGGCTCCTGTCCGACCTTGCTCCGGCTGATCGTCTGATTCTTCAGTGCACGCCAGCATAGTGTGTCTAGGCGCCGCACGTCACGATCCGTCAGGAGCGTGTCTTCGGCCCCGTGTTCGTCGACGAGCCCGTGGAACCCGATGAAGGCGTACTGGATCCGGTGGTCGTCGAGGTCGAAGCCGCCCTGTTCCTTGTCGTCGCCGGTCGCGATAACGCTGGTGAGGCTGTTGTACTCCTCGTTTTCCATAACCCGATGGAGCGACTTGCCGGGCGAGAACTGGACAGGGCCGGTGAAGTGATCTGGAAGGTGGTCGACTCTCTCGTCGTCCATGTCGACGCTCATCGTCGCCCCGAAGTAGCGAACGTCGGCGCTGTTTTCGAGGAACTGACTGAAGACCGCGTGCTCGATGTCATCTTCGTCGACGTCGTCGAGGTCGATATCCTTGAGTCGGGCTTCGAGGAGGTCCTCGCGGGTCGCCTGGTCGCCGTCGTCTTCCTTGACGTTGCGAATGTAGACGCCGTGGCCGTCGTCCTGTAGCTGGTCGCGCAGGTAGCGCTTGAGGCGAACGTCGGTGACGATCGCCTGATCTGTATGGGGGTCGATCCGCGGTCGGTTCGCGCCGCTAAGGGGGTTGCCGTTGGGGTTCGCGTCGACCGCGTCGTACGCGAAGACGATCTCGGACCTGTTCGAGACGGTGGGGTAGTGCTCACTCATTGGTTTCGGGGGATTCGTCGGTGGTTTCGTCGTCCTCGTTCGTCGATCGGTCGTTCATGCCGTAGGTCAGACCGAGGGCGTAGTAGAAGCGCAGATCGTCGGTGCTGATCTCCCAGTCCGACGGATCGTTTCCAGCCATGGTTTCGACGATAGCGTTCGTGACTTCCTTGTACATCGTCGAGTTGATGTTCGACCCTTTCTTGGCCATCTCCCGAGAGTAGACGACATCTTTGTCGATCACTTCCTGAGTGATGCGCTTGATCTTCGTTTTGGTCATCGACTTGATCGGGTACTGGTCGATGACGGTCGTCGACCGGTCGTGGTAGCCCTGCTGGTAGGTGCCAACCTGGCCGACGAGCGTCCCGAGCAGAAACGCACCCTTTCGTTCGGGGTCGTCCAGGCCGTCCGTCTGTTCGATGAACGATTCGAGCTTCTCGGTGCGATCGAGGGCGGCTGTGCCGCCATCGGTTCGCGCGTGTTCTGGTTCCATAGTATCGTAGTCGGGACCGTCGATCAGCGTCGATTCGATATCGCTGGCGCCCCTCGTCACGAGATCAGCGTTTTCGAGCGCACACAGCTGTGCGAACTGGGAGGCGATCAGGAGTTCCGGGACTTCGTCGTCGTCCCGGTCGAGCAGTCGCTCGACGTACGCGCTGACGAGCTGATTCCGCGGGACTGGGTCGCCGGCAAGGATCGAGACGTAGACATCGATCCGCTCGTCGTCGACCGTCGCGTCGGTGTCCTCGTCGGTGAAGGGGAAGGTCCTGTAGAGATAGGCACCCGATGCGACCATCTCTCGAAGTTTCTGCTCGGTGTCAAACGGACTCGTCAGCGCCGACCCCTCGTGGGACGGCATCGGCGGTGTTCGGTCTTCGTTCCTGTCGTCGTCCTCGTCGAAGACCCAGCTTCCCGCGACCCGCTCGTGTTTCTCGCCGACATCGGTCGGGTAATGGATCCGCCCGTTCAGCGTCTCACCGTACACGTCGAAGCGGGACATCTGATGTTTCATGACCGCAGCGACGTAGAACCGCAGCCGTCCCTCGGACGCCGCTTCGTGGTCGCCAAACTCGTCGTAGAGCGTCTGGACCGGGTCTATGTCGTCGGCCTGTGTGACCTGGTGAAGCCCAGCGTACAGATTGAAGGTCTCCTCAGGTGTCGGCCGCCCGAGGAAGTACGGGAGGTAGTACACGTCGGCGTTGAACGTCCGGTAGGAACAGGCGTCGACGAACTCCTCGGCGTTCATCAGCGTGACAGCACCGTCCTCGGAGATCGGGTGAGTCCGCCACGCTTCGTCCGGATCCAGCCCCGGGAACTTCTCCATCTGCTTGCCAAGGAAGTAGTTGAGCGGATCCTCGGCAGTACCGACGGTCCGGGTCCGCTTGCCGCTGATGAGATCTGTCGCTTCTCCGGCAGAGTTCGTTGCCTGTCCCTTTGAGACCAGCTTCGAGAGCTTTCGGGCACGCATCGCCTCGTTGAAGACTGGAATCTGCCCGGGCCACTCGTACTCACCTCCGGTCTCGCGTCGTACTTGAACCGTCAGGAGCGCAGTCGTCGAGTCACCGAGTTCGGTCTGGACGGCCGACGTGATCCGATCGAGTGCGGCTTCGTCCTCGCTGACAGTCGCGAGTCCGTCGATGATATCTCCGTCGGGATGGTCGTCGGCGACATCCTGAACGACATCGTCAGTTGCCCACTTCGTCAGCCGTTCGCGAGCGTACCGAGCGAGTTTCTCCGGGTCGCTGTTGCGTCCCGAGCGGTGCGTGACACTGTGGTCGATCCCACGTGCAGCATTATACTTACAGTGGGCGACTTTCTGGACGAGGTCGTCGGTGTACTGAGTGACTCTGACCGGTTCGTCCCGATCCAGAGTGGGGTGCTCTCCGGAGAGGTCGACCTGAACGACGATCAGACTCTCCTCTGCGCCGATCAGGTCGTTTGCCTGATCAGGTGTTAGATACGCCGCGTAGTCGCCGCCGCCAGCCGTCGCCAATGTGTAGAGTCGCCCGTAGAGGTGCTGGATGTCCCGCAACGACGATATCGGTCGCTCCGGGAGCTTTGCCCCCAGTTCTCCCTCGTACTCCTCGTAGAACTGTTCGGGACTAAGCATCGATGCGCTCCTTCTGTCCCGACCGCTGGTCCTCTTTCTCGGTGATGTTGACGAATCCGAACCCGAGCGAGTTGCGCTCACCGATGCCGGTGTCGAGCGCGAGATTTAGGTGGCGTCGATGGTTGTCGTCGCGGACGGTGTAATCGAACCGCCATTTGCTCAACACCCACGTCTCGTGTTGTCCCTGTGTTACGGTCACCGGGATCGAGAACGTCTTGATCAGGTCCGCACCGTCGAAGAGATCGCCGTCAACCTCGGAGGGGCCGGGCACGTAGTCGGGACAAAACAGGTCGTGTTTCTTATCGAGATTGTTCTCTAGCTGGTTTCGGAACGGCTCCATCGTGTATTCCGGTCGCCAGAACTCCGCTTCGTCGTGGTCGGTGTCGATACCGTACTCTTCAAAGCGCCATGGGGGGATCCGAACCAGCACACCCGTCCCCGTCTCGATCGTCCCCGACGTGCCCGGTTCGCCGACGTCGGTCGCCAGTCCGTTGACCGAGTCGACGTGGAAGGGCATCTCGCCGATATTCAGCTCTCGGTCATCCTTGAGGTCGGCAGCGACGTTGGCGAGCAGTTCCTCGTGTGGCGATGCCACGAGTAACGTTCGCTCGTCGCCCTCCCGCATATCTCCCGGAGGAAACGGATTGCTGTACGTGAACCCCTTTGGGCGATTCTCGTCGTGTATCTCGTCGTATTCGGTCCCGTCGAGCGCGTCCCAGATCCGACCTCGAAGCTTATGATGGTACGCGTTATCGTAGGCCGTGTCTGCGCGTGCTCGCAGGTGTGCTATCACTCGCATCCGTACTTCTCCCTAACTCGTGTCATTCTGTTTCATTTCGATACCCACAACAGATGGCATCCCGATAAATGTAGTTGTACCAGAGTGAAAGTGAGACCCCACGGGGGTCCATCTGAAAGACGATTTTGCCCGCAGCGGGTCCGAACAAACTTCAACAGCTCCGAGATCCAACTGAAAACCGGTCTGTACTCCGGGCATACATTGAGAGGTCTGATATACATATAAAACTAGGCGAGCTGCGCAGCTGGTCCCAACAAAAAAGCTGCTACTCTTTGATGCTCAAAATATGGCCCGCACCGGAAAATTACTTTGAGAGCCATTCGCGACGACACGCTTCGTCACAACGACGGCATCGTCCATACTACTTGGATAGCGCTCTACCGTCTCACTGCATCCCCTGAACGACGTAGCCGACTGTGAGCCCACCGAGGTAGTCCGGCTGGTGATGTCGCATCCGGGGTCCACAAAGTCCTCACGGCACTCAATGACTCGCTTGCGGGCGAACCCGAGTGCAGAAGACCGACACTGAATCGACGCCGATCAGTTCCGTTCGGATCGACCAGCCCGGCTTCATCGACTGCAACACGCTGGCGTACCTCTGCTCAAAGCCGCTGTAGCGCCACGGCCGTCACAGCCAGTAGTA